>SXGR01599041.1_pt1 | contig 10778 bp, 4 predicted proteins | sample 3174711 | NCBI WGS metagenome assembly SXGR01 (sample SAMN11356860, study PRJNA531348) | freshwater metagenome | isolation source: freshwater sample F1-60 | place: China: Fuxian Lake, Yuxi | collected 2017-12-25 | reverse complement strand
GAATCATGGGATTCCTGTTCCCCCCCGAAGTCCCCTCTGGCCCATGCGAGAGCGAGTTGATCTGAAGAGCCCGGTGCGGGAAAACCGCCCGCCGGGATCTGTGCGGGGGGCGCCGGGCAACCGGCGTCCCTACCGCGACATCGAGACACGACCAAACAGGACGCCTCGTCATCGGAGGTCTTTCTTACGCCGCGTGAACACGCTGCTTGCGCTGGTCTTTTCGACAGTCGCAGTCGGTGCCCAGATTCTTCCGCCGCCGCCAGCACGCCCCGACAAGGCGAACACGCTTCCGATTGATACCCGCCTGCTAGTCCGTGGATTCCATTTTGAAGGCAACAAGGCCTACTCTCAGGCTGAACTGGCGAAGGTCACGGAGCCGTTCACAAACCGGGAGCTTGGCAGCGAGGATGTTGAACAGGCCCGGCGCACGGTCACCCTCCATTACGTCCAACACGGATACATTAATTCAGGAGCGGTGATTCCGGACCAGAATCCTGCGAACGGGATCATCACCATCCGCATTGTCGAAGGGGCGCTGACGGGGATCGAGCTGCATGGCAACAAGTGGCTTCAAGATCGTTACATCACTAGCCGTGTCCGGCGATGGTCCGAGCCGCCGCTCAACATGAACAAGCTGCAGGAGGGATTGCAGCTACTCCGCCAAAACCGAAACGTGCGGCAGGTGAACGCGGAATTGAAGCCGGGAACGGTGCCAGGTGAAAGCCTGCTCGATCTGCGGGTGGAAGATCAGCAACCGTTTCGCCTCGGATTGCAGATCGACAACCAGCGGCCACCCAGCGTCGGGGCGGAAGAAATTTGGGCACTGGCGTCCGACCTGAATTTGACCGGCCATAATGACCCGCTCGAATTGAAGTATGGGATAGCAAACAGCCGTGGTCGTGGCATGGATTTTTCGGGAGCGGACAACATGGAAGCCAGTTATCTGCTGCCGTTGACGCGATACGACACCACCATCGGATTCCATGGCAGCAGGCTCAACACCGGCCTCGTGGAGGAGCCATTCACCACACTGGACATCAACAGCCTCACCAGGAGTTATGGAATCGTCCTGCGTCAACCCGTTTATCGGACTGCCAATCAGGAGGCGGCGGTGTCGTTCGGTTTCGATTACCGGCAGAATCAAACCAGTTTGCTGGGTGAGCCGTTCAATATTTCCCCCGGTTCGGATGGTGGAGAAATGGTGGTCTCGGTTTTTCGGCCCTCCCAGGAGTGGCTGCTTCGCGGACAGGATCACGTGGTGGCGTTGCGTTCCACCTTCAATGTCGGCCTGGATGTCCTGGGTGCCACCGACAATGGAATTGCGGGTGATCCGAACGCAAAATTCTTCTCATGGCTGGGCCAGGGGCAGTATGTCCAGCGTCTCTTCAACACCCAGAACCAGTTGGTCCTGCGAGCGTCGGGACAATGGAGTTCCAAATCGTTGCTCGCGTTGGAACAAATGAGCGTGGGCGGTTTCGACAGCGTGCGAGGCTATCGCGAAAATCAATTGGTCCGTGATCGCGGCATATTCTGTTCCGTGGAGTTTCGACTGCCGGTGATCTTCGACAAGTCGGGAGCCGGGATCGTGCATCTGGCACCATTTTTTGATTTCGGCGGCGGGTGGGACGAGCACGGCTCACCGAGTCCAACCACGATTTACAGCACTGGTGTGGGCTTGTTGCTCGCGCCCAGCCGACATTTCAATGCCCAACTTTACTGGGGCCACCGACTGCGCCATGTGAATACCCCCGCCGACAAAGACCCTCAGGATCTCGGCCTGCATTTCAAGATCAACATCCATGCGTTTTAGGCGCACGCACCCATTCAGCCTGTATTTCTGGAGACAGACGTTGGAAATCACGGACTGTGGCGAGTTGAATTCGCAGCCCCCCTGTCCTCGGTGCCGCCTGCCATACACGGATTGCCGTCCAGATCGGCCGCGGCACGAGTTTGTCATCCACTCAGAGACAAGGATGTTCGAGGGTTTGAGGTCTCGATGGATGACGCCCTTCAAGTGCGCGTGCTGCACGGCGGACCAAACCTGAATTGTCGTCCACGCTCAGGCCACGTAGCTGTAATCGTATGGCTTCCGCATTTCACGGGCGAGATGGGAGTTGGCTTCTTTCGCGCCGTCGCCAGTGAAGACTTCCCTTGCCGGATCCCACTGGAGTTTTCGGCCAATCTGCATGGCGATAATGATGAGATGTCCCACGACTGCGGAGCGATGGCCCTGCTCGACGTGGGCAATCGGGTCTTTGCGCGACCGAACACAGTCAAAGAAATTGGTCATGTGATTGGAACTTTCTTCGAGCCTGATGGCGTCAGCGGGTAACGGGGTCGTGTATATCTCATCCTTGCTCGCGCTCAGATCGCCTCGGTTCACCCAGATCCAACCATCCGTCCCGGTAAACCGAACGCCGTTGCGCTGGCCTTTCGGATCGATGATTCCGCCAAACGGACTGTCCGCCGTCGTCGTCTTGACGATCTGCCGGATGTCTTTGGCATACACGAGTGTCGCCTCGAATTCCTTGCAGGTCGTGAAGCCGCCTTCGATCGGACCCACCGTGGATATGGCTTCGACGCCAATGGGGCCGTCCTGCCCGATGGCCCAGCGCGCAATATCGTTGTGGTGAGCGCCCCAATCTGTAACCGGCCCGCCGGCGTAGTCCCACCACCATCGAAATGTGTTGTTCGCGCGCTCCTTCATATAGCCCACCTTCGGTGCCTGGCCGAGCCAGAGATCCCAGTTGAACCCCTCCGGCACTGACTGCTCGGTGGCGAACGGCCCTTCGCGCAATCCGGCCGGGAGGAACACTTCCACGGTCTGGAGTTTACCGATCCGGCCATTGCGGACCAATTCGCACGCCAGGCGGAAACGCCGGTCGCTGCGCTGCTGGGTGCCCGTCTGGAAAACAATCTTGTTCTCGCGCACCGCCCGAATCACCTGCTTGCCCTCGTCAATCGTAAGCGTGAGCGGTTTCTCGCCGTAAACGTCCTTCTTTGCCCGCGCGGCACCAATGTTGATCAAGGAATGCCAGTGGTCCGGTGTGCCGTTGACGATGATATCGACATCCTTTCGCTCCAGGATCTTTCGGAAATCGCTGAACATGGCGGGCGTCCTGCCATCCTGAGTGTAACGGGCGGCAACGCCTTTCATCGAACTTTCCTTCACATCGCAAAGAGCCACGACGTTTCCAAACTTCGCGGCTCCGGCAAGATCGCCAGTTCCCATGCCACCACAGCCGATCAGCGCCAGGCCCGGACGGCTGTTGGGCGAGGTCGAAGGCGCGGTGTTCTGCTCGGCGGCACGCGCAAGTTCACGCTCCACGAACCACAGCGGGAGTCCAGTGGCGGCGGCGGTGAGACCGGCTCGTTGGATGAAGGAACGACGGGAAATTTGAAATGTTTTGGGCATGGCGGGATTGAAGTCGCGACCGGTGCCACGGTCAAGGTGAAGTCCGCCATCTGGTTTACGCCGCTGGAAAGCAATTGCTTTGAATCCAACCGCCCCTTCAATACCGTCCATGGCCATGACAACATCCGTCAAAATACCGACTGAAAAGCAAAAACGCTTTTCGGAAGTGAGCGCCATGATTGAGAGGTTTGGACAAGTCCATCTTGATGTTGAACTGACTGGATTTGCCATCGAACTATGGAAGCGGATTTGTCGGCGCCAAAGCTCCGAATTTCTTCGAGGGAACCTGAATATCTGGGCTGCTTCCGTCATTCTTGTCATTGCCAGGATGAATTTCCTCTTCGATCGTAAGCAGCCTGTCCACCTGACTTTCAATACGATAAGCCAATACTTTGATTCGAACAAGACCACCGTGGGCAGCAAAGCCACATGGATTGAAAAATCTCTCCGCCTCCGGCAGCACACTGAGCCTGGTTTATGCCGCAACGACTTCGTGGAAGATTTCACAGATGTCAGACTTTCCAATGGCATGATCGTGAGTTTAGGAATGGCAAAGAAGCTGGGACTGATCCCGCCGGATGCCCGACTGGAGTGATTCCTCCCCTGTGCCTGTCAGAGAGTCAACAGCAGCTTCTTGATCTCTCCAAGCCGTGCTTTTGCGTCCTTCTTCGTCAGACGCGGAAACTTGCCGCCCACCATGATGAAATCGCCGTGACGGGTGAGCATCAATTTGTCGCTCTTGCTTTCGATGACGCTGACGCTGCGTTCAGAAGCGAGTGGCTTGAGTTCCGAGACCTGCAACAGAAGCTCGACGCCGGGTGGGAGTTTTCCAAAACGGTCGCGAAGTTCGGCTCGGAGCGCATCAAGGCCCGCCTTGTCCGCGATTTGCGCAAGCTTGCGGTAAATCTCGATGCGCTGGTGCGGTTCTGAGATGTACTTGAGCGGAATGAAAGCGGCAGCGGGCGCCACCGGAGCAGGAGAATTGGGAATTGAGGATTCAGAATTGTCCGATGGATCCTCAATGTAGGTGGCGACTTCGCGTGGAACAGTCGCGGACGGCTTGCCCCTGTTCGATTTTGAACTTTGGACTTTGGACTTTGAACTTTGAACTTCGCCCTCCCCTCCCGGCTGCATTGCCAGAAAATCCAGGCGCACCTGAACCTCCACGCGTGGCTTGACCTTCTCGCCCTTGAGCGCGCTGACACTTTGCTTGAGCAACTGGCAGTAAAGCTCGAAACCGACGGCGGTGATGTGGCCGCTCTGCTGAGCGCCAAGAAGATTTCCCGCGCCACGAATCTCCAGATCGCGCATGGCGATTTTGAAACCACTGCCTAGACTTGAGTACTGTTTTATGGCGCTGATGCGCTTTCGCACATCGCTGAGAAGTTGCGCGTGCCGCGGGAGGAGCAGGTAGGCGTAGGCCTGGTGCTTGTATCGTCCGACGCGGCCGCGGAGCTGATAGAGATCGCTCAAGCCAAAGCGGTCCGCACGATCGATGATGATGGTGTTCGCGTTCGGGATGTCGATGCCGCTTTCGATGATCGTCGTCGAGACAAGCACGTCGGCCTCCCCATTGACAAACTGCGTCATGATCTCCTCGAGATCGTCGCTGTCCATCTGTCCGTGTCCGACAATCACACGGGCTTTCGGCACGAGCGTTTTGATCCGCGAAGCCACGGCGTTGATGTCGCCCACGCGGTTGTGGAGGAAAAAGACCTGCCCCTCGCGGTTGAGTTCGCGCTGAATCGCATCGCGAATCAGTCGTTCATCATAGTGGCTGGTGATCGTCTCGACAGGCAACCGGTCCTGCGGCGGCGTTTCGATGGTGCTCATGTCCCGGGCGCCGGTCAGCGCCAGGTAAAGCGTACGTGGAATGGGGGTGGCGCTGAGCGTGAGCACGTCCACCATTTGACGGAGCATTTTGAACTTCTCCTTGTGCAGAACTCCGAAGCGCTGCTCCTCGTCGATGACCACCAGCCCGAGGTCTTTGAATTGCACATCCTCCTGAATCAACCGGTGCGTTCCGATGACGATGTCCACCGCGCCGGCGGACAGTTGTTCGAGAACCTGCTGTTGCTCCCGCCGCGTCCGGAAGCGAGAGAGTTGCTCGACGCGGATCGGGTAATCCGCCATGCGCTCGCGGAAGGTGTTAAAGTGCTGTTGCGCGAGCACCGTGGTGGGAACGAGCAGCGCGACCTGGCGGCCTCCCATCACCGCTTTGAACGCGGCGCGAATGGCCACCTCGGTTTTGCCGTAACCGACATCTCCGCAAATCAGGCGGTCCATCGGTTTGGGCGACTCCATGTCCGCCTTGGCCTGGACAATGGCCCGCATTTGATCGGGTGTTTCCTCGTAGAGAAACGCGCTCTCGAACTCCCGCTGCCACGGTGCATCCGGCGGAAATGCGTGGCCGGTCTGCGATTCGCGCGCGGCCTGGATGGTCAGCAACTCCGCCGCGAGATCACGCACCGCTTCCTCGGCCTGTATCTTGGTCTTTGCCCACCGCGTTCCTCCGAGGGTGTTCAACGCCGGGTGGGCCTTGCCCGCGCCGACATACTTGCTCACGAGGTGCGACTCCGTGACAGGTACGTACAACTTGGGCGCAGGCTGGCCAACATCGCCGGCAGCATATTCGATCACGAGGCATTCCTGACCGCCTGCCGTATCCGAAGTCTGCTGGCTCGTATCTGGTGCCGTGTCTCGTCGCTTGGGAGTAATCGGCGTCCTTTGGAGGCCGAGGTAGCGGCCAATGCCGTGCTGTAGATGGACAACAAAGTCTCCCTCGGTCAGGTCGGTGAAATCGATGTCCAACGCCGAGCGCGCCGCCACCGCGTGAGGAGATTTGAGCCGGCGCGGACGCTGAACTTTGTAGCGTCCGAAAATCTCGGCGTCGGTTACGACCACGAGTTTTGCTTCATGGTTGAGGAAGCCGCGCGCCAGGGCTCCGAGGTGGGTTTGGAGGCGGGAATTTAAGCCTGGAGCCGGTACGGAAACACCGACCGGATCACCGCTGGATTGCCGCATCTTCTCCCTCTCCGCCCTTCGGGCACCCTCTCCTCCATTCGGATTGGAGGAGAGGGACGGGGAGAGGAGGTTCTCCGGTTCATGGGGAGTGGGCCTGGGTGAGGTGGGTGGCGTGAGTGTTTCCGTCACCAGCCCATACTCCTCCCAAATCTCACTGAATCGCTGACGCTCGCCCTCGTTGTTGCAGAAGACATGGACAGCGTAGTCCTGCCGGAGCCATCGATGCAGTTGCGCGAAAAATTCCCGGCGTTGCGCTTCGACGATCTGCGGATCAGGGAGTCGCTGGGCAATGGGGCGGAAGGCATCCAGGTTGGAGAGTGCAAGCGTCAGCTCCTCGGAGTCAGGCACAATCGGATTGTCCGCGACGCCGATTCCAAGCGCCCCGCTGATTTCAGAATCCTGCCCGTCGGCCGCCTGATCTGCTTCGGTGATCTCCAGCGTCGCCATTCCACGATTCGTGATTTCCTGACGAACAGAATCCCAGCCCAGGAAGAAAGGATCGTCAGCGGGAATCCGTCCGGCATAGGCCCCGGCGTGCTCCTCCAACTGAGGAGGGTTGCAGAGAATGATCAGGGTGTCCGAAGGAAGATGATCAATGAACGAACCCAACTTTACCTTCTCCGCCTTCTCCGCCGGCTCCTGCATCATCCGGCTCAGAATTCCGATCTCCCCGGCGGGAGGAATGGTTACAAAAAGAACCTGCTCGCGGGAGATCTGTGAAGCCGGATCAAACTGCCGTATCGATTCGACTTCATCTCCGAAGAACTCTATCCGCACAGGCCAGGGGCTGGTGGGCGGATACACATCAAGAATTCCGCCGCGCAAGGAGATCTCCCCTTTGCTGTTCACGCGCGCCTCGGGTTCGTAACCCTGCTCTTCAAGCCACTCGATCAAATCAAGCGGGTCGATGGTATCCCTGAGCCGCACAACCCGGGTGCGTTCGGTGATCATCTCAGCCGGAAAAGTCGTCTGGACGAGCGCCGTGACCGTCGTCACCACAATCGGCGCCCGGCTTGACGGCGTTTCAGATCGGGCGAGTCGGCGGGAGGAAAGTTCAATCAGAGTTTCCAGGCGTTCGCTGATCACGTCCGAATGGGGCAGCCGGGCTTCGTGAGGCAGAACCTCCCACGCCGGATAAAACAGACAGCCACCGCTGCTGGCGACGCGGCCCCGCCCGGCGGCACCGTCCGGACCGCCCGTCAACTTCAGCCACGTTTCGACATCCTGATGAAAGCTCTCCTGTGTCTTGACGCCTTCGGTGACGAGAACGATTGGACGTACTGGAAACAACTCTCGCAGCAGTGCGGCGAAGAAGGGCTGGGCAGCCGGACTGATCCCGACCAGCGACAACGATCGTCCCGATTCCACGCGCCAGCGCAGCTCCTGCGCGGCGGGAACATTCTTCACCAGCTCAAGGATGGTTCTGGCCAAAGGCTCGGGCGGCGGTGCCGCGCCAGCAAGCTGGCACGTTACGCAAGCGCCCGTCAAGCGGAGCTCTGAATGGGGAATATCCTGAGGCGATTTCAAAAGTCGGAAAGACTGGGGCAAGGGAATGGTGGCAAATGAATTATTCTGAAGGAAATCCATTCTTTTGCCCCCATTCCTTTGCCATCGTCGGGAGTTTTGCAATCGCCTCTCCTGACTTGTAATTCACGGTCATGGATTTCATGGATCGCCCGGTAGGAATACAAGACTCGTGGTTCATCCGGGTTGCGCAAACAAGAAACGCACTGCATCGGACAAGGCATAGTTAGTCCGCCATTCGCCTGCGAGGTAACCAACGATCAATGAAAAAGGCCGAATGTTTGCCCGGTTCGGAGCGACCTGAAGTTGGAACATCGCTGTCAGAGGAATCTTCCACTCAAGTTGATCTGAAAAAGTCCGCCATCATCGACGCCAACGAAGCCGTGGCCCGCGTTGCCTATGCGCTGAACGAGGTTATCGCCATCTACCCGATTACGCCGTCGTCGCCGATGGGCGAGTGGGCGGACCAATGGGCGGCTTCCGGGGTGAAGAACCTCTGGGGCACCGTGCCTTCCGTGGTTGAGTTGCAGAGCGAAGGCGGCGCGGCCGGCGTCATTCATGGCGCGCTGCAGACGGGCTCGCTCGCCACGACGTTCACGGCGTCGCAGGGGCTGCTGTTGATGATCCCGAACATGTACAAGATTGCCGGAGAGCTGACCCCGGCTGTCTTCCATGTGGCGGCCCGCTCGCTGGCGGCGCAGGGGTTGTCAATCTTCGGCGACCACAGCGACGTGATGGCGGCGCGCGCGACGGGTTGGGCGATGCTCTGTTCCGCGAGCCTGCAGGAGGCGCAGGACATGGCGGTCATCTCCCATGCGGCCACGCTCGAGAGCCGGCTTCCCTTCGTTCATTTCTTCGACGGCTTCCGCACGTCGCACGAAATAGGCAAGGTCGAATTGGTCGCCGAGGAAGTCATGCGGGCCATGATCGACGACGCGCGCATCACCGAGCATCGCGCGCGCGCGTTGTCGCCCGATCATCCCGTGCTGCGGGGCACGGCGCAGAATCCGGATGTTTACTTCCAGGCTCGCGAGACGGTGAATCCGTTCTACGCCGCCTGTCCCGAGATCGTGCAGCGGGCGATGGACAAGTTCGCGTCGCTCACCGGACGCCGGTATCGCCTCTACGAATACCACGGCGCGCCGGACGCCGAGCGCGTCGTGGTGCTGATGGGTTCGGGCTGCGAAGCGGCGCATGAGACGGTGGACTGTCTGATGGCGCGCGGCGAGAAGGTCGGAGTGCTTAAGGTGCGGCTCTTCCGTCCGTTCGATGCGGGAAGATTCATGGCCGCGCTGCCGAAGTCGGTCAAAGCGATCGCCGTTCTGGACCGCACGAAGGAACCCGGCGGCGCGGCGGAACCGCTCTACCTCGATTGCCTGCAAGCGCTGGTCGAGGGGCTGAACTGCGGCGCGATCTCATCGCTGCCGCGCATGGTTGGCGGCCGCTACGGCCTTTCGTCGAAGGAATTCACCCCGGCCATGGTCAAGGCGGTGTTCGACAATCTCGCGCAGGCTGCGCCGAAGAAGCATTTCACCGTCGGCATCCACGACGACGTGTCGAACACGAGCCTGGATTACGATCCGGCTTTCAGCACCGAGGACAAGGACGTGTTCCGCGCGGTTTTCTACGGCCTCGGCTCGGACGGCACCGTGGGCGCGAACAAGGAATCGATCAAGATCATCGGCGACAGCACCGGGCAGTACGCGCAGGCCTATTTCGTCTATGACTCGAAGAAGTCCGGGGCGATGACCATCTCGCACCTGCGTTTCGGCCCGCGGCCGATTCGCTCGACCTACCTCGTCTCGGAGGCGAACTTCGTCGGGTGTCATCAGCCGCAGTTTCTCGAACGCTACGAAGTGACGGGGAAGCTGTCGAGGGGCGGCACGTTCCTGTTGAACTGCCCGTGGGGAGCGGACGAGGTGTGGGACCATCTGCCGGCGGAAGTGCAGCGCGACCTGCAGGAGAAACGGGCGCACATCCACGTCATCGACGCCAGCAAGGTGGCGCGCGAATGCGGCATGGGCGGGCGCATCAACACGGTCATGCAAGTCTGTTTCTTCAGCGTGTCGGGCGTCTTGCCGCGGGACGAGGCGATCAACGCGATCAAGGACTCCATCCGCAAAACTTACGGGAAGAAGGGCGAGGAGATCGTGAAGATGAACCTCGATGCGGTGGACAACACCCTGAAGAATCTCCACGAGGTGCAAGTGCCGGCGGCGGGGTCGGGTGCGCCGGCGAAGGCGAAGGGTCTTTCCGTTGGAATCCATCTTCCCGCAGCGGCGCCACAGTTTGTGCGCAATGTGCTCGGCCCGATGATCGCCGGACGTGGTGACGAGCTGCCGGTCAGCGCGCTGCCGTGCGACGGCACGTATCCCACCGGCACTGCGCGCTGGGAGAAGCGCAATCTCGCAACGGAGATTCCCGTGTGGGATCCCGACGTGTGCATCCAATGCGGCAAGTGCGTGTTCGTCTGCCCGCACGCGGTCATCCGCAGCAAGGTTTACGAGGAGAAGGTGCTGGCGAACGCGCCTTCATCGTTCGCCTCCACAGCGGCGCGGTTGCCCGAGTGGAAGGGACTCAAGTATACGCTGCAAGTCGCGCCGGAAGACTGCACAGGCTGCGGCATTTGCGTGGATGTCTGCCCGGCGAAGAACAAGTCGGAAGCGCGGCTCAAGGCGATCAACATGCGCCCGCAACCGCCACTGCGGGACAGCGAGCGCGCGAACTGGGATTTCTTCCTTGGCCTGCCCGAGCTTGATCGTCGGAAGCTGCACACGGGCGGCGTGCGCGAGATGCAGGTGGCCGAGCCGCTGTT
>SXGR01320199.1_pt1 | contig 10778 bp, 1 predicted proteins | sample 3174711 | NCBI WGS metagenome assembly SXGR01 (sample SAMN11356860, study PRJNA531348) | freshwater metagenome | isolation source: freshwater sample F1-60 | place: China: Fuxian Lake, Yuxi | collected 2017-12-25 | reverse complement strand
TGATGCTGCCCGTCGCCCCTTGATAGAGGATCCAGAAGCTTTGCTTGCGATTGCTGGATCGATCAACACTGAGCGCGGCAAGGTGTTTGGCTCTGCAGCAGAGGCGGTGTCAAAGGTTCTTGCTGAACGCAGGGCTCGCGGCGAGAAGGCCGAGGAAGGCATTACCGCTCTCAATGAGAAGGTGCGGCAACTCAACGCTCTGTATCAAGAAGCCCGGGCCATCGAGGATCAGCGGCAATACGCCATCCTGCAGAACGATGTGGAAGGCCAGCGGAACGCAGAAATCGAAGCGGCAAAGAACCGTCAAAAGATGCGTGAGACCCAAGCCTCTCTCACGGCCAACCTTGTGGAAGCTGCCGCCAAGGGTAGAGGGGCAATGATTGCCGCCCAGCACGCAACCATTGCGGATCAAACAAATCAATATACAAAGTTGCAGTTGGCAGTGCAGCAGAAAGAAGCTTTGGAGCAGAAGCTTAGAAAAGCAAACGACGACAAGTACAGCACAATTTATTCTATGGCTGCGTTACCGGGCGCAAAGGACGAAGTCAAAAAACAGGCAGATGATGCCCGAAGGGAATTGCAGGGACTTCTTGCGCAGTTGGATAAAAACTTTGACCCCGGCATCAATTTGCTTAGACGGCAGGTTGGGTTGCCGGCGATTTCAGAACAGACTCCCAATAAAGGTGATGGCTTTGGCACAATGACGGTTAAGCCGACGAAAACACCATAACTGGAGAAGCAATGCCGCTGTACAGCATTGAAGGCCCGGATGGAAACACCTATTCCATCGAGGGCCCCGAAGGCGCAACCCGCGAACAAGTCATCCAGGCCATCAAGGCCAGAATGGGAAGGCAGGTTCCTGTTGCCGCCCCCGCCCCCCAGCCCGAGCAGAGTGGCATTCTTCGCCAAGCACTGGACATCCCTGTCCAAGTTATCCGTGGTGGTGTTGGCGGCATTCGAATGCTGGCAGATGTCTTTGGGGCAGGATCATCTGCCTCTCAGGCTCTGAAGAGTGCTGACACTTGGCTGGCAGACCTGCTGTCCGCACAAGCCCAAAAGGATCAACAGCGCGTTGCTCAGATCCTGAAGGATGCCGAGAACAAGGGTGTCTTGGATCAGGTCAAGGCCGGCTTCCAGGCATTCCTTGTCGCCCCCGCTGATCTCATCTCCCAGGCACTGGGGTCTACCGCTCCGGTCATTATTGCCGGTCTTGCGTCTGGCCCTGCTGGTGCCGTTCTCGGAACTGCCCGTATTGGCGCCGCAGCCATGCCGGTTGTTGGCGCGGCCATGGGCGTCGGTGAAGTCAAGGGATCCATCTACGAGGCTGTCGAGCAGGCTTACAAGGAGAAGGGGGCCTCCGACGAGGTTGCCCGCGCCAAGGCGCTTGAGGCGCAGTCGTATGCCAGCGCCAATCTGCCCTCAATGGTTGCCGCCGGTGGCCTGGGTGCGCTTACGGGCGGCATGGGTATTGAGCGGCCCCTTGCCTCGATGTTGAGCCGAGGTGCCGTCAAAGATGTTGCAGAGCAGCAAGCCCTGAGGGAAGCAGAAAGAGGTCTGGTATCCCGTGTTGGTCTGGGGGCGCTGAAGGAAGGGGCCCCGGAGTTTCTCCAGGCCGGTCAGTCGCAGCTTGCGCAAAACATCGCCTTGCGGAACGAAGGGTTTGATGTTCCCCTGTTCCAGGGTGTCTTTGCTGCTGGCGCCCTTGAAGGCGCTGCGGGCGCGATCCTTGGTGGCGGGCTTGCTGTTCCTCGCACTGGCGTGGAACGCCTGCCGGGCCAACAAGAGAATGAGTCTGATGCTGAATTTGCTCGGCGCATGAGCCGGGAGATCGAGGCCGCTCGCCGAGAGCCCCCCAGCCCGCTGACGCAGCCTATCACTCCCGCCGCCCCGCCGGTTGTTGCGGCCCCGGAAGGAGAAGATGTCTTCCGCCTGCCAGATGGATCAGTCGGCACTCTGGAGCAGGCAAGAGCGTATGCCATGAGCCTGCCGCCGGAGCAGCGGGCATCCACTCTCCAGTCCATCCTGACACAGCGGGTTCCCCGGGAGAAGACTGTCCCGCCTGATCTGTTTACACAACCTGCAGAAAAACCTGCAGAACAACCCGCAGAGACCGCGCCGACGCAGACTCTGCCGCTGGCCCCTGTTGGAGCGGCAGAGAAGCCTGCCACCGAGATCCCTGAGCAGGCCAAGCCCACCGAGACCAAGCCGGCTCAGGCTGAGACCAAAGAAGAAGAGCAAGCTGCAGCAGATGAGGCGCAGGCAGAGCAAGCCTCAGAGCAGCATGCTGTCGAGGGCTACCCCGTTGTTGAGGTGCCTCTTGCTGAGTTGACGCTGTCGAAAGACGTTCCCCAGTTCAAGTCAGATGCTGACGCCAAGGGTGTTGTTGAGGCCCTGGGCGGCGCGTTTGACCGGCGCGGTGTCGCGCCCATTCAAGTCTGGAAGCGAAACGATGGCCGCATGGAGGTGATCTCCGGGCGGCACAGGCTGGATCTTGCTCAGCGCAGCGGGGAGCAAACCATCCCCGCCCAGATCCATGAAGAGGCTACTGGTTTCGATGCCAAGCAGGCAGCGATGCTGGACGCCGAATTGAACATTCGAGACCAACAGGGGAAGGTCAAGGACTATGTCGCCTACTTTGAAAACGCAGGAATCTCAGAAGCGGATGCCAACGCAAGAGGTCTTCTGGCGCGGGCTCCGGGAAAGCAAGGGTTCGCAATCGCAACCCAAGGAAGTCCCGAGCTTGTTGCGGCGCATCGTGCCGATGTCATCCCTGACGCAGGCGCAGCCGCAATCGCAAATGCCGCCCCTGGAGACTCCCGCCTCCAAGCAGTTGGCATAAAGGCCATCCAGGAGGGTAAGAGCCCTCTTGCTGCTGTAAACACAATCAAGGCTGTCCAGGCCATCTCCAAGGATCGCCCTCCGGCTGACGGCGGGGATCTCTTTGGATTCGATGACTCTGCCATGAGGGAAGCGGAGGAGATGGCGAAGATCGCCACCCTCAAGCAGAACCAGATTGCGCAGAGGCTTGCTGCCATCTCTGGCGCCAGCAGGCGCCCGGAGATCGCCAAGAAGGAAGGGATCGACATCAAGGATCCCGAGGCACTCAAGAAGCGGGAGAAGGAACTCCGGCAGCAGAAAGCTGCATGGGATAACTGGCCCAGTTCTCCGGAGCTTGTGCAAGAGATCCGCCAGGAGATGGAGCCCAAGGCAGAGAAGCCTTCTGTCAGAGAGGCTGCTCCGGTCAAGGAAGTGCCGCCTGCTGTCCAGGCCAAGATCGATGCTCTTGGCAAGGCCCTGCAAAGAATAATGTCGCGTTATGGACTGAGGGATGTGGCTCTCAGGCTTGTGGCAGACATGAAGGCCGAAGGGGAGTACGCCTCCAAGGTTCTCAGTCTGGCACTTGATGCTGTGGATCCCGTCTCTGCCCTGCGGCATGAGGCCATCCATGCCTTGAAGGAGCTTGGCTTCTTCAGCCCCGCTCAGTGGAAGTCTCTGGAGAGACAAGCCAAAGAGAAGTGGGTCGATCAGTACCTGAAGCAGAAGAATGTAAACAGGCAACCTCTCCAGCCTGGGCAGATCTCTCGGTACGACGCCTACATGAAGTTCTATGGCGGCGACGAGGAGGCCATCCTGGAGGAGGCTATCGCCGATGCCTTCGCAGATTTCCGTGCCACCAAGGCTCCCCCTGGGATGCTCCAGGCTCTGGTGAAGAAGTTGTGGACCTTCTTCCAGGCCGTCAAGGAGGCATTCGGTGCGGAGCCTGATGCAGAGCGCATCTTCAAGAAGGTGGAGCGGGGTGAGCTTCGCGCCGGCCCTGTCGCGCCCGACTCTTGGAAGGACTCCGAGCAGGAAGAGAAGGACGCCGAGAAGTACGAAGAGCAGAACGGCATTCTTCCCTACACCTCGGCGGGCCAGATCGAAGTGCCCGTTGAAACGCCCAAGCTTTCCATCAAGGCTCCGTACACGGAGAAGGAACTGGCCAAGGGCAAGGAGAACCATCCTGTTCTGAACGTGCCGCTCAATGCGAATGGCACGGTCACCCTGTACTTCCCGACCAGCAATCTGTCTGCCCGGGAGGTTGCCAAGACCAAGAGGCTCAAGGCCACCAGCCCAACGGCAAACCGGATCTATCTGACCAACGAGTCCAACCCTGCTGCTGTCCGGGCCCGGGTGGGCAACATCGACCAAGGCCCGATTGAGGCCAATGTGATGGTCCAGGTGCCGCCGGAGATGCTCCAGTTCGACATGGAGCATTCGGATGGCCGGAAGGACTTCTTCATCCAATTGGCGGAGGGTAATGCCTTCGCTGAGAAGATGAAGCTGACCAAGCTGTTCACGCTCTACAAGCCGCGCAGCGAGGCTATCGCCAAGACCACGACGATTGGTGACATCGGCAAGGGCCTTGAGTCTGCCATCTCTGCGTACAAGCAACTCTCTCCGGCAGACCAGCGTGCCAAGCTGGCCCAGGCCCGACAGGTTCTCAAGGACGAGCACAACGTCGGCACCCTCCTTGGTGAAAACGGGAAGCTGCAGAAGACCCGTCTAAACGAGTACCAGCTTCCAGAAGACATCCAGAACAGCGTCGCGTCTCTGGGCCTTGGGCTTGCCAGCGCTCAGAAGATCAACGAGCGCAACCTGTCTACCTGCCCGCAGTCGGCCCGGTGCGAGGGCTTGTGCCTGGGTGAGACCAGCGGCCAGAACCAGCTTTACGGCGGCGATGGCCCGTTCCGCGCCGGCCCCCGGCTGTCTCAGTACCTCAAGACCGAAGCTCTGGTGATGCACCCGGAGGAGTTCGGGATCGTCCTCTACGACGAGATCAAGAGGTTTGAATCCTGGGCCAAGAGCGACAAGGGCTTCGAGGTCATCACGGACGAGAACGGAGAAAAAAGTCGCGTTAAGAAGCAGGTTTACACACCTGCTATCCGTCTGAACGTGACCAGCGACTTCCCTCCGAAGATGCTCAAGCCGTTCATCGAATCGTTCCCTGGCGTTCGGTTCTATGACTACACCAAGCTTGCCACCCCCGGGCCGATTGCAGAGAACCATCATCTGACCTATAGCTCGGATGGCGCAGCCCAGGTTGTCGAGGGCAAGACGGTTGGCATTGGCTCCAACTGGGACGCCATGATCAAGCGTTTGAACAATGGGTTCAACGTTGCCATGGCGTTTACAAGCAAGCGGGACATGCCCGACTTCTTGCTGGACGAGAAGACCGGGGACAGGTTCCAGGTCTGGAACGGCGACAACTACGACGCCCGGTTCCTCGACCCCAAGCCTGGGCAGAAGGGCAACCTCTTCAACAAGGGCATGATCATCGGCCTGACCAACAAGGACAGGACTGGCCGGCCAGAAGACGCTGCACTACGGCACGATGGTTTCTTTGTCGACTACGACCGAGAGCGAGATGGGGGCACCGTTGTCATCCGCGACCAAGAGAAGATCAAGGCCGGCAAGAAGATCATCCCGATTGCCAAGCCAAGCCTGAGGGACTCATCTTGGAGTGAAGATCGTATTGCCACTTTGATGAACAAGTATTCGTACCTTCAAAATGGCAGAGAAAGGGATACCAAGGCCTATGCTGGGTTTGTCAGGCCAGAAGAATTCTTGGCGGCAACCACGGCGGCTGAAGACCGCGAGCGGTTGGAGTCTGAAAAAACTCCTCTAGATGTCCAGCGCTTGGCAAAGGAAGACCAAGAAATCTTCCTCGATATCAAGCCAACTGATGAGCCCGGCGTGTACCAAATTACCGGGCATGAAGGCCGTCATCGCATGATGGCTTTGCGTGATGCCGGCGTGCGCTCTGTGCCGGTTGTTTTCTATACGGGCGGAACCAAGAACGCTGAAGTTGTAGAAGAGCCGTATTTCAAAGCACAAGAGTTCCGTGGGGACAAGAAAATAAGCAAAGCCCAACGGGGATTTTCTGCAATGGAAATGATCCCTATAAGCTGGGATCAGCGCAACAACATCAAAGAAACTTTTGGCGGCAAGGCCGATGTTCGGTTTAGCCTGAGGGACAAGCTCGGCCTTTACAGCGAACTGGAGGCAAAGGTCTCCCAAGGCCCTGGCAAGGGAACGGCAGAAGCCTGGAAGGGCTACATCAATGGCCTGACCCAGAAGGGTGTAAAGCCGGAAGAGATCGAGTGGTCTGGCGTCAGGGACTGGCTTGATCTCCAGAAGGGATCTGTCACCAAGGAAGACCTGCTGGCATACCTGAAGAATGGTGGTGTGCAGGTTGAAGAGACGGTGCTGGGCGGAAGAGAGCCGTGGCGTGAAAGGCTTGATCTACTGGAAACTAAAGGCTATAGAAACCTTAGTGCCGCAGAAAAAGACGAGCTTGAAGAGCTTCGTGATCGCTTTAATCGTGAAGGCTCAACAACTGCGCCGGAAAGCAGGCAAGCCAAGTACAGCCAATACACCCTCCCTGGCGGCGAGAACTACCGGGAAGTGCTGCTGACTATTCCTGACATTTCCAGAAGTGAACACGAAAGAGCCAAGCGCGCATGGGTCTCGTATCAAGAACAGATGCGGGAAAAGTACAACGGTTCTTTTGCTTGGCGTCGAAAAGCCACGAAGGAAGAGAACGCCGAGGCTGATCGGCTTATTGCTGAATTGGATAAAGCGGCATATGGAGCGCCGCAAAACAGGCAAGAATACAGGTCTAGTCATTGGACGCAGGCAAACGTCATTGCCCATATCCGTGTAAACGACCGCGCCGATGCCGATGGCAACAAGGTGCTGTTTGTGGAAGAGATCCAGTCTGACTGGGGGCAAGAGGGGAAGAAGAAGGGCTTCAAGGGCCAGCCAATCTTCATGGAGGGGATGCGCGATCAACCAGAAGGATTCCTTGGCCTGAGCAGAAGCGACATCCCCATGGCCCCCTTCGTCACCAAGACCGAAGGCTGGCTGAACCTTGCGTTGAAACGCATCATGGTCATGGCCGGAGAGGGTGGCTATGACAAGGTGGCGTTTGTAAACGGGGATCAGAGTGCCGAGCGGTATGACCTGAGCAAGCAGGTTGATAGTATTTCTTACGAGCCTACTGCAAAAGGTTATAGCATTAACGTAATGGCCGGCGGTAGAAACGTGAAGGATGGCAACTTCACCCGTAGCGAACTTGAGGATATTGTTGGCGTCGATATCGTTAAAAAGATGGACGCCCGCGAAGGCAAGCAGCCTTTTGATCCTGAAGTCGAGCCTGACCTTGCAAATACGCGTGAACTCTCCGGCGTTGATCTCAAGGTCGGCGGCGAAGGCATGAAGACCTTCTACGACACCATCGTGCCGACAGCAGTAAAGAAGCTCCTGCCGAAGGTCGGTGGCGGGAAGATGGAGTCCGTGCAATTTGCTGAAGATAAGCCGTACCGTGTTGAGGACGATGATGGCAATCTCTTGCAGGCGTTCTCCACGCGAGAGGCGGCAGAGCGGTTTATGCAAGAAGGATATGGAGACGTACTCGCGTACAACCCCATCAATGAATCTAAAGGACTTATTGGGCCAGTGGCCCAGTCCGGTTTCGACGTCACCCCCTCCATGAAGGAGCGTGTCCGCACTACCGGCCTGCCCCGGTTCAGCCTGCGTGATACCGTCAACGTAGACGGCACTGAGCGCCCAACCACCAGCAGCACCAACAAGCCTATCTATCCTACAGAGGAAGGAACCAAGAACTTCTGGAGGTGGTTCAAGGATAGTGCCGTGGTGGATGAAGAGGGAAGACCTCTGGTGGTGTATCACGGGACGGCGGCAGACTTTTCTGAATTCATGCGTCGCCCGCCACAAAAGGCGATTGATGGTCTGGATTCAATAGGATCGTGGTTTACAGACAATCGAGCCCGGGCGCAGGACTATGGTCCTGTGACGATGCCGTCGTATCTGAGCCTGAAAAATCCACTTGTCCTTGATTCATTTCAACAGCTTCGGGAGTTGTGGAAAGACTCTCAGCCAACGAGGGGGCCAGCCGCCAAGGCTCATAAAGCAAACCGGCACTGGGGAAGTTCGGATGCATTTCTTAGTGAGATGTACGGTTTGTATGACGGCATCATCATTAAAAAACATGGAAATGCCGAGTGGAAAGATCAAAACGCATATATCGCCTTCAATCCAACACAGATCAAATCTGCCATCGGCAACGTTGGCAAGTTTGACCCTGTAGATCCGAGCATCAAGGCAAGCCTGCGCGATGTAATTGATCCTGCTATCCGGGCTCGCATCGACCAGACAACTACGCCCCGGGAAGAGAAGTCCTTCATCAAGCGGATCACCGAGGCCATTGCCCCGAAGTCTGCGTCGTCCTTCCGGGCGGCTTTCTTGGATCGGTACAACCGTCTGAGCGAGTACGACAAGGAGTTTGTGCGTCAGATGGGTGGCGCTCCGCTGCTTGCAGACGCAAGCTCCCATGGCGCTGCGCTCATGTCTGATCTGAGTGCCGGTGTGCTGGCCGGGGCCATGGGCGTCCATGATGGTGTTGGCGGTATCCCTGTGTATGTAAACGGGCACACCAAGATCGTCAACAACAACAACACCGTCAAGGGCCCGATTGCCATCTTCGCTCCGCTGGCGAAGCTTGGGGATCCGACCGCTTACCAAGCCTATCAGTTCTGGGCCGGAGTTAAACGCGGCACCAGATTCGATAGGGAAGGCAGAGAGCAACTCTTTGAAAAGGCCGACATCCAAAAGGCCGATGATCTGCGCAAACAGTTCCTTGCCATGGGGGTGGACTTCGAGGCCATCCAGAAGGAATGGATCCAGTTCAATGATGGTCTGGTTCAGTACTTGAAGGACACTGGCGTGCTGTCTGACGCGGCAGCAAAGGAGTTCGTCAAGTACTCAGACTACATCCCGTTCTACCGGCAAGCTGATGGCGAGGAAACTGTCGGGCCGCAGATCTTTGCATCCCTGGCAGGCGTGCGCGCGCCAAAGAAGCTCAAAGGATCCGAGACGCCGATTGCCGAGTTCCTGGAGACGATTGTTCGGAACGTTCAATACTCCATCGAAGCGGGGATGAAGAACGTTGCGGCCCAGCGTGCTGTAAACACCGCTGTTGCCATCGGTCAGGCGAACAGGCTGAACTACGTTTCTTCTGCGCCCAACGTGGTCAAAGTGCTGGAGAACGGCAAGACCTCCTACTACGAGACCAAGGATCTGCTCTTCGTGGAGGCCATGAAGAGTCTGAACCTGGGGGATCTGCCGTTCATTGGGCTGCTGGCCGGCCCGGCGAACCTGCTGCGGAACTTGGTCACCAAGGATCCGGCGTTCATGCTTGCCAACATGATGCGGGATTCGATGTCGGCCTGGGTGTCCTCTGGGGTCAAGATGACCCCCATGGTCGACACCCTGACCAACTTCACCAAGGCTCTGCGTGATCAAAGCCCGGAGTACGCGGCACTCCTCAACTCCGGGATCATTGGTGGCTACGACTACTCCCAAGGAGTAGAGATCAGCGCCCGCCGGTTTGACCGCGCTCTCCGCAAGAAGGCCAACGTGTACACGCCGGCAGAGAAGCTGGCTCGTCCGTTTACATCTTTGTGGGATGCCCTGGAAAAGGGAACGACAGCTTCTGACGCTGCCACCCGCATGGAGGTCTACAAGAAGACTCTTGCGGCGACGGGCAATGAAGCAGAGGCTCTGCTGCGTTCTCTTGAGGTGATGAACTTCAACCGGAAGGGCAACAACCCTCTGGTCCGGGTTCTCACAGCAGCAGTGCCGTTCTTGAATGCGCGGATGCAGGGCCTGGATGTTCTGTACCGGGCGGCGTTCGGCAGGGGCACGGAGGCCAATGCCAAGGAAATCCAGAAGAGCTTCTTTGTCCGGGGCATGACCATCGCTGCTCTGTCCACGATGTACTGGATGCTGGTGCATGAGGATGATGAGTGGAAGCGCCAGGAGCAAGAGACCCGGGACAACTACTGGATCCTGGGCGACGTCAAGATCCCCATCCCCTTCGAAATTGGCGTTCTCTTCAAGGTCATCCCTGAGCGGATCCTGGAGTACAGCTTTGGGGATGACACTGGGAAGGACTTTCTGAAGTCCATGGCCCGGCAGTTGACCAGCACCCTGGCGTTTAACCCGATCCCCCAGACGGCCCTGCCGCTGATCGAGTCCGTGACAAACTACTCGTTCTTCACGCAGCGCCCCATCCTGCCCGATGGATTGGAGGATGTCGCCCCGGCCTATCAGGTCGCCCCCGGCACTTCCCGCGTCGGAGAGTTGATCGGAGAGGCAACGAAGGGCCTGCCAACGGCGCTCCAGCTATCTCCGGTCAAGATCGACGAGATGATCAGGGGGTACACCGGCACCATCGGCGGGTACATGATGGATCTGTTCGATGCCATCTATGACCTGAACACCGATGCGCCCAAGGCAGCCAAGCGGTTTGAGCAGATGCCCGTCATCCGCCGGTTTGCCGTGGACCCGCTGGCCAGAGGGCAGGTCACCTCGTACTATGAGTTGAAGAACTCCGTGGACGAGGCTGTGCGTACCGCCAACCTCTTGGAGCGCAATCTGAATCCCCAGGAGTGGGGGTCGTTCATGCAGGAGAACCAGGGCCTGCTTGCGACAAAGGACTATGTCTTGGATCTTGAGAAGTCCATGAAAGACTTCCGGGAGATGAAGACTTTTGTCCGGGCCTCTGCCATGGGGGCAGAGGAAAAGAAGGACATCATCGCCAACATCACGGAATTGGAGAACAACTTGGCCTCCAATATCCAGCAGATCAAGAAGATGATAGCCGCGCAATGATGTCGTTTAAAACGGTCATCTCATCCTTCTTGAGGACAGACCAG
>SXGR01488583.1_pt1 | contig 10779 bp, 9 predicted proteins | sample 3174711 | NCBI WGS metagenome assembly SXGR01 (sample SAMN11356860, study PRJNA531348) | freshwater metagenome | isolation source: freshwater sample F1-60 | place: China: Fuxian Lake, Yuxi | collected 2017-12-25 | reverse complement strand
GGGATTATTTTGAATGGTGCGGGATTCCGGCCGGGCGCGTCGCTTTCGCTCCACACTGCATCGACAACCGACGGTTCGCCGACACTGACGGCAGCGCCCAGCGCCAGGCCGATGCCTGGCGTTCCGAGCTGCGCATCCTCCCGGACCACAAGGTTGTGGTGTTTGCCGGGAAGCTGATTGCCAAGAAAGATCCGCTGCTGTTGTTACAGGCCTTTCTTGCCACGGGAGCACAGGCCCATCTGGTATTCATCGGCAATGGCGAACTTGAAAACGATCTCAAACGGCTGGCCGGCAAGCATCGCAATATTCACTTCATGCCCTTCCAGAACCAGAGCCTGATGCCCGCGGTGTATCGTCTGGGGGATGTTTTTGCACTGCCCTCGTGCGGACCCGGTGAGACCTGGGGACTGGCGCTGAATGAAGCCATGGCCAGCGGGCGCCCGGTCATCGCTAGCGACAAGGCGGGAGCCACCCAGGACGTCGTGAAACATGGCTACAACGGCTGGTGCTTCAGTGCGCAGAATCTTGATGGACTTGCCCAAGTGCTGCGAACTGCGTTCTGCACCAGCAGCGCAGCACTCCGCCAGCTTGGCGAGAATGCGCAACGCCTCATTAATGACTGGTCGGTTGAAGCCAGTGCCGATCGCATGGCCGAAACCATTGTGGATTATTGCGTGGACAGCCGTCAGGTGGCCAGATAACCATGCTGACTTTGCTGTTCAGAAGGCCCAGTCCCACCGGCTTCAGCATCGAGAAGCTCTTCAACGGGCTGTACCAGCATTTTCTGCAGAACGGCGTTGCGGTGGATCGCATGGAAATGCCGCGCACGAGCTGCGGCCTGTACAGCGTGCTGGTCAATGCGTGGTCGGTGCGCCAGCGCGCAAACAGGCGCGTACTGCATATCACCGGCGACGTGCACTACGGCGCCCTGCTGACGCCGATGACAAAAACAGTCATTACCATCCACGACTGCGTCATCCTGCAGCGTGGCAAGGGAATCAAGAAATTCATTTTCTGGCTGCTGTGGTACCGGCTGCCGCTGAGCTTCGCCAATGCGATCACGGTCATCTCCGAGCAGACCAAACGGGAGCTGCTGTCCGTTGTCAGACTGCCTCCACACAAGGTCCACTACATCCCCAACTATGTGAGCCCGCAGTTTCGATTTTCCGATCGAACCTTCAACACGACTCTGCCGCGCATTCTGCATGTCGGCACACGCAGCAACAAGAACCTGCCCAGGGTCATTCATGCATTGCAGGGCCTGCAAGTCATGCTGGTGATTGTGGGCGTGCTGGAAGACGATCAGAAGACTTTGCTTGGGCAAGTGGGTATCAGGTTTGAAAACCACGCCACACCTGCAGAACCTGAACTGATCAGCCTCTACGAAACCGCAGATCTGATCTCCTTTCCATCGACCTATGAGGGCTTCGGCATGCCGATCATCGAAGGCCATGCTGTCGGCAGGCCAGTATTGACCAGCGATATGGAGCCCATGCGTTCTGTCGCCGGTCCGGGCGGAGCGGTGCTGGTCGATCCGCTTTCAGTTGCATCGATTCGTGACGGTTTTGTCAGGTTGTTGCAGGATCCGGCGCTACGTGAGGCGCTGGTGACTGCCGGTCGCCAGAACTGCAGCCGTTACCAGCTCGACGTCATCGCAGACAAGTACATGGCTTTGTACCGGTCGCTTCATGGCTAGCAACGTCAACATCGTACATTCCATTGAGTCGCTGGATCACGCCAAGGGCGGACCGTCGTATTCAGTCACTGCACTGGCGAGCGCTCAGCAGCGGTTGACGTCCGGCAAGGTTGCAATGGTCGTCGGCAGCGTGACGGGAACGCCACGATTGCCCGACCAGCAGGTATGTGTATCTCACGCAAAAGCCAGGTATCTGCCGCTGCGCATGTTCGAAACCCGCAATCTGGTCCGTAACGCATTGGCCGGGGAAAACATCGTGCTGCATGACCACGGTATATGGCTGCCGCACAACCTGGCCGCCTGTGGTTATGCGTTGCGACACAGGCGACCCTATGTGATCAGTCCACGCGGCATGCTCGAGCCGTGGACGCTTGGCTATCACCCCGCGAGAAAGAAACTGGCGCGCTGGCTGTATCAGGACCGGTTGCTGCGTAATGCCAGCTGCCTGATCGCGACCGCTGACAGAGAGCTTGCCAGCATCAGAACCGCAGGCTTCAGGAACCCGGTGGCAGTCATCCCGAATGGCATAGATTCAGACATTCCCGAGCCTGGTCCCGCCACGACGCAGGGAACCCGAACGCTGCTGTTCCTGTCCCGGATTCATCCAGTAAAGGGCATTGTTCATTTGATCGAGGCGTGGCAGGTGCTTCGACCAACGGGCTGGCAACTTTCCATCGTGGGGCCGGATGAGGGCAACTACCGTTCGACGCTGCAGGACCTCGTCGCAAAGCATGATCTGCAGCACCAGATTCATTTTCACGACGCCGTAAAAGGTGAAGCCAAGTATCGTTGTTACCAGAGCGCAGATGCCTTCGTCCTGCCAACCTATAGTGAGAACTTCGGTCTGGTGATTGCTGAAGCGCTTGCCTGTGGTCTGCCGGTGATCACCACAAACGGCACGCCCTGGCGTGGTCTGATTCAGCATCGTTGCGGCTGGTATATCGACACGGGTACGGAAACACTGGTCAGTGCGTTGCGTGATGTGTTTGCCGCTGCACCGGAAATGCTGCGAGAGATGGGGCAGCGCGGCCGAAGCTGGATGCAATCCGAGTTTCAGTGGCCGGCAATCGCTGCCAGCAGTCTCGCCGTTTACGAATGGATTCTTGGCCAGCGCGACCAGCCACCCAGCTGTGTAGACCTGTGTGGCAGCGCTCTATCGTGACGAGCCCGCTTCACTGCCTGCGGGCGACATATCGCCGCTAGCAGTGCCAGCAACATCATCCCGTCCATCGCACCGCTGCCAGAACTGGTCAATGGCGCCGCAACAGAGCCCGAGGAGCTGGAAGTGGCACCCGCAGATGAGGAAGTCGCACTGCTTGAACTGACTCCGCTGCTTGCACTGCTGGATGCGCTGGAACTGGAGACGCTGCTTGAACTGCTTGCCGAACTGCTGCTGGCCGCACGCGTGCGCTCATCCGCCAACACCACCGACCAGATCAGCGATTCAAGTTGCGTGGCAAGTTGCGGCGTCAGCATCGCAGCGCCGTCATTGAACTGATAGATCGCCTGTGCTGCGTTGCTGGCCGGTTGCTGCTGGAACAGGGTGGCAAGCACCGTTGAAGCGGCCACAAATCTGCCCACTTCACCCATATGCAGAGTGTCGCGATACAGCATGCTCATGTCGCTGATGCCGGGTATGAGCCCGGCTCTGGCATCGCGGTCAATACGCGCCATGACATCGCCCACTGGAATCACACGCACGCTGGCGCGCGAGCCGAAATGCGCACGAAGATCAGCCAGCAGACCGTCAAAGTGAGACCGGGTGTATTTCCAGGTCCCGTTCAAATCGATGCCGGTTGTCTGCCGCCAGTAGGCATCGAAGTTGCCGCCGGTATCGCCGGTACCGGGCCAAGGCGCATATATGTAGAAAACCGTCCGTCCAGGATAAGCCTGCAACACGCGTTCGATGACTGTGATCATCGCAGTGCGCTCGCCGGCATACGTTGCCGAATCAAATCCGAATGAGGGCTGGAATGCGATTGCATCGTAACCCTGCGCCATCAGCGCCACATCATGCCGGGACGGCTTGGCCAGCGTGACGTCAGCCGGAAAACCAGCCATGTAAGTCATGGAGGCGGAGCCACGAATGTGATAGCCGGTGGTCAGCGCCAGTCCCGCATCCTGCGCCAGCGCCGGTATCGCGTCCGGATAGGTATCGTTGGTCAGGCTATTGCCGATAGCATAGAACGACATCGCCGAAGCCGAATGCTGCGCCAGCATCAACAGAACAAGCAGCATGAACACGGGGCACTTCCGGCCAACAGCATCTGTCAGGAAGATGCCCACAACGCGCAGCGTTCCGGAGAGACTCATGGAAGCCAAACCACTCAATGATCTCTGTAACCGGGATTCAGGTAAGAGTGGATTACCAGTGAAATCTTGACGTGGAGGTTCGCAGTCAAGCGCACGTCACGCGCCCGCCATCGCGCGTTCTCTTGATATCGAAGCAACGCTTGGCTCTTCCAGAAGATCCTCCAGCACCTGCAACCACTGCTGCGCAGCACGATCTGCGGTGTACCTCTGCAGAAACACGCTGCGGGCGCGGGCGCCCAGGTTGTGGCGGTAATCCGGCTCCAGTTTCAGGCGCCAGATTTCGCTGATCAGGGCATCGGCATCGCCCATCGCCACTGCGTGACCGCACCCTTCGCGACGCACCACAGAAGCCAATTCGCCGGCCACATCGCCAATCACGATGGAGGGCCGTCCGGCGGCGAGAATGCCGTAGAACTTGCTGGGCACGATCAGCCCTTCCAGGCTGGGCAACAACGAGGTCAGATGCACATCGGCGGCGGACAGGCTGTCGGCGAGCAGTTCGCGCGGCTGATAGGGCTGGAACACGAAATTGCCGAGCTTGCGTTCGGCCACAGCCTGCTTCAGTTGCTGCATCTTCACGCCGCCGCCGATCATCAGGAACACCACGTCCTGCTCGGCGCGCATTGCAGTGGCAGCCTCGAGAATGGTGTCGAATTCATGAGCGCGGCCAAGGTTTCCGGAATAACCGACCACGAACTTGTCTTTCAGGCCCAGCGACAGACGCAGCGAACTGTTGCCCGCCGGCATGGGTTCGACATATTCGCCATCGGCCCAGTTTTCGACCACGTGAATGCTGTCGGCATCGATATGCCGCTGCAGCAGCAGATCTTTCATGCGCGCGCCAATCACGACATTTGCGCTTGCCATGCGCAGCGATTGATCGCGCAGGCGCAGCAGATAGCCGTCGAGCCAGCCGGGCAGTTTTTTGCCCAGATGTGACGCCACTTCCGGAAACAGATCCTGCAGCCAGTTGACCAGCTTTGCTCCGCGCCACCTGGCAACGGCCGCGACAGCCAGCGAGATCAGTGGCGGATCGGTCTTGGCCACCAGCACGTCGCAGCGCTGCGTGATCTGCAACAACTTGTAGGTTGCTGCTGCATAGAAACTCAGATAGTCAACGGCGCGGCCGGACAGGCGATCACGACCGAAGCGTGTGGTTTTCACACGATACACACTGATGCCTTCCACCATTTCTTGCGCAGGCAGTTTCGCCTGCGCATCGTCGTACAGTTGCTGCGAACAGACCACATTTACTGCAATGCCGTGTCGCACCAGACGTCGCGCCAGATCGAACAGTATCTGGCTGGTGGCGGACACATCAGGATAGAAATATCGATTGACGAAAGTGACGCGCAATCCTTCGAAGGGAGAGCCGGCATTGGCAGCCGTGCCGGTGTGCAGGGCTTCCAGCAACGACAGCGGGATGCCGGTCAGACTCAGTTCTTCAGCCGCATCGAAATGCACAGCGCCGGCTTGCGACCTGCCAAATGTTTCGACGACTGCGTTCATGGCGACCCCTTCGTGAAGGAAATCCGCGGCCGACAGGCGCGGATACTGAGAAGTGGATCTCAGAGTAGGAGTCGCGAGTTAAGGTGATGTGACGAAACCGCTGCAGTTTTCCGCACTAAGCGTCATACAAAACGCAGCGCATGCAAACAACGTTTACCATCAGCGCCAGATGTATGACAAAGACGAAAAACGCATGACACGGCGCTGCGACTGGTCCAGCGGAAAGCCGTGTCTGAAATAAATCAGTAATAGGTCCGCGCCTTCTCGCGCGTGCCGTTCAGCACCGTGCCTACGAACTTCAGGTCGCGCAGCAGTTCAATGGAACGCGTGACATCGTCGCGCTGCGTGCCGCCTTCATTGACCACCAGCAGTCCCGCCTGCACATGGCGCGAGAACGCCAGCGCGTCGTCGGCCTGCAGCACCGGCGGCAGATCGAAAATGATGATGCGATTGGCATAACGTGTGCGCAGCTCCTCAATGAGTCTGGCGGCATTCTGGTCGCTGAGCAGCTCTGATGAGCTTTCGATCCTGAATCTGGCCGGCAATATGGTCAGACGTTCATAGCCCATGATCTTGACCATGGCGTCCTGCACCGGATGCCGCGAAATCAGGCATTCTTCGACGCCCATCTCCGGTGTGAAACCAAAGCGCCGATGAATGTTCGGATTGCGCAGATCCAGATCCACCAGCAAGGCGGTACGCCCGGTTTCAGCGGCGATGGCAATGGCCAGATTGATGGCCGTCAGGGTTTTGCCGGCGCCTTCGGTCGGACTCATCACCGCCAGCGTATTGCCGCCCAGCTGATCCAGGCGTCGCAACACCTGGGTACGCAGCATCTTGTAAGGACTGCCGATGGGTCCACCGGCGCCGGGGGCGAGAATGCGCTGGTTTTCCAGATGCTGGCGATCAACCTTGATCACCGGCGAACGGAAAGTGATGGTATCGGTGAACTCCGTCTGCGCGACGTGTTCCGTCGGTGAGGTGGCGCCGGGCACGGTAGCTGCCACCGGCTGCGGTTCGACATGCTGCGCATCCAGCGGAGTGCTGCGGGCGCGCGTAAAGTCGAACAATTTATTTTTCGGTTCCATTGTCACACCTCAACCAGTCAGGCGCCGCAGCGCGACCTGCCACAACACATCCAGCGGCCGGTACAGGAGATGCAGCAGCGTCGCTGACAACACCATGGTCACTGCGCCACCGACCAGCGCGTAGCGACGACGCTGGCTGCGCAGCTGCCGATCCGCCTCGGTTTCGATCCACGGCAGCACGGCAAGCGGCGGCACATTCAGCAGCATTTCCAGTTCGCGGCGACTGCGTACCCGCGTGCTGAAAATCTCCATCAACACCACAACGCCAATTGCCGAGCCAAGCGCCAGCACCGCGCCCACCACCAGAATGGCGATGCGATTGGGACTGGCGGGCTCACCCGGCGTAAACGGCGGCTCGATCAGGGTAAAGCGCTCGCCCTTGCGGTCGTCTTCGAGATTCTGGGCCAGTTCCGCTTCCAGCTGCTTCTGGCGGATCTCGCGGTACTTGAGCTGATTGCTTTCCAGATCGCGCAGCATGGTGCTGTATTCGCGCTCCACCGCCGGACCGTTCGCCAGCCTTCTGGTGTAGCTGACGATCAGGCCATCCAGATCAGCGCGCTTGCGCAGCAGGGAAGTGCGTTCGTTCGCCGACGCTTCACGCTGCGCCTTGATCTGTATATACGCCGGATTGTCCGGGTTTTCCGCAGTATCCCTGCCTGTCAGCTGTTCTGCTGTAGCCGATTGCGTCTCCAGTGCATCCACCTGACGCTGCAACTTGAGCACATCCGGATGATCCGCCGAATAGCGCTGCCGTGCCGACAGCAGCTGAGCGCGTGCATCGGTCAGTTGCCGCTGCAATTCATTGGCTGTATCGACACTGCCGGTGTTTTTTTCCAGACCCTCGATTTCCCGCCTCATGCGCACGACATCGGGATGATCTGCGGCATAGAGGCTGGACACGCGCGCCAGCTCGCTGCGCAGATACTTCAACCGGTCGGACGGCGACAGGATGCGTTCCCCGGTCGAGGTGTACACCTGCGCAGTGGGATTCAGCTGCACCAGCTGCGCATCCAGATACACCAGCTGCTGGTCCAGCGAACGCAGGCGCGTATCCACTTCACGCAGCTCATCGTCGGCGCGGTTCACCAGCTGGATGTTGGTCTGCGCCAGTTCCGGCAGGTCGTTGATGTGCCGTTTCTTGAAGGCTTCCAGCGCCGCCTGCTGGGTGCTGATGTCGACATCAAGCCGCGCGGCTTCGCCGGTCAGAAAATTGGTGGCATCGGCCGTGCGCTGCTTGCGGCTGTCGATGTTCTGCTGAAGATATAGCGATACCAGTTCATTCGCCACCCGCGCTGCAAGATCCGCAGAACGGTTCTTGTAACTTACCGAGAACGCAATCGTGGCCTTGGTGGGATTTCCGGAGCGCGGATCGATGACGTCGGCGCTGATCATCCGGAAGCCGACATCTGACTTCATCCTGGACAGCACGTATTCGCGTGTCTTTTTCTTGCGGTCCTGCGGATACAGGTCGTACTTCTGGATGATGCGCAGCAGATTTTCGGTAGTCATGACCTGTTGCGTGATGATCTGGATGCGCTGATCGGCGTAACTGGAGATGGTGGAGCGCACCAGATCCGCCGGCAGTTCCTGTTGTTCGATCAGGATGGTGCCGGACGCCTGGTAGGTCGCCGGCCACAGAAACGCGGTCATGACGGCCAGCAGCGCCACCGTGGCGAAGATCAGCGCCATCAGGCCGCTGCGGCGCTGCAGTGCCTGCAGCCACTCGCGCAGGTTCATGCCGCCTGCTTCAGTCAATTTGCTGTTGATCGCCATGGCATCCTCGTTCAATTCAGGCGACGCGCCAGCCCTTTCCAGCTGACGCTCAACCCCGCATGGCTGCGTTCGGCGCGCGGTTGACTGCTGCCTGTACGTTGTTGTGTATATCCACCGGACAGGGAAACCTGCCAGGTCGGTGTGATCAGCCAGGTCAGGTTGCCGGTGACATCGCCATAGGTCACGGTGTTCTGCCCGGGAGCGCCGGCATCCTGGAGATAACGATTGCGAATGATCGCCGTCCACCCGCCGACGGACCAGCGTGGAGTGAAGGTCTTTTCCAGACCGAGACGCAATTGTTCGCGCTGCGTCAGCAACCCCTGCCCGGTCGGCGTCACATCGCGCGTTGCGGAAAATCTGAAGGTCATCATCTCGGTGCGATGAGTCAATGTCGCGTCGTACACCGAGCCACGGTCGATGCGTTGTGCAGTGTCGATACGCGAAGGGCCGGCCGACAGATCAAGCCGCCAGCGCGGCCCCAGCTGCAGTGAGTAGCCGAGATTCACCGAATAGTTGGTCTTGTCCAGCCGCGTCAGTTCAGGCGCCTGCAGCTTGCCGGCCGCAAACCGCAACGACAGGACCGATCGCTCGCTCAATTCGTAGCTGGCGCCCAGCAACGCGGAGCCATAGTCGTAGTCCACCAGACCGGTGAATTCCGCATCGAGGTAACGATTCACGGATGCATATACCTGCGTGCTGAAGTCAAGACGCTCGCTCATGCTGTAACGATTGCTCACGGTTGCCGAACCGGTGCGATGTTTCTTGTTGGCCTCGGCCAATCCGGTCAGACCCGGTTCGCTGGTCAGCGTCGTATCCTGCGTGCCGCTCAACGTCACACTGAGGGCGCCGCGTTCGCCTGCGATTTGCCCTGCCAGCGTCGCGTAGTATTCAGTGCGATCCAGGGTGCGTTCGCTGTCATAGCGCACCGACCGCACGCGCGGACTGAACTGCCACTGAGAGGTGTCATCACGAAATTGCAGCTGTGCAGTTGCCTCGCCGGCGCCGGTCCAGCTGGCGACAGCGTTGCGCGACGACAGACGGACATTGTCATCATAGTTGCCGGTCGCCAGTGCCTGCGCGGCCAGTGTCCAGTCGCCGGCGCGCACCGGCGCCGCGCTCAACATCGCCAGACCGGAACAAACAGCAACACGCGTCATGACGTTAGCCACGGGCATCATGAATCAGGCTGTCAGCAGCGAAACGACCCGTGCTCACGGCACCACCACCGTATCGCCGCTTTTGAGCACGATGTTCCTGTCCAGTGACTTGCCGTTCTCGACGTCGGTGTAGTCGAAACGGATGGCGATCTGCTTGCCATTCTCGCGACGCAGAATGCGGATGTCGGACAGGTCTGCATAAGGCGTCGCACCACTGGCCAGGCTCAGCGCCTGCATCACATCCACCGGACGACTGAAGGTGAATTCTCCCGGCCGGTTGACCTTGCCGACCACGTAAATGCGATTGCCGCCGATCTGCTTGGTCACCACCGTCACCATCGGATCGGGCACATAACGTTTGATGCGTTCGGCAATCGCCTCGGATACCGCCGTCACGCTCAACCCGCCGACGTGCAGATCGCCTGCCAACGGGAACGACACGCCGCCATCCGGCCGCACCAGCAACTCCGCCTGCAGATCCGGCTCCTTCCATACCGATACCTGCAATACGTCGCCGGGCTGGATCTGGTACGTGGTTTCAGCCGCTGCGGCCGGCTGCAACATCAGCAGGCAGACCAGCCCCGTCAGCAGGGAGCGCAGCGCAACGAGTCCGGATAATGGAAAAGCACAGTTGTGTGACATATGTATTTCAGCTGACCAATAAAACGCCGCAGGCTGTGAAGGCTGCGGCGTGATCGATAGTTAAGCGCAAGTTTGTGACAGTTTATGCTTCGGTCGGAACGCCACCAGACCGGCAATGCCGGAGATCAGGAACCACGCCGCAGCCGGCAGCGGTACAGGCGATACGCTCTGATAGCTGACATTGGCGTAGTACAGTCCGGCGCTTGCCGGCGCCGGCTTGGCATAGATGGCGCCGTAGAACGTACCAGGCGCCGACACATCGAATGTCCAGGTGTTGACTGCTCCACCATTGGCAGTGAATTTCTGCAACACATGGGTGGCATCGGTCAGCGAGAAGCTCAGCGTATTGAGCAGCGCCGGCCATTGCAGATCCTTCAATTCAATCACCAGCGTGCCGGGCGTGGTCAGATTGAACTCCGCCACATTGATGTTGGTCCCGGTCATCAGCGTGGTGGTCTCGAACAGCTGCTGGGTCACCATTTCGGCCTGAGCCGGTGACATCGCCACGCAACCCGTCAGCATTGCGGCAAGCCATCCGGCGCGCCGGTTTCGATTCTTGATGTTCATTCCAGTTACTCCTTCCGATGCAGTCGTTACGGAT
>SXGR01480199.1_pt1 | contig 10779 bp, 10 predicted proteins | sample 3174711 | NCBI WGS metagenome assembly SXGR01 (sample SAMN11356860, study PRJNA531348) | freshwater metagenome | isolation source: freshwater sample F1-60 | place: China: Fuxian Lake, Yuxi | collected 2017-12-25 | reverse complement strand
GTTCACCCTACCGCGTGCCCATCGCGCGCCTGGCGGCGGCCCAGGCCGCTCTGGCGCAGTCCGGGAAGGTGGCGACGCCCAAGGCCCTCACGCGCAAGCCGGCCTCGGATGACCGGCATCGCCGGGTACTGATTTCCGGACGCCGGTCCGCCGGCAAACGTGTATCGACCGGTGTCGCGGCGGCGCGCGCCAAGCCGGCGCCCCGCAAGATGGCGGCATCACCGAAAAAGGCGAAGGCTGCTACCCGTAAGCCGGCCGCCAAGCCGAAGCGCACCCCGCCCAGGCCGCCCAAGAAGCCCGGCGGCAAGAAGAGGCGTTAGCGCTTGACGCGGTAGACAGCGCGAGCCGCGTCGTCGCCGTTGCGGAAGAACAGAACCTCCTCGCCGAGGCGGAACGCGGGGCGGCAGAAGCTCTCGAGCCCGCGCGGCCAGGTGATGTCGGCGCACAGACGCCCGTCATCGGAAATACGCCAGGTGCCGGACCCATCGCCGCGGAAGCCGTTGCTGTAGCTGGCGGTCGTGGTCAGCCGCCCGCCCGCCGCAAAGCGGAATTCGAGCACGGCATCGGCCCGTTCGACGACCAGCCGTTCACCGACAAGCTTCAGCATCTGTTCGCGATCCAGACGCTGGCCGCCCCGGGCGCGGGCGTCGGCCGCTGAAATGTCGGGTGGACCTGCTCCCGTGAGCAGCAGAAGTATGGCCCCCAGCCACGCGAGACGTCTGTTCCGCATGTCCAGCCTCCCGACGCACGGAACTATGAGCCGGCAGCGGTGCCTGGTCAAACGGCGCCCGCTTTCGGGAGGGGCGGGCCGGTGCTAAGGTCGCCGCCTCGTTGACCGGGGAGACGGCTCATGGCCGATGATGCGAACTGCGTCTTCTGCAAGATCATTGCGGGGACGATTCCGTCCTTCAAACTCTACGAGGACGCGATGACTCTGGCGTTCCTCGACATCAACCCGGGCAATCCCGGGCATGCCCTGGTCATTCCCAAAGCGCACGCCGCCAATCTCTACGTCAGCGCTGACAAGGACCTCGCCACGGTGATGGCCACGGCACGCAAGGTGGCCACGGCGATCGAGAAAACCGTGCAGCCCGACGGGCTCAATCTTGTTCAGGCCAACGGACCGGGTGCAGCGCAGTCCGTGTTCCATTTCCACATGCACATCCTGCCGCGCCGCAACGGCGACGAGCTCAGGATGAACTGGGGCCTGAAGCCCGGCGACAAGAACGAGATTGCCGCCCTCGCCGAGAAGATCCGCGCGAACCTTTGAGGCTCAGGCCGCCGCCCACCAGCGTGGCTTGAGCGGTGTCACCGAGGCGCTGCCGGCCTGCAGCGGCCGGCCTTCGCGTTCGGCCTTCTCCACCACATCCAGGCGCAGCAGCGCAAGGCCCCAGCCTCCGGCGACAGAGCGCATCTCGCCGGCTTCCTCGCCGTCGAGCACCACCGGCGATCCGGGTTCCGGCGAGGCCCCTTCGATACGCACCGGCAGGAGGCGTTTGCGCACCAGGGCGCGGTACTTCATCCGCGCCGTGACTTCCTGGCCGACGTAGCAGCCTTTCTTCCAATCAACGCCGTTGAGCTCGTCGAAGCCGTTTTCGAGCAGCAGCGCCTTTTCGACCGGCAGGTCACGACTGCCATCGGGTACACCCAGAGAGAGCCGCAACCGGTCATAGACAATACGATCGGCAGGTGCGAAGCCGGCGACCGCGATGGCCTCCAGCCGCTCGCGGGGCAGGATGACGCGGGCGCCGAGGCCGGGCAGCCTCGGATCGACGGAGGCGATGCCGCCGGCAAACGGCGTCACGCGACCGGGTTCCTCATCCATCCCGATGGCGCTCAGCGCTCCGTCACCGAACACCGCTACCACGATCTTGTCGCTGACGGGGGCGATCGTCACCTTCGAGCGCAGGCGATAGAGCATCAGCCGCCGGCGCAGATCGTCGAGGCGCGCCGCCTCGGCGTCGATCAGGTAGGCACCGTCGAGCTCGGTGATGAAGAAGTCGTGCAGGAATCGCCCCTGGGCCGTCAGCAGGCTGGCATAGATGGCACGGTCGGCCGCGACCTTGGTGATGTCGTTCGAGATGAGGCCCTGAAGGAAGGTCGAGCGGTCCTCGCCGCTCACCGACAACAGCCCACGATCTTCAAGAACGAGATAGAATTGTTCGGCCATGGATCCCTTGCCGCAAGAGGTAGGGGGGATGGCCTCCGTTGGCAAGCCCCGGAAGGCCCCTTATAAGTCGCAGCCATGCAGGTCACGTTTATCGACGACTCGATCCCGTTCGATGGCTATAGCCCGCCGAGCCAGCCGCTCGACGGACCCGAAAAGGCTTTTGCCCTTCTGCCGCAGGCGCTGTCGATGCGCAGCCATGAGGTCGTGGTCATCAACCGGGCGGCCTTCCCCGTCACCGTGCACGGCTCGCGCTGGGTGAGCTGGGAAGGCGAACGCCCGGTCTCGGCCGATGCGCTGATCGCCTATCGCAAACCCGAGCTGCTCGACCAGGTGCCGGTCGCCGCGCGCCGTATCGTCTGGGTCGGCGGTCCGGTCGCCGAGCTGGACACACCGGCCGCACGTGACGCCCTGACGCGGCACAAGCCGCGCCTGATCTTCATCAACAAGGCGCAGCGCGAATCCTGGACCAACACGCTCGGCCTCGACACGCAGGTCATCGAGCCGGGGACTGCCACCGCCTACCTTGAAGACGATGCCATGGCGCCGGCCGAGCCGCCGCATGCCATCACGACGGCGCATCCCCTGGGGGGGCTCCTGTGGCTCATCCGGCTGTGGATGGCCAGGATTCGGCCCGAGGTGCCGACCGCGGAGCTTCACGTCTATTCCGCCGTCCTCGACAGGGCACAGCTGGGAGGCACGGTCCCCCCGGACTATGCCGCGATGGTCGAAGAAATGACGGTCGCCCGGGCCCACGGCATCGTGGTCAAACGGCCGCTGGCCGACCCGGCGATGGCTGAGGCCTATCGCGCGGCGCGGGCTCACCTTCATCCGGCTGAGCCCCGCGAGGTCCATGGCTTCACCCTGGCCGAAAGCCAGGCGGTGGGGTTGCCGGCCGTGGCGCGCGCCGCCAGCGCGGCGATGGTCGAACGGATCAGCGACGGTCAGACGGGTACCATCGCCGCGAACAACGCGGCCTTTGCCAACGCCACGATCAACCTTCTGACGGATCGTCTGACCTTCGATCGGCTGAGCGCGAATGCCCGTCTGTTCAAGCGGGGGCGCACCTGGGCCATCGCCGCGGCGGAATGGGAGGGGCAGCTCGCGTGAACATCCTGTTCGTCACCGCGACCCGCATCGGCGATGTGGTGCTGACGACCGGAGTGCTGGGCTGGCTGGCGAAACAGTATCCGACGGCGCGTTTCACCATCGCCTGCGGACGACCGGCCGCGCCGCTGCTCGAATCCTTCCCGCAGCTGGAACGCCTGATCGTCATCGACAAGCGGCCGTTGAGCGGCCACTGGGTAGGCCTGTGGGCCCGTTGCGTGACGCGCCCCTGGTCGCTGGTGGTCGATCTGCGCAGTTCGGGTCTGTCCTGGTTTCTTCTGGCCGGTCGCCGGATCGTGCGCCGCCGCCGTGACAACACGCGCCACGGCGTGCTGGAATTGGCCGACCTGTTCGGCGCCGCGCCACCGCCGGCCCCCATGCTGTGGACGCGAACGGAAGACGAGCGCCGGGCGGAGGCGTTGCTTCCGGGGGCCACCGTGCTCGGCATCGGACCGACGGCGAACTGGCGCGGCAAGGAGTGGCCAGCGGAAAGCTTCGCCACCCTTATCAGGAGGCTGACCGCCGTGGGGGGCCCGCTACCGGGTGCCCACGTCGCGGTGTTCGGTGCTCCCTCGGAACGAGCGGTCGCCGAGCCGGTCCTGGCATCGATTCCGGAAGCTCGCCGCGTCGACCTCGTCGGCACGGCAGACCTGGCGACTGTCGCCGCCTGCCTGCGCCGCTGCGCTCTCTATGTCGGCAACGATTCCGGCCTCATGCATATGGCTGCCGCTGTCGGTACGCCAACCCTCGGCTTGTTCGGGCCGGGCAACGAGACCCGCTACGGTCCATGGGGCAAGCGCACTGCCGTGGTCAGGACGCCACTGGCCCCGGAGCAGCTCATGGGGCCTGGCTTCGATCACCGGACTACCGGCACGCTGATGGAAAGCCTGACGGTGGACGCGGTCGAGGACGCGGCCTGTCAGCTCCTGCAGCGCACCCGTGAGCACGCCGCATGAGCGCGGGGCGCGCCCGTCTTTCCGCTCTGGTGACGGTGCATAACGAGGAGCGCCAGCTGGGAGAGTGCCTGGCCGGATTGAGATTCGCCGACGAGATCGTGGTGGCTCTGGATCGCTGCAGCGATCGTTCCGGCGAGATAGCAATTCAGGCCGGAGCCCGGATCCTCGATGGCGCCTGGGCGACCGAAGGCGAACGGCGCAACGCCGGTATCGCCGCGTGCTCCGGCGAATGGGTTCTCGAGGTCGACGCCGATGAGCGGGTGAGTGCCGATCTGGCGGCTGAAATTCGTGCGGCTGTCGACGCGTCCAGCTTCGATCGCCACCTGATTCCGGTCGACAACTACATCGGCGCGCGGCTTGTCCGTTACGGCTGGGGTGCCAGTTTCGGCAAATCCGCCTATCCCGGACTCTTCCGCAAGGGCAGCAAGGTCTGGGGGCGAGGACGAGTTCATCCCCGGCTGGAGCTGACGGGCAGGGAGGGACCGCCCCTCCAGCACAGACTCACGCACCTGGTCGATCGCAACATCTCGGACATGCTGCGCCGGCTGGACAGCTACACGACGGCGCGGGCGCGCGATCTGCGCGAGTGGGGCGATCCGGACCCGACCTGGAAGTATGTCCGGCGCATCTTCTCACGCTTCTACAAGTGCTATGTCCGGCGCCATGGCCATCGCGAAGGCGGCTGGGGCGTGCTCATTGCGCTGATGGCCGGGCTCTACCCGATCCTCTCGCACCTCAAGGCAAAGTTGGAAAAGGAGTAATGGCCCGCATCGTCATGGCCGATGACGGGATCGCGTTTGACGGACGGACCCCGGAGAAGGGCCCGCTGGGTGGGGCTGAATCGGCATTCATCAGTGTCGCGGAGGCGTTGGCCCGACGCGGGCATTCGGTAGTGGCGGCAACGAACTGCGCGGCGGCTCTGGCCCATAAGGGGGTGGAGTGGCGCCCCATCGGCGACGGGTTGCCGGATGAAGCAGACCTCTACATCGCCAACCGGGGCGACAGGCTTCTGACTCTTGTGCCGCGTGCGCGCCGCACGGCGTTCTGGATTCACAACCCGGCGCGCTACCTAGTTAAGGCGCGCTATCTCTGGAAGCTCTGGCGCCGCCGGCCCGTCATCGTATTCATCGGCACCTACCACGCATCAACCTGTCCGGGCTGGGTTCCGACGGGCGGCCGGGTGGTGATTCCCTACGGGGTTGATGACCGGTTCCGCACGGCCTCAGCGCCGGCGACACCTCCCAGGCCGCGCGCCGTCTTTACCTCCAACCCGTTGCGCGGCCTTGATTGGCTTATCGAGCTGTGGGTCTCGCGGATCCACCCGGCTATGCGGCAGGCAGAGCTGCATATTTTTTCCGGGGCGGCCACGTACGGAGCCGCCGGCGACGCGAAGGCGGCGCAGATGAAGCCCATCCTCGATTACGCCCGCCGCATGGCCGAATGCGGCATCGTCCTGCGCGAGCCTCTCCCTAAGTCGGAGCTGGCGGCGGAGCTGGCGGGATTTCGGGTTTTTACGTACCGCGGGACCGAAGACGAAACCTTCTGCGCGGCTGCCGCCGAGGCGCAGGCCGTCGGGGTGCCGGCGGTGGTGTGCGACGTCGGTTCGTTGCCGGAGCGGGTTGTCCAGCGGACAACGGGATTCGTCGTCTCGGCGGAAGAGGGCCGTGACGAAGAGGAATTCGTCTCGGCTACCGTCAAGCTGCTGTCGGATGATGCCCTGTGGGGCCGCATGCATGGTTCAGCTCTTGCCCGCCAGCGCAGCCGCAGTTGGGACGACGCGGCGGCAGAATTCGAGTCGCTGATCGGCTCGACTCGCTAGGGCCGGTGCCTTAGCTTCGCCACTCCCGATCCCGGGACGACTCCAGAATACGGGTTACGTCACTGCGCGTGCTGCAGGTCATTGCCGGACAGAGACAGGGGGGCGCCGAGGCGTTCTTCGAGCGCCTCGTAGCGGCGCTTCAGCGCGCCGGCGGCGATCAGCGCGTGGTTATCCGCCGCGACGCGGCACGGGCCGATCGTCTGCGGCGCGCCGGCCTGGAAACGCGCGAGATTGCCTTCGCCGGCCGCTTCGATGTGGTAAGCCGCGCCCGCCTGGGCTGCGCTCTCCGCGTTTATCGACCCGACGTTGTCTTGAGCTGGATGAGCCGCGCGGCGGCGATGCTGCCGCCACGCTGGCTGACGGGCGACCGGGCGGTGCGCGTCGGCCGGCTCGGCGGCTACTACAACCTCAAATACTATCGCGGCTGCGACCACCTGGTCGCCAATACCCAGGACATCGCGGACCATATTCGACGGCGGGGCTGGCCAGCGGAGCGTGTCCACTATCTGCCGAATTTCGCCGACGTGACGGCGGCGTCGCCGGTCAGCCGCAGCTCGCTGCAGACCCCGGCAGACGCGCCCGTCGCCCTGGCCCTCGGCCGCTTCCACGCCAACAAGGCGTTCGACGTGCTGCTTGACGCCGTGGCCGCCACACCCGGCCTCTACCTCTGGCTGGGCGGTGACGGCGAGCTCCGCGGCGAGCTTGAGGCACAGATCGATCGGCTCGGGCTAAGGGCCCGGGTTCGCCTGCTCGGCTGGCGCGACGACGTGCCGGCGCTGTTCGCTGCCTGTGATATTGCCGTGTGCCCCTCCCGCCACGAGCCGCTGGGCAACGTCATTCTGGAAGCCTGGGCCCATCGTCGCCCGGTGGTGGCAGCGGCGAGTTCCGGGCCTGCGGCATTGATTGCGAGCGAGCAGACGGGGATTGTGGTGCCGGTCGATGATGTCGCAGCGCTGGCGGGGGCGTTCGGGCGGTTGATTGGTGCCCCAGCTCTGCGGGAGCGCCTGGCCGAGGCAGGCCGGGCGGCCTACGACGCCGGGTTCACGGAGGCGGCGGTGGTGCGGCGCTACATGGATTTCTTTGAGGCGGTCACTCGCTGATGTGTGGCATCGCCGGCATGATTACGACGGGGCGGGAAGGGCCGTCCGCAGACCTGCTGCAGAGGCTGGCCGACGCGCTCGGCCACCGCGGCCCCGACGGGCGCGGGACCTATCGCAGCGGCAATGTCGGCATGGTGCAGACCCGGCTGGCGATCATCGATCTGCAGACCGGCGACCAGCCGCTGCGGGAGCCGGGCGGGGCTGCTCTGATTGCCAATGGCGAGATTTACAACTATGTCGAGCTGCGCCAGGAGATGCGCGGCGCGAAGTTCGCCACCCAGTCTGATTGCGAACCCCCACTGCTTCTCTACCGCCGCCACGGGCTCGACTTCGTCAACCATCTGCGCGGCATGTACGCCATCGCCTTGCACGACCCGGATGAGAAGCGGCTCGTCCTGGCGCGCGATCCGTTCGGCATCAAGCCGCTCTACTACGTCGAGACACCGCACGGGGTGGCTTTCGCTTCCGAACCCCGGGCCTTGCTTGAAGCCGGGCTCGTGGCGCGTACCCTTGATCCGTCGAAGCGGACGGAGCTCCTGGAACTGCAGTTCACCACCCGCGCCGAAACCGTGTTCTACGGCGTGCGGCGGCTCCTGCCCGGGGAGACCGTCGTGCTCTCGGATGGCAAGGTCATCGAGCGCCGCCGCCGCGCCGCGTTGCCCGCCGGCGGCCCGGAAGGCGGCTCGCCCGAGGAGGCCCTGTCGATGCTCGACGCGGTCCTTGAGGACAGCGTCAAGGTGCACCAGCGCTCCGACGTTCCCTACGGCATGTTCCTCTCCGGCGGGATCGATTCCTCGGTCGTTCTTGCACAGATGGCCCGGCTCAACCCCCGTCCGGTCGTGGCGTTCACCGCCTATTTTCCCCATACGTCCGTCGCCGACGAGCGCGGGGCGGCGCAGGCCGTGGCGCAGGCCGTACGGGCCGAGCATATCGAGGTCCCCATTGGTGCGGCTGATTTCTGGCGCGACTTGCCGGCCATCGCGGCGGCGATGGACGATCCGGCAGCCGACTACGCCTGCGTGCCGACGTTCATGCTGGCAAAAAAGGCACGCGAAGCCGGTCTCAAGGTCATTCTGTCGGGTGAAGGCGGCGACGAGATGTTTGGCGGTTACGGCCGCTATCGCAGCGCCTTGCGGCCGTGGTGGCTGGGCGGTCGCATCATGCGCCGGCGCGGCGCCTTTGACGGGCTCAACGTCCTGCGCGAGCGCGGCTCCGGATGGCGCGACGGCATCGAAGCGGCGGAGATCATGGAGGGAAGCGAGGGCCGGACGCGCCTCCAGGTCGCGCAGGCCGTCGATTGTGCCGACTGGCTGCCCAACGACCTGCTGACCAAGCTCGATCGTTGCCTGATGGCTCATGGCGTGGAAGGGCGGACCCCTTTCCTGGATCCGGCTGTCGCCAACTTCGCCTATCGTCTGCCCGACAAGTTCAAGGTGCGCGGCCGCCAGGGGAAGTTTCTTTTGCGCCAGTGGCTGGGTCGCGCGCTGCCGGCGGCGCTTAGCCATGCGCCAAAGCGCGGTTTCACCGTACCGGTTGCGGCGTGGATCGCGGCCGAGGGCAAGCGGTTAGGACCGCTGGTCTCGGCTCAGCCGGGCGTTATGGAAATCGCTGATCCGGCTGCCGTACAGAAGGTTTTCATCAGCGACGACAAGCGGAGCGGGTTCGCGGCGTGGGTTCTCCTTTTCTACGCCTTGTGGCATAGGCGTCATGTCGTCGGGCTGGCTTCCGAGGGAGATGTCTTTGAGTGCCTCAGCACACGGTGACGAATGACGGACCGCCTGATCATCCGTCAGCCTGACGATTGGCAAGTGCATCTGCGTGCCGGCGCCATGCTGGGCGCGGTTGTGAGCCACACGGCCCGGCAATTCGCCCGGGCTATCGTCATGCCCAACCTGGTGCCCCCGATAACCCGGGTGGACGAAGCCGCGAGCTACCGCGACCGGATCCGCAAGGCTCTGCCGCCAGACAGCGGTTTCACGCCGCTGATGACCTGCTACCTGACCGACGGTACGGATCCGACTGAGATCGAAAAGGGATACACAACGAAGGTATGGGTTGCGGCAAAGCTCTATCCGGCCCATGCCACGACGAACTCGGCGCATGGCGTCACCGATTTCAAGAAGCTCCGGCCGGTTTTCGAGCGCATGCAACGCATCGGCATGCCATTGCTGCTGCACGGCGAGGTGACAGACCCGGCGGTGGACATCTTTGATCGCGAGAACGTTTTCATCGACCAGGTTCTGACCGCGCTGCTCGATGATTTTCCGGACCTGAGGATCGTGCTGGAGCACATCACCACGGCCGAGGCTGCGGATTTCGTGATGGGCGCCGGTCAGAATCTCGCTGCGACGATCACCCCTCATCACCTGATGATCAACCGCAATGACATGCTGGTCGGCGGGATGCGTCCCCACCTTTACTGTCTGCCGATCGCCAAGCGGGAGCGTCACCGCCGGGCGCTCCGCCGGGCGGCGATCTCCGGCAGCCCGAAATTCTTCCTTGGCACGGATTCCGCGCCGCATGCGGTGCATACGAAGGAGAACGCCTGCGGGTGCGCCGGTATCTTCAACGCGCCTTTTGCCCTGGAGGCCTACGCGCAGGTGTTTGACGAGGAGAAGGTTCTCGACCGGCTTGAAGGGTTTGCCTCCCTTCATGGCCCATCGTTCTATGGTCTGGCGGCCAACGAGCGGCGCGTCATTCTGGAGCGCGGCGTGTCACGGGTCCCGGCCACCCTTGGCAGCGGCAAAGAAGGGGTCGTGCCGTTTCTGTCTGGCACGACTCTGCGCTGGCGCTTCGCCGGCTTCGCTGACGCCGATCCGGGCGTGGTGCGTCGGTAGGGGACGTCCGCGGAGCCGGCTATGGCCGATTGACTTCGCCGCTCGCCGCCGTAAATTGTCCGTACACATATGATTGCCGGGCTTGGCCCCCGGGCCCGCGCGGGAGGCTGCCGTGATCGATCCATTGGTTGTCGAAAAACTCATCGACACGGCGCTGGAGGAGGATATCGGCTTCGTCGACCTGACGACGGAACTGGTGATCCCCGCCGAAGCGAGGGCCGATTTCCTCATCAACACGCGCCAGGACATTGTCGTGGCGGGGATGGAGATTGCGGCCCAGGTCTTCCGCCGGCGCGTGCCCGAGGCGAAATTCGAGATGAAGGTGAAGGATGGCGAGCGCGCTGCGGCAAAAGCCGCACTGGCCCGCGTCACTGGCCCGGCGCGCGGCCTGCTGACGGCAGAGCGCACGGCGCTCAACATCCTTCAGCACCTTTCCGGTATCGCGACCCAGACAGCCAGATATGTCGACCTGATCAGGCACACCAAGGCCGTGCTGATCGACACTCGCAAGACGCATCCCGGCTTGCGCGCCGTCGAGAAACACGCCGTGCAACTCGGCGGCGGGCGCAATCATCGGCTTCGCCTCGATGACGGGGTGATGATCAAGGACAACCACGTTGCCGTTTGCGGGTCGATCAAGGCTGCCATCGCCAAGGCGAAGGCCGGCGTTCCGGTACTGACCAAGGTCGAGTGCGAATGTGACCGTCTCGAGCAGGTGCGCGAGGCGCTGGACGCGGGCGCGGACATGATCCTGCTCGACAATATGGACCTGCCCACGCTGCGCGAGGCGGTG
>SXGR01397424.1_pt1 | contig 10779 bp, 9 predicted proteins | sample 3174711 | NCBI WGS metagenome assembly SXGR01 (sample SAMN11356860, study PRJNA531348) | freshwater metagenome | isolation source: freshwater sample F1-60 | place: China: Fuxian Lake, Yuxi | collected 2017-12-25 | reverse complement strand
GGCGCGGGCACCGGCAAGACCCGCACCATCACCCACCGCATCGCCCACCTGGTCGCCGACGGGCACGTCGCCGCCGGGCAGGTGCTGGCCGTGACGTTCACCTCGAGGGCGGCCGGGGAGATGCGCAGCCGCCTGCGCGCCATGGACGCCGGCACAGCCGACGCCGTGGGCTCGGTGGCGTCGGTGCAGGCGCTCACCTTCCACGCCGCGGCGCGGCGGCAGCTGCAGTACTTCTGGCCGCGGGTGGTCGGCTCCACCGCCTGGGAACTGCTGGACCGCAAGTTCGCCGTGGTGGCCCAGGCCGCGAACCGGGCCCGCGTGCAGGTCAGCACCGACGATGTCCGGGACCTCGCCGGTGAGATCGAGTGGGCCAAGGCGTCGTTGATCACCCCGGAGGGCTACGTCGCCTCGGTGGCGCAGATCGGCCGCGACATCCCGCTCGACGCCGAGAAGGTGGCCGCCATCTACTCCGGCTATGAAACCCTCAAGGCCGACCGCGACGGCCGGACCCTGCTGGACTTCGATGACCTACTGCTGCACACCGCCGCCGCCATCGAGAACGACGCCGCGGTGGCCGGTGAGTTCCGGGACCGCTACCGCTGTTTCGTCGTCGACGAATATCAGGACGTCACCCCGTTGCAGCAACGGGTGCTCGACGCGTGGCTTGGCGATCGCGACGATCTCACCGTCGTCGGCGATGCCAACCAGACCATTTACTCGTTCACCGGGGCCTCCCCGCGCTACCTGCTGGACTTCTCCCGTCGCTTTCCCGACGCCGCCGTGGTGCGCCTGGAACGTGACTACCGCTCCACCCCGCAGGTGGTGTCATTGGCCAACCGAGTGATCGCCGCCGCCCGCGGTCGGATGGCCGGCAGCAAGCTGCAGTTGGTGGGCCAGCGCCCGGGAGGCCCAGAACCAACGTTCTCCGAGCACCCCGATGAGGCCGCCGAGGCCGCCGCGGTGGCCCGCAGTATCAAGAAGCTGATCGCCGCCGGCACGCCGGCCTCGGAGATCGCGGTGCTCTACCGCATCAACGCCCAGTCCGAGGTCTACGAGGAGGCACTCACCGCCGCCGGCATCGCGTTCCAGGTACGCGGTGGCGAGGGCTTCTTCTCCCGCCAGGAGATCCGACAGTCACTGGTGGCGCTGCAGCGCGCCGCCGACCGGGGCGCGGACGGGGAACTGCCGCACCTGGTCCGCGGACTGCTCGAACCCCTCGGCCTCACCGCCCAAGCGCCCGCTGGCGCCAAGGCCCGTGAGCGTTGGGAGGCGCTGACTTCGCTGGCCGAACTGGTCGACGACGAGGTCGCCGCCCGCCCGGACCTCGAATTGTCCGCTCTGGTGGCGGAGTTGAAGCTGCGCGCCGATGCCCGGCACCCACCGGTGGTGCAGGGTGTGACGCTGGCGTCGCTGCACGCCGCGAAGGGCCTGGAGTGGGATGCGGTGTTCCTGGTCGGCCTGGCCGATAACACCCTGCCGATCAGCCACGCCTTGGCGCACGGCCCGGACTCCGAAGCCGTTGAAGAGGAACGCCGTCTGTTCTACGTCGGAATCACCCGCGCCAGAATGCATCTCGAGCTCAGCTGGGCGCTGGCCCGCAACGCCGGCGGCCGTCAGAGCCGACGTCCGTCACGCTTCCTGGTCGGTATCGCCCCGCAGACCCAGGCCCAACCCGAGCCGAGCAAGCCACGCCGCCAGCGCGGAGCCACCCCGCGCTGCCGGGTGTGCAACGCCGTGCTCACCGCCGCCCCGGCGATCATGTTGCGCCGCTGCGAGACCTGCTCGGTGGACATCGACGACGAGCTGCTGGCCCAACTCAAAGAGTGGCGGCTCAAAATCTCCAAGGAACTCAACGTGCCGGCCTACGTGGTGTTCACCGACAACACGTTGATCGCGATCGCCGAATCGCTACCGGGAGATGACGCCGCCCTGGTGGCCATCCCGGGTATCGGCGCCCGCAAGCTTGAACAGTTCGGCGCCGACGTGTTGGCGTTGGTGAGCGCGCGCAGTTGATCGCTCAGGCGATGCCGAGTTCGCGGGCCGCCGTGTTGGCCGCGCGTGCCCCCGACATCCTGCGCACCAGCAGCAGTCCGTCCAGCACGGCCACCGCTGCCAGCGCCTGCCGGCGGCGCGCGGCAGTGGTGGGTGCGGCGATCCGCGACTCGAGCCAGTCCACCCATCCACCGATCAGCAGCGGCGCCAGGGATGCGTACGGTTCGCGGCGCGCGCTGGCCAGTCCGACGATCTCGAAGTACACCGCGAAGATCGGGTCGCTGGCCGGTGAGGCGAGCGCCGGCCAGGCCAGGCGCTGCAGGTCGCGTACCGGCCGAGCGGTCTCGCCGAAGGCGTTCGCCAGCGCGGTTTGCAGTTGTTCGCCGAGGGCGCCGACCACCGCGGTGATCATGTCGGCCTTGGTGGGGAAGTAGTAGACGACGGTCCGATCGCTGATACCGAGGCTCGCGCCGACGGAATCGAAGGTGAGCGATCCGATGCCCGAGGTTGTAGCCAGTCGGGTGGCTGCGGTCAGCAGATCGTCCCTAGAGTGTTTGTAGCCCACGCCTTGATTGTAGTCAGGACTTCACTTACCCTGTTTGTAGTAGTCACTACAAAATATGGGAGGCCGGGGCAATGGACGAACGTAACAGCGGCGCAGCGGTAACAGGTTTGGTGGTGGGCGCGCTCGTCGCGCTGGGTTTTGCGATCCTGATCAGCCTGCTGCCGGCCTGGGTGGTGCTCGAGACGCGGTGGCGGGTAGTGACCTACATCGCGGTCGCACTCGCCGCGCCGCCGACGGTGTGGTTTTTGCAGGCGATCGCCCGGTGGCGTCATCTGGATCAGCGGGAGACGTTCATCTGGGGTGCGGCCGGGGCGATGACCTTCGACGGCCTGGCGATCGGCTTCCTACCCGGGCTCTACGGCCAGACCGGCCAGGCACTGGCCTGGGTTGCCTCGGCCTTGATCTTCGCCTTCGCCAGCCTGATCGTCGCCGGTCAGCTGATGCTCGGAAACGTGGTGCCTGCGCCGCAGCGTTAGCATGACGCTCGTGACGTGGTCGGCCAGAGAGCGTGAACTGTTGGCTGTCACGTTGCGTCTGCTGCAGGAACACGGCTACGAGCGGTTGACCCTGGACGAGGTCGCCTCAGCAGGGCGGGCCAGCAAGGCCACCATGTACCGGCGCTGGCCCACCAAGGCCGAACTGGTCCTGGCCGCGTTCATCGAGGGCGTCAGTCAGGACGCCGTGCCGCCCGACACCGGCACCCTGCGCGAGGATCTCATCGCCATCGGTGACACCGTGTGCGCGCAGGCCAAGGAGCATTCCGCGACCATGCGGGCGGTCCTCGGGGAGGTCTCGCGTAATCCGGAACTCAACGACGCCATGCAGGAGCAGTTGTTCGATCAGCGCAGGGCGATGATGAAACAGGTGGTCAAGCGGGCCGTGGACCGCGGCGAGATCGGCGCCGACGCGGCCAACAGCGAACTGTGGGATCTGCTGCCGGGCTACCTGATCTACCGCACGGTGATCCAAAACCGGTTGCCCACCCGCCGCACCGTCCGCACCCTCGTCGACGACGTGATCATGCCCAGCCTCACCCGGCCCGCCCGTGCGGGGTCCTGACGGTGTCGGCCAGCGTCCGGTACCGTACCGTACTGCGTGTGGAGGCTGACCGGTGAAGCGCAGGCCCCTGAGATCGGTGATCGGCCGGGCCTGGCTGGTCTGGGTGTCGGTCGCGATCGTCGCGCTGGCCGGCTTCGCGGTCTACCGGTTGCAGGGTGCCTTCGGTGCGCTGGACACCAAAACTCCCGGCGGCGGGGCCGACGAAATCGTGCCGTTCAATCCCAAGCAGGTGCAACTCGAGGTGTTCGGCGATCCCGGCGCCACCGCGACCATCACTTACACCGACGTCGACGCCCGGCCGCAGCGCGTCGACGACGCAGCCCTGCCGTGGTCCTATGACGACTCGACGACCACGCCGGCGGTGGTGGTCAACGTCCAGGCCCAGAGCAACGGCAGCACCCTGGGCTGCCGCATCACCATCGACGGGGTGGTCAAGGTCGAACGTCTTGAGAACGCCGCCAGTGCCTACGTCTACTGCCTGGATAAGTCCGGATGAGGTTCGCAACGCTCGTCCGCAAACTCTGCATCCCGATCGCCATCTTCTGGCTGGCACTGGCCGCGTCAAGCAACGCCCTGATCCCGCCGCTGGAAGAGGTCGGGCGGATCCACAACGTGGCGCAGAGTTCCAAGGACTCGCCGTCGTTGATCGCCTCCAAACGGATCGGACAGGTGTTCGGCGAGTACGACTCCGACAGCCTCGTCACCCTCGTTCTCGAAGGCGATGCGCCACTCGGTGCCGAGGCGCACCAGTTCGCCGACGTCCTGGTCGCGGAGTTGCGGGCCGACACCGAACACGTCCAGCACGTCCAGTACTTCTGGGGCGATCCACTGACCGCTGCGGGCTCGCAGAGCAGCGACGGCAAGGCTGCTCTGATCCAGGCCTATCTGATGGGCGACGCCGGCAGCAGTCAGGCCAACGAATCCGTCACCGCCGTCCGCGAGATCGTCGCTGACACCCCGTCGCCGGCCGGGGTCAAGGCCTACGTCAGCGGCCCGGCGGCATTGGTCGCCGATGAGTTCTCAGTCGGGGAGAACAGCCACATCAAGGTCACCGCGCTGACCTTCGGGGTGATCGGGGTGATGCTGCTGATCGTCTACCGGTCCATCGCCACCGCGCTGCTCACCTTGGTCGCGGTCGCGGTCCAGGTGGCTGCTGCCCGCGGCATCGTCGCCTTCCTGGGCCACGTCGGCGTCATCCCGCTGTCGACATATGCGACCAACCTGCTGACGCTGCTCGTCGTCGCGGCCGGAACGGATTACGCGATATTCCTGCTGGGCCGCTATCAGGAAGCGCGGCAGAACGGGGAGGATCGCCAAGCCGCCTACTACACGATGTATCGCAGCACCGCGCACGTCATCATCGGCTCGGGCCTGACCGTCGCCGCAGCGGTGTTCTGTCTGATCTTCACGCGTACGCCGTACTTCAACAGCCTGGGCATCCCGGCCGGCCTCGGTGTCCTGGTCACCCTGGTGGGCTCGCTGACCCTGACGCCCGCGGTCATCACGATCGGCAGTCACATTGGGCTCTTCGATCCCAAGCGCGCCATGCGGACCCGCGGCTGGCGGCGCATCGGCACCGCGATCGTCCGCTGGCCGGGGCCCATCCTGGTGGCCTCGATCGCGGTGGCACTGATCGGACTGCTCGCCCTGCCCGGGTATAAGACCTCCTACGACGCGAGGCACTATCAGCCGGACTGGGCGCCGGCCAAGGTCGGCTACGCCGCGGCCGAACGGCACTTCACCGCGGCCCGGCTCAACCCCGAGGTGCTGATGGTCGAGACCGACCGCGATCTGCGCACCCCGGCCAACATGATCGTGCTGGAGCGCATCGCCAAGGAGGTCTTCCGCACGCCCGGGGTGGCCATGGTGCAGTCCATCACCCGGCCGCTGGGCACCCCGCTGGATCACTCCTCGCTGGGCTTCGCCATGAGCGCGCAGTCCTCCGCGCAGATCCAGAACCTGCCGTTCCAGCAGGCCCGCGCCGATGACCTGCTTGAGCAGGTCGCCGAGATATCGCGGTCGATCACCCTGCTGCAGGAGCAGTACGCGCTCCAAGAGCGGCAGTACGACCTTCAGCAACAGGCCACCGCGGCCACCGACGAACAGGTGACGGCCTTCCGGGAGACCTCCGAGCAGATCAAAGAGTTGCGGGACAAGGTCGCGAACGTCGATGACTTCTTCCGCCCGATCAAGAACTATTTCTATTGGGAGCCGCACTGTTTCGACATCCCGCTGTGTGCGACGTTCCGCTCGTTGTTTGACGCCCTCGACGGAGTGGATTCGCTGACCGATCAGTTCGATCAGGTCACCGCAAGCCTCGATAAGCTCAACGCCCTGCAGCCCCAATTGTTGGCGCTGATCCCCGAACAGATGGCACTGATCCCGGAGAACATCGCCATCCAGGAGCGCAACAAGGCGCTCGTTGAGCAGAACTACGCCACCCAGTCCGGGTTGCTGGAGCAATCCGCCGAGGCATTGAAGAACGCCGACGCGATGGGTCAGGCCTTCGATGAAGCCAAGGACGACAGCACCTTCTACCTTCCCCCCGAGGTGTTCGACAACTCCGAGTTCAAGCGCGGCATGAAGCTGTTCATGTCTCCGGACGGCAAGGCCGCGCGGATGATCATCACCCACGACGGCGATCCGGCCACCCCGCAGGGCATTTCGCACATCGCCCCGATCCGCCAGTCCGCGGAGGAGGCACTCAAGGGCACCCCGCTGGCCGGGTCGAGCATCTACATCACCGGCACCGCGTCGGGGTTCATGGATGCCCGGGACATGGCGAACTACGACCTGATGATCGTCGTCATCGCCGCGGTCAGCCTGATCCTGCTGATCATGATGTTCGTCACCCGCAGCGTGGTGGCTGCCCTGGTGATCGTCGGCACGGTGGTGCTGTCACTGGGCGCCTCGTTCGGCCTGTCGGTGCTGATCTGGCAGCACCTGCTGGGCATCGAGTTGTACTGGATCGTGCTGGCGCTGGCCATCATCATCCTGCTGGCGGTGGGGTCGGACTACAACCTGCTGGTGGTCTCGCGGCTCAAAGAGGAGATCGGTGCGGGGCTGAACACCGGGCTGATCCGGACGATGGCCGGCACCGGGTCGGTGGTGACCGCCGCCGGCCTGGTCTTCGCATTCACCATGGGCGGCTTCATCTTCGGCGAGCTGATGGTCCTCGGACAGATCGGCACCACCATCGCCATCGGCCTGCTCTTCGACACTCTGGTTGTGCGGTCGTTCATGACGCCGTCGATCGCCGCCCTACTGGGCCGCTGGTTCTGGTGGCCGCTGAAGGTCCGGCCCCGTCCGGCTAGTGCCATGCTGCGGCCCTACGGGACGCGGCCGTCGGTGCGCGAGCTGCTGCACACCGACGAGCCCGACGAGCAGGTTACGGACCAGGTTGCGGTACGCGCCGCCGACTAGCTCGGCGTGGTTTCAGTTTGGTCCGACGACGGGTATCGAGATGTCAGTCTTCAACGCGGCGGCGATCATGTTCGCCCAGTCATCGTTGGTGATCGGAACGAGACGGGCGATGGGCCGCCCGCGATCGGTGATCTCAATCGACTCTTGGCGAGATGCGACCCGGCTGAGGTACCGGCTCGCGTTCTGGCCGAGTTCCTGCGCGCCGATCTGCTCCATGTAGTTCACGATAACCCCAGGTCCGCAGAAGTCCCTGGTTCTTGATGAGGCCGGTGATAAATCAGTTGTGCCCGGTCCCGCCCCCGGGTTAGCCTGACTCCATGTTGTTCTCCGCGCATCATGCTGCCGCTCATCCGTCCGTGGACTGGAGCGTCTGTTAGCGCACGCCAACGACTTTCGGCCACGGACTTGCAGTCCGTGGCTATTTTTTTGCCCGAATCAGCCGATCACAGAAAGGACATGCCATGTCCGGCACTGAAGAACTGTTGTTGCCGTGTCACACCGGCAATCCCGACCTGTGGTTCGCCGAACACCCCGCCGATCTCGAACGCGCCAAGACCCTGTGTGGCGGCTGCCCGATTCGCCGGCAGTGCCTGCGTGCGGCACTCGATCGCGCCGAGCCGTGGGGAGTGTGGGGCGGGGAGATCATCGAGAGCGGTGCGGTGCTGGCCCGAAAGCGTCCGCGCGGACGGCCACGCAAAGCCGACATCGCGGCCTGAGGGCACCGGGCACCTAGTGCTGGTTGATGTTCCACTCAATCCAGCCGACACCACTGCGGCCGTCGGCGGTACGGAAGTCGGCCATCGCCCGCTGGAAGTGCGTGACCCGGCCGTCCGGCGCCTCGAGGCGCAGTGGCCCGAACCCGCGCGGGCTGACGTCGATGACAAGGGGATCGGCCGGATCGCCGAGGCGCAGCACCGCCGCGGACACCAGGCCGTCCGCCGGCTTGTCGAACGCCGACGATCCGGTGGTGAGTTCGGTGATCTCGCCGCTGTTCTGCAGGTAGCCGATCGCGACGCCGGGTAGGTCCGGCAGCATCACCGCGTGCCCGCGGGTGCCGTCGTCGAGGTGAAACGCCGACCACATCCAGTCGTTGGCCCACCAGTCGCGCGGTCCCCACGAGTGGTCGCGCTGACCCGGCCCGGACACCGCGATCCGTTCGTCGTCGATCACGATGGTGCCCTCGACGCGGCAGGGTATCTCGTAGCGGGTCAACGCCTGCCAGGCATACGGCTCGGCGTCGGTGATCCAGTGCAGGTCCAGCGTCAGCGCGACCGGCGTTCCGGCCTCACCGCGCAGCACGGCCGTGGCGTCGACGTACTGCGTTGCGGCGCCGTCGAATTCGATCCGGTAGTCAGCCAGCGGGGTCACGCACTCCTGCACCGCCTCGTAGCCGGCGCCGTGGACGGTTTGGCGATGCGGTGTCAGCACCGGAACCGGCCCGGCGTAGTCGGTCACCATCACCGTCGGCTTCCCGGGGCGCACCACCGCCACGGTGTAGAGGCAGCTGCCCCGATTGGGCACATTGCCCAACCGCACGTACACCCCGATCTCCGGATCGGCGCTCACGCCGTCGAAGTACCAGCTCTCATTCCAGAACGGCTCGTCACCCGGTGGGTGCGGCGACTCGTCCTGCGGCGCCAGTGAGTGGGCGGGCACGGCGGGGTCAGGCCTCCTCGGCGAAGCCCGGAATCAGTACCTCGGCCATTTCGCGCACCGGAACGTGGCAGTCCAGTTGCGCCGAGATCGCCACCGTGGAGGCGATCACCCGCAGCGGGATCGCCAGGCTTGCCGGCAGATTCATCTGGCGGGCCATCTTGATCTGTTCCGAGGAGCGCTCCATGTTGTCGGCGGCCTGTTTGCGCAACCACCGGCGGGTGTAGTGGAACACCGGAACGGTGATGGGTTCGACGTACTGCCGCAGCATCGCGTCGATCTCTTCAACGGAGGGTTCCTCGCCGGGCTGGATGAAGCCGACCTTCGCCATCGTCGGCAGCAGGTCGTCGTAGTCCTTCTCCAGCGCGAACCGGATCATCCGGCCCAGCTCCACGGGCAGGCCGTCAGGCAGCGGCGCCACCGCGCCGAAGTCGATGACCACCATCCGACCGTCGGGGGCGAGCATGAAGTTGCCGGGGTGGGCGTCGCCGTGCATCATGCCGACCCGCGCCGGGGCATCGAAGGTCAGCTCGAAAAGCCTTGTGCCGCAAAGGTCGCGCTCATCGGTGCTGCCGTCGCGGATGATTTCCGCCATCGGCTTGCCTTCGACCCACTCGCTGACCACCACCTTCGGCGCGCTGCCGACGATGTGCGGGATCAGAAAGTGCGGGTGGCCTTCGTAGGCCTTGGCGAACGCGCGCTGGTTGTTGGCCTCGAGCCGGTAGTCCAGTTCCATCTCGGTGCGCTCGATCAGCTCATCGACCACGGCCTGGACGTCGGCGCCCGGCGCGAGTTGTTTGAGCACACTGGTCATCCGGCGCATGGTCTTCAGGTCGGCGCGCAGCGCCTCGTCCGCGCCGGGGTACTGGATCTTCACGGCCACCTCGCGGCCGTCGGCCCACACGCCCTTGTGCACCTGACCGATGCTGGCCGAGGCCACCGGGGTGTCGTCGAAGGAGGTGAACCGGTCGCGCCACTTGGTGCCCAGCTGTCCGTCGAGCATCCGATGTACCTTCGGCGCCGACAGCGGCGGTGCGTCCTTCTGCAGTTTGGTCAGCGCCTCCCGGTAGGGCGCGCCGAACTCCTCGGGAATCGCCGCCTCGAGCACCGAGAGCGCCTGGCCGACTTTCATCGCCCCGCCCTTGAGTTCGCCGAGCACGGCGAACAGTTGGCCGGCGGCCTTCTCCATCAACTCGGCGTTGACGTCGTCGCGGGACTTCCCGGCCAGCCTTTTGCCCAAACCCAGTGCGGCCCGGCCCGCCATGCCGACCGGGAGGCTGGCCAACTTGGCATTGCGTGCGGTTCGCCCGCGCTTGATGTCGTCGGCCACGCCCTCCATCATGCCCGTCGCGCGGCGCGGGCTGTTCGCGGATGCCAACAACCGCACAGCGGGTGTCGGGTCCAGCGCCGGGCCCGGATGGTGTGGGAGGCGATGTCGACCTCGACGGTGGCGTTCATGGTGGCCGGGGGATCGCCGGGCGGATCGATTCCGCGCACCGCACCGATGATCTGCTGCAGCTGGCCCAACGCCAGGGCGGCGGTGGCCAGCAGGGTCGGGCGGTCGGCGTGGGCGATCGCCTCGCGCAACTGCACGGCCAGCACCGGCCAGGCGGCGTCGCGATCGGTGCGGTGCAGGTCCGCGCACCCCAGGCAACTCGTCACCCCCGGGATCACCAGCGGGCCCACCAGACCGGTGTGGTCGCGCAGCCGCACCGGAAGGTGCGGCACCCGGGCGGCGTGCAGTTCGCGCAGCAGTCGCGGTTCGGCGGTGATGGTGTCGGCGAGCACCATCAGGTCCACCCCGGCGGGCGCGCCCGCGGCGGTGGCGTGACTGGAGCGGCCCACCCGGGCCCCGGAGCACCGCAGTCCCTCCGCCACTAGCTCAGAGAGCGGCCCGGCGCCGTGTACGCGGATCGACAGCGTCCGCCCCGCGGCCCGCCCGTTGCGAGGGCGTTCGCGCACCACGCCCACGGCCAGCAGCGCGTACAGCACGTCGTCGAACCCGGCTTCGTCGTCGAGGCCGTGCCGCAGCGCCAGGCGGTGCAGTTCGGCCAGCTCCGTCGGCACCGCCATCGCCCGCAGCACGG
>SXGR01279112.1_pt1 | contig 10779 bp, 4 predicted proteins | sample 3174711 | NCBI WGS metagenome assembly SXGR01 (sample SAMN11356860, study PRJNA531348) | freshwater metagenome | isolation source: freshwater sample F1-60 | place: China: Fuxian Lake, Yuxi | collected 2017-12-25 | reverse complement strand
TATCTGCGGTAGAAACTACTGGTTCATTAGATGTTTGGAGTCTAGAAGGATCATTGGTAGATTTAACGAGTACATCTAAAGTATTTTTTCTTCAAGAAAGAGAAACAGGAGTATATGAATTATACTTTGGAGATAATTTTATTGGAGTTCAGCCAACAGTAGGTAGTATAGTTACTGTAGAATATCTAGAAACAAATGGAGATATCGCAAATGGAATTACAGAATTTACTACTTCTATTGGCGGACTATCTTCTCCTGTTTTAGTTTCACAATCATCGGGTGGATCTTCTGAAGAAAGTATTGATAGAATAAAATTTCTTGCTCCTAAATTTTTTCAAGCAGGAGGAAGATCTGTTACTGTAAATGATTATACCGCTGCAGTATTTCGAGAATATCCAAATGCAGATTCTATTTTAGTATATGGAGGAGAGACTGCGGTTCCTCCTCAATACGGAAAAGTTTTTATTGCAATAAAACCAAAATCTGGTTCTGCTCTTACACAGTCAGAAAAATACTCTCTTTCGTCTTCCTTGCGAAGAAATTCTTCAATAGTAACAATAATACCAGAAATTGTAGACGCAGATTATATAGATATTGTAGTTTCTTCTATTATAACATACAAACCAGAACTTCTTTCTTTTGGTGTTGGAACATTAAAGGCATTAGTAGTTGCGGAATTATTTACATATTCCGCAACTACACTAGAATCATTTGGAGATAATTTTTATCTATCAAAAGTATCAGAAAATATAAACAAGCTTGATACTGCAATAACTAGCAATCAAACTAAAATTTATTTAAGAAAAACAACAGATCTAAATAATTTAACTGAATATAAAGGATTTGCTATCGACTTTAAAAATCCTATTACACAAAATACATCAGATAATATTACATCAAGTCCGATGATACATGCAAGTTCTACAGGAACTGTTTTTTCTTCTGTTAGAATAACGGATGATGGTTTTGGTAAACTTAATTTAGTAAGAATAGATCCTCTTACTCAAATAACTACTACGGTATATTATGGTATTGGAGAAATTTATTACTCTACAGGAATAATTAAATTTAATGGAAAATTTGCTCCTATATCTATAGGAAACTCTCAGAGATTTTTAACTGTAACAGTCACTCCACTAAACACTGATATTTTTTCTTTTGAGAATAAAATATTAAGAATAAGTAGAGTACACACAGATTCTGTTACCATTTCTATGGTTCCATACGAAATACGAAAACAATTTACAGCATAAGATATGAGCACAATAAATCGTATTATTTTAAACTCGTCTGTCGAACAATTGGAAAAAATTATTTCTCCATTTATCGAAGATCAGTTTCCTTCGTTTATGAAGGAAGACTATAAAAAATTAATTCTTTTTATAAAATCATATTATGAATGGTTAGAACAACCCAATAATTCTGGATATATTCTACAAAACTTAAACACAATTAAAGATATAGACTCTAACGGAGAAGAGTTTTTTAAACACTTTAAGAATACATATCTTGAATCATTTCCTGATATACTCCTTTCTAATTCTAATGGAGAATTTCCAAATAGAACAACATTATTAAAGAAAATCCGTGATTTCTATGGAAATAAAGGAACAGAAAATAGTTATAAATTTTTATTCAGACTCTTATACAATAGTGAATTAGAAATATACACACCAAAAGAAGACATTTTAAAAGTTTCAGTTGGTGAGTGGTATGAACCAAAATCTATTAAAACTACTTCTTCTAGTGGTTTGAGTATTTTTTCGGCAACTAGAGGGCAAATTGTGCAATATGAATCAGAGTCTTCTGGTGTTGTTATTGCAAGTGCATTTATAGATTCTATAGTACAATATGTGGAGGCGGGATCTCCAATTACCGAATTTTTTATAACAAATATATCAGGCACATTTCTTCCAAATAAATCTGTAACAATAATACAAGGTGATATATTGTTTCAAGAATTTACTTATAGTGTTCTTGGAGAATTTTTTATTCAATCTCCAGGAACAGGTTATGTTGTAGGAAATAAAATTTTTGTTTCGGGAACAGGAAGTGGATTTTATTCTGTTGTTGAGGTTACTGGATTGGGTGGATCTATTAAGAAAATTTCTATTAGAAAGTCTGGTGTTAATTTTTTTAATCAAGTAACAGGAACTATTATTAATGATACAGGAACTAATTCCACAGCAACTATTTTATTCAATCCCACAGCTGTAACAAATTATCCAGGATTTTTTCGTTCTAACAATGGAAAATTATCTTCAAATAAAAAAATTCAAGATGGAAATTATTATCAGGAATTTTCTTATGAACTTAGATCAGGATTGAGTATTAATAAATATTTTTCTGTATTGAATAAAATTATTCATCCTGCTGGAATGAAGATGTTTGGAGCTATTCTTTTACAAAGTAATTTAAATGTAGAAGCAGATGCAATTTCTGGTTTGTCTATTATAGCAACTCCTCTTATTGGAAATTACACAGCATATACTATTGGTACAACTTTAAATCTACGAAATAATGGAGTTACCTCTTCTAATTTTCTAGGAGATTTATATCCTATTGGATACAATCCTTATATTAGTAGTGCTAATACAATTGTGAATGGTCTGACTGCGGTTTTGGGAACCGAATTCGTAACTGTAAGTGGATTATACACTTATGATATTATGCCAGAAAGCGGAAGAACAGCACATAATCCGTTGGGATCTCCAATAAAATTAGATTCTAGAAGTGCATTTGGTTATTGGGAAATAAATCATCATTCGTCAGCTCTTATTGGATTGTCTGCTGGCCTTAGTTTTGGATCAATAACAATTGAGGATTTTGTTAATTCTTCTAACTCTGTGTCGGCGACATATAGATCAATAAGATCTATTGATATAACAACAGGATTACAAATGGCAGAGGATACATATACAGGTACACTTATACCTACACCATCATAAAAGGAAAAATGGCTACTTATATAAAATCATCAATAAAAACTTTAGCGGCCCAATCTATGCTTCAAGATATAGAAAGAAATGCGAATCATTATTTTTTCTTTATAGCAAAGAGTACATCATGGTCTAATGACTCTAGTCCAGATTCTTATGTTGATAGTGTAAAAAACGAGTATGATTTAAGTAGAAATATTATTGGATATAAGAAAATTAGAGCAGAAGATATTTTATTTTCTATTAGAAGATATGATTGGATTAGTGGAACTGTGTATGACCAGTATACTGATTCAGAAGATTTATTTGATAAAGATTCTCCGAAAATTTTTTATGTCTATACAATTAATCGAAATGTTTACAAATGTTTAGATAATAATGGTGGCGCGCAATCAACAAAACTGCCAGATCTTATAATAGATAATCCATTTACTCTTGACGATGGATATGTTTGGAAATATTTAGGAACAGTCACCAATGAAAATGAACCAGATACATTAACGACATTTTTGCCAATTGAATTTATAACAAATAGTTCTGATGCCGAAACACAAAATCAATATAACGCACAATTACAAGCACGATCAGGAACTATTACTAGAATAGATCCGCCTGTTTATTCTTCTGGAGCAACAGTAGGAACTTATCCAAAAGGAATAGCATTTATCGGAAAAGGTGGATTAAAAGTAAATGGCGTTACCGCCGGCGATACATTAGGATATTTTGTATTAACGATTACTGAGGAAGAGAGTATTACTCGTATAACCACCATTAATGCCCAAGCTGACGCAGGTGGGTATCCGTGGACTGATTACATTATTAGAATTGTAAAAAATGACGATAACATAGCAGAAATAGGAAATTATGGAGTAATAACCCATTACAATAATGCTGATAAACAATTTACTATTAGAGATGATGTGATACGATTTTCGGCTACTGAATCGGACTCATTAACAGTAGAAGTCTTACCATTTATTAAAGTTATTGGAGATGGAAGTGGAGCATATGTCTATCCTGTTTTGGCAGGCGGTACATTACTTAATAAATCAATAGATTATGTTCAAATTGGAGATGGTGGTGCTGATTATTCTCATGTACTGTTAGATATTATTGCTCCGCCACTGGCAAGTACATCCGCTCCAATATTGACAGGAGTTCTTTCACCAAAGGGCGGGCATGCAAGTAATATTCTTTCAGAATTAAAATCTGCTACTGTTTTTATTAATATTTTATTAGATGAAAATGATCAAGGAACAATATTAACTGGTGGAGAATATAGACAGTTTGGTATAATTAAAAATCCAACATTAAATTATGATAAAGGAACATTGGCAGGAAAGGAAGTATACGCACATAGAGATATAAGTCTTTTAAATTTAACAAGCACAGACACAACTACATTGATGGGGTCAAAGTTCCCTGCTTCTGGTGATGTGGCAGGAAAAGGGGATACTATTCTTTTTGGAACAGAAAGTTTAGTTTCTACAAAAATTTCAAACTATATTACAGCAAACAACACAACCAAAATCTTATCAGTAAAATCAATAGGAGTTGGTTCTGATTTTCTTATTACAACGCAAAATAGATCAAAAGATTATGTTTTAGGAATCAATAAATCAATATCTAGTTTTATTATTGGAGAAACTGTTACGCAAAATATTCCAGCGGGTATTACATTTATTTCTATGGGCGGTGATACGGCTGGTATTAGTTATGGGTATTCATTTTTAGCAAAGGGAATAGTTATTCCAATTGCATCGGGAGTTTTAAATGGAAATACACTAGGTGTAAAAGTAATAGAAAATAATTTTGTTATATCTTCTTCGGCAGCAGGAATAACTGGAAGTATTTCTGGCGCAACTGCGAATATTTTTGATGTCTCTCCGAGATATGGAGAAATGGTCAACACTATTGGATTATCTGGTGGAGCAACATTTACAAGTCAAAATTCATTTAAAATTTTAGAAGTTGGTCCATATTATTTTTCAGGAGATAGTTTATATACAGGATTGACAAAAGTTCTCATAAATGGTTCTGGCTTTTCAACTGAAAGCTATCCTGTTGGTACATTGATTGAACAAGGAGTAACAGGAGATCCTAATAGTGATTATGCGACTGGTATTGTATATGATTGGCAAAAAACATCAGATAGTGTTGGTATTTTAAACCTAACTGATGTAATTGGAAAATTTAAAATATCATCAATATATGGTGCTACTGCAAGTAAACTTACTGATACTCAAAACATTGTAGTTGGAGTTACTTTACCGGATATAGATGTATCTTCTGGAGAAATCATATACATAGACAATATAGTACCAATAGACCGAATTCAAAATCAAAAAGAAAAGTTCAGATTAACTATAAGCTTTTAAAATAAACAATGACATACGATCCAAGTATATTTAATATTAATCCGTATTACGATGATTTTTCCCATTTAGATGGATATTTACGAATTCTTTTTAGACCTGGATATGCAGTTCAAGCAAGAGAACTCACGCAAGCACAAACTATACTTCAAAATCAAGTTTCAAAAATTGGAGATCATCTATTTACTGATGGTTCCAGGGTAGTTGGTGGTGGAATAAGTGTTAGAACTACCTCAACAGTACGAATAACAACAGCGTCTTTAACTGCTGCATCAATAACCGATTACTCTACTTTAATTGGAAGTGAATTAAGTTTTGGAACTACAAAGGCAAGAATTGTTAATTTTGTTCCAACTTCTGTTGGTGGAAGTACTACTAATGTTCTTTTTTCTTTGGATTTTCTTTCTGGTGTTTCTTTTTCAGCAGGTGGAGTTTCTTATGGATCTGATAATCTTATTCTTGTCGGAACAACGGAAACCGCAAAATTAGTAACAGTATCAGAAGGAATATTTTATATTGATGGATTTTTTGTTCGATCCGAAACACAATCAACAACACCGACTCGTGTAGTTGGTGTTACTCTTGATGCAGAATGGAGTGGAAGTGGACAATTGTTTGGTGCTCTCGACTCTCGTATCGGATATGAAATAACAAGAGATACAAGAACTTCTGAAGAAGATGCACAACTACGAGATCCTTCTATTGGTTCTTCAAACTACAATGCTCCTGGCGCTGATAGATATACAATTTCATTGAAGTTATCGCAATCTGGTCTTACTGCTCAAGTAGATGATTTTTTGGAATTATTACGATTTGAAAATGGAAAAATTACAAAGAAAACTGAAAGAATTAGTTATGCAGAAATTGAAAAAACTCTAGCAAGAAGAACTTTTGATGAATCTGGATCTTATATTGTAAAACCATTTGATTTACGAATTAGTGATGGAGGAGGAACAACATTTGATGTTGTTGTTAGTCCAGGAAAAGCATATGTTCTTGGTCACGAATTAGAAACACAATATCCGGAAACGGTTCAATTCTCTAAATCTCGTACAACTAAATCGGAATCTGATATAACACTTCCTATAAGAATAGGAAATTATTTAGGTGTTTGTATGGGTGCATCTGCAAGTAGTGGAACAACTTTTTCTTTAAAGCTCTCTAATAATAATAATAACAGTATTTCTTCTTCTGCTCTAGTAAAATTTAGAACAAGTTCCAATGCAATACAAGCAACAGGATATGTTCACGGAGCTATTCCATTTACTTCTGCTGGCGCATCAGGACATAATTATAATTTATATCTGTATGGAATTAGTGGATCGGTTGCAGGAGCAAGTTACGGAACAATATACAGCGGCATTACCGCAGGAGAAACATGGGGATCATTTACTCCTATAAGTGGAACTACTTTTCCTGAAATATCAGATTCAAATAATCAATCTCTTGTATATGAAATAACTCCAGGATATGCAATATCTAATATTATTTCTATATCTTCTCCTGTAAAATTGTGGTCAAATTTAATATCATCCGGTTCAGGATATGTGCACAATAGTAGTACAGGTACAACAGGAGTTACTCTTGCTCTTGCATATTTCTCTGATACGATTTCGTCGTCGTATATTAAATTTTCAACTAGTGTGAATCTATCGGATATTGTGGTTGTAAATTCCGAAGGAAAATCATTATTTTTGGATAAATGGGGTGGGGTAGCACCTGCAACTACTATTGTCAATAATACAATATCAAATCTTGAATTTTCCTACACAGGAAGTCCTGCTGGATTTACTAGCGGAAATTTAAGATTTTTAGTTCCTATAAAATATGAACCATACCCACTTGGACCTACGAGTATTAGAACAAAAACAAGTACCGCATTTACAGAAAGTGGAATATTACGGTCGAGCGCAACAACAGAAAATTCAAGATCTGTTTTAACTAGTTCGTATATAGATGTTTATAATATTTCTAGTATTTCTTCTTATGAGGCGACAAGAGGCACAACATTAGACAGAACAACTTATTTTGAGTTGGATGATGGTCAACAAGAAGCATATTATGATCGTTCTAGAATTATTGTAAAACCAGAATCACAGGCTACATTTGATGGTTTATCAGGTACAGAACAATTTACTATTTATGGAAATCGTTTTGCACACGCTGGAGTGGCCTCTGCTCCTTTTGCCGGAGTTACATCATATTTTGGTGTTTCGTATGATGCTATTCCTCTCTTTACGAATTCAAGAACAGGAAAAACAGTTTCTCTTGCAAATTGTTTAGATTTTAGACATTCCGGAATTACTTCTTCTTCTGTTACCATAAAACCATATAGTAGCACATCTCCTACTGTAATTTCATACGCACATTATTTACCACGAGTAGATAAATTATGTTTGAAAACAGATCCAATTTATGGATCTCCTAGTTTCTTTTCTGTGCCGGGAACTCCTGATATGTCTCCTGTTGCAGAGAATCATCCAGATGATTCTATTGTGTTGTATAGTTTTTCTATTCCCTCGTATACGCATAATCCAAATGATATAACAGTTACTCCGTACGAGAACAAAAGATTTACAATGCAGGATATTGGAAAGATAGAAAAAAGAGTTGACGATGTAGAAGTCTTTGCAAAACTTTCAATATCAGAATCCGAAATCGAATCCCGATCAATTAAAACTGTTGTTAATGCTTCTACCGAACCAATAAAGACTTCTATTTTCGCTGAAGAATTTGTTGGTCATTCTATCGGAGATGTTTCTTCTTTTGAACATATATGTTCTGTGGATTTTGAACTAGGAGAATTGCGACCATATTTTACTCCGAGTTTTATTTCGTTTAGTGGATACGCATACGGAAGCAATACAACTGAAGTTTCTTCTGAAGGTATAATTACTTTAAAGTACACCACAGGAGATTACATAAAAAATACAGAATGGACAAAAACAGTTGTTATAAATCCATCCAATACATTAAATTGGCTTGGATTCGCAAGTTTGAGTAGAACAGTTTCTCCTGTTTATGATCTTTCATATCGACCAGTTACACGAACAAATTCTCTTTATGAAAATGATAATTGGATTGGATCAAATGCAAAAGATGCAAGAGGATTTGGAACTCAATGGAATGATTGGGAAAGTCTATGGACAGGGATTGAAGATAATCAAACAGAACAAGATGATATACAAAAAGAAAATTTAAAAACTCCTCGTATTAAATCTTCTTCTTCTGTTCCCAATATTCATTCAGGAAGTGTTACAAGTGCAATTCAAAGAACTATTATTGGATTAGATCAAAACATCAGTAATAAGATGCGTATTTCTAGATTGAAAAATAGAATCAAGAGTAGAATTGGTTCTCGTATAATTGATAGTAGTGTTGTTCCATATATTCCAGCAACAGGATTAACACTTTCGGTAAAAGGACTTAAACCAGGATCTACTGATCTATCTGTTTATTTTGATGGTGTTTCTCTTAAATCTGGAATTAGCACAGATGTGAACGGATCTTGCGGATGCACATTTGCAATTCCTGCAAATACATTCTTGGCAGGAAATAAAATAGTAAGAATAACGGATAATTCAAATCCTGAAAATGCCATCACTAGCGCAGAAGTAGTTTATCATTGTGATGGTCTTGTCAATCAAAGAGATTCTGGATCTTATTCGACTAGACCTCCTGTTTTTAGAAGACAAACGGTTTCTAGTGAAAGTATTTTCAAAGATCCATTTGCTAGAGATTTTTCTGGTGATATTCTTGAAAATTCTCAATGGTCAGATCCATTATCACAAACATTTTTTGTGGATGCTAAAAGTAATCCTCAAGGAATATTTATTAATAGTGTTTCTCTTTATTTTTCAGAGAAGGATTCGTTTCTTCCAGTTACCATACAGATTAGACCAACAATAAATGGATATCCATCTTCCGCTGTTTGTTTGCCATTTTCTACAACTACCGTATTGCCCGATAATATAACTGCTAGTACAGATACACCATCTTCTACTGGATTTACATTTTCAAGTCCAATATACCTAGAACCTGGAGAATATTCTCTGTGTGTTATTACCAATTCCAATAAGTGTAAATTGTATGCCGTAGATACTGGTTTTAATGCTGTGGGAAGTGGATCATCGACTGCTGGTCGTGGTGGAGGAAACTCTCGTGTTGGAGCATTATATACTCCTACTTCTATAGGAATTGCATCTATAGATAATGCAACAAGTTTAATGTTTAATATAAACAAATGCGTATTTGCAACTACCGGACAATTTACAGTAAATACTTCTAATGTAACAGGTAAACAAGTTATTAAACTTAATTCAGCAGAAATTGTTCCGTCTGGATGTGTACTAACAAGAACTATTTCTGATAATACCAGTAGCATAGTCCTTGGAAATAATAGTAATGTATATCCAACTACTCTATTGGGAGGATCTACTTTGACTTTTGTAATGAACGGAAATATAAATTGTTCTCCTGTTATAGATACTCAAACATTATACGGAACAGGCATTGCAATGAAATGTGGAAGTAATAATTCCTCTTCCTATGTGACTCGTATAGTTTCTATTGATTCTGTAATATCGAATGGATTGTGTGTTTTTGTTCAGGAAAACACTCCTTCAACTTCTTCTATCATTATTTCATATCGTGTTTTATATGCGGGTCAAGCAGATATATTGTCAAAACCGTGGACAGTTTTTACAAGAAATACACCAGCAATTATTTCTGGATCCGATTTGGAATACACGGAAGGAATATATTCAACAACTCTTTCTTCTCCGTTTACTTCTTATCAAATAAAAGTAGAATTGGCATCTTCTGCGGCAACTCCGACATATTATCAAACTCCTGCAATACGAAGTCTTCGTGCGGTAAGTTTCGCGGTGTAATGTGAAAAATATAAAATATACAAGAGATCCGTATTCTAAAGCTCTTCTTATGGCAGATGAAACAATTATTGCTGAGTTTTTACAGAAAAAATCTATAAATACTAAATTAGAAGAGTTGCAATCAAGTATAAATATACTTAAATCCGAAATTGTAGAGTTACAAGAAAATGTATTAAAAATGCGTAAGAAAGGTTGTCAATGTCAATAACTGGTCCTGACGAAAATACCTACCAAATACCAGGATTATCCTATAATAATACATTTAATGTATGGAAAGATATTACAGACTATTCTACTTATAAATTAAATAAATTAAAAGTTTATAGTGGTGTATCTTCGGATAATATATCGGCAGTCACGTCTACAACAGAAGGAGTATTGCGTGTTACTTTAATGCCTACAGTAACTACGGGACATACATTTGGATCAACTGTTGCCGTGGTGGGTGGTTTGTCAGCATCAGCACTCTATGCTTCAAAAGGATCTACTTTTGGATCAACTGTGTATGTTGGCGGTGGAGCAACCTTTGCTGCAGTATCTGATCATGTTGGAGCCGCAAGGTTTAGTGGCGGT
>SXGR01546871.1_pt1 | contig 10782 bp, 9 predicted proteins | sample 3174711 | NCBI WGS metagenome assembly SXGR01 (sample SAMN11356860, study PRJNA531348) | freshwater metagenome | isolation source: freshwater sample F1-60 | place: China: Fuxian Lake, Yuxi | collected 2017-12-25 | reverse complement strand
GTCTCGACGGCTTGGCGATCGGCTGCACGATTTCGGTCACCTTGGTGTATGGGATTCTCGCCTACATCGCCGGCAACGTCATTCTGTCGGAATACCTCTTGGTCCCCTACGTGGCTGGAGCGGGTGAGCTCACCGTCGTCTGCGGAGCGATCGTCGGCGCGGGTTTGGCGTTCCTGTGGTATAACTGTTATCCCGCCGAATTGTTCATGGGTGACACGGGCTCGCTCGCCCTCGGCGGACTGATTGGCATCATGGCGTTTATGGTGCAGCAGCCGCTGACGCTGGTCATTGTCGGAGGGGTTTTCGTTTGGGAAGCAGTTTCGGTTATCATTCAGGTGGCGATCTTCAAACACACCAAGCGGCGCAGTCCGAATGGGGAAGGCCGGCGGTTTTTTCTGATGGCGCCGATCCATCACCATTATCAAAAGCAAGGCTGGCCCGAGACGAAGGTGGTTATGCGTTTTTGGATACTATCGCTGATTTGCGCGCTCGCCGGCCTCGGCACGCTGAAACTCCGTTGAGCGATGGACGAGCCCGCCAAACCTTTTCGTCTTCACGCTGCGGGCGCAGCGCGGGTGAACCGCGTGCCACTGGACGGGACCCGTTTCATCGGTCGGAAGGACGGCCCGTCCATCCGTCGTCCGAGCACCCAGATTGAAGTAGCTTTCACCCAGCCCAGTCTTTAGTGATCACTCAACATTCCTCCTATGAAAATCCTGAAAATTTTCGGCATCGTCGTCGGCATCCACGTGTTTGCCCTCGTCCTCATTTTTGCCAACCCCGGCTGCAGTTCATCATCCAAGCCGGTGCCGGCGCCGGTCGATACCGTGGCGAAGGCCGAGCCCGCCCCGCTCATCACGGTGCCCAACACGCCGCCGGGTCTGACGGTGGACGCGCCGCCGCCGCCGATCGTCTTCAACGCTGACGCTGCCGCGACGCCCGCTGCGAGCGGTGGGGTGCGTTTCACGCCGACCCGGCCTAATACGCCGGCCGCTTCGACGTTGCTGGCCGAGCCCGTCAAGGATGTGACGCCGATGACGACCTACACCGTCAAATCCGGCGACAGTCTCTGGAGCATCGCGAACAAGAACAAACTCAGCTATCAAGAGCTCGCCTTGGCCAACAATCTGAAGAGCAACGCGGCGCTGCAGCCGGGGCAAAAACTGATTATTCCTGGTCTTTCGCTCGGGCGCTCGGCCGCCCCTGTGCCCGCAGCGGAATCGGCCAATGGGAAATCGGCCGTCGCGGCGACACCGAAGTCCTCAGGCAGTGGCATGAAGCATACGGTAAAGTCCGGTGAGTCGCTCAGCACGATTGCCCAAAAATATGGTGTTCGGCAGCGCGATATCGCCATCGCGAATAACATTACCGATCCGCTCAAACTCGCGGCGGGAAAAGAAATTATCATCCCCGGCTGGGATGGTGCGACGGGCAAAGGGGCGGCCAAGTCGTCGGGTGCTGCGCCCGCGCCGAAGGCCCCCGTCGAGAGCAAGCCGCTCTTCGCCACCCCGCAGCTGGATCAGCCGGCTCCGGTGATCAGCGCCCAGCCACCGACCCCGGTTTCAGGCGAGGTGCCGGTGATCAGGGTGGATGAAACTCCCGAGCCCAAGAAACCGTAACCGTTGCGTCCGTCGGAAACGCTATGGCCCAAGATCGGTTTGCTGACAGGCCCCGTGCTCGGTTCCTCTTGAACCCCGCGACGATCATCGTCGTCTGCGCCATTGGCCTGACGAGTCTGGGCCTGTCGATTTTGTTTAGCGCCAGTGCGTCGTTTAAGACGAAGCAGGGCGTGGAGGTGCCGTATCAGTATCTTCAAAAACAGCTGGTGGGTGTCGCCGCCGCGGCGGCGATCTGTTTCATCGCGAGCCGGATCAACCTCGACTATCTGCGGCGCTACGCCTGGTGGATCGGCGGGGTGCTGCTCGTGCTGTTGGTCTTGGTGCTCATTCCGCATATCGGTCTCGCCGTGAAAGGCAGTCGGCGATGGCTCGGCTATGGAGCGGTGCGTCTGCAGGTCTCCGAGTTCGCCAAGTTTGGCCTGATTTTCTGCCTCGCGCACTATCTTGCGCTGAACCAGACGCGCATCGGTGAATTCAAACGGGGCTTCATCCTGCCCTTGGCGATCATTGGCAGCTTCGCGGGCCTGGTCGTGTTGGAGCCGGATTTTGGCACGGCTGCTCTGATGGTCGCGGTGGGCCTGCTCCTTCTCTTCCTTGCAGGGGCGAAATGGCGTTACACGGTGCCGACGATTGCGTTGGTCATGGGTGCGTTTGCCGCCCTCGTGGTGAACAATCCGAATCGGCTGCGCCGCCTGACGGAGTTTCTGAGCGAGGAAAAATCCTACCAACTGCGGCAGGCGCTCGCCGCCTTTGCGGCGGGTGGCATGGAGGGCACGGGACTCGGCCAGGGTCGCCAGCAACTCAGTTACCTCCCGGAGGCGCACACGGATTTTATTTTCTCCATTGTCGGCGAAGAGCTCGGGCTTTGGTTCACGCTGGGAGTGGTGGTCGTGTTCACCGTGATGTTCATCGCGGGGATCGTCCACCTGCGGCGGGCGCCGAACCTCTTTCATTTTCTGCTCGTGACGGGCTGTTTGTTGATGATCTGCCTGCAGGCGATCATCAATCTCGGCGTGGTCACCGGGATATTTCCGACCAAGGGCATCTCGCTACCGTTTATTAGTGCCGGTTTGTCCAATCTCCTGCTCATGGGGTTGCTCTTGGGGATTCTGCTGAACACGCAACGCACTTGGGGGCGCGTGGCTTTGCCCGATGATGCACGCGCGATGCGGGAGGTCATGGCATGAGCAAATACCTGATCTCTTGCGGTGGTACGGGCGGCCATCTCTCGCCGGGCATTGCGCTCGCCGAAGGCTTGGCGGCGCGTGGTCACGAAACCGTGTTGCTCGTCAGTCAGAAGAAAGTGGATTCACGATTGCTGGAAAAATATCCGCACCTGCGCTTCGAGCGCCTGCCGGGCACCGGTTTCTCGCTCCGGCCGCTGCAGCTCTTGAAATGTATCTGGTCGCAAGCGCGCGCGTTTTTGCAGTGCGTGCGGCTCGTGCGGGCGTGGCATCCCGTGGGCTTGGTCGGCTTCGGTGGGTTCACGTCGACCCCGCTCGTCTTGGCCGGCCGGTTGCTCGGCGTACCCGTGGCCCTGCACGAATCCAACCGGGTGCCGGGCCTCGCGATTCGCGCGCTCGGGCGTTTTGCGCGGCGCGTATATCTACCGCCCGGCATTAGTCTCCCGAGTATCCGTGGGGCCGCCACGCGCCACGTCGGCTTGCCGGTGCGTCGTGAATTTGTCCGCCAGCTACCCGGTGCGGCGCGCGCGGAGCTCGGTTTGGATCCCCAGCAAAAGGTCCTCGTCGTCCTCGGCGGCAGTCAGGGCTCCGGTGTACTCAATGACTGGATGCGCACCGAACTCGCAACTCTGGCGGGCGCAGGCGTGCAAGTTTACGGAGTCACTGGATTGGGTAAGGGGTCGGAGGGCGTGACGATGCTGCCGTCGAAACTCGGCGTGCCCGTGCGGACGGAATCGGTGGTTTTCAGCGATCGTATCGCCCAACTCCTTTCCGCTGCTGATCTCGTCGTTTCCCGGGCTGGAGCGGGGACGCTCGCCGAGCTGATTCGCTGTGAAACCCCGGCCATCCTCGTGCCGTTCCCGGAGGCGGCCGACGATCACCAACGGGCCAACGCCGCGGACTTCGCCTCTCAGGGCGGTGGCATCGTCGTCGAGCAGACGCGCCGCGAGAACCTGACGGCCGAGGTGCTCCAGATTATTTTCAACGAAGGACGGATGCGGGAGTTTCGGGGCAACCTCCAGCGCATGGGACGCACGGATGCGCTCGAATTGATGTTGAATGATCTCGAGCAGCTGACCGCTGCCTCCATCTCTGCCGCGCGCAATTCCCGGCACGCCTCCGCATGACAGCTGAGCAACGAGTCCAGCGCGTCGACGAAAGGAAGCCGGCGGGGGTATGGTCTGAGTTTTTCGAGACCGTGAAGCCCTTGGTCTCGGCGGCGACGAAGATTGTCCACGAGGAACGCCTCGGGACCAAGACGACGATGCGCGTGGGCGGTGCCGCGCGGATTTATGCCGAGCCGGCGTCGGTCGCCGATCTTCAGGTGTTGTTGCGCGAAGCCCGGGCTGGGGGGGGCGAAGTGCTCATGCTCGGGCGAGGTTCGAACGTCATCGTGCCGGACGAGGGTGTGGACGGATTGGTGGTGTCGCTCGCTCATCAGGCGTGGTCGAGTTTTGAACCGCGCGAGGACGGACGGGTGGCTGTCGGGGCCGGGCTGCGGTTGAAAAATTTATGCGGGCTCGCGGCCAAAGCCGGGCTGGTGGGCTTTGAGTTTCTCGAAGGTATTCCCGGCAATGTCGGGGGGGCGCTCCGCATGAACGCCGGGGCGATGGGGGCGTGGATGTTCGATGTCGTGGAGGAAGTGCAGCTCATGACGCGAGCGGGCGAGGTCCGGACGCTCACGAAGGCGGCGATGCACGTCGGCTATCGCCATTGTGCGGAGTTTCATCAAGGGATCGCGTTGGGGGCTCTGCTGCGACCGGCGACGCGGTCGGACGCGGAGACCGTAAAACGTCAGATGGATACTTACTCCCGCAAGCGGCATGAGTCGCAACCGCGCGAGCCGAGCGCGGGCTGCATTTTCAAGAATCCACCAGGTAATTCTGCCGGCCGACTCATCGATGAGAGCGGCTTGAAGGGCGCACGCGTGGGGGATGCCGAGGTCTCGCCGACGCACGCGAATTTCATCGTGAACCGGGGGAGCGCGACCGCCGCCGAGGTGATTGCGCTCGTGCGTCGAGTGCGCGCCCGAGTGCGGGAGGTCAAAGGCGTGGACCTTGAACCCGAGGTGTTGCTATTCGGCAAAGAATGGAAGGACGTTTTATGAGCCTACCGTTACCGATCATCGCTGTGTTTGCCGGAGGCAGTTCCGCCGAACGAGACGTCTCACTGGGCTCGGGGAAAGCCTCCGCCCTCGCGTTGGCGCGCTCGTTTCCGACTCGCTTGTTCGAGCTGAATGCCGACGCGCTGCCGGCGGGGCTCGACCCGCAACGGCATGTGGTGTTTTCGACCCTACACGGAACCTTTGGTGAGGATGGCGGGATGCAACAGCTCCTCGACGCGGCGGGTGTGACCTACGCCGGGTGTGACGCCGCCAGCAGTGCGTTGACCATGGACAAGATCCGCACGAAGGCAGCCGCCGCCGAGCGGGGCGTGCGCGTGGCAGACGCTTGTTGCTTCATGGCGACGGAAAAACCGACGGCCGAAACGGTGGTGGCGAAACTCGGCGAGAACGTCGTCGTGAAACCTAACAATGAAGGCAGCAGTGTCGGGTTGAGTGTCATCGCCGGACGGGCGGCGCTGGCCGAGAAGCTCGCCGCGATCACGCGCGGTTCGTGGCTCATCGAGCGCCGGATCGTCGGTCGCGAACTGTCGGTGGGGGTCCTCGCGGGCAAGGCGATGGGGATCGTGGAAATTCGGCCCAAGTCCGGCGTCTACGACTACACGAGCAAATACACAAAGGGCTTCACGGATTATTTTGCGCCGGCGCCGCTCGACGCGGCGACCACCGCGCAGGTGCAGACGGCAGCGGAGGCGGCCTTCGCGGCGTGTGGCTGTCGCGACTATGCGCGGGTTGATTTTATTTTACCTGAGCAAGGCGACGCGTTTTTACTGGAAATCAACACACTGCCCGGCATGAAAGAGACGAGTTTGTTGCCGATGAGTGCGCGGTGCGCGGGAATGGATTTTACGGGATTGGTTCGGGAGCTGGTGCGACCTGCGCTGCTGCGTTTTCAATCGGCGGCGTCTGCTCAAAAATCGTGAGTAAAAATTTACACATCGCCCCCACGGCCCGCAGCTGGAGAGATATTCCCCAGCCGGTGAAACCGCGCGCCATGTCGCGCGAGGGCAAGTGGCGGCTGATGACCTCGGTCTTGCGCGCCATGGGTGCGATCCTGGTGATGGGCGGGGTCGCGTGGGGCCTGTGGGAAGTCACGCGTGGATTGCAGGAAACTCCGCGGAAAATGCCCGAGACCGCGCGAGCGGTGGCGATCAAGCAGCTCGAACTTCGTACCGACGGGGTCTTGGATAACGCGTGGCTCGCCCGCACGCTGGCGCTGCCGAAGCAGGCCTCGTTGATGGAGGTCGATTTGCAATCGCTGCGCCTGAGGCTCATGGCCAGCGGGCAGGTCAATGCGGCGACTCTGACAAAAAATTTTCCCGACACGCTCAAGGTGCAGGTCGGGGAACGTTCGCCCGTGGCACGCGTGATGGCCAACTGGCGGGGCGAATCGCGGGCGCTCGTCGTCGCGCGAGATGGCGTGGTGTTCGAGGGCGTCGGCTATGGGGCCGCGATGCTCGCGACGCTGCCGTGGCTCGACGGCGTTAAGCTCACGCGTACGGCGGACCAATACCAGCCGGTTGAAAACATGGGACTCGTGGCCGAGCTGCTGGCCCGCGCACGGCTGGATGCGGAGCATCTTTACCAGACGTGGCAGGTCGTTTCCTTGGCGCGACTGGAGTCCGACGGCACGATTGAGATCCGCACCAAGCCGGGCACGACGGTGGTGTTTGGGGTGAACGGAGATTTTCTCCAGCAGCTGGCCAAACTTGACTACCAGTGGGAGGCGTTGGCGACGGCACCCAACCCTCCACGAAAAATCGATCTTTCGCTGGGGCGCGAAGTCTCCGTCTCTTTTCAGCCCTTGCCAAACTTCAATCTTGTTCCGCATTCCCAGCCCAAAACGAAACTGTGAGCTCACGCCCCACCTTCCTCGGTGCCGTTGAAATCGGTACCTCCAAAATCAGTGTCTTGGTCGGCGAATACACCGGGCGCGAGCTCGCGATCATCGGCTGCGGCGAGTGTTCCTCGCGCGGGGTCATCAAGGGTGGCGTCGTCGATTACAAGGCGGCCAGCGAATGCACCCACAGCGCCCTCGAACAGGCGGAGCGGGACGCTGGTGAGCGCATCGACCACGTGTTTCTCGCTCAGACCGGTGGGCATCTGGAGGGTTTCTACAACGAGGCGACGGTGACTGTGAAGGCGCTGGACAACATGATCGATGCGGGCGACATCCGCACCGTGTGCGACCTCGCGAAGTCGAAGGAGCTCCCGACAGGCCGCGCGGTCGTGCATCACATACGCCGACCGTTTCGCGTCGATGGTAGCTTGGTTTCCTCCATGCCGGAAAATATCGGCGGCCAGCGGCTCGAGGTCGGCTACTGGACCGTCCACGGGCAGGAACAGCGGCTCGCGGATAACATTCACGTCATCCGTGGATTCAATTTGGAGGTGCGTGAGCTCGTCCTGGCGAGTCTCGCCGCGGGCCACATGGTCACGACGCCCGAGGAGCGGCGGCACGGGGTGCTCGTCCTCGACATCGGTGCCGGCACGACCGACTACGTGCTGCACCGCGATGGGGCGCCGCACACGACCGGAGTCGTGCCCGTCGGGGGAACGCATCTCACGAACGATCTCAGCATTGGCCTGCGCCTGACGGACGGGCAGGCGGAGAAGCTGAAGCTCCGGTTCGGCCGCGCGAGCGTGACGACGAAAGACAAAGCCACGAAGGTCATGCTCGACGGTAATTATGCGATCGGCGACCGCCAGTTTCCGCAGCAGGCCATCGAGCAGATTACGGCGGCGCGCACGTGGGAACTCCTCGAGGTGGTGAAGAAAAAACTGGGGAACGCGTTCAGTCCCGAGACCTGTGCCGCGGGTGTAGTGTTGACCGGGGGCACGGCGAAACTCGCCGGCATCGCTGACGTGGCCGCGAAAGTATTCGGCGTCTCGGCGCATCTTGGCGAAGCGCCCACCTGGGTGAGCGAAAATCTCCGCGATCCGTCTTATCATACCAGTCTGGGTCTCCTCTACTTCGGAGTCAGCTCGCAGGCGGACAAGTCCCCGCCGATCCGCCGCGCAGGCGGATTTTTCACCGGCGTGAAACGCCTCTTCGCCAATTCCTGAGCCGCTCGCCATGAACCTCAACGAACTTCCTCTCGAGCACGGGCTCCTTACGGATCGCAATATCGCGATCAAACTCGTCGGCGTGGGCGGCGCGGGCTCCAACGCAGTGGACCGTTTGAAAATGGAAAATCTGGAGCGCTTGCAAATGGCGGTGATCAACACCGACTATCAGGCGCTCGCCAGCTCGCCGGTGCAGGACAAAGTACTCATCGGCATGGGGGTCACGCGCGGCCTTGGGGCCGGCGGTGATCCTGAGTTGGGCCGCGTCGCCGCCGAGGCCGACCGCGAGAAAATTGCGACGGTCTTGAAGGATTGTGATCTTGTTTTTATCGTGACCGGCATGGGCGGTGGCACGGGCAGCGGTGCGTCACCCGTGGTGGCCGAGATCGCGGCGGAGACGGGCGCACTCGTCATCGCATTTGTCACCATGCCGTTTTCGTTTGAGGGCGGTCGCCGTCTCAAGCAGGCGGAAGAGGGGCTCGCGGCGCTGCGCAAGGTGTGCGATGCGGTGATCCCGCTCCCCAACGACGTGCTGTTACAGGAAGGTACGGACAACGAGACGGTGCTCGATTCGTTTGCGCGGGCGGACGAGTGGATCGGCCGCGGGGTGAAATCGATTTGGGCGATGCTCTTCAAGACGGGGCTGATCAATCTCGATTTCTCGACGCTCAGGCAGGCCTTCAACCAACGCGGGGGCAAGACGCTCTTTAGCCTCGGCGAGGGCACGGGTGAAAACGCCGTGGTCGACACGATTTCGAGCCTCAAGCTTTGTCCGCTCCTGCACACACCGGAGTTTTCCCGCAAGGCCGACCGGTTGCTCGTGAACATCCTCGGCGGGGCCGATCTCACGCTCCCGAAAGTGAACGAGCTGATGAGTGCGATTACCGACCAGTTTGGTAGCGAATCCCATATTATCATGGGTGCTGTGATTGACGAAACGATGGCGGGTCGCGTCGAAGTGTGCGTGTTGGGTACGAGCGACATGGGTGGTCGGGGTGTGGCCTCGCGGCGCCCGGTGCTGCCGGCGCGAGGGAAAACGCCGACTCTGTTTGCGCCCCGCGCGGTGGGGCCGACCGCGCACACTGCAGCGAATCAGCCGGCAGGAGTGGAGCGGGAGGAGTCACCTGCGACGAGCGGCGGGAGTGCTGCGGATAGCGCCGAGGCGAGGAATCTCCACGCGGCGAAGGTTGCCCAAGAGGAATTCGGTTTTGGGGAAGTCGAGCGTCGCGGGCACTTTGAGAAGACGGACCGCAACCTTTTCGACGGCCAAGATCTCGACGTGCCGACCTACCTGCGTAAAGGGATCAAGATTTCGATCTGACCACGCGCATTGGTCGGTCGAGAATTCCCGCAGCGGGAAATTCACCTCTGGCGAAGCGTCATACAGTCCCGGCGGTGCGCGCGTTTCATCCGCTGGGCGGCCGCCACGGCAGTTGACTACTTTTCCTCGTTTGCCTTCTAGTATTACTCTGTTAAGTATTGACAACAGTTTTTTTCCAGGAAAGTTTGGGTCCATGCACTGGAATCAAAAGATTTGGCGTCGCAGCATCGCAGAGTTCCCGGAGTTTCTGGAGCCGCTGGTCGCTGAGCTGGGCCGGAGTGAACGGCGCGAAGGCGCCGCGCTCTATGTGCAAGGGTTGCTGATGCCGGGAGAGCGGAAGTCGATCGAGCCGTTGGCCGCACGACTTGGTGTCGACAGCCAGAAGCTGCAGCAGTTTGTGGCCGACAGTCCGTGGGAGGCTGAGCAAGTGTGGGCCGCTATTCGCCGCGAGATCGCGCCGGTGCTGGAACCGTTGAGCGCCTGGATCATTGATGAGACCGGCTGGGTGAAGCAGGGCGACAAATCGGTGGGGGTTGCGCAGCAATATTGCGGTGCGGTCGGCAAACAAGCGAATTGTCAGGTCAGTGTCGAGGTGGTGGTCAGCGATGGGGCGATCGCCGCGCCAGTGGCCGGCCGCTTGTATCTGCCGGAAAAGTGGACCGCCGACCCGGCGCGGTGCGCGGCGGCCGGCGTGCCACTAGGCCTACCGTTCCAGACCAAGCCGGCCATCGCAGTCGACTTAGTGAAGCAGGTGCTCGCTGCCGGCGTGAGCCCGGCACCGGTGTTGGGCGATGAAGTGTATGGCAATGCGAGCGAGCTGCGCTGGGAGCTGCGCCAATTGGGCTTGGAATACCTCTTGAATGCAGGTGCCGATTTACTCGCGTGGACCGAACCGGTCGCGACGCGCTTCGCCAAAAAATATTGGGGTGTCGCCGAGGGCCAACCCGCCGCCACCTCTTTGGCGGCACTGAGCAAAGCCATTCGCCCGAAACAGTGGCACCCTGTGGCCTGGCGCGCCGCAGACGACACCAAGCGCCACACCCGGATCGCCTGGCAGCCTGTGTTCGCCTTGAGCGATCTGGATCGGAAGACCGGCGAATGGCCGCAAACCTGGTTGGTCGTGGACTGGCCCGAGGGCGATGCCGCGCCTTACCATCACTACCTAGCGTGGTTCAAAACCAAACCCACCCCACAGCGTTGTCTGCGTTTGAGCCGGGGACACTTCGCCATTGAGCAGGTCTTCCAGCGCGATAAGACCGACTTGGGGCTCGATCACTACGAAGGTCGCTCGTGGCAGGGATTTCACCATCATCTCGTGCTGGCGGCCGTCGCCTACCTCTTCGTCTTGGTCATCTACCTTCGCTCTAAAAAAAACTTCTGGTGTTACGTGGGAGCAGGTGTTGCACGCGATCCAGCCGTGGTTGGTTCGGTGGATCGGATGCTGTCCCTGTTGCGGTGAGAATTTTGAGC
>SXGR01563342.1_pt1 | contig 10783 bp, 3 predicted proteins | sample 3174711 | NCBI WGS metagenome assembly SXGR01 (sample SAMN11356860, study PRJNA531348) | freshwater metagenome | isolation source: freshwater sample F1-60 | place: China: Fuxian Lake, Yuxi | collected 2017-12-25 | reverse complement strand
CAAGAACTATGGAAACGGGAACGATAATGAAACCAGTAATCGTATTGTGGACTGACGCCTATTCAGAAGACGAGTGGATGAATCTTGATTCCTTCATACCAAAACCAGAGACACCCAACATCTCTATTGGTTACATAGTTCAGTATTACAACGGATACGTCCATGTGGCGTCCACAATTGACCAAGACGGCAGTAACTTCTGTGGTGTCATGGCAATCCCTTACGACATGATTGTGTATGTAGCACCGCTACAAATTCTTAACGAAGCAAAAATGTACGGAAACAAAGAAGAGTTTGAGCGATACTTGCATGGCAAGTTCGCTCAACGTCCTGATGTGTTTACTTTTACTGAGCCTGTGGAAACAGTCTCAGAAACGACTCCCGAACCTTCAACTTAGAGTCAGCCCATCGGGGACTCAATTCTATATGCAGCCAATCACCATCTGGCGCACCATGTATTGTCGGCTTGGTGTAGTTCTCCCAAGTACCGCGAGTCCACTTGTATCCACGACCATGTGGCTTCGGAAAATAATCCAATATCATTTCAATACCAAGTTCGTCTGAATGTCGAACAAGAAAATTAGCAATGTGTTCGGCGTATTGCCTGCCGTTGCGCCTGCCCTTGGTTGGTGTCTTGCGGTAACTAAGGTCTACCGCACGTCCGGTAGCGTGCACAGACAGATTTTCAGAACCCCTCATTGGCCTGTTTACAAAGGTGCCGTTGTTCCACAACGCACCTTCACTAAAATAAACAATGTGTTTAATTAGTTCAGTCAACCCTGGTCGTTCACCAGAAGCAAGCCCATCACTGTTGCCGGTATATACTTTCTTAACCCTAACCATTACTCTCCTCCATACTGTTTGACAGGTGAACCCAAGAAAGAAAGAAACGCATTCCTTTGTTGTTCTCCCTCAGTACCAAACAACCTATCTGCATACTTCAAAGGAGGTAATAAACCCTGAAGAACATGCGTACTGCGGTCGCCAAAACCCTCCAAGGATTTGTCATTATACAAATTCCTACCAAGCGCCTGCTCCAAAGGAACACGAAATATCGGATTCAGGTTCTGCCCATATCCCGTACCAGACCTAATTTCACCAATCTGCTGGTCAACACGATTAAAATTAACATCGGGGGTAGCATACAAATTGTTACCAAAAGGCAACTTATACCCACCCACTTCGTCAACAAATGGTGGCGGATAACCCTCGTCATCTCGAACGTTTCTAACAAAATGACCATAAATCTGATAAGGCCGTGGGTCCAACCACATATTCTGTAGATGCAAAACCAAATTTCGCGAAGTCCATAACCAAAACGGAACAATCTCTTTCATTGCAGCATCAAGTTTAGAAATGTCTTCATAATCAAAAAACCATCGCTGAATACGAGCAGCACCAACAGTGCTGCCTTCACCACGAACAGCAGAATCATAACCCATCACAAATCGAGAATAATCATCAGACTCTCTTCCAAGCCGAAGAGTCTTCTGGGTAAACCGATTGTCAAGCAATCGCCCGCCCTTATAGGTAGTGTGGAACGACTCAGTAAAAATACCACCACCGCTAAGATGCAAAGCGTTGCGAGCAATACTGGCATAATTACGCTCCACCGCAGGCAACGTAGAAAGAAAATCACCATAAGAAACGCCCTTGCCACGCGCAATAACCCATTTATAATAAATCTTTGTGGCATTATTAATATTTATAGGATTCACACCAGAAACAATAAGTTGAACCATGTTGGCAATCCCATTACGAACATGAAACCCAGGAGTAGCAGTCGAATATATTTTATGAAAAGCTGTATACTGACCAATAGTCTCTCTCAAATGCTTCGCATATTCGGGAGCCTCAAACACACCAACGTTCTCCCACATTTCATGAATAACTGGATTCATCCACAAATTAGGAAACATGCCCTCCATTTCAATCATGCCAGCAGCCATAACGGCCCGCGGTGTCCTACCCGGAACAGGACCGCCAGGAGACAAACGTGGCTTGCCACCAGTAGGTGGCTTGCCACCAGAACCCGACGCAACAGGTTTTGCAGGTGTAGGTACAACCGTTGCTGGCGCAGGTGTAGGTACAACCGTTGCTGGCGCAGGTGTGGGTACAACCGTTACTGGCGGCAATGTTTTAGATTTAACAATTCTTGAAGTATTGCCGGTATGATAAATTGTATAATCGGCTCCAATTTCATCAAGCAAATCAACAAATTTTGAATCAACATTCGGCATATCCCCAACAATGAATTTTGCGCCACGAGCGTGAGCATTTTTAATTTGAGTAACAGTAATTTCTTTTAGTGGTTGATTTTTAAATTCACTATTTCTAGCAAGCATAATAATTTTACTATTCTCATTAACGGGACCAAGTGTGTCCAAACTTGTTCGCGAACTACTTGGCTTGTTGTCAAAAAGTTCCACAATTGAACTATCGGCAACTTTGCGCATTGCAACATCTTTGCCATCACCATTGGGAGTTCCTTTACCAATATTAGCATAACCACCCGCATAATCAGGTGTAGCAACTGCAGGCGTAGGTGCAGCAGTTGCAGCGTCAAAAGCCGCACGGTCAACTATCTCTCCGGTAACAGTGTCAACCCCAGAAGAAGATATCGAAGGAAAGAATTCATCAACAAGCTTAATCAAAACATCACCATGACAAGCATTTGGCGCACACCAACAAGCCAAATCTTTACCACGCAACTCAGAAAGCTCGTCCAACAACTTTGGCGAATTGCGCAAATATTCCTCAAATTTAAGAATTACAGTTGCCCTGTCGCCATCTTTGCCAATTATGAATGGATTACCCCACTTGCCGGGACGACCAATATACACCGCATCCAGCGGTGTATCAGGACCCCTCTTGTTCCACACCCTTGGGCCGCCAACACTTGCGGGAACATCATCAACACGAATGGGAGGAGCAAGACCATCAATAGCACTAATCGTGCCAGCAGCCAAAGCATCTTCCGCAGCCTGCGGACTCATATTGGCAGTCAAACGCAACTGCTGAAGAACACCATGAGTATGGTCTAATAAAATAAGATTCTCAGGCGAAACAGGACGCCCGCGAACCAAGTCACCCAAAATCTTTCCAAAAACCTCTTCAAGTTCCAAGTTTGCACGAAAAAAAGAATCAGATTGTTCTTGATTCATAACAGACTTAAATTTTCTTAGCTCAGCTATAACATTCTGTACTTCATCAATGGATGGCTGCTTCGACATACCCTTAGAAGAATAACCCCTAAGAACACTCTCGGCACCATGTTGCCCATCCAAAATGGGCAACCCAGACAAAGCCGGTGTGGGCGCATCAGGTAATTGATACGGCTCAATACGAAAATCTTCCAAATCAGGAAGAGAAGCAAAAGGCTTCAAAACACCTTCTGGGGGCTGTGGAAAATCACTAATAGAAGCAAGCGGTTTCGGTGCCGTATCGCCAGAAAAAGGATACCACGGAGTTCTTACCCTCCACTTCGGATATCCAACATCGCTTGCTTCAGGAATCAAATCTCCTTCAACATTATATTGTGCCCGCAACTCTTTTGACCAACCATAATCCGCAACATCAGGACGAGGTTTATCTACAACCTGTGCACCAAACTTCTTATCCGCCACAAAAGCAAGACGATTTTCTATGGTTTGTACCCAAGAAGCCAACTTTTCAACATTTTCTTCAAAATTCTCATGAGAAGACAAATTACTATACCCTTTTTTTCCCGACAAAATGTTGGTGCGTTGCCGTTTAAGATTTGTATACATTCGAAGAATGGTTTCCCTCTGCTTACCCGTCAATATCGGAGTCTTGCTACCAAAATCGTCACCGCTGAGACCCCAATATTTCACACTCGAACCATCACTTGAAGGCCCAAGAAGATACAAAAAGGTTTCTTCCATTCTCGCAAAAACTCGAAATACAGCCTGCATGCGTTGACCATATTTAGAAATCAACTCAGACTCCTGTTTAGCTGCTTCGACAGCCAATTTAGCCTCTTTTGCAGCTTTAGCACGAGCAGCCTTAGAAGCCTTTTGCTGAGTAGCAACAGCAGCCTTGGTAGCAACAGCATCTTCTGCATCAAAAACAAAACGCACAACATCTCCACGTTTCCCTTTAACAATATACGGAGCATCTACTCCCAACTCAAGCAAACGGCGCTCACGCAAACGCCGAGCACCCCTAATATCAAAACCATTATCCTCAAACAAACGACGCTCAATAGATAAATCAATCAAAGCATATTCTCTATCCTTTTTAATATCAGAATGTCGCGTAGTATATTTCTGAATAAATTCCAACTCATACTTAATCTGCTCAACAGATTTAGTATCCATAGGACTATTCAAAACACCCGATAAATACCGTACGTCAGCATCGTGTTGCAACAATAAATCATAAGTTTTAGATTCTATTCCATTAATATAATTAGCTATAAGCTGAAGCTCAAGGTCTTCGGTAGAAAGAGTACCCATTTCACCACTGGCAACCTCTTCCCGAATAGAACCCTCATATGCCCGTTCGGAACCTCCCAAAACTTCATCATCGGAACCTCCCAAAACTTCATCACCAGACATCGGAGCCAAACCATCCGAAACATCACTATCCGAAAGATTACTAAGAGTGCTTTCATCAACAGAACTATCACCAGTCCGCAACAGTAAATCACCACTGTCAGCATCAACAATATCGCCATTTGGCAATTTAGTAACCATTTCGGCAACGGTTGCAGGAGTTTGTTGCATCTTTTGCAATTTTCGCCTAGCCAACATTCGATGTATACCAGGAACTTTTAATGACCCATCCTCAATAGAACGAAGAATAAGCATAGCGCGTTTCTCTTCCTGGTCATCAAAAAGCGTATCGCCCTGACGAACAATTTTCGACTCCACTTGACGACGCATAGATTTTTTCAGATTCACACCAAAACCCGTCAATCTGTCCCAAGCATTATAAAAATCAGAAGTGTCCTTTCGACGCCACGGCTGCTTAACGCGCTGTAAACGCTCTCTAGCAGCAGCCTTTGTACTTTCGGTAAACACATATGAATCCAAAGAACTCTTCGGACTACGCTGAGCAACAGAATCCAAAACAGCCTTTTTGTGCATCTCAATCTTGGACAAAAACTTTCGAGAGTCGCTTCCAATCCAAGCGTTTTCAATAAATTCTTGAATTGTTGACCTAACATCTTTAGGAGCAAGTATTTCTGGATAATTCGCAGTCAACCAAAATTTAAACTTCAACAAAAGATATTGGTTACTAAAACCATCCACCTCAAGAAGCTTAAGCTCTTCTGGAGAAAGTATTTGATTTAAAACTACCGACTGCTTAAGCCAATTACCAAAATCACGCCGCAACGTATAAAAATTTTCCCTAACAGCAACCATAACAGCACCAGCAGAAGGTGTTACAGACGGACGGGTTCCCAAAAACTGTTCAAGACCAGGGGTGTACCAAACACCAATATCCGGCATTGGAGTACGTGGCACAAATTTAGAAAAATCAAAATTTGCCAATTCATAAAGCAAATTCAATGTAGTCTCATCGCCTTTTGCAAAAGGGTAAAAATCGTCATCAAGCATTAAATTAACTATCTGTTGGTCAGGAACAGAATGCCCACTTATTTCTTCAACAAAAACAATGTCAAACACTTCGGAGGCTTCAAGTATTTCTGCCTTTGCAGAAATACTTGGAACAATATCGTCTGATTCGCGAAGCGACGCATTAATAAGACGACGCCCCTCATCGGAGTTAATAAAACTTTTAATAAAATTTTTCTCAAGACGATGATTCAAATTAGAAACACGAGTCAAATGAGCCAAAGCTTTTTGACGCAAATCATTTGCATCATTCCTCAAATCCCTAACAATGATTTGATTAGCACCCGTACCAAAAGGAATAAGGTCTTCATCGTATTCACCACCACCAACCGCACGCATAGACGCGCGGCGATTTATATAATCAAGAGCATCTATATCTTCTATGCCTAAAGCCTTGTACGCCTCATTGGTGGCATTTTCAAGAGTAACAGCAACACCAGAATCAGGAACAAAAACACCACGATTATCAATATAGTTAGCCGTTTCTAAAACTTCTTGCAAGGCCTCAACACGCTTCTCAAGAGCAAAAATAACATCATCTACTTCTTTAGCAGAACGCTGAAATCTTCTGGCCATTTCTTCGGAATAACGCAAATCCTTAATCAACCGAACCCTATAATCGTCAAGAGCCTTTTTAATATACGGAGACAGGTTTTTAGTTGCGCTTTCAATAGCCCTACCCATAGCCGAAAACTCTTCATCAACAAGTGACACAACCTTCAGCGGAGCCGGAAAGGGCATCGTCGGGTCGGGGTCATAACCAATCCTACGCATCTCCTCAATCGTAGGATTGTAAACCATAGCATCGTCGGCTACTTTTGGCGCCCCAACAACCGATGATGCCTTTCTCTCAAAAGGCGTCATACGTGTGTCTAGTGCATCAAGATAAAACTCCAACATGCGCCGTTCAGGGTGAACAACACGAGAATCAAGAGCAACATTTTGATAAATAACCGAATCAACATTCGGTGTAAGTAGCTCCTCCGCCAACCGTAATCCATCAGCAATTTTTAGTCGAAGTTTGTCTTTTTGTAAACTAGGAAGTGGGTCAGCAGCAATAAGTTCATCCAAAAGCTCAACTTCCAATTCAACACGCTTAAGCAAATCGGCTCTTTGAAGCATCCTCGCTGGCTCGCTAGAGTCAACTCGCGCAACAAGCGCTTCATCTCCCTCTACGTATTTTGGAACACTTGCCAATCGTTCTAAAACACTATTGCGCTCTTGTGCCAATTGAATATATAAAGAAATACCATAAGACGGGTCAGAATTATATGGCATATTCATTTGACGAAGAATGCCAACAATTTCCTTAAAACCAACCCACGATTGAAAAATAGCAAAAGGACCACTAACATTATCCAAAATATCCTTACCCGTATCCTTATTCTTAAGATATTCCCACCGAATACGACGCTGACGCTCAAAAAGTTCACCCATATAAGTAGTTAATTTACCCTTAGCAAAATCATCAGCAAACTTCGGATTCATTGCGGAAACAATCTTAAACAAAGAATCAAACACATTACGATGAGCAACACGAAGTTCGTCCAATGATGCAAACATTGGACGAGCAGATACGCTTTCGTCAACAAGACCAAGAGGAGAAATTGTATCCAAATATTTGCCAACACCTTCAACAGTTGACATATCTGGAACATTACGAACAGCAATTGGTTTAGGAGCCACGTCCATATTACGACTAGACATAGTTGTGCCCATAGAATCCAAAACCTTTGGCGCAACATCCGAAACCTCTTCGGCGTCAACAATGCGATTTAACGCAAACTCAACATTTTGTTTATGAGCATCAAGTAATTCATGAAAACGAATCAACGCACGGTCAACTGCACCACTTGCATGAGCAGACAAATTCGTAACCAAAGCTTTAGCATCATCAAGAGACTCAGTAAGGTTAGTTAAAGAATTTGTTAAAAAACCTTCAGTATCCGCCATCATTAAATGAGCAGCACCCAACCCATCTTCATTGGTTAAGTCAGATAAAAAATCTTCCGAAAGCGACACAAAATCATCATGCTGCGACGCAACAGAATCATAAATTGCTTGTGCGTCATCCAAGCTGTCGGTATTAGCCCTAACAACAGCAGTTAAGTTGGTGTTGGGAGCAACAACAGATTTGCTTGTAGCGCCAACAGGCTTGGTAGTAGAAACAACCCTCCGACTACGAACCGGCTTCGAACTAACCTGTGCAGTCAAAGAAGACGTAACCGCTCGGAGTTTCGCAGGAGAAACTCCAGCGGCAGGAGCAACACCAGTAAGAGTGGGAGGAACAGCCTTATGCCATTCAGCTAAATACTCAGGACCCTTATTCTTCATATGTTGCAACATTGAAGCCATTCCAATATGCTCGCCGTAGCGTCGAGCATACGCAGCAGTCACAACATTAATATCTGTCTGAAAAACAGGAATGCCACCAGTAATAGGCGCAGCAATACGATTCAGAGAATCAATATTCAAATCAGCCTTAGTAAGAGTTGTACCAAACCAAGGCTCGTCCACATCCAAAACACGACTCTTGGCACTCTTGGCTAAACGAAATTGGTCAAGCATATCAACAGTTAAATTATTTAAATTTAACTTTTGAACAAGTTGAGGATTTGCCTCCATCCATTCAACAAACTCAGGCGTACGAATGCGAGGAAAATAATTCCGAACAAACCTATTGACCCACCCAGAATCAACTTTCTTAAACTCAGCATCGACAAGGTCCGACAAATAATTAAACACCTTACGAATATCCGCAGCATATTGAACCTCAACGGAAGAAGTCTTCGGACCAGCAGACCTAACACCCTCAAGCAAAGAATATACCGTCTTAGCAAACGGCGCTGCAGCAGGATTAGAAACATGCGCAGAAAACATATTGGCGGCATTCTCTATTTGAGCAGAAACCCTGCCACGCGAAAACTCAAAAGCCTTAATAGTCTCCAACAAAAACGGAGCCTCGGTCGGAGTCGCTGTTCCGTTAGACAGCTTCAACCTAGCGTTGTATATTCCATCAGGACCAAACTGTGCAATGCGTGCTTGTCCAGTAGGGACAAGCTTAGAATACAAACCAGCGGTTGGAGATAACTGTTTCATTTGACCGCCAACCTTGACATATCTAGGCTTAACAAGAGTTGTGCGAACACCAGTTAAACCCTTCTCCAACATCCAAGCAACAGGCTCGGACGCAGGAAACTTGACCCGCGAACCAAAATAATAAATACCAGGCCCACGAACACCAATATCTTCCCTAACAAGACCGGGCAACTTTTGCTTGCCCTTAAAAGCTACATCTTTTACCACTTGACCAATCTTTGCATCGGTAATTAATTGACCATCCAACTTTGTGCCAATTTTTTGAAAATGCTTGAGTCTGTCATAAGTTACATCAGCCAACATCTGACGACCCCTAGCACCGTGCATAGACTTACCAATCAAACTTCTGGTAAGAACCTGCTGACCTCCCGTAGACAAAGATTTGACAACAGCCTTCGCAGGAACCGCGGCACCAATCGTCGCATAAGTAAGCGGGTCCAAAAGAACATCACCCAAAAACCCAATAATTCTACCGCGCCACTTATGTTTAGTTAAATCAAACGTAGTACCAAAACCAGTCGAATAATCTTTCGTACCCCTCATGAAATCACTAAAACTTGCCTTGGTTTTACTATCGTCATCCAAGGCATCAACAGTTTCGCGAAGAACAGAAATTACCGCCCTACGGCCAGTATCCGCAACCATAAGAGGTTTCAATACAGCCAAATCCAATGCCTTAAATACGCCACGACCAACAACATTAGAATTAATCTTGCCGGCCAACTTCACAAGGCCACCCATCAAACCACCAGGTCCAGCAGCACCACCCGACTTCGAAACAACATCAGGAACACTGGAAGTAGCAGTAAAACGCTCCTCTGGAGTTATGTTGAAAGCCGCCAACTGTGTATGTAATTCATGTTGAGTTTTTGGAATTGCCCTAAGTGGCAACGCAGCCATGCGACGGTCACGCGCGCTCACGAGCGTAGGAAACTTAGAAATTAACTGTTGCTGTAACTCAAGTTGAGACTTGGGAATAGGAAGAGGCGAGTTAGCCACAAACTATCCTAAATATGATTTAATAACAGGATTCGTAAGTAACTTGGGGTTCTCCATAACCTTCATCAAAACAATCTTCTTCATCATGGCATTATTGCTTAAGTCGCGCTGAGCAATGCCAGCCTCCCTAACCGAATCATCTTGGAACATCTTACGAATTGCAAGCAAACTGTCGTGAGCCTGCGCAGCTTTTTCGGAGTTAACCCTGTCCCGCCCAGCCTGATATTTAGGGTCAGTACCTTCCGAGGGAGCATACCTTTTGGCTAAACGTGCAGTTACGGGCTCCATTTTTCTAATAAGTTCTTGGTAGCCAATTCCGGAATAATCGGCAGGGTCGGGTATGCCCGACCCAAAATAAGGACTAGCCTGCTTGCGCTTTTCTAATTTCTCTTGACTAGAAGAACGAGCATCTTCAATTTTTGCAGACGCAGCATAATGCTCATCAAAAAGCGTATCCGACAAAGCAAGCAAAGATTTAAAATAAGGGTCTTTCGACTTGGTTGATTTACCCTGAGCCTTCAGCTCATCAATAGTCTCCCTCTTAACCAAATCCAAAGGCTTACCAGAACCTATCCAAGTAATCATTTGTCGCTCAATACTGTCTGGTTTATAAAAATTGCTATTCAAAATACCAGACAAATTGGGCGCGTAACGACGAGTAATTGCATCCTCGTCAACTTCTTCCGCTTGATATGGTTGAGCTACTTTGCCAGTTAGGGCATCAATAAGATTGCTCGAATTATCGTCAAACAAACGAGAATATTCTGATGAATTCATTGACGAACCAGGCTTCGTGTTCATCAATGAAACCAATATCGCCATTTCTGCAGGAGTCATATTTATGGGTCCTTTTGTTACCTAAAACATGTCCATAAGATTGCCACGCTCGCCATCTGATTGGGTACCAGCTCCTTGGCGAGCAGCAATGTCTCGCAGCAATTCTTCAACCGATGCAATTGGAACAACTGGTGGAACAACTGGTGGAACAACTGGTGGAACAACTGGTCCAGTAGGCGAACCACCGGCACCAATAATTGACTGTGCCAATTGAGTAGCAAGCGCAGCACGAGCAGACTCCTGTT
>SXGR01631569.1_pt1 | contig 10785 bp, 14 predicted proteins | sample 3174711 | NCBI WGS metagenome assembly SXGR01 (sample SAMN11356860, study PRJNA531348) | freshwater metagenome | isolation source: freshwater sample F1-60 | place: China: Fuxian Lake, Yuxi | collected 2017-12-25 | reverse complement strand
TGGAGGCGCTGGCTTGAACTTATGGCAGACATTGTGCGGGTGCGGGGGGAGCACGGGCGTTACTTCGTGCCGGGTTCCAAGGGGCCGGTGCTGGTGGACATCTGCGCGTGCAAGGGGAACGGCTGGTGCGGGTGCGAGGACTTCGCGTTCAGGCATCTGCCGGCGTGGCAGCGCGGGGAGGAGGGATGGCATCGGTGCAAGCACCTTTTGGCGGCGAGGGACTTCGAGCTGGATGACGCGGTGCGGGTTTGGAATCTGCGGCATCCGCAGAAGGAAGACTGACAAAGAGGGAATGGGGAATGGGGAATGGGGCCTGGGGACATGAGCACGCACGAGCAACTGGAGATGCGGGTGGCGGGGCTGGCCCGGCAGGTGACGCTGCTGCGGGATGAGCAGGAACAGATGCGCCGGGCGGGCTGCGGGGACCGACTGGTGCTGATCGAACTTTGCCAGTTGCGTGGGTGGACGGTGGCGGAGGCGATGGGGACGCGGCGCAACGAGGCGGTGCGCAGTCTGCGGGATGGGTTGAGCGCGGCCCGGGTGGCGCGCGTGTTCGACATCACGCGGCGACAAGTGCAGCGGATTTGCCGGATGTCGTAGGAATGTCGCCAGTTGGCGAAGATAGGATTGGATTCGCACCTCGGCAAACGGGTAACGGGCAGGTGTGAACCGCCAGCCATCCCCAAACACCAAAGAGATTCCCAGCAAGGGGGATTTGGCTGGCGCGGGGGAAGACAGCAGGGAGCAGGGAGCAAAAAGCAGGGAGGATGCGGAGAGGGAGCAGGCGGAGTATCGGAGAATCCGCAGGCAGACGGGGGCGCTGGGAGGCAGGCCGGCGAAGCTGACGCTGCCGCTGGTGAAGGTCATTGCGCGGGACATTGGCTTTGGTATGACGCACCGGGCGGCGTGTGCGCGGCATGGGGTGAACTTCAACACGTGGGAGTCGGCGCTGAAGCGCAAGGAGACGTTTGCACTACTAGTAGAGCAGCAGAATGCCGGGTGGCAGTTTAACATGCTGCAAAGCATCCAGCTCGACCTGCCCGGCAGCGTCGGGATGCGGTGGCTTGCGGAGCGTCGGTTCGCTGAGTTTCGGAAGGTGGACACGGACGTGCAGGTGCATCAGGTGACGCACGTTCACCAGACGCCGGAGTTTCAGCAGGAGGTAGCGGCGTATGCGCGGCGGCTGGACCTCGGGGTGAAGGGGGGAAGCAAGTGATTGCCGCCGTTGAGAGTGGGGAGTTGAGAGTTGAGAGGAAACGCAAGGCCGCGCGCAGCGACGGCCCTACCGTCAGCACCGGGCGGAAGGCGGGGCCGAAGCGCGGGATACTGAAGCAGGAGGACATGAACCGGGTGCAGCTCGCGGCGTATTCGACGCCGGGCGGGTTTGGCCGATTCTTCCTGAAGCTGCCGCTGACGGACAAACAGGTGGACGTGCTGAACAGCTTCATGCACACGGGCAGCCACGTCTCAGGCGTGTTTTGCAACGAGGCGGGCAAGACCACGAAGCTGATTTCCACGCTGGTGCTGTGGCACTGCTTCGCCTACCAGCGCAAGGGTGAGAACGGCGGGGTGATCGCCACCTCGGGCAGTTGGTCGCAGATCACGCAGCAGCTTGTGCCGGCGCTCAAGGGATTGGCGCACCACTTCAACCCGAAGCGGTGGGAGTTCCTGGACCGCGAGGTGAAGGTGGACGGGATTCCCAACTTCATGGCGTTCAGCGTGTCGGACGTGGGCCGCGCCGAGGGCTTCCACGGCTCGCCGGAGAATCCTTTGCTCGCCATCGTGGACGAGGCCAAGAGCGTGAAGGACGGCGTGTTCCGGGTGATCGAGGACCGTTGCCGCCCGCAACGCACGGGGTTCTTCAGCTCGCCGGGCTACGCGGTGGGCAAGTTCTACGAGAGCCAGACGGGCGCGGGGAACTTCTACAAGCGGCACAAGGTGACGGTGGACGATTGCCCTTGGATTGACCGCAACGAGATGAAGCGGCTGGTGATGAAGGCCGGGAATGGTGACTACCAGGCAGGGCTTCAAGACCCGTTCATTCGGAGCGCGTATTTCGCGGAGTTCATGGCGTTTGTGGAGGACGCGCTGATTTCGTTTGCGGAGATCGAGGAGTGCCTGGCAGACCCGCCCAAGCAGGCGGCAGGCGAGCGGAGGGTGGACTGCGATTTTGCGGCGGGTGGTGACGAGAACACGATGGGCGTGCGCGTCGGCAACAAGGTGTGGTTGGAGAAGGCGTGGACGGACAAGAACACCATGAGCGCGGTGGGCCAGTTCATGGTGCTGTTCGAGAAGCTCAGGCAGCAGATTGGGCTGCGGCCCGAGGAGACTTTCGGCGATGCCGACGGGCTGGGCAAGCCGATGTGTGATCGCATCCGCGAGGCGGGCTGGGCGATCAACGACTGGCACGCCAACGGTGCGGCGCTGAAGGAAAAGGATTTCAAGAACCTCGCCAGCGAGGCGTGGTTCGAGGGCACGGAGAAGATCAAGCGCAAGGAGGTCATCCTGCCCGATGACGCGGAGTTCAAGGGACAGATCACCGACCGGCAGGCGAGGTTCAGCAGCGACGGCAAGCGGTGGGTGGAGAGCAAAGACGACTTGTTCCGCCGCCAGAGTCGGGACGGTCGCCCGGTGCGGTCGCCTGACCGGGCGGAGGTGTTGCTGCGGTGCATGACGCCGGGGCGTCTCTCGCGCAGTCTGAACTTGATTCGGCAGATGGAGCGGGTGCCCGGCACGAAGTTCATGCTGGAGCCGGTGCAGACGGGTCGCGGCGTGGAGGTGGACGAGGGATTGCTGGCGAGCATGGGCATGGGAGGTGGCTTGTGAACGATCTTCATCAAACCATTCTCGCGGCGTTGTCCGAGCGGGCGGACTGGGAGGACAAGCAGCGGATTTACTACGCGATGCGGCACGAGGGACTGCGGCGGGCGCGCAAGCCGTTCCCCGGCGCTGCGGACGTGCATTACCCGCTTGTGGACGGGGCGATTGAGGGATTTAAACCGTTCTATGTGAACCAGCTAACGGCGGACGAGTATGTGGCGGAGTTCACGGCGCTGCGGCAGGACATCGCGGTGTTCCGGGACTCGGCTCGGCAGTTCTTCGATTGGAAGCTGAAGAACCGGACGGACTTCTTCGCCAAGTGCATGTGCGCGGTGGACGCGATGCTCATGCGGCAGCGGGGCATCCTGAAGCACTACTGGGACGCGGAGAAGCAGCGGCAGGTGGTGGAGGTGGTGGACCCACTGTTCTTCATCGTGCCCACGCGAAGCCTGGGGCCAGACGTGGACGATTGGTTTGTCCACGTGAAGCAGATTTCCATCGGGCAGTATCGGCGGAGCAAGGTGTATGACCAAGACCCTGCCTTGCTCGCGCGGATCCGTGGCGGGTCGCGGGACGAGCAGGCGCAGAGCACGAGCGACACGGAGAAGCTGCAACGCGAGGGGCTGACCGACACGAAGGACAAGGAGACGGTGATTATATGGGAGCGGTGGGAGAAGACGGCGGACAGTTGGATCGTGCGCGAGTATTCGCCGCGCGTGCCCGATGTGGACCTTCGCCGGCCCCGGTTCGCGGGTGAGAAGTGGCAGGAGAAGGCATGGCAGCCGTTTGTCTCGCTGGTGGCGGAGATCAAGGACGAGGGCTGGTATGCGCCGCGCGGGCTGGCGGAACGGCTCGGGGCCTTCGAGGTGGCGCTGTGCAAGCAGTGGAACGAGAAGCTGGACGCGATGACGTTCATGAACAAGCCGCTGTTCACGCGGGAGGACGATCTGCCGGGCAACACGCTGAACATCACGTTCCAGCCGGGCGAGGTGCTGCCCAAGGGCGTGAAGGTGCAGCCGATGCAGCAGATTCCGCACAGCTTCGAGGAGGACATGAGCCTGACGCGCGCAGTCGCGCAGGACTACATCAAGCTGCCTGACGCGGGCACCTCGGCGGACCCGACCAAGCCGCAGACAACGGGCGAGAAGCCAACGGCCCGGCAGGTGAGCTATCAGGCCAGCCTCAGCAACAACACCACGAACATGCGCGGGTTCGTGTTTCGGCTGGGCTTGAAAGAATCGCTTTGGAGGATGTGGTCGTTGATCGTGGCGCACGAGAGCGAGGAACTGACCTACTACGTTGGCCAGGACATCAAGGTGCTGCCGAAGGAGGCGCTGAGTGACCAGTTCGACATCGCCCCGGCCGGGGCCATTGACGCTTGGAACCGCAGCCAGCGCAAGCAGGACGCGGGCAACCGGTTCAACGCATTCAGGAATGACCCCATGATCAACCAGGAGGAGCTGCGTCGGGACGTGCTCAATGCCGAGGACGCGCGGCTGGCGGCGCGGCTCATCGTGCCGCAGGGCCAGAAGCAGGCGACCGAGGCCGAGGACGAGGCCATTGAAATCCTGCTCTTGATGGAAGGCTGGCCGGCGCAGGCGTTGCCGACCGAGGACCACGCGCTGAGGATTCGCATCCTCTACGGCAAGCTCCAGCAGCTCGGCGCGCGCGGCGTGCCAGTGGACCCGATGGTTGCGCAGAGGTTTCAGGAGCACATCCAGCAGCACCTGCAATTTCTCTCGCAGCAGAACCCGACTCTGGCCAAGCAGTTCGCGGGCGCGATTCAGGCGGTTCAAGGCGGCGACGAGGGCATGGGCGGAATGGAGGCCGGCGCGGAGAACGTGGTGCCGATGGGCGGGACTGAGGCCCCGGTGCAGGAGCAGCCCCAAATCGCCGGAGGTGCGATGTGATTCGGCGGCTTCAAGAGACTCTTCGGGCGTGGCAGGTGTTCCGCAACTGCTGGCCGTCGCTGACGCAAGACGTGCCGTTGTCTTGGGATGACTCCGACCGCGCGCGGCTGAAGAGCTTTCTCGAAAGCGCCGAGGGCAAGCGGCTGCGCGTGCTGATGCGGGTGGCGGTGCAGCAGAAGGACAGCGAGGCGGTGGTGCGGTTGCAGTGCGGCGACTTTGACCGGGGCGTGGCGCTCGGGTTTCGCACGGCGCTGGCGTATGTGATTTCCCTTTCGGTGCCCTCCGCACCGCAAAAACAGGAGGAACCCGAGTTTGTGCTGCCGGGCGCGCAGCATGGCCTCGAACAACGGTGGTCGCCCTAGACGCTGAACTATGCCCACAGCACTCGAACCGGAACCGACGATGGAGTTTGAAGGCGCGACGCCTGCGGACCTCGCCGTGCTGCAATCGCAGCTCGACGCGGCGCGGGAGGCCGAGCCGGATTACTTCAAGCCTGACAATGACCCCGAGCCGCAGGCAATCGGGGAGTCGGACGAGAACCCCGGAGCAGAGCAACCCAAGGCCGAAGACAATGCAGCCGCGCCAAGCGCCGGCACAAGCGAAGACACGGAAAACGCGGAACGCGGAACGCGGAACGCGGAGGAAAAGAAGCCAGAAGCCACGGCCGCTGACGCGGCCAAGACTGCCGAGCCACAAAAGCCGGACCCGAATGCGAAGCCGTTGAGCAAGTTCGCCAAGAACGCGGAGCGCCTGGAGAAGACTTGGAAGGGCGTGAACGAGTCCAAGGCGGCGATTGCTGCGGAGCGCGCGGAGATCGAGGCGCAGAAGGCGCAGTTCGCCAAGGAACGGCAGGAGTGGGAGAACAAGCAGACCGAGAAGCCACAGCACAGCCCCGAGGAATACGAGGCGGCGGCGGCGCACTGGGAGAAGCAGGGGCTTCTCGACCAAGCGGACGCGGCACGCGCGGAGGCCAAGCGGCTGCGGGAGAACCCGCCCAAGGCGCGGACCCCGAGCGCGGTGGCTGCCGAGCTGGAGGCCGGCCAGCGCAAGAGCTGGCAGCAGGTGAAGGCTGAAATCCCGGAGATGTTCGAGGCGGCGAGCCCGCTGAACATTGAGATGAAAGGCTGGCTGGAGAAGAACGGTGCGACGCATCCGGTGATGAAGCTGGCCGAGGGGCCGCATTTGATCGCGCACTTCCTCAAGATGCAGAGCGAGCTGGCGAAGGCCGGCCAAGTGTCCTCGCGTGTGCCGGTGCTGGAGAAGGAACTGGCGGCGTTGACGGCCAGAAACAAAGAGCTGGAGCAGTTGGTGAGCGTGTCGGGCGCAGGCCCCGCGAGCGCCGCGTCCATGAGGCCGAAACGCTTCGAGGACATGAGCGACGAGGAGCAGGAGACCCATTTGAAGGCGATGGCACGCGCGGCCAACTGACCCGGACTGAAAGACCACCATGAGCATGACCACCGTATCGAACCCCGCCTCCATGGCGGACACGTTCCAGACGTTCTTCTCCAAGAAGATGCTGGAGCACCGCAAGAACACCTTGCGGCTCGCGGACCTCGCCGGCGTGAAGCACGAGGCCGACATCCAGATGAACCACGGCAACTACACGATTCGCTGCTTCAAGAAGCGCCCCGGTGCTTCCAGCAACGTCTCTGCCCTGACCGAGGGCGTTGCCATCAGCACGTTCGCCGAGATTGCCACCGGCTACGTGGACGCCACGCTCGCGCAGCTCGGCGAGGCCGGAAAAATCAGCGACATCGTGAAGTGGACCGCCATCTTTGACTGGGTTTCCCAGTTCATCGAGACCCTGGGCGAGGACTCCGCGCTGAAGCTGGATGACACCATCCGCGACGCGATTGTGTCCGGCATGCAGGACATCAACAGCCGCTTCGAGCAGTTCACCGGCGTGCCCTACACTGGCGACGGAGACGACGACTTTGCCAGCCTCGCGGCATTGAACGCGACGCAGGCCAAGGCCACTCGCCTCGCGTTCCTCCGAGCCATCACAACCATGAAGGCGAACCTCGTGCCGATGATTGGCGGCGGGGCGGTCGCGCTGGTCGCTCCGCAGGTCATGCAGGACCTGCGGCAGGACAAGGACTGGGTGACTGCGGCGACGCACTCCCGGCCTGACAAGCTCTACAAGCACGAGGAAATGATGCTGGACGGCATCCGCTTCATCGAGGGCACGAACCCGTTCCGTGAGAACGTGTATGGCACCAACCTGGTGACGGGCGGGGTTTACTCGAACTTCGTGTTCGGGCGCGGCGCGTTTGGCGTGCCGAAGCTGACTGGTGCGGGCAACCCCACCAAGCCCCAGATCATCATCAACAACAAGCCGGACAAGAGCGACCCGCTGAACCAGTTCTGCGTGCTTGGCTGGAAGTCGTTCTACACCGCCAAGCTCATGCTGACCTCGCTCTCGGGCGATGTGCCGAGCGTGGTGAACGTGCGCTGCAAGTCCACGTATGACCTGTGAGCTGAGACCCACACAGACCAGAAACCTGAACTGAACACGAACATGAAAACCATCAAGAACATCCTCGCGGCGCTGGCGCTTGTTTGCGCCTTCGCCTTCAACGCCTCGGCGCAAGACCCCCGGTTTGTCTTCGCCGGGACCGGGACCGCGATCAGCACGACCAACGCGCATTTTATCGTGCCCGTTGGCACGGGCGATCCGGTCATCACGTATCTGGACGCGACGGGCGACACCAGCCCGAGCGTGCTGACGTTCCGCACCACCAGCAGCCCCACGGTGCTGAGTGCGGCCACGGCGGCGAGTCCCGGCACGAACCTGACCTGTGTGGGCAGCGCCTACTCAGCCGGGAACATCATCATCCTGCAACACAGGGCAGCCGACACCTACGAGCGGCTGGTGGTGAGCACGGCCAGCGCAACGAACATCACGACCACGGCTGCGATCACAAGCGCCGCTGCGATTGGTGATCTGGTGTGGCTGGTGACGATTGCCGGCACGTCCTCGGGCGTGACCAACACGGCAGGAGTGCAGCGATACAGTGCCGGCGGCTTGTTCGCCGGAGGGAGGGGCAAACCCATCCTTGTGAATCTGACCGGCACGAACACGCCGGCCTTGAACAGTGTTGGGGGTTACTACCTCCAGCGGTGAGAGACGAGTGACGAATCGCCGGGCGGCGGAGGTGAGACCGCCGCCCGGCCCTTAAACCATGAGCGAAGAACAGAAGCCAGAAGCCGGGAACCAGAAGCCGGAAGAGGCCAAGGCGGTGCGCAAGACCGCAAAGACTCCGACCAAGGCCGCGCCGAGCGTTGCCAGCGTGGACCCGGCGCACCTTCTCAAGTGCGTGGTCAAGGACGTGGGCGAACTTCTGACAGCAGTGCGGAAGCTGGGAGGAGACGAAGAGATTCAGACGGCGGTGCGGAAGCTGGAGGCAGCCAAGCACGCGCTGGAACGGGCAGCGAAATAACCAACCGGAGACACAACTATGGACCCCAAAGAGATGGAAAAGCTGATGGCGGATGACGCTGCCGCCGAGAACCCGCCGCCGCCCGACGGGGTTGAAATTTCCGTGCCGATGACGGCACTGACCGCCGCCGGTGAGAACCCCGGCGACGAGGCGCAACCCGAGGAGGGCGACGCCGTGGCCGTGCAGCTTGAAGGCAAATTCGTGCGCGCCGAGGGTGGCAACGGGATAATCCGCGTGTCCACCGCCAACGGCGAGCCGATGACGCCGCCGACACCTGAACCGCTCGCCGATGAGGGCGAGGCGCTGCGCGCGGCCGCAGAGGAAGGGGGCTACTGAGATGAAAAAGGCATTCAGCGGGCGGCGATCAGCGGCCAGTTTGGTGCTGGCGCTTCTCCTGTGCGCGGGTGTTGCGCTCGCGGACGGGCTGGGGGCGTTCCGGGAAGTCACCAAGACCAACGCGGACGCAGCGGTGCCGGTGCGGCTGGTCGCCACACGCGGCCAATACTTCAGGAGCGCGACCATCTACGGGAGGTTGAGCGCCCGAGTGAACAACAGCAGCAGCGTATGGCTGGGCATCAACTCCACCAATAACACGCAACCCATCGAGGTGACGGCCGGCGGGTCCGTGGTGATCTCCGCCCCGGTGAACTCGTTCTTGGACCTCTACGACATTTACCTCGACGTGGTGACAGCGGGGGATGGCGTCGTGGTGGTGTGGGATCCCGCTCCTTGAACTCAAAGACGCCATGAAGCCAAACCGATTCGGGACAATCTCGCTGCGCGCGGCCTTCATCGCCGGGGTGCTGTGCTGTGTCTGCATGGGCGCAGCCTACAAGGTGGTGACGAACCTTCAGGACCTGAGCAACGTGAAGCTGCCGGCAGCCCCGACCAACGGGGACGCGCTGGTTTACAACTCGACGCTTGGGGCTTGGACGAACGGGGTCGTGAGCGGTGGAGGCGGCGGCATCCTCACCAGCAACGGGTTTGGAACGAATGTGAGCATCTATTCCAGCGGCACCACGAACCGGCCGATCTACATCAACGGAGGAACGCAAACGAACAGCAATCCAGTCCAAATCGAAACGACTTGGAACAATGCGGCGGTCACGTTTGACGCTTATAATGTGGCAGTGACTGACACGGCATCCGGGTCGAGCAGCACTTTGTCAAAATGGACAGTTGGCGGGAATACCCAGATGAAGCTATCAAAGGCGGGACGGCTCGAGGTGGGAGCGTCGGGCGTTGGTGCTGTATTTGACGGGTCTGGTAATGCAACTATAGCCTCCTTTGTTTGGATTACTGGGACCAAGGTGCAACTCTATGATTCCGGCTCTTTGGCATGGAGCAGCAGCCTCATGTATGGTGCCGCCGACATAGCTATGAGACGCAATGCCGCCGGCGTCCTAGAGTTGGATTCTGGCACCACCGGCATCGCCAACCGAGGCACCATTTTAGCCGCCAAATATACCGGGCGGGCCGGCACTTCCACCGCTTCGTTTAACGCCAGCGGCACGGTCTATCAGAGCATCACCGCAGTCGGCAATGGCGGCACTGGCGAGGACGACCTAATCACCCAGACCATTGCGGCCAATGTCCTCGCAGTGAACGGCGACCGGTTGCGGATCACGTCCGTCGTCTATTTTGCGACCAACGCGAACAACAAAGAGGTCAAGTTGTATTGGAACGGCGTGAACATCTACACCAGCACGGGCGGCGGTGCGCCGTCGGCTTGCACCGCAGTCTACGAGACAATCATCACCCGGACAGGCGCGGCCACGCAAAACATCTACACCAAAGTAAATTCCGACGACGTGAACTGGACGAGATCGATGGCGAGTTTCGTGACTGGCAGCGCGGCCCTGAGCGGCGCAGTGACGACTAAGCTCACGGGCGAGGCCACGGACACAAACGACATCATCCAGAAAGAACTGTTGGTTGAGTATTTACCTGCTCCATAACTATGAAACACATCATCCTGACAATCCTCTGCGCCGTGTGCGCGTTCACCGCTCACGCCCAATCCGTTGAGCAACTCCAAGTCCAATACGATGCTGCCAAGACACCAGGCGCAAAGTGGGCCGTCGTGCAGAACTGGTCTACGATTCAGGCCGAGGCGGCGCGAGCGGAGAAGGCGCAACTGCAAGCAGTGAACGCTGCGCTGATCGCCAAACTGCAAGCCGCTGGCACGAATCACGCCGCGCTCCTGGCCGTGCGGGCCGAGGTCATCGCGCCCGAGGTTGCCGAGCGGCGGGCGAAACTGGCGGCGGAACTTGCGGCGAAACAAGCGGAACTCGACGCAATTAAATAAACCCCGCGATGAGCGAGCGACTCCGCAAAAGCATCGAGGTGGGCGCAGCAGCTTTGGGCCTGATCGCGGGCATCGTGGGGTTGTTTGGTGCGTTTGTCCTCCTGCCCTCGCGCATGGAGGCGGCTGAAAAGCAGATCCATCGGCTAAATGAGCGCGACGAAAAAAACCGCGAAATGCTGGTCCGAATTGAAGAACGGCTGATTCAGGTGCAATCGGAACTCAACAAGAGAAAAATTCAGGAATGAACCGCTTCGCCCTCATCCTCGACCTTCGAGCACAGCTCTATTTCTGGATTGCCACCGGC
>SXGR01503688.1_pt1 | contig 10786 bp, 9 predicted proteins | sample 3174711 | NCBI WGS metagenome assembly SXGR01 (sample SAMN11356860, study PRJNA531348) | freshwater metagenome | isolation source: freshwater sample F1-60 | place: China: Fuxian Lake, Yuxi | collected 2017-12-25 | reverse complement strand
GGATGTCGGCGAGCCCTTTGTCACGGTGCGTCATGATCGAGAGCGATGCGTTTTGCCAGGCGTTGCAGGACATCGGGTTCGACTTCTTCACGGGTGTGCCGGATGTGCTGCTGGCTGGCGTGATCGAGACGTTGATCGAGCGGCGGCTCTACACGCCCGCGGTCCGGGAAGATGAAGCCGTGGCCATGGCGGCCGGCGCCTTCATGGCCGGCAAGGTCCCGGCGGCGCTGATGGCGAATGCCGGCCCGGGGAACAGCCTGAATACGCTGGCCTCGCTGAACCTGCTCTATCGCCAGCCCTGTCTGCTGATCATCGCCTGGCGGGGCTTCGAGGGAAAAGACGCGCCGGAGCACCTTGTCATGGGCCGGACCGTGACGCAGGTGCTGGAGACGGTCCGTATTCCCCACCGGACCCTGTCGGAGCAGACGGCTTCCGATGATTTCCGATGGATCGCGCAGACGTTCATGAAGGAACGGATTCCGGTCGCGCTGCTGCTGAAAAGCGGCGTGGTGCGGGGAATTCAGCCGTGAACAGGTGATGCGTCATGGGTGATGCGTGAAGGGTAGAGAGGCAGACGCGATGGGGCCAAGGAATTCATCACTCATCACTGATCACCCATCACTGTGGGGCGAAGGATGAGACCCGAAGAGGGCACCATGCAGAGCCGGGCCAGGGCGATCCAAGCCCTGTTGGACCTGGTCAGCGATCAGCCGGTCATCATCTGCAACGGGTTTGCCTCGCGGGAAGCCTTCAAGGTGAAAGACCGTCCCGAGAATTTCTACATGACCGGCTCCATGGGTATGGCGGCGGCGATCGGGCTGGGGGTGGCGTTGAACAAGCCGCAGAAAAAGGTCGTGGTGCTGGACGGCGACGGGAACGTGCTGATGGGCCTGGGTACGCTGGCGACGGTGGGTGCGCTGAAACCGAAAAACTTCATTCACGTGGTCCTGGACAACGAAGTCTACGGGAGCGGGGGCAACCAGCCCTCCTATTCGCGGGTCGTGAAACTGGACCAGGTCGCCAAGGCCGCCGGCTACGTGAACGTGGAGCGGGTGCGCGAGCGGGAGGACCTGGTCTACGAGTTCAAGGACATGCTGGGCAAGGACGGGCCCAGTCTGTTGCTGGTCAAGATCACCGAGCAAGTGGAAGACGTGCCGTGGGTCTCGCTCCCGCCGGCCCAGATCGCCGAACGATTCCGGAAAGCCATCGAATAGACAATGCAGAAGTATGAACGCGGAATGATGAATGTGCGAGGGGGCATCGGGCCCGGCGTTCATCGCTCAGCACTCACCATTCATCGTTTCGCATAGGTGTTTGATGATTCTGTTAAGCCCCGGCCCGGTCAATGTCTCGGCGCGCGTGCGCGCGGCGCTGCAACGTCCCGATCTCTGCCACCGGGAGTCCGAGTTTGCGGACCTCATGCAAGGGATCAGGCGAAAGCTGGTTCAGGCGTTCGTGCCGGGGGCGGAGGCGGACTATACCGCGGTGCTCCTGACCGGCTCGGGCAGCGCGGCCGTGGAAGCGGCGGTGCTCTCCTCGCTCCCGAACGGCAAGCGGGCGCTGGTGATCAACAACGGAGCTTACGGCGAGCGGCTTGCTTCCATCGTTGGCGTGCACCGGTTGGGCGTCGCGGAGTTCAAGCTGGATTGGGGAACCAGGCCGGACCCGGAGAAGTTGCGGCTGGCGCTGCGCCAGCACCCGGAAGTCCACGTGGTCGCGATGGTGCACCACGAGACCACGACCGGCCTCATCAATCCCGTGAAGGACATGGCCGAGGTGGCCGACAGCCTGAACCGCGTCTTTGTCCTGGACTCGGTCAGCGGCCTGGGTGGGGAAGAACTCGATGTGGCCGGGCCGCACCTCTACATGGTGGCCGGTACGGCTCATGACTGTCTCCAGGGGGCGCCAGGCGTGTCCTTTGTGTTGGTGCGCAAGGGGTTCATGGAGCGGATGAAGGCCTATCCAAAACGGTCCTGGTATCTGCACCTGCCCCATTACTATGAAGACGCGGAGAAGGGGAGCAGCCCCGTCACCCCCGCGGTGCAAGTCTTCTACGCCTTCGACGAAGCGCTCAACGAATTGTTGGAGGAGGGGGTGCCCACCCGGATCCAGCGGTACAAGAACGCTGCGGCCATGATCCGGAAAAAGATGGACGAACTGGAGATGAAACCGGTTCTTCCGGCGGAACTCCAGTCCAACAGCCTCACGGCCTATCATCTGCCGGACGGAGTGACCTACCAGATGCTCCACGACAAGCTGAAGGAGCGGGGCTACGTCATCTATCCGGGGCAGGGTCTCTTGGACGGGAAGATCTTTCGCGTGGCCAACATGGGCGCCTTGACCGAACAGCAGATCGACGGATTCCTCACGGCTTTCCAGGGCACGATACGCACGATCGCGGCCCGATGACGGCTGTCCGAGCCGACGCGCCGTCGGCGGCGCATTCTCCTCGCGCGCGCCTCTTTTCCGAACATTTACAGGACTCAACTGGATTGTTAGGATACCGGCCGTCATGAGTCTGGCGATGAAAGGTCTCTGGGCCCTGGTGGCATCGGTCTGCGCGCTGGCCTTCGGCTTCGTCACGGGCCTGGTCAATCCGGGCGAAAAGGTGAACGGCCTTTGGCTGGTCGTGGCGGCGGCCTGCTTCTACGTCCTCGCCTTTCGCTTCTACGCCCGGTTTCTGGCGCGCCGGGTCATGGAACTGAACGACGAGCGGGTGACGCCGGCCCACCGGCTGAAGGACGGTAAAAACTTTTATCCGGCGAACAAGTATGTGCTGTTCGGCCATCACTTTGCGGCGATCGCCGGGGCCGGCCCGCTGTTGGGCCCGGTCCTGGCGGCCCAGTTCGGCTACCTGCCCGGCTTTCTCTGGCTCGTGATCGGCGCCGTGCTGGCCGGGGCGGTGCAGGACTTCATCATCCTCGTGGCCTCGATGCGGCGGAACGGCCGCTCCCTCCCGGAGATCGCGCAGGACGAGGTCGGGACCGTCACCGGGGCGACGACCGCCGTGGCGGTGCTGTTCATCGTGGTCGTGGCGCTGGCCGGGCTGGGCCTCGCCGTCGTCAACGCCTTGTATCGGAATGCCTGGGGGACGTTCACGATCGCCATGACGGTGCCCATCGGGTTCCTCATGGGGTTCTACCTGCAGAAATTCCGTCCGGGCCGCGTGGGTGAGATGACCCTCATGGGTGTCGTGCTGCTCCTGCTGGCCGTCTGGGGCGGGCGCCTCGTGGCTCAGTCCGATCTGGACGGCTGGTTCCATTTCGAGCGGCCGACGCTGGTATGGCTCCTGGCCGGCTACGGGTTTCTCGCCAGCATCCTGCCGGGCTGGATGTTGCTGGACCCGCGCGGCTACCTCTCCACCTTCATGAAGATCGGCGTGGTCGTGCTCCTGGCGGCCGGGGTGATTGCGATGGCCCCGGTCATCGCAATGCCGCGGGTCACGGCCTTCGTGCACGGAGGCGGGCCGATCATTCCCGGGACGCTCTTTCCGTTTCTCTTCATCACGATCGCCTGCGGCGCCATCTCCGGGTTCCATTCGCTGGTCTCGTCCGGCACGACGCCCAAGATGATCGCGCGGGAGTCCTACTCCATCGTGGGCTACGGGGCCATGTTGATGGAAAGCTTCGTGGGCGTGATGGCGCTGATCGCCGCCTCCGTTCTGATGCCGGGGGATTACCTGGCGATCAACACGATGCTCTCGCCGGAGGCCCTGGCGGCCATGGGCCTCCCTGTTTCGCGGATCGAGGACCTGTCCCGCCTTGTCGAGTCGGATGTGGCTGGGCGGCCCGGCGGGGCCGTGTCGCTGGCGGTCGGGATGGCGTCGATTTTTTCCGGCCTTCCCGGCATGGCGCACTTGATGGCCTACTGGTACCAATTCGCGCTCCTGTTCGAAGCCCGGTTCATCCTCACCACGATCGACGCAGGCACCCGCGTGGCCCGCTATCTGGTGCAAGAGATGGGCGGGCGCGTTTATCGGCCCCTGCGCCGGATTTCCTGGTGGCCCGGCGTGCTGGCCAGCAGCGCCCTCGTGGTGGGGGCCTGGGGCTATCTGATCGGGACCGGCAGTATCTCGACGATCTGGCCCATGTTCGGGGCAGCGAACCAACTGCTCGGCACCCTGGCCCTCTGCATCGGGACGACAGTCTTGATCAAGATGCAGAAAGCCCGGTATCTGTGGATCACGATCGGGCCGATGCTGTTCGTCGGCGCCATAACGTTGACCGGCTGCTACGAACTGGCCTTCTTGTTCCTGCACAAAGCGGCGGCTGCCGGTGTGTCGGAGCCGGTGTTGCCCCTCTATCTGGATGCGGCACTGGTGGGGGCGGTGGCCCTGTTGGCAGTGATCGTGCTGGCGGACAGTCTGCGTCAGTGGTATGGCTATCTGGTGGAAGGCAAGCCCTGTACGAGCAGCGAGGTGCTGGTCGGACCGGGCGGCGTGCCGTTGGGCGGGGCCTCCCCGGCCCACGGGGAGGGGTTGCGGATTACGATTGATCGGTGTTGCTGATCAAGAAGCTGTCAGCCGTTAGCCGTCGGCAGTCAGCTTGTGGAGTGGACCGGTTCAGAGGCTGAAAGCTGATGGCTGACAGCTGAGAGTTAAGGAGGTTCTATGGCTGATCAGAATTCGTTCGACGTGGTGTCGCAGCTCGACATGCAGGAAGTGAAGAACGCAGTGGAGCAGGCCACGAAGGAAATCCGCCAGCGCTTCGACTTCAAGGACTCCAAGACCGAGCTCACGCTGACGGAAAAGGACAAGACGCTGGTCGTGGTGTCGGACGACGAGTACAAGCTCAAAGCGGTCCTGGAGATCCTGAAAGCCAAGTTCGTCAAGCGCAACGTGTCGTTGAAAGCCCTGACCTACGGAGCCGTGGAGCCGGCGCTGGCCGGAACGGTGCGGCAGACGATCACGCTGCAAAGCGGCATCGCCTCCGACAAGGCCAAGGAGATCAGCCAGGCGATCCGCGACGGGAAATTCAAGGCCCAGGCGCAGATCCAGGGGGATCAGGTGCGGATCCAGAGCAAGAGCCGGGATGAACTGCAGGCGGTGATCGCATTCTTGAAACAGAAGGACTTCGGCATTGATTTGCAATTCATCAACTACAGATAGGCTCCTGCCTCGGGCATGACGATGCCGACCTGCTTCCGAGGCCTGCTCTCCGCCTGCTGTCTGCTGGCGTCGCTGTGCCTCTCCGGCTGCGGGCGAAGCGACGCGATCGTCGTGATCACGCCGCACCCGGCCAATCCGAACATCCTCTACGTCGCGACCAACGATTACATCTACAAGACGCGCGACGGCGGCGAGACCTGGGAGAACCTCTCCAAAGGCATGAGCCACTCGCGCGTGATCTCGATGGCCGTCGATCCCGCCTATCCCGCCACGGTTTATGCCGGCACCAAGGGGGATGCGGTCTTCAAGAGCTACGACGGGGGGCAGCGCTGGGTCTCGCTGCGGGCCGGGCTGGAGGATGTGACGATCACCTCGGTGGTCAACCAGTTCGTGTTCGACCCGGCGGAGCCGGCCCACATCTTTGTTGCGACCACGATGGGGGTCTTCGAGACGCAGAATGCCGGCGAACAGTGGCAGAAGCGCATGGACGGGATGAAGGAAGTGTTGATGGTCGTAACGCTGGCGCTGGACCCGACGAGGCCCCAGGTCATGTATGCGGGTACCAGCGGGGGCGTGTACAAAACCGTCAACGGCGGCAAGGGGTGGAAAAAAGCCAACAACGGCCTCGTGCCGCCGGAAGTGCTCAAGTCCTCCCGCGCCTTGGGCGTGACCGTCATGCAAGTGGACCCCTATGCGCCCGATACGGTCTATGCCGCCACCCTGAACGGGATCTACCGGTCCCGGGACCAGGCCCAGTCCTGGACGCGCATCGCCCAGTCGCTTCCGGACCAGATGATCAGCGCCCTGTTGCTGGATCGGGCGCAGCCGGGCACGATCTATGTCGCCAGCCGCGAGGGGGTGCATCGGAGCAGGGACCGAGGCGAGACCTGGCAGGCGTTGAATCAAGGACTGGCCACGCTCAACGTCCGTTCGTTGGTGCAGAGCCAGGTCGATCCGAAGGTCTGGTACGTGGGCACGAACGGGAGCGGGCTCTACCGGAGCCAGAACGGGGGCGAAAGCTGGACTTCCATGCCGCCTGTGAAGCCGGCAGCCTAAAGAAGAAGTTGTCGGTAAGCGGTTTTCGGTTGTCGGTTTCCTGAACTGACTACTGAGAACTGAATACGGAAAACCTTCTCGCTCGGCTGATGGCCTGTTTGTAGCGGATGACTAGCGCTTGTTCAGATCGGACTGACCGACCGAGGGGCCGGTGGAAGATTGTGCGTTGAGGGAGCTGCCACCCTTGAGGCCTGGGCCGATCTGGCTGTCGCGGTTGAAGCTGGACATGCCCTCGAGTGCCGGACCGGTCTGGCTGGCGTCGTTCAGGCCTGATTGGCCCACACTTTCGGTGCCGGTGCGTGCGGCTTTGTCGAGCGAGGAGTTGCCGGCCGCCGTGCCGACGGCCGCGCTGCTATTGAAAGTCGAGGTGCCTCCGAGGGCCGGGCCCGTTTGGCTTATGTCGTTGAAGCGGGAATCGCCCACGTCCTTTCCCGTCGGGGCGCGGTTCGGTTGAGGAGGCGGCTGGAACTCCCGCTGCAGCGCCGCCTCTTCCTCTTGGAGCTTGCGCCGTGCCCGCCCCGCGGCATCGTAATCCAAGCCCTCCGCCTTTTCAAAGGCCTGGTCGAGCTGCTGGTGTTTCGCCTTCAGGGCGCGTAGGTTGTCCCGCGCCTCGACCACCGGCAGCACCAGCGCTCCGTGTGAGGCGACCAGCGAGAACCGTTGGCCGACCAGTTTGTTCGCCCGTTTGAGAATCTCCCCTGCCGCATAGTCCACGTCGATGCCCTTGGTCATCGCCGGATCGGTCGAGCAGCAGGACATGAATTCGCGGTATCGCTTCAGGAAGGACGCCACCGAAGCTTCGATATTGTCCGGTGTGACGCCAATGTCGGGCCTGGGTTTGGCCGGCTTCTTGTCCGCCTCGGCCTGTTGCTCGGCCTTGGGATCGACCAGCGGCTTGCAGTCTGGGCCAGGCTGGAGTTGGATGATGTCCCCGGTCTTGCCGGTGCAGAGGTACAGGGTCGCTTGCGCGGGCTCCTGAAGGAAGGGCGCAACGCCAGCTCCGGCCAGGACGAGGCCGAGGAGCAGCAGACCGTCTGCCGTCGGGGCATGTCGCATGAGCGCGTCCATCCGCTACCGGCGGGTTCATTCTGCTCGCCGCCGCCGAACAATGTCAAACCGGAGCGGGGTTTGCGCCGGACGGACTGGAGTCGGATCGGGGTGCGCGATGATGCCGCGCGATCTTGAAAGCCGGTTGACGTTGGGATAGGCTGCACCCGCTGTGGCCGCGCAGGCCGACGACGCGCAGGAGGTTCACATGTCGCACGTGTATATCCAGGATGTCGCCGACCATGTCGGGCGGGCGATTACGATCAAGGGGTGGCTGCGCCATCGCCGCTCCAGCGGCAAGATCCATTTCCTCGTCGTGCGCGACGGCACCGGCGACCTCCAGGCCGTCATCAGCAAGGCCACGGTCGGAGACGAGCCGTTTGCCGCGGCGGCGGCCCTGCCCCAGGAGTCCTCGGTGATCCTCACCGGCACCCTCAAAGCCGATGAGCGCGCCCACGGAGGGTACGAACTGGACGTGGCCAAGATCGAGCCGGTGCAGATCGCGGAGCCCTTTCCCATCCAGCCGAAGGAGCATGGCGTCGGCTTTCTGATGGAGCACCGGCACCTCTGGCTCCGGTCCAGCAGGCAGCATGCGGTACTCCGGATTAGACACGAGATCATCCGCGCCTGCCGGAACTTTTTCGACGACCGGGGCTTCACCCTCGTGGACGCCCCCATCTTCACGCCCAATGCCTGCGAAGGCACCACGACCTTGTTCCAGACCGACTACTTCGACGAAAAAGCCTATCTGACACAGAGCGGGCAGTTGTACAGCGAGGCTACTGCCGCGGCCTTCGGGAAAGTCTACTGCTTCGGCCCGACGTTCCGCGCCGAGAAGTCCAAGACGCGTCGGCACCTCATGGAATTCTGGATGGTGGAGCCGGAAGTGGCCTACGCGGAACTGGCCGACATGATGGACCTGGCCGAGGCGTTTCTGTCGCATATCGTCGAGCGAGTGCTGGCGACGAGGCGGGCCGAGCTGGCCGTGCTGGAGCGGGACGTGACCAAGCTGGAACGGATCATCGCGCCGTTCCCGCGCATTACCTATGACGAAGCGGTGGCGCGGTTGCAACAGAAGGGAAATCCGATCCAGCATGGGGACGACTTCGGTGGCGACGAGGAGACGTTGCTCTCGAACGAGTTCGACCGGCCCGTGATCATCCACCGGTATCCCTCGGCCATCAAGGCCTTCTACATGCAGAACGATCCGGCCAGACCGGACCTGGCCCTGTGCATGGACGTGCTGGCGCCGGAAGGCTACGGCGAGATCATCGGCGGCGGGCAGCGCATTCACGAATATGACAAGCTACTCACCAGCATCCGGGAACACAAGCTGCCGGAAGAAGCCTTCCGCTGGTACCTGGACCTCAGACGCTACGGGTCCGTGCCCCACGCGGGCTTCGGCATGGGTATCGAGCGGGCTGTAGCCTGGATCTGTGGCTTGGAGCACGTAAGGGAAACGATTCCGTTTCCTCGGATGCTCTACAAGCTCTACCCGTAGCAAGGCGCTGAAAAAAGCCTCCCGCTTTGTTCTCGTCGCTCGTTCCCCTCAACGTACTTCTCCGGTACGCCTCGTGGCCCTCGCTTTCTGCGGTCGCGCCGGCGGCCTTTGTGAGCGTCTCGTAGGGCTTCATTTCTAGGTGCCAACCTCATCTCGCCGTGCGGCACTTCTCTGTCCGTTTGACTCTCTTCATCTGGCCTGGCACCCTAAGCCGACCTTATCCAGATGCCGGGAGTTTTCTTGTCACTTCTGTGAATTCATAGATATCTGTATCTTATTCATAAACCGTAAAATTTTCTTGACAAGTATATGCATTAGAGTATATTGCGCAAAAAAAGTGGGAAGAAGTGGGGGTTAATGGTTTGTCTGGTGAATATGAGAAAGACCTCCATATTCCGGTGCTGGCTGGGGAAGTTCTTGAGGGGCTGGGGTGCCGGTCCGGAGGCTGCTATGTGGACTGCACCGTTGGCTACGGAGGGCATGCGGCCCTCATCCTGGAGCGCAGCGCCCCTGATGGTGTGTTCATCGGCATGGATCAGGATGAGGCGGCCCTTCGCGCAGCCGGGGAACGGCTGCGGCCCTATGCCGGTCGCGTGCGTCTCGTTCGGGGAAATTTTCAAGAGCTGAAGCAACAGTTATGCTCAATAGGCGTCGCGGAGGTTGACGGCGTGATGTTTGATCTGGGGGTGTCGTCAGCGCAACTGGACGAACCGACGAGAGGTTTCAGCTTTCTCACCGACGGCCCGCTGGACATGCGGATGGATCAGCGTGCCGCGCTCACCGCCGCCTCCCTCGTGAACGACCTGCCCGAGCAAGAGCTGGCCGACCTGATCTATCGCTACGGGGAAGAGCGGTACTCGCGACGGATCGCGCGGGCCATCGTCCGCGCGCGGGCGATCCACCCGCTGGCCCGGACCCTGGAGTTGGCGTCCGTGGTTCGCGGATCGGTCCCGCCGCCCTACCGTCACGGGCGCATTCACTGCGCGACGCGCACGTTTCAAGCCCTGCGGATCGCCGTCAACCGCGAACTGGACCTGCTGGAAGGCGCGCTCAGGGATGCGGTGGGCGTGCTCGCGCCGGGAGGGCGGCTTTGCGTGATCTCGTTCCATTCCCTCGAAGATCGTATCGCCAAGCAGACCTTCCGGGCCCTGTCGCGAGGGGAGGCCCCTTGCTTGTCCGTACTTACCAAGAGGCCGTTTGTGGCGTCGGAGGCAGAGCGGGCGAACAATCCGCGCGCCCGGAGCGCGAAGTTGCGGGTCGCCGAGCGTCTGTCCGTGGGGAGGGCTGCATGAAAACCTTGGCCGGAATGGCCGTCGTGGGTCTGTTCCTGTTGCTGCTCTGCGTGTGGGAGCGCGTGGATATCGTGCGCGTCGGCTACCACATCGAGCGGCTCAAGCAGCAGAAGGTGCAGCTCCAGCGTGAGCGGGACGAGTTGCGGGTGAAGGTGTCCAGCCTGACGGCGCCGGAACGGATCGCGCGGGCGGCCGCGGAGAAGCTGGGGATGGGGCCGCCGGAACAGGGACAGGTGGTGTTGGTGAAGGCGGCGCCGGGCTTCGCGCCAAGTCGGGGGGCGGAGTTGCGGCTGGCCAAGAGCGACGTGGGGGTAAGAATCCCGTGAAGTCGGCAGCCCCTTATCGGTGGCGGAGGATCGCCGCCGGGCTTGTCTTGATGCTCGGGTTTTCCGGCGTGCTCTTCCGGCTGTTCACGCTTCAAGTCTTGCAGGCGGAGGAACTGACGGAAAAGGCGGACCGGCAGCACCGGATGTCCGTGACGGTGGAAGGCGGGCGCGGCGGGATTTACGACCGGCAGGGAAAAGTGCTGGCGATGAACATGGAGGTGCCGTCGGTCTACGGTATCCCGGCCTCGCTGGAGAACCCGGCTGGCGTGGCGCGCGACTTGGCGCGGGTGCTCCACATCCGGGCCGATGAAATCGAGCGGAAGCTGAAGCGGGAACAGAAGTTCGTCTGGATCGCCCGCAAGCTGGACCCGGAGCAGGGGCGGAGCCTGGAGCGTCTATCCTTGGAAGGGATCGGGACCAGGATGGAGGGGCGGCGCTTCTATCCGAAGGGGCCGTT
>SXGR01387326.1_pt1 | contig 10786 bp, 7 predicted proteins | sample 3174711 | NCBI WGS metagenome assembly SXGR01 (sample SAMN11356860, study PRJNA531348) | freshwater metagenome | isolation source: freshwater sample F1-60 | place: China: Fuxian Lake, Yuxi | collected 2017-12-25 | reverse complement strand
TTGTTCGTAACCCAGATAGTGATACTGCTCCACCAGACTGTTGAACAACGGCTCTTCCGGCGTGCGTCGAACTTGCACAAACTCCAGCGGAGTGAGGCGATGAAGTGGTCCGCCAACCGGACGGCTATCGGGAATCACGGGCTCGGGTTTTTGCCGCTCCGCGATTCGATTGCACACCGCGCGCTTCACCGGCGGCAACTCAATCGCGCCCGCACGGTGAAGCATCAACAGCAGTCCGCGACACACCATATCGCGCAACGCGCCGTTGGCCTGCTTCCACTGCCAAGCTTCACACAGTGGAACACGATCGTTGCGATCGTGCGGGTTTTAGGCAAGGCTCGATCCTAGAGATCTACGCAGGCGTGGAGCTGTCGTAGACGCGCTCACCATCCACGAAAACTTCGTTCACCGTCAACGCTTTCGTTGCCGGGTCCACTTCAAATAACACGAGGTCTGCCCGTTCGCCCGGCGTCAAACCGCGCTGCCGCGCCCGCACTCGGCAAACACGCGCCGGATTCCGGGTGGCCATCGTAACGGCCTCAGTCAAATTCAGCCCAGCCAACGCCATCAGGTTCTGGACGGCTCGATGCATCTTGAGCGAGGATCCGGCTAGCCGCTGCTGCCCCGCCAGCGTGACCCGGTCGTCGGCATGCAACTCTACATCGACCTCACCCAGCCGGTAGCGGCCCGGCGCGCAGCCGGCCGGCATCACGGCGTCGGTCACCAGCACCGATCGCTCGATCCCCTTGGCTCGTAGGGCGACTTTGAGGAACGAGATGGGCAAGTGAATGCCGTCGACGATGAAGCTGGCCGCCAGCCGGTCGTCTGCCAACTGTTCCCAGATGTAGTTGGGATGGCGCGCCATCACCGAGTGGGCTCCGTTGCCAAGATGCGTGGACATGGAAGCTCCCGCACTCACGGCGTCGGCTATCTGCCGCGCATTCGCGCCTGTGTGACCAATTGAGACCACCACTCCCGCCCGCACGGCCTTCTCTGTATACGCTTCGATTCCGGGCCACTCCGGCGCGACCGTTACCAGTTTGAGATTCCCTTCGCCGAGGTCGATCCAGCGCTCCAGTTCGTCGCAATCCGGCGGCCGCACGCAGTGCCGGGGATGGGCACCGCGAGGTCCGTCCTCGGGCGAGATATGGGGACCCTCCATATGGAAGCCTTCGATGGCCCGGCCTTCGGCTCCCGTCAAAGCTGCCTTCGCACGGGCCAGATTCCCGATTGCGCCGGCCATATCCTCGTAGGTCCCAGTGATAACGGTCGGGAACAGACGCGAAACGCCGGTAGCGAACTGAGCCCGGACCGAACGCGCAATCTCTTCGTATGGAGTTTCCGGAGAACAGTAATCCACGCCGGCAAAGCCGTTAACCTGCACGTCGATGAATCCAGGCGCCAGGTGCTGCGTTGTGGCCACGCGGCCAATGAGGGGTTCGACCTGTGAAAGAACCCGGTCGAAGCCAACCTCGATCGGAGCGCCCGAAACGTAGTCGAGCCCAATACATTTCTGTTGATTCATGTTTTTTGCACAGATTTCACACAGCCTGTCGCCCGCAACTATATAAAAACATTCAAGAAATAAGCTGTCGAAAACCTCTGTTTGAGGGTATTATTCGCTGGTACCGCAGGCCCGCTCCTGATACAACTGTATTCGATCTGTACGGGCGCGGGCCCGAAGGGAAATCTCGGGGGAGGTGACCTGAAAGCCCGCGCTCGCCGGTCATTTCCTCCCGCACACCTGAATGGTTACTGTGTCAAGCCGATACGGTCAGCGGTACCGGTGTCAGCCAACCAAAGCGGTCGTTAGCGGTCCCGTTTACAATCCCGAAAAATTCTGCCTGCAACTTCTCGGTGATCGGGCCCCGGCTTCCGGAGCCAACCTTGATACGGTCAACCGACCGCACCGGCGTCACTTCGGCAGCCGTGCCCGTAAAGAAAATCTCGTCGGCGATATAGAGCATCTCACGGAGAATGTTGGTTTCCACCACTTCGATTCCCGCCTCGCGCGCCAGCGTAACCAGGGTATCGCGGGTAATGCCAGCCAGCACCGAAGCCGACAGCGGAGGCGTGAAGATCTTGCCATCACGAATCACAAAGATGTTCTCACCGGAGCCCTCGCTGACGAAGCCCGCCGTGTCGAGCGCGATGCCCTCGGCGTAGCCGTTGATATCGGCCTCCATGCGGATCAGTTGCGAACTCAGGTAATTGCCGCCAGCCTTCGACAGCGTAGGCATCGTATTGGGCGCATTGCGGTTCCAGCTGGAGATGCACACGTCGACACCCTCGGCCAACGCGTCGGCCCCCAGATACTTGCCCCATTCCCAACAGGCAATGTATGTCTCGATCGGATTATTGCGCGGCATCACGCCGATATCGCCGTATCCGCGCAGTACGATGGGCCGGATGTAACAAGACTTCATCTGGTTGACGGCAACGACATCAACCATGGCCTGGCGCAGTTGGTCAACCGAAAAGCCGGTATCGATGCGGTAAATCTTAGCCGAATCGACGAGACGCCGCGCATGGTCCCGAAGGCGAAAAATAGCCGGGCCGGCAGCGGTTTCGTAGCACCGGATGCCCTCAAATACGGAGCTGCCGTAGCTCACAACGTGAGACAAGACGTGGAGCCTGGCATCTTCCCACCGGATCAACTTTCCGTTGTGCCAGATTTTTTCGGTAGGCTTCATTCAGCTATTATACTGTGTGGACGTGAGCAACTTGGCTTAAGTACGTGGCATCTAAATCTTCTGGAGGCTCATTCATGACGCGCTGGATCAGACTGGTTTCGGTAACGGCATTGGCCGCCGTGGCTGTATTTGCGGCCAAGCAGCCAAAGCTCAAGAATTTAAAGCCTGGCTTCAACATGTTCAGCAAGGAACAGGACGTTCAACTGGGCAAGGAGTCGGCGGCCGAAGTCGAAAAGCAGATGCCGATCGTCAAGGATCAAGGCGTCTCATCGTTTATCGACAGCATCGGACGGAGGCTGCTGCAAGCGCCAGAGGCTGAAGCCCAGAACTACGCTTACAGCTTCAAGGTGGTCAACGAGAAGTCCATCAATGCTTTCGCGCTGCCCGGCGGGCCAACCTACACTCATACTGGCTTGATCGCAGCGGCCGACAACGAATCTCAAATCGCAGGCGTACTGGCCCACGAAATCGGGCACGTGGTGCTGGGCCACGGCACCAGCAACGTGTCGAAGGCGAACCTCCTCCAGATTCCAGCTATGCTCGGCGGCGCGTTGGGCAGCGGCGGCCTGCTCGGCCAACTCACGCAAATGGGCGTGGGCCTCGGCGCCAACTCTTTGATGATGAAGTTCTCGCGCAACGCCGAGAACGACGCTGACCTGCTGGGCACGCGCATCATGCACAGCGTCGGCTACAACCCGATCGAAATGGCTCGCTTTTTTGAAAAGCTCGAGGCCGAATCGGGCAAACAAGGCAATCTTTCGCAGTTCTTCTCCGATCATCCCAACCCCGGCAATCGCGTCAAATCCGTCCAGGCGGAGATCCAACTTTTGCCGCAACGCAACTCTTACGATGCCGACGCCGGGCGTATTGCGGAGGTCAAACAGGCTGTTGGAGGGCTCCCCGCGCCTCCGCCTGGACCTCCTCAAGGCGCAGGTGGCGGAGTGCCAGTGCAAGGCAACGGCGATCCCAACAATCCGTCTGCGGCGCGCCCCAATGGCCAGTTCCAGGAGTTCAAGAGCCAACTGGTCACCTTCCAATACCCGGCGAACTGTCAGCCACAGCAGGATCAGCAGACCAAGGAAGTGAGTCTCCTCTCTCCGGCTGGGGTCGTCGGCGGAGGGATCGGCTATGGGGCGATTATCAACTTCGTGCAGTCACAATCCCGCCCGGATATCAACCAGGCAACCCAGCAACTGGTACAAAGTTTCCAGCAGCGCGATGCGAACCTTAAGGTGGCGGCGCAACCCCAGCAAATCAACGCCGGTGGCGGGCGGGCGTTGGCGACCCGGCTGCAAGGTCCGTCGGGGTTCAGCAACAACAGCGAGGAATTGACCCTTAGCACAGTGGAACATGCCCAGGGTTTGTTCTACATGCTCCTGATCGCTCCTTCCAGCGAGCTTCAAGCGGCGCAGCAGTCGTTCAACCAGATGGTGAACTCGCTGCGGTTCGCCAATTGAGTGCGAATTCGCTGGAAGCGATACTTTTCGACTTCGACGGCGTCCTAGTCGATAGCGAGCCGCTGCACTATGAGTGCTGGTGCGAGATAATTGCTCCACACGGGTTGACGCTTTCGTGGGATAATTATGCTTCCAACTGCATTGGCGTGTCCGACAGGGCTATGATCGAGACGCTGTGCCGTGTCACCGGCCAACCCAGCCGTTTTGATGCGATCTGGGCGGAGTATCCCGCGAAAAAGGCCCTGTTCCGGCGAAGGGCCATCGCAAAGGTCCCGATGCCGGAGGCGACTCGCGAGTTGGTTACCTCGCTTGAGGGCTACCGGTTGGCGGTGGTCAGTTCCAGCGGGAGAGCCGAGATTGAACCCGTGCTTGAGGCCGCGGGGGTCCGGCGGTACTTCGAGTTGTTGGTAACCGGGGAAGACGTGCGGGAACTTAAGCCGTCGCCTGAGCCGTATCTCACGGCCGCGGGGCGCCTGGGTGTTTCCCAGGCTTTGGTGTTGGAAGATTCACCGGCCGGTATCGCCAGTGGACGGGCGGCTGGCTTCGAAGTGCTCGAAATCGGGCGCGCGGCGGACATGGCTTCTTTGTTAAGGGACCGCCTGGAACTTAGATAGCAGTTGCCGCATCTAAAGCGATAGCAGGGCATTAATAGGGGGGCCAGTTAGGCTCTCCACGTAGAACGAACATGGAACAATTTCAAGAACATACGCCGCACGATCCGGCCGAGGCGCTCACCCTCGGGTTGTTCGACCATAGCGAACTCCCGGACCCAGCCATCATGGACGAAGCCGATGAGGACGGCTCGCCCGCCGAAGAGTCTGCCTATAGCGACGACCCGGTACGCGTCTATCTGCGAGAGATGGGCTCGGTTCGGCTGCTGACCCGCCAAGGCGAGATCGATCTGGCGCGCCGTATGGAACGGGGCACTCTACATATTCGCAAGCTGCTTTCGCGTTCGCAGGCAGTTGTACGCTCGGTGCTGGCGCTCCAGGAAGAGATCCGCCAGGCAAGGACGAAGCTCGCAAGCGTTGTCGACCTGGGAGTCCCGGCGGGCGAGGTTGTTCCAAACCGCGTCCGTACCGCCATGACACGGCGTCTGGGCAAGGTAGAGAGGCTGAGCCGGCAACTGGCGGCCTGCGAGGAGAAGCTGGCGGCCACGCCGGCACGGCAAGTACATGTGCGCGCGGCGGCCGGGGTCAAGGTAGCTCGTGCCCGCGTGGCGGTGTCCAGGGCCATCCGGGAGATCCCGTTTTCGGCAGCAACCTGGACCTCCTTTACGGCCGCATTTCGGCAGGCACCAACCGCAGGACGATCCATGAAGGCGCTTGAGCACAGCGAGTCCGAGGTTCTGCACGCCAAGCAGGCGCTGGTGGAAGCAAACCTTCGTTTGGTTGTGTCGGTCGCCAAGAAGTACGTCAACCGTGGTCTGCATCTGCTTGATCTGATCCCGGAAGGCAACATGGGTCTGATGAGGGCCGCCGACAAGTTCAACTACCATCTTGGCTACAAGTTTTCGACTTACGCTACCTGGTGGATCAGGCAGTCTGTCAGCCGCGCAATCGCTGACCAGTCGCGGACCATCAGGGTTCCCGTGCATATGAACGAGAGCCTCACCAAACTGCTGCGGGCGTCGCGTGAGCTTGAAAAGGAACTGGGCCGGCTGCCGACAAACGAAGAGATCGGACTGCGTCTCGAGATTACCGAGTTGAAGGTGCGCGAGTTGAAGTCTTTGTCACGCGACCCCGTCTCGCTTGACCTGCCGGTCGGCCGCGATGGCGAATCGGTGCTCGGAGACCTGCTCGAAGACCGTTTGGTCCGGCCGTTGACCGAGGCACTCTTTAAGAACGACGTGCGCGAGGAAACCGCCTGGGTGTTGGCCGCGCTGGAGCCACACGAAGAGAAAGTGATCCGGATGAGGTTTGGGATCGGCTACGATCGCGAGCACTCACTGCGCGAGATCGCCCAACGTTTCGATCTGACGCACGAACGCGTCCGGCAAATCGAGGCCCAAGGGCTTCGCAGGCTGCGTGCACCGGAGCGCGCCCACCGGTTGCGGTCTCTGACAGGCGCCTGATCTGGCCTTGCCTCACATACACGGGCCGTCTGCCGGCAACGGCAAGCCGGCCCTTCACGTTTCCGCAGCCTAGTCGTCGCTCCCTAATATACCCGTCAGCCCGCCGATCGCGCCCAGTGGCCCGCGTTCATCGCCGCCGGAGCGCCCGGGCGCCAGTTCGCGTCGTAGCTTGTCGAGCGTCATACTCTGGATCAGCACCCTGCCCGGGCCGGTGAGGTTCGCCAGAAACAAACCCTCGCCACCAAAGATCGCCTTCTTGATGCCACCGACAAACTCGATGTCGTAGTTCACCGTCTCCTCAAAGCCGACGATGCAACCAGTATCCACTTGCAGCAACTCGCCGGGCGCCAGTTGAAATTCGATGTGATCGCCGCCGGCGTGAATGACAACAACCCCTGGACCGGTGAGCTTCTCGAGGATGAATCCTTCTCCGCCCAGGAAACCAGCACCCAGCTTCTTCACAAATGCAATGTTCAACTGCACTGAGTTTTGGGCGGCCAGAAAGCTATCGCGCTGTACCAGCCAGCTTTTCCCAGCGGGAAGGTCGAAGGCCTGAATGCGCCCCGGATAGTCGCCTGCAAAGCCAACCTCCCCAGGAGCAGTGGCGATGAAGTGCGTCATGAAGAGCGACTCACCCATCATCTTCCGTTTGAGTGCACCCCAAAGTTTCTGGCCGATCGAGTCGCCCTGCATCTTCGTTTCCCATTGGATCGTCCGGGTCTTGTAGAGCATCTTCCCGGCTTCGGCGAAGACCTCCTGCCCGGGTTTCAACTTCAGCCGGGCGACCTGCAGGTTGTCGCCGTGAATAGTGAATTCGAGCGGCATCGCTGACGCCGGGCTCGCGTTCGCGTACATAGGCGCCAGCGCGCCAGCCGCGACCGCTGCCGTCATAGGCTTGCCGCAGGCCACGCAAAAGCGCGCGTCATCGGCAACCTGATTCCCGCACGAAGTGCAAAATGCCATAAAAGCGGAAGGCCTCCCCCAATCCCGTATCTTACAATAAGAAACGAGAGCGTCAGCCAAGGGTTAAACACATAAGTGGCTGCCGCCGCATCTTTCATGACCCAGAATACGAGACTCATCGTCGTTTTGTTCCTCGCCGCTTCACTGGCGTTTCCACGGCGCGCCACACAGGTCTGCGGCACGTATCGGGAACTGGGCGCAGAGGAAATTGCGCTGCACAGAACGGCTGCGCCCCGGCGCCTGCTCAAACAGGCGGCGGCCTCGCGGTTGACGGCGCGACCGGCGCCCCGGGATATCGGCAACATCGCGATCCTCGAGGATGCCGACGGAATCGTCGAGCGGCGCAACCGCTTCAATCTCTCTCAACGCACCATCGTCTTTACCAGGGACGGCGCTGCCTACCGTTTCGCCCTGCCCAACGAGCCGGGGTTTGATTCCGGGTTGGTGCAAGGCGGTGCAATCATCGACGGGTTGGGCGATGATGACACCCGCGGCATCTCCCTGCCGTTCGCCTTCCCGTTCTTTGACGCCACGTACAACCGGATTTTCGTCAATTCCGACGGCAATCTGACTTTCGGGTCGGGCGATGGTCAAACCGTGGCTCGCAGTCTGGGGCGAATGACGGCCGGCCCCCCGCGGATTGCCGCCTTCTATGAAGATCTCGACCCGACGGCGGCCGGTGAGGTGCGAGTTACCAGCCAGCCGTCGGTGTTCGCGGTCAGTTGGGTGGGAGTGCCCGAGTTCTCGTCGTCCTCCTCCGGTGCCCCCCGGAACACCTTCCAGATCTCACTCTATCCGGATGGCCGCATCGTCGTGGCCTACGGTCGTGTCAGTTCAAGGAACGCCGTCGTGGGCATCGCGCCCGGCCAGTTGCAAGGCGCTTCGTCGGTGGTCAGCTTCATCACCGGCTCGACTGCTTCGTTCACCGCCGCAGTCGTCGAGCGCTTCTCCGATACCGAAGAGATCGACACCGTCTTTGCCGCCCAAAAGTTCTATGACACACACGAGGATGTTTACGACTTTCTAGTGTTTTTTAACAACCTCGACATTGGAGCTCAATCGGGTGCGTTAGCCTTCCAGAGCGGGGTGCGTACGATCGTCGACGGCATAGGCGACCGTATCGGAGACACGGGCAGTTTGTATGGTTCGGCGCGCCGGTTGCAAGCCATCGTCAACATGGGCGACCTCAGACAGTATCCGAGCGACCCAAACGGCCTCGTTCCCGCCCGATCAGGTTCGCAATACACGCCACTGACGGTCTTGGGGCATGAGGTCGGGCACATGTGGCTGGCCTTGGCCAGCATCCGCAACCCGGCCAATCCAAGCGCGAGACCCATGCTTGGCTTACAGTTGGCGCATTGGGCGTTCAACTTCAATTCCGAAGCTTCGCTGCTCGAGGGCAACCGCATCGAAGATAGCGGCCCGGGCGCGTTCCCCCGCTTCCGAACGATCGCCGTCACTCAGGGCTACGCGCCGCTGGACCAGTATTTGATGGGCCTGCGCGCACCTGAAGACGTACCGCCCACGTTTCTAGTGACAGGCACACCCTTCAGCCTTCCGATCTTTCCGGCGACTAACGTCACATTTAATGGAGAGCGCCGCGACGTCACAGTGGAAGAGTTGATCGCGGTCGAAGGCCGCCGCACGCCGGACCATACCGTTTCCCAGCGCCGTTATCGAATAGCGTTCGTCCTCGTAAGCGCCGCCGGGCAAGAACCCACAACCGCGCAACTTGCCCAAGTGGAGGGGTATCGCGCCGCTTTCCCGGCCTTCTTCGAACAAGCCAGCGGCAGGCGGGCATTCGTCGAGACCACTTTGCAAAAGAACCTGCAGCTTTCGCTGTCACCTTTCGGCGGCGTTCTGGCGGGCGCCACCGTAACCGCCTCACTGTCGCTGACACAGCCAGCGCCGGCGGATCTCACCATACTGCTGCCCACGCGGAACGGGATCATCTCGATTCCGGAATCGGTCACAATTCGCGCCGGCCAACGTCGCGCCACCTTCAACATTCGCGGCGACAGCCAGGGCGTGGAAGAACTCACGGCAGAGCCGGCAGACTCGCGTTACGCCACCGCTTTCGCGCGCATTCAAGTGAACGGACCCAGGGCCTTGCGATTGGCCGCCGTGTCGGGTGACACGCAAACGGTGCCAGCCGGAGGCGCGCTACCGCTGCCCCTGGTGCTACGGGTCGTCGACGCCAACAAAGTTCCATACTCCGGCCAGACCGTCACAGCCACCGTCTCCACAGGCTCAGTTGATTCACCGCGCGCCGTCTCCGATGAAGATGGATTTGTGCGTTTCAATTGGGCCCCCGCCGCTGGCCCACTGTATGAACTGAAGGCATCAATAGGAGACGCGTCCCTGACCATGAGCGCCGTCGGCAAGCCCTTCATCTCCACCGATGGAATCGTTAATTCCGCCTCGTACACGCCCGGCTTGGCACCAGGAGCGTTGGTCACCATCTTCGGTGCAAGCCTGGCGCCCGGCGCCGATGAACTGGCAGCCGCCTTGCTGTTACCAAGATCTCTTGGTGGCGTGCGAGTGTCGATCAATGGCCAGGCGGCTTCGCTCGTCTATGTTGGCAATCGCCAGATTAACCTGGTCGCGCCGTTTGGTCTCTCAGGCAATACAGCCGAGGTGGTGGTGACGTGGGGCGCCGAAACGGTCACGGCGAGCGTCGCGCTCAAGGCCGTCGATCCAGGGATCTTCGTCATTGATGGCGCGCGGACCGGAGCCGTTCTAATCGCCGGCACAGGACAGACTACTTTGTCACGCCCAGCGGCTGCCGGGGACCTCCTCGAACTCTACCTCACCGGGATCGGCCAATCTTCTGGTATTCCTATTGTCACGATCGGCGGCCGCCAGGCCGAGGTGTTGTTCAGCGGAGCCAACCCCGTCTTTCCCGGCCTCGACCAGATCAATCTGCGCGTGCCGTCCGGACTCGCGGCCGGCATGCAAACGCTCAGCGTTCGCAGCGGCGCGGCCGTTAGCAACGAAGTACTCGTCCGCCTGCGCTAGCCTGAACAGAGCATCAAATGAACCTGTCTAAATCCGCGGCGCTCCTTGAGCGCGCCCGTCAGATCACGCCTGGCGGCGTCAATTCTCCCGTGCGCGCCTTTCGTAGCGTCGGCGGTACGCCTCCGTTCATTCTGCGCGGAGAAGGTTCGCGCCTCTATGACGTCGATGGCAACTCTTACATCGATTACGTCTGCTCCTGGGGGCCGCTCCTGTTCGGGCACTTGTTTCCGCCAGTGGTTGAAGCGCTGCGCGGCGTCCTGGAAATCGGCACCAGCTTCGGCGCACCGACTGAGCGAGAGATTTGGCTCGCCGAGACAATTCGCGCCGCCATGCCATCGATGCAAATGATACGCCTGGTCAACTCGGGCACCGAAGCGACGATGTCGGCCTTGCGCGTCGCGCGAGGATTTACAGGCCGAGACCTGACCGTGAAATTCGAGGGTTGCTATCACGGTCATGCAGACAGCCTGTTGGTGAAGGCCGGTTCGGGTCTTCTGACCTTCGGCAACCCGACGTCTGCCGGTGTTCCTGCCGATTTTGCACGCCACACCGTGGTGCTTGACTACAACAGGCCAGAGCAG
>SXGR01229357.1_pt1 | contig 10787 bp, 10 predicted proteins | sample 3174711 | NCBI WGS metagenome assembly SXGR01 (sample SAMN11356860, study PRJNA531348) | freshwater metagenome | isolation source: freshwater sample F1-60 | place: China: Fuxian Lake, Yuxi | collected 2017-12-25 | reverse complement strand
TGTGGGGCTTTATGTCTTTCGTGGGGAGGCGTTGATGCACCGTCTTTTGCCCTGGTCGCAGATGGTTTTGTTGCTCCTGAGTATGCTGTTTTCGCACATGGTGAGTGCCTGGTCCTTGTATTTACGCGCGCATAAAACCGATCCGTTCATGCCGTTTTCTCTGGTTGGAGCTGTTTTATTAGCGTTCGGCAGTTGGTATGGTGCGGTGCATGCCGGTAGTTTCGGTGTTTGTTGGAGTATTTTTTTGGTCAATGCTTTGTATGGCCTACCCAGTGGATTTTGGTTGTGGATGCGTTGTAAACGGCGTTGGCACGCCGAAGAGGAGCAATCAGTATGTCGTGTCTTTTAACCATTAGTATTCCCACCTGGAATCGTTGTGCCTATTTGCGTGAAAATGTTTTATCGATTGTGAACGTTTTTCAACAGATGCCACCGGGATCGGTGGAGCTTTTCATTTCGGATAATCATTCGGATGATGAAACCCCGGTGTTTTTGCAGGCGTTGGCACAAGAGCATGCGTTTGTACGCACGCACCGTCAGGCGAAGAATGTGGGTGCGAATGCTAATTTTTATACGGTGTTGCGTGAGGCCAAAGGAGACTATGTCTGGTTATTGGGGGATGATGATGCGATTGTTGCGGCGTCTTTACAGAGGCTTTTACATGATTTGCAAGCGTATTCGCCGAGTATTGTGATCGGCGGCATGGAGAATGATACGACCCATCAACGCTTGTATTTATCGCAGATCACCACGCATTTGCAGACCGATCAGTCCATTTTAGCTGCGTATGATTTGATTGATCTGGCCGGAAAAATGAGTGCATTAATTTTTAAGACCGCGGCGTTACACACCGTTTTAGAGGATGGATGGCATCTGATTGTTCGATCAAAAACGCCTTGGCCGCATTTGATTTGGTTTTTGCAATTACTTGCGCGCGATCATCGCTTATTGATTTTACCGTATTCGACAAATTATTTTGTTGAAAAAAATCGATATAATTTGCTACACAGCGGAACGGTTCGGTTAACACTTCTGGTGGTTGATTATGCAGAAGTTTTGTCCTTGGTGTCGTCTGATTTTTCAGACGCGATGAACAAAAAATTAAAAAGGCGGCTGATGGTGGGGCGCGGAGTGACCTTAATCAAAATTCTCGCGTATTCTACGTTTTTAAATACAGCCCAAGAGACACGACATAACGCGGTTTGCGCGCTTAAAACCGTCCCGACCCTACAAAATAAATGGCGATTTGCTCTTGGTTACGTTCTTCCTTCGCTGCTTCCTCAACGTGTTCGTCACGCGTTGTTTTGTTTGCCTTTGTGTTTTGTGGGCCACAACAGCGCTTATCGCAAGTTTATTGATTATCTACGCCAGGCTCGTGTGTTAAGTGCGGTTGTGGATGGGCGTCAGGTGTTTAATAAGGCGGATTTATAACGCGGACAAAAAAGCGGCCTGAATAAAATAAAGCGGCATCTAATTGCTTTAGAAATACAAGGTTAAAATGTAATCGCCAGTAATTACCGTACAGAGCAAAGTCTATTTGACAAGTCCCTACAATTAAAGTCATAGTGTACGACGTACCATAAGGATCATGGGTTGGCGTTTGGACAAAGGACTGGACAGTAGACGCAAATGCCCCGTGCTTCCGTTATTTTGGATGATCTTGTTTTTGTGTCATCCCCTCATCGCGGATCAGCGCACCAGCCAGGCGAGGATGCCGTGGGTGCGTCAGCAAACGGTACAAGCGCATGATTTTTTGCCCATGCCACGAAAAATCTTGATCTTCTATACCGAGGATCCTTTGCGTCCGGTCGCGCCGCTGCAAATTCTGGGCCCCATTTTAGAATACATGGGCTATTGCCCGGAGTACCTTGCGTGGCAGGGGAAGGCCTCGTTGCCGCTTAAGAACGTCGCCAACAATTATGCGGGTGTGATTGTATGGAGTGGCCCACCCGATCCTCAAAACGAGACCTTACTCTTGTGGGCGCAACAACAAAGACGTGCCCATATTCCTGTGGTGTTTTTCAATGGTTTTGGTGTGCCATGGAGCGCCCCGGTGTTAACGGGCTTTGGTTTATCGCGCTCGGTGTTGCAAGCGAGCGATCGTTCGTTGCAGATCGTCAAAAACGACCCTCGTTTTGTCGGTTATGAGGTGGCGCCCTCCGTGACACCGTATGATTTTGATCCCATCCACACACAGAACAGTCAAATCGTGTTGCAGCTGCAAAATGCGCATCATCAAACCGAAGATGCCATGGCGATCACACCCTGGGGTGGCTATGCCTTATCTCCCTTTGTGATTAAATTTTTACCGGATGGGTACGCGCTGTGGGTGATGAACCCCTTCACGTTTTTGCAGGCGGCACTGCGCGTGCATGATTTTCCGATTCCCGACACCACAACAGAAAACGGACGTCGTTTAATGATGGTGCACATTGATGGTGCGGGTTTTTCAGAGCCCGTGAAATGGATGGGCGGCGGGGTAGTGGGGCGTGAGCTCGGTTGGCGTATTTTAACAACGTTTCATTTTCCAACGACACTGACCGGGATCACCAACACCGTCGCATCGTATCGTCTGAATCCTCCAGAACCCAAGGGATTTATCGCGCGCATGGCGCCGCGTGCCCCACCCATGACCCAGCAGCATCCCTCCATCACGGGCTTAGGTGCAATGGGGTGGATGCAAGATGGGCATGTGAAGGTGTTTGCGCCGATGGACATGGATTTTTAAATTCGATTTTTTAAAAAAAGAAAATTTTTATGTCGACTTGATGTTGGCCAACGTATTTTACACCTTGGGCGTTTGGATTGATAAATTTTTATTTTGGTTTAACCCCGATACCAGTGTGGCCACGTTTGGACCTTTACGTTCATCCTCGATTTACGATATTCCCATGTTTATCGCATTTTTAACCATGATTCCGGCCATCGCCGTGTTTATTTTACATATGGAGTCAAAATTTGCGTTAATCTATCCACGTTTTATGGAAACCATTTTTAAACGAAAAACGTTGGCTGACATTGAGGTGGTCTCCCATCAGTTGGTGATGGCGGGCCGCGAGGCCATGATGCAATTATTTAAAACCCAAGCCTTCGTGCTGGTGGTGATGTTTTTGTCATCCTCGTTTATTTTTGAACGCTATCATCTGGTCCCGATGGATTGGAATCTTTTATGTGTGTTGCTGGTCGGCGCGGCATTAAATGCGACGTTATGGGCGTTACTGAATCTGTTGTATTACATGACCCATTATAGACACGCGGTGTATGTGAGTGCTTTGTTTTGTGTGAGTAATGGCGTATTAACCGGGCTGTCTTTATACGCCGGACCTTGGTATTTTGGCTATGGTTTTAGTCTGAGTTTCTTAGCGCCCATTGCGTTGGCCTTGTATTATTTAAATAAAAATTTTAACGATCTGGCGTATTCAACGTTTATGCTGGTGGATTAACAGGCGCTCCCGCTTAATACGCTGAACTCGATGGTGCGGGCTGTCTCATGGATGAGTTCATGCGTGTTTGCGAAAGACATCCATGAGATAGACCGCGCCCTCACTGAACTTTATGAGCGGAAACTCTTGGTGGATTAAAAAAATCATTGACCTTATCAGGCCTCGATAGTACCCTTAATCCGATTAATTAATGGATGAAAGGTGATAATGTGAAAGCGGTGATTTTAGCAGGTGGTTATGGCACACGATTGAGTGAAGAGACGGATATTCGACCCAAGCCCATGGTTGAAATTGGTGGTCGTCCCATCTTATGGCACATCATGAAAACCTATGCGGCGCATGGCGTGACCGATTTTATCATTTGTTTGGGGTATAAAGGGTATGTGATTAAAGAATACTTTGCGAATTATTTTTTACATACCTCGGATGTGACCTTTGACTTAGCACGCAATCAAATGGATGTACACTATAATCATGCCGAACCGTGGCGCGTGACCTTGGTCGATACGCATGAAAACACCATGACCGGTGGTCGCTTAAAACGCGTGAGAGACTACGTCGGGGATGAAGATTTTTGCTTTACCTACGGCGATGGTGTCGGCAATGTCGATTTAACACAACTCATTAAATTTCATCACCAGCATGGTAAATTGGCCACCGTGACGGCAACACAAATGCCCGGTCGTTTTGGCACCTTAACCTTAGAGGGTGACCGTGTTTCAAGTTTTCATGAAAAACCACATGGTGATGGTGGTTGGATTAATGGCGGCTATTTTGTCCTATCTCCGAAGGTGATGGATTACATTGATGGTGATGACACCACCTGGGAAAAAGAACCCCTCGAACGTTTAGCACGCGATGGTCAAATGCAGGCGTTTATGCATGAAGGTTTTTGGCAACCCATGGATACCATCTTGCATAAAAAACAATTAGAAATGCTGTGGGCCAATGGTGACGCGCCGTGGAAAGTGTGGTGATGAATTTTTGGACGAATAAAAAAGTATTTTTAACCGGACATACCGGTTTTAAAGGCAGTTGGCTGTCTTTATGGTTACAGCATCTGGGTGCCCATGTGTATGGTTATTCGCTGGCGCCTGCAACCACACCGAATTTGTTTACCCAAGCCCGGGTCGCCGAGGGTATGGAGAGTCATCTAGCGGATGTGCGTGATCGTGCCTTGGTTCTCAAGGCCATGCGCGAATTTAAACCCGATGTTGTGATTCACATGGCGGCACAACCCTTGGTGCGCTATTCCTATCAAAACCCGATTGAAACGTATGAAACCAATGTCATGGGGACGGTGCATGTACTGGATGCCGCGATGCAGGTTGACAGTGTGCGTGCCGTTGTCAATGTCACGTCGGATAAGTGTTATGAAAATCGCGAGTGGCTCTGGGGTTATCGCGAAAATGAGGCCATGGGTGGTCATGACCCGTACAGTAATAGCAAAGGGTGTTCCGAATTAGTTACGCAGGCGTATCACCATTCTTTTTATGCAAAACAAGGAATTGGTTTAGCCAGTGCGCGTGCAGGAAATGTGATCGGCGGCGGCGATTGGTCGCCCGATCGGCTCATTCCGGACCTGGTGCGTGCTTGCATGGCGAAAGAGCCGGTAGTGATTCGCTACCCTCACGCGATTCGACCTTGGCAACATGTCTTGGAACCCTTGTCCGGGTATTTGATGTTGGCAGAAAAACTCTATCATGACCCCGAGCACTACGCTGGTGGCTGGAATTTTGGTCCGAACAACGCCGATGTGCAGTCGGTTGAATGGATCGTGCGTTATTTTCTCGAGGCTTGGGGTGATCGTGAGCAACGCTATGTGGTGGATGCGGTCAATCAACCGCATGAAGCGCATTATTTACGTTTAGATTGTACCAAAGCACAGACCCAATTGGGTTGGATGCCGCGATGGAGTTTAACCGAGACGTTAGCCTCCATTGTGTCTTGGTATCAACAGTCGTTATTGACTGAGGATATGCGAGCGGTGGTGATGCAACAATTATTGACATTTATTTAAGGATTAACAATGACAAATCAATATATTCAGGTTCCTTATGGGCGTACGGTGCACGGAGAGGAAGAAATTGCAGCCGTTGTGGAAGTTTTACGCACCTCGACGCAGATGGGTAAGCATGTTCGTGCGATGGAAGAACGTGTGGCGCATTTGTATGGAAAAGAATATGGCATTATGGTTAACTCCGGATCGGCGGCGAATTATTTAGCGGTCGAGTTGGCGCAGTTACCTGAGGGTTCGGAAGTCATTACCCCCGTTTTGACCTTTTCGACGACCGTTGCCCCCTTAGTCAAGAATAAGTTGATTCCGGTCTTTGTTGATGTGGAACCGGGTACCTATAATATTGATGCTGATCAAGTAGAAGCGTTGATCACCAATAAAACCAAAGCGTTGATGATCCCTAATTTATTAGGTAATTTACCGGATTGGGAAAAATTGCGACAAATCGCCGATCGACATCAGTTGCTCGTCATTGAAGATTCAGCCGACACCCTGGGCGCGACCATCGGTGGTTTAACCTCGGGGCGCTTTACGGACATCAGTACAACCAGTTTTTATGGTTCGCATGTGATTAATTGTGCGGGTAATGGCGGTATGCTGTGCGTGAATAACCTTGAATTGAATCATCGCGCTAAATTATTGCGCAGTTGGGGACGCAGTTCATCCTTGTTTGTGGAATCCGAAACCATTGAAAATCGTTTTCATGTGAATGTGGATGATGTGCCCTATGATGCGAAATTTGTGTTTGAAGCCTTGGGTTATAACATGGAGCCATCTGAAATGGGCGCTGCCTTTGGTTTGGTGCAATTGGATAAATTGTCTCATAACATTGCGTTGAGAGAGCAGTGGTTTGAAAAACAAAATGCATTTTTCGAAAATTATGCCGACTGGTTTATTTTGCCACAACAATTAAAAGATTCACGTACCGGTTGGTTGGCCTATGCCCTCACCATTAAAGACAGTGCACCGTTTAAACGCACACAATTGCAGATCTTTTTAGAAAAACGCAACATTCAAACCCGCACCGTCTTTACGGGGAACATTTTACGCCAACCCGGATTTAAAGATATTCCCGCTCGTCGTGCGCCCCAAGGGTACGATCAGGCGGATCATGTGATGCGTGGTGGGATTCTCTTGGCGTGTCATCATGGCTTAAATGATGAGCTTTTAGCGCATATTCATAGCTCATTTGAGGCGTTTGTGAAGGAAATCGGCGCTTGAGATCCGATGTAGAACGTGAGGACTTGCAACACATTTGGACCCATGCGTCCGGGTGTTTAGCCGATCTGGAGGGCGCTCGTTTATTTTTAACGGGCGGCACCGGATTTTTTGGTTGTTGGTTGTTAGAAAGTGTGCGTTATGCGCAGCAACATCTGGGATTAAATCTGCAGGTGGTGATGCTAACGCGCGACCCGGCCTCGTTTGCACGTCGTGTACCGCACTTGGCGCAGATGCCGGGGTTAACCTTGTTGACCGGGGATGTGGTGGATTTTGAGTTTCCCGGCGGCGCGTTCACGCATGTGATCCATGGTGCAACGCAGGCCAGCGCACAATTAAATCAAGAACAACCCTTGGTGATGCAAGACACCATTGTTTCGGGCACACGTCAGGTTTTAGAGTTTGCGCAGCAAAAAGCCGTGAAAAAATTCTTATTCACGAGCTCGGGTGCGATTTACGGCGTGCAATCGCCCACCGTGAGTCACCAAGACGAACAGTGCATGACGGCGCCCGATCCGATGCTGTGTGGATCCTCGTATGGTTTAAGTAAACGTTTAGCGGAGCATCTCTGTGCGACCTATGCGCAGCGCGGCGAGATGTTGGTGAAAATTGCCCGATGTTTTGCGTTTGTGGGTCCGTATCTTCCTTTAACGACACATTTTGCCATCGGTAACTTTATTCATGATGCCATTCATGGGCAAACGATTCACGTTGGCGGTGATGGTTCGCCGTATCGTTCGTATTTATATGCGGCTGATCTCATGATCTGGTTATGGACCATCCTGTGTTGTGGGGAATCGGTTCGTCCCTATCATGTGGGATCAGAAGAGGCCATTGACGTGGGCACATTGGCGCACGTGGTGGCCGAGCAGGTATCGCCACAGCCGATGGTGGAGATTGCACAAAATAAAACGCCAGGGGTCTTGGCGTCACGTTATGTGCCATCCACGCAGCGCGCACGTGACGAGTTAGGATTAATTCAGCGTATCTCCTTAGAAGAAGGGATTCAAAAAACCATGCGTTGGTATCGAGGGTCGATGGTATGATAAAAGTCAGTGATTATATAGCGCAATTTTTAGTTGAATCAGGGTTGACGCATGTTTTTATGTTAACCGGTGGTGGCGCCATGCATTTGAATGACTCCTTGGGTAAGCATCCGGGTTTAACCAAAGTATACAATCATCATGAACAAGCGTGTGCCATGGCCGCCGATAGTTATGCACGTATTGCGTCGGATGTACCGGTGGTGAATGTGACCACGGGCCCGGGTGGCATCAATACACTCAATGGGGTGTTTGGTGCGTGGGTTGATTCGTTGCCCATGATGGTGATTTCCGGTCAGGTTAAATTTGAAACCACGGTCGAGAGCACATCCTTGCCGTTACGCCAACTGGGCGATCAAGAATGTCGCATCATCGAGATGGTTAACGGGATCACAAAATATGCAGTGATGGTCACCGATCCGCTGTCGATTCGATATCATTTACAAAAAGCGTTGTACTATGCACGGCATGGACGGTGTGGGCCGGTATGGCTTGATGTGCCGATGAATGTGCAAGGCGCTATGATCAATGAACAAGGTTTACATGCGTTTATTCCGGAAAAAGAAGCGCGGGTTGAGCCACCTCGCGTGGATGATACGGTTCTTCAGAACATTTTGGAGCGCTTAAGCACGGCCAAGAGACCGGTGATTTTAGCCGGTGCGGGTGTGCGTTTGTCGGGGGCTTATGCGAGTTTTTTAGAATGGATTGATGCGCTAAAAATTCCGGTGACGGCGGGTTGGAATGCGTATGATTTGATTGATAATCAACATCCTTGTTATGCTGGGCGACCAGGCACGATCGGCGATCGCGCGGGCAATTTCACCGTTCAAAATGCGGATGTTTTGCTGGTGTTGGGTTCGCGATTAAATATTAGACAGATCAGTTATAACTGGACATCGTTCGCACCGCAGGCGCACATCATGATGATCGATATTGATGATGCGGAGTTAAAAAAACCAACGCTCAACATTCATCATCCGATCCATGGTGATTTGGCGGATTGCTTGCCACGATTACTGGCGATGACGCAAGCACGGCCATCTGTTGAAAAACAAGCGTGGTTAGAGTGGTGTCAAGCACGGGTGCAACAATATCCGGTGGTGTTACCTGAGTATTGGCAGGCAACGCATGCGGTCAATCCGTATTGCTTCATGCAGCGTTTGAGCGAATTTTTGCCTGAAAATCAAATCATCGTAAGTGGCGATGGCACGGCGTGCGTCGCCTCGTTTCAGGCCATGATTCTCAAACCAGGACAACGACTGTATACCAACTCGGGTTGCGCTTCGATGGGCTATGATTTACCTGGGGCGATTGGGGCGTGTGTGGCCTCTGGTGGACAAGAAATCATCTGCTTAGCGGGGGATGGGAGTATTATGCAAAATATTCAAGAATTAGCCACCATTGCCTATAATCGTTATCCGATTAAAATTTTTATTTTAAATAATAATGGGTATCATTCCATTCGACAAACCCAACAAAGTTTTTTTGGTCAAACCCTCGTGGGTGTTGGACCCGAGAGCGGTTTAGGCTTTCCGCAATTTGAAAAATTAGCTCAGGGTTTCGATGTGCCGTATGTGGGGTGTCGCACGCATGCACAATTGAATGACGCCATTCGCGTCACCCTCGATCATGATGGCCCCATGATTTGTGAGTTATTCCTTGATCTGGCGCAGCAATTTTCACCCAAATTATCGTCTCGACGTTTGGACGATGGCACCATGGTGACCAGTGAGCTCGATGATATGGCGCCTTTTTTGAGTCGTGAGGAATTGGAGAGCCATCGATTGTATAAGACGAGGGATCACGATCCTTGCTGTGAAGTCACCGACGCCTGTAGCGAAGGTGCACGATGAAAACCCTGTTATTAACCGGTGCGGGCGGTCATTTAGGGCAAGCCATCGCACAAAAATTTCATGCCCAGGGGTATACCGTCTTAGCACCCACACGCGCTGAACTGGATCTGGCGGATTTAAAGACCGTCGATCCTTATTTGGCCAGCATTCATGGTGTTGACGCGTTCATTCACTGTGCGGGCATCAATGATCCCAAGCCATTTGCTGCGATTCAAGAAGACGATGTGCAAAAGACCATGACGGTGAATACCTTGTCCTTTTATAAATTAATGCATGGATTAACACGGCTCAATAAATTAACGCCAGGAGGGCACGTGCTCGCCATCTCCTCCATTTATGGGGAAGTGTCTCGTCCTGGTCGATTTTCTTACACGGCATCCAAATCATGTTTAAATGGCATGGTCAAATCGTTAGCCCTTGAGCTGGGACAAGATCAAATCAAAGTTAATGGCTTAGCGCCAGGCTTTGTCGATACCCATTTAACAAGAAAAAATAATACACCGGAACAAATTGCTCATTTTGAACAGGCGATTCCCTTGGGGCGTTTGGCGAAGACACAAGACATGGCCAACATTGCGTATTTTTTAACATCAGACGAGAATCAGTACATCAATGGACAGGTGATCATTGCTGATGGTGGTTATTTAGCGGGAGGTTTTCAAGGGTGAAATATCATATTGATGGGGTTGAGTTAACCTTTGATGAGGCGTTATTAAACGCCGATTCATTTGAAGTCGCGTCACATCCGCGCCCCTATGTGGTGCGTTGGAATGATGATCCCAATCCGTGTGTGGCCATTAATCAGCAACTGGCGATGAGTCCACAGGCGATTTTGTTGTGTGATGAGCACGTGTTTGATTTATATGGTGCGGGCATTGTGCATGATCCTGCCAAAATCATCAAAGTGCCGGCAACGGAAACGTTTAAAACCTGGGAGGGTGCGGCGCAGGTTTTTGATTTTTTATATCAACATCATGTGACTTAAAGCGATCGCATGGTGGTGATGGGTGGCGGGATTAGTCAAGATGTGGCGGCGTTTGTCGGCTCAACCTATAAACGTGGTCTACCCTGGGTTTATTTTCCAACGACCTTGCTCTCCATGTCCGACAGTTGTATTGGTGGGAAAGCGGGTTTAAATTACAAAGACGCCAAAAATCAAATTGCCTTGTTTTCGACACCGCAAGAGGTGGTGATTAATCCTAACTTTTTAACC
>SXGR01495052.1_pt1 | contig 10788 bp, 6 predicted proteins | sample 3174711 | NCBI WGS metagenome assembly SXGR01 (sample SAMN11356860, study PRJNA531348) | freshwater metagenome | isolation source: freshwater sample F1-60 | place: China: Fuxian Lake, Yuxi | collected 2017-12-25 | reverse complement strand
GTCACCGATGTATTCGTTCGACCCCGGACTGCCGCCCTGGATGACGAAATTGGGCGCGACGCGGTGGAACGTCAGGCCGTTGTAATAGCCCGCTTCGGCCAGGCGCGCAAACCGAAGCACCGTCGCCGGAGCCTGCGCGGTGAAGAGCGCGAGGTCGAACGTGCCGACCTGGCGGATCGTGATGCGTGCGCGCGGCGACGCCAGGCGCCGGAGTTCGTCTTCGTCGAGATCGCTCTGAACGGCCGTGTCGTGCCGGCGTCCGCGATCCAGCGCGAGTTCGTCACCACCGGACAAACCGCGCAGCAAGGACGCGCCTTGCCGGCGTTTTATCGCTACCGTATGCCGGTCGCCGCGCCGTTGGTGCGCTTCGGTGACAATGACCTGCGAGTGCGGCTGGCCACCAGCACCGGTTCAGCGAAGCTGACGGTTCAGGAACTCGAGCTCATCGTTCGCTAGACGGGCGGTCCGCTCCATCCGTCAGCCATTCAAGATCGAAGCGGGCCAGCGTCAGGCCCTTCGAACCGCCCGACTCGTACAAGCTCAGTATCGTCTTGTCCTGCGCCACAGCAAGATCGGAGTAGGCCGCTTTGCCCTCCTGAATCACCTTCGACACCGGCCACGTCCGGCCTTCGTCATAACTCAGCCGCGCCGTCAGGCGGGTCCGGCTCTCGGTGTTCGATGGATGCGTGAGCAGGATGCGGTCCTTACCGGTGGAGTAGCGCGCCAAGCCAGCCTGGCACGAGGGCTCAGGCAGGGTCGGGTCCACCTCCAGCTTTGACCACGTCATGCCGCCATCTTCGCTCCGCGCGAACATACGAGACTTCTTGTTCTGGCGGCTGCGCGCGTTCATGTACACCTTGCCGTCAGAGGTCTCCACCACTTCGCACTCGTCGGACAGATCGTTGTCGAGCGGCTTGCCGCGCTTCCAGGTCTTGCCATGATCGTCGCTGTAGAAGGCGTAGGAGAATTGCACCTTGCCCCAATTCGCATTCGGCCACGTCGCCGGTCCCGGAGACGTATCGCCCCAGGCGGGAATCAGCAGCCGCCCACCCTTCAATTGAATGCCGTGACCGGGCCCGGCGCCGAGATACTTCCACGACGGGTCCTTGACGTCTTTGGTGATCTCCACGGGCGTGGACCACGTGGCGCCATCGTCCGTACTCTTCATCACGAACACCTGCCGGTTGTCTTTGCAGAACGGCAGCCAGATCGTGCCGGTGTCGCGATCGAGAACCGGTGTCGGCTGGTTCATCGTTCGCGTACCGTCGTCGGCGATGATCCGCATCGGCTCCCACGTCTTGCCGTGATCGAAGCTGCGCCGAAGGCCGATGTCGATCTCGTCGCTGTCGCTCCCCTTCCCCTTCCGCGCTTCGGTAAACGCAAGAATCGTGCCTTTGGCGGAGATCACCAACGCCGGAATGCGGTAGCGCGAGTAGCCTGCGTCGCCCGCTTTGAACAGCTCTTGCTCATCGAATTGGCCAGCGGCTTTGACTGGCGCAGTTTCCTGGCTGACCGTCGGCGCGGGCCCGCCGCAACCGGCAAGGACGGCGCACAGCAGTCCAGGCGCGAAGACTGAGTTCTTGGTGCTCACAAAGTTGATCCTTCTGATTCACTCGTCTTTTTCGTAGAACCAGCTCACCGGGAGAGCCTTGAGCTTCAGGCTGACCCACCACGGCCAGTCTTTGGCGGCCCAGTAAGTCACCAGGACCCGGTCTTTCACGAAGGTCAGACTGGGATAACCATAGGTGAATCGCACGTCCGTGTCCAGATCGCGAATCTGCCAGGTGCGTCCGTCGTCACGGGAAACGGCGGCGGACAGTGGAAATCGGTCTGTGTGGCCGCCCCGGCGGTGAGGCAGCGTGTGATTCCACACGATCAACAAATCGCCGGTGGACGGGATGCGCTTGACGATCGCCGGAGATACCGGCGCGGTCAGGCTCATGGGCTCAGGTGAAGTCCAAGTGACGCCTTGATCCGACGAGAAGGACTGATAGATGCGGCCAAGGTCCGTGCGGAAGTACATCAGAACGCGACCATCCTTCAACTCGACCACGCCGGGTTCGTCCGCGCCATCGTGGTTCGTGCGGATGTCTACCAGTTGGCTGCCTTTCCAGGTGCTGCCCCTGTCATCCGAATACAGCACCTGCGTAAGTGAATGGCGTACCATGGGCCAGTTGTCGAGCCGCTGGGTGGGTGCCAGCAGACGCCCGGACTTGAGCTGGACCAGGCGGTCGTTGTTCATCACCCAGAAACTGCGCTGCGGCGTGATCGTCACCGGCGCGGAGAAGGTTTTTCCTTCGTCGCGGGACGTGCGGAACAACACCGAGCAGTCCGGCCCCAGAGGATCGGGCTCGCCCACGCGCTCTTGGGAGTTCTTGAACATATACGTCATCGCCAGTTCACCGGAGGCGAGACGAAGCAGGCTGACGCTCATCACGTTCTGCCCGGCGGTGTTTTCCACCAGCACAAATGGAGCGCTCCACGTGACGCCACCGTCGGAGGAATGCTTCCCCATAATGCGGGCCGGCGCGTCATCCCGGGGAGAGACCGTGTAGAAGTCGGTATACGCCAGCAGCAGGCGGCCGTCCTGCAACTCCACGACGGACGCTTCCGTCTTGCGCGTGCTGGAACTGGTGGCCGGGGCCAGGATCCGCTCGAAGCCCTCATCGGCCGCGAACAGACCGCCGCTACTTGCGGCCATCATGGCGAGGCCCGGAATCCAACACAACTTCGCGATCATCGCTGGGACACCTTAACCACTACCTTGTGAAGATCGTGCACGCCATCCAGATGGCAGTTCGGCATGTGTCCGCCGCCCGTAAGGAACACGGCGAACGTTCCCGGGTAGAGCTTCACCTTCGTGTAGTCAGCAGGCACATAGTACATCGCCGCTTCGTCTTTTTCGTTGTAGGGCTTGTGCAGTTTCAGCTTCTCAATCGGCGCGTACCCGGTGGTGACCTGTCCGGAGATCATGTAATGCACGTCAATGAACTTGCGATGCGCTTCAAACTCGACCTTCTCCGGCGCCAACGACGGTGACTTGTCAATATTCGCGAACATTCCACCGCCGAGTTCATGCCGTCCCGTGGGCAGGTCTTTCAGATCGGGCCGCTCCAGAAACCGGAACGCAGCTTCGAGCGGTTTCAGACGCGGGTTGGATCGCCAGGACCTCAACTCGCCCTGAATCAAGCGCGACTCGGCCTGGCCGGCGGCCGTCGCGCGGCAAACCACCATGCCCCCGGCGGCAGCCGCTCCGCACGCCCACGCAAACCAGCGGCGATCGTATTGTGCGTTCACCTTAAGCACTCTCCTTTGTCATGAGTCCTCGATCATACTCCACCAGGATCTCCATCCCGATGAGTTCCGGCACGGCTGACATTTGCGGATTCAGTTTGCGGACATTCACCTCAACCCAGTTGCTTCCCGCGCGCAGGTGCGCGGCGGGAACCGGGAACGTCACCCACGTATCGTTGTTCATGATGAACACCGCGCGCGTGCGCCGCGTGGCCAGGGGCAGCACCGCTCCGTTCACAGCAACATCGAATTCGTCCGGCGCGGTGTAGTTGTTGATCTTCAAGCGCAGCGTGACATGCGGAGTAGCGCCGCCGCGCCGTGCTTTCTCAAGATCGTCGGCAAAGCCGAAGCTCACCCGGTGCGCGCCGGGCTTCAGGGTGACGGGCAGTACGATGTCATCGATCGCCCGGTAGTCGCGCGAGGTCTGGCCACGGTTGCCCTCGAGGTCCGCCGCGTGTGGCACGGACTCAAGCACGTAGCGTTTGTTCTTGATCTCCAGCCTCTTGGGGTCGTGGATTTCCTGCAGCACGCGATAGTAGTCCGGATGCAGTTCACTGTGCCACACCGTGTTCTGCGCCAGCGACTGCGGCGGCGTCTGTGCGTCGTGCCCATGCAGCAGGTGGCCATAATTGAACAGGTTCAAACCATGCGCGCCCCGTTGGTACATAAGGCTGGCCCACGCCCGCGTTTCTTCCGTCGTGCGCCAGTGGTTGCAACTCGGATAGATCCAGCATGGACGGCCCTGCACCAGGTCGAGCCACGGCTTCAGGTCAAGACTCACCGTCATGTAGCCGGCGCCCTGCGTCACGGCGTCCACCAGTCCTTCCTTGACCCAGGTGGCGACGTCCAGCCCGCGCTGATAGCACGAATCGATCTTGGCAATCACGCGCACATGAAAGTAGAGCTTGCGTCCGCGCTGCTTGCCCACACGGTCAAGAATCGCCTTGACGTCGCGGATCAACCCGGTCATCAGCGCGGCGTTGGCCGCGCTGCCGAACTCCTTGAAGTAGCGCGGATCGCGATCGAAGTCGAGCGAAATACCGTCGTTGTCCCAGCGCGCGATGAACTCCTCAATGATCGCCAGCTTGTGATCGCGGACTTCTTTGTGAGCAAAGTCAAACATGCCCCACGTAAACGAGTCCATGCCCTTCTTCAGGTGCGCCGGCAGTCCGTTGGACCCTTTCTCCCAGTCAATGGGATACTTCCCGTAACCGAGCAGAAGGTGCGGATTCTTCTTCTTGAAGCGGCTCACTTCATACTTGAAAAACTGGTCGTGCGGATCGTTCATGCGAACGATCGGAATCACCTTCAGCCCCAGCCGGTGCCCGTACTCCACCGCCAGCTTCGGCGGGTTGGCATCGGCTTCGATCAACTTTTTGGTGTTCTCCCGATAGCGCCAAACCCAGGCATCGCCCAGTTTGTCGAAATCGTGCATGAGAAGTTCGCCGCTTTTCAACTCCGCCACGTAGCCGTCGCTTGAGCACAGGTTGTAGAGGATGGTATCCACCTGTGTTCCGGCCAGCGGGCGGATGCACTCTTCCACCCACCGCTCAGGCGTCAGCGGGTAGTCGGCGCACGGGATGTCGTTCCACTCCGTTTCAAAAATCAAACGGAACGGACGGGTGGCCGTAGGGGACGAGCCTCCCGGGGAGTTTGACGCCTGGCCCATCGCAGCGCCGGCCGACGCCACCGCCGCCGCCCCCTGTATCAAATGCCGCCGCTTCAATGCAGGCGTCCCTTTAAAACAGGTACTTCAAGCCAAACTGGATATTCCGCGGCTCCACGGCCACCGACGTGATTCGAGCGAAATTCGCATCCGATCCATTGACGCTGGGATTGGCGAGCACGGTGTGATTCATCCAGTTGAACATTTCGAAGCGGAAGTTCAACCGGTGTCCCTCGCGAATAGTGAACCACTTGTTGATCGACGCGTCCCAGGTGAAGGCGCTGGGCCCGCGAACGGTGTTGTAGCCCAGGTTCCCGTACCGCCGCTGCGTGCGCACGGTGTCAAAATCGAACGCCGCACGGTTGAGCATCAACAGCCGGTCCGAACCTGCGAGATACGGACTCTGCCCGTTCACCGCGTCGGGACGCTGGCCGTCCGGACGGGCGGTGCCGACGTTGTCGCGCCCGGTCACCACATTCAGCGGGAAGCCCGCGCGGTAGCCCATGATGCCCTGCACCGTCCAGCCGCCGAACATCCCATTGGCAACGCCGCTTTTGGCGAACGCACCGGTGGGGATCTGATATGAGTACACGCCGGTCCAGCGATGCCGCACGTCGGTCACCTTCGGGCCGCGCGAACCGCCAATCCAGTTGAAGTCCTGCGTAGCGCCGTCTCGTACAAACGCGTTGTCAGCGTTGTTGTACTGCATGCCCTTCGACAGCGTGTAGAACATGTCGAAGTTCAGCCCTTTGCTCAGGCGTTTGTTCACGGCCATCTGCATGGCGTGGTATGACATATTCGCGCCGAACTCCTGCAGCCACGCCGCGCCGATGTCCGCGCCGATGTCGCGGCGGCCCGTAGCCGGATTGATTGGGTTCAGGAGCCGCGAGCTGTAGAGCTTAGCCGCGCGATTCAACACGTACGACGCCTGCACCGCTAGCGTAGAGCCGATCTGCTGCTGAAGCGAATAGTTGCCCTGCAGCGCATACTCATCGCGACGCGCGCGGTCTGGCGCGAGCAGACCCGGCTGCAGGCCGCGCGGCACCAGCGAAGGATTCTCGCGGACCGACTGCACGAAGGCCACCGGGAACGGGAACGTCACCGGTTGCAGGCTGGCCGGAATATCGATCACGGCCACCAGCGGCGCAAAGGGCACGCGTTCGCTGATCCACGCCGCATCATAGTAGAAGAACGGTTGCGGTGCAATGTAGGTCATGCCCGCGCCCACTCGCATGATCGTCTTGCCGCTTCCGAACAGATCCCACACCAAGCCAAGCCGCGGACCGAAGTTATTGCGGTCCGCGTTCCAGACGGATTCGCCTTTCTTCGTCCTGGCCCCGAACGGATCCCGGGTCGCCAAGCCGATCGAGCCCTTGAACGGTTCGTAGTATTCGTAGCGCACGCCGAGATTCAACTGCAGGTGGCGGCTGATGCGCCAATCGTCCTGCACGTAGGCGGCGAGGCTGCTAAACGCGTAGCCGCCCTTGGGATTGCCGAAGAACATTTCCACCTGGAACGGACGGTCGTCGATCGCGTCTTGCAGCGAGTTGTAGAAGACGCGCGGATTGCCGAACTGATCCCGGAAACTGTCGGTGGACCGGATCTCGGTGCCAGCCTTGAAGGTGTGCGCACCGCGGATGTGAGTGAGGTTGGCCACGCCGCTGAAGACGTCGGTGAAGGTTCCGAGTTGATCCTGCAGATCGCTGCTGCCGGTCAGGCCGGCAATCGAAACATAACCGGCCTGCGGGCCCGGCTTCTGACGCCCATCGTCGGGTCCGCGAATCACGGCCGTACGATTGAAGCCGAACCGCGCATCGATGGACGTGCGCGGTGAAACCACCCAGAAGTCCGACACCATCGCGTTCCGCTGACGCAGCGGAAACTGTTGCCGGACGTCTTCGCGCAACTGCGGGTTGAACACGTCCTGCGTGTTGTAATTCATGCGCCCGGATATGCGGTGCGCTCCCAGCATATAGTCCGCGCGCGCCAGGTGGGTGGATTCGTTGACGCGCTGGCGGTCGTTGCGAAAATGCTGACCGATGAAGGCATTCGCCGTAGGCTCGAAGGTCTTGGGCATGTTCGACAGGTGCTCTCGCATACGCGTATTGCGCAGTGCCGCAAAGAACGCCGGCGTGGGCACGGTCCCCGTGATCGTGCGGCCGCGGCGGATGCGGTCGCCCTCAAAATTGTAAAAGAAGAACAGCTTGTCTTTCTTGATCGGCCCGCCGATATTGCCGCCGTACTGGTTGTGGCGGAGCGGAGGCCGCCCCAGCCGCGAGCGGTTCGAGAAGAAGTTGTTCGCGTCCAACTTGTCGTTGCGCAGGAAGTACAGCAGCGTTCCATGAAGCTGATTCGTGCCGGACTTCGTCGTCAGGTTGATCACGCCACCAGTGGCGCGGCCGTACTCGGCCGAAAACGCATTCGTTGTGACTTTGAACTCCTCCAACGCCTCGATACTGATCGAATTGATGACCGTTCCGCTTCCGCCCACGCCGCCGATGCCGACGCCGTTATTCTCGCCGAACGACATATCCACGCCGTCCATCAGCCAGTTGTTGCCCAACCCGGAAGATCCGTTCAACTCCACGCCGCCCCGGTTGGCGTTGCCTCCCGACGTGCTGACGCCGGGCTGCAGCACCAGCAACTGCGTGAACGTGCGGCCGTTCAAAGGCAAGTCACGCACCTTCTGCGAGTCCACCACGGTGCCAAGCGATTGCGAAGTGGCATTCACCAGCGGCACCTCGCCCACTACCTCCACGGACTGCGACACCTCGCCCACTTGCAGCGCGAGGTCAATCTTCGGGCGCGTGCCGGAGTTCAACTGCAACTCACCGGTAGTGGCGCGGCGGAAACCGCTCTTCTCAACCGTGATCGTGTACCGGCCCGCCGGCAGCAGCGGAAAGTCATATAGCCCCTGCTCGGTGGTTGACGTGGTGGTCACGGCGTTCGTGCCGAGGTTCCGCGCGTCCACGCGGGCTTCCGCCACCGCTGCTCCCGAGGCATCGGTAACCACGCCCGTCAACGAACCGCCGGTAATTTGTCCCAGGCACAACGCCGGCAGCAGAAACGCACAAGCAGAAAGAATGGTCTTCGTCATGGTGACTCCTGATTCTGATCTTTCTATACGCTACCGAACAAGGTCGGCAAGGGCAATTCTCTCAAACACCACGTCTGCGCGGCTGCCTTCGTAGACGATGCCAACGTGACCGTCGTCGATTTGGGACAGGCTCGGATAGCCGCGCCCGCGCCCTTCGTCAAGCAGCAAGTGGTGGCTCTCCGGCCAAGTCATTCCTTCGTCGAAGCTGACCTGGATCGTGTGATGCGTGCGCGCTTTCTGCGAATGGGGATTGGCAAACAGGAGCACGGGCCGCGAGTCAGCGCCCTTCTTGAAATTCACCCGGCGCAGGCTCGCGTTGCAGTTCGGCTCGATGAGCGTCTTGCGGTTGGTCGCGTGTTCTTTCCACGTCTTGCCGAGATCGGCCGTCACGTACACGGCGCGGAAACGCTCGTGATCGTTACGAATATTCAGCATGATGGACCCATCGCTCAGCGGCGCGGCCTGGCATTCGTTGCCGCCGCTGTAGGCGGGGGTGCCGACGTTCCAGGTGGCTCCGTGATCGCGGCTGGTCATGATCGTCGCAAACGTATCGCCTTTTTCATCACGCCCCTGAATGGGCATCACCATCGTGCCGTCGGCAAGATGGAATCCCTGCTGCGGCGCCGGCGCCAGCAGCCACCACTTCTCTTTCTTCAACTTCCGCGTGACGTTTTCAGGCTTGCTCCACGTCAGCCCGTCGTCGCGAGAACGCACCAACATCATCTGCGCGGTCTTGCCGATCTCAAATCCCGGTTCCGTGCCGTCCTTCTCCCATTGATGCTTGCCCGGCTTGCCCCACATCCAAACGGCAAAGACGAAGATCTCACCGGTTTGCGGGTCAATCACAATGCCCGGATCGCTGACGCCGTTTTCCTCCTGCGGCTTGCCGTTATAGGCGCCCATGTCCATGATCACTTTGACTGCTTCCCACGTCTTGCCGCCGTCGGTGCTGCGGCTCAGCCCGATGTCAATGTCTTCCTGCAGGTCACGCGATTTCCGGCGTCGCATGTCGTAGACGCTCAGCAGCGTGCCTTTGGTAGAAGTGGCCAAAGCGGGGATGCGATAGGTATGGACGTTGTCGTCCATATGACGGCGGAGCGCGACGCCGATTCGCTTGGGCCGGACGGCGGCGGTTGCGGTGGCCGCGCCGTTCACCGACAGAAGCTTCGCCGAAACCTTGTGCGACATATCCGCCGAGGGCTTCAGCCGGCACGATAGCCAAAACACGTTCGCGCCGGCCTGCAATGGCTGCTTACCCCGAAAGGCCAAGGTTTTGGCAGGCGGCTCTGCGGCGCCGAACCGGGTCTCCGCGGCGAACTCTGTTTTTGTGCCCGTGGCGAAAAGCTCAAGATCCTCCACGTCGCCGAGGTCCGTGGTGCCTTCCGTGGAAAACTCCATGGCGGTTAGTTCGCCCGCCGCAGCGGCGTTCACCGTCACCTGCAGCAGCACGTTCTGCGGATTGCGAATCAGCACCGGGTGCACCGGGTCGACCACCGCGACATCCAGCCGCGGCCCGGGCGCAGAGCAGGCAGTCAACGCGATCAAGGCGAGAAAAACAAGTCCGACGTCTCGCTTCAGCAGGGAGCAGACTTTTGAATGAAGAGGCACCACGGAAGTATACAAGCACCCTCCCCTGGGGTCAACGAAACTCACCGCACACTAACGCCGCGCAGCACGGGCGTGTTGGCATCGTCCGGACTCACCAGCGTCGCCTTGAACTGGAGCCATCGGCCCGCCGCGGCGCGCAGCGGTCCCGGGCGCCGGTATACACTGGCGGTACCCGCAGGCCCCTGCCACTCGGCCGATTCGAGTCCCTCGCGAGTTCCAGCGGTCCGTAGCTGAAACTCCACACTAGTTCGGAACGGCGTCTCAGCTTTCCAGGAAAGATCAGACCAGGGGGTTCCATCGCCTTCGATCGGCTCGGAGAAATAGTCATAGCGGTCGGTACGGTCTCGGATGTTGCCAACGTCGGAGAGATTGAACAAGTGCGGGCCGCGCCCCGGGATGAGCGCGCGGCGGCGGCTGGAGAATCCCTCGGGGCCGCCCCAGTAAAGGTAAGAGTCGTTGCGATGGTTGCCGTCCTTGGAGTGGCAGGCAAACAGGATGTCTTTGCGCCCGTCGCGATTGAAGTCGGCGACGATGACGCCCGAACCGGAGTTCGTCTCAATCCGGTCCGGCTTGGCGGCGTCGAACCCTTGCGGTCCGTTCCAGAAAATGTAAGAAGGATTCGCTCTCGTATGGCCCGCGTGGTAACTGGTGAGCACGAGGTCGAGCCAGCCATCCTGGTTCAGGTCAGCGATGGCTGCGTCTTCGTTGCCTACGGTGGGCAGAGTCAGCCGGCGGGCCGGGTCATAGCCGTCTTTGCCTCCCCAATAGACGTAGGTTCCGGCTTCGGGAGATCCGCCAAACGAGCGAGGCTTGCCGGGAGGCGGATTCTTCGACCACAAATTGCAGATCACGATGTCGAGGTAGCCGTCCTTGTTCAAGTCAGCAATGCGCGCCGAGATCGCCACCTCCGAGGGCAGCACGGTGCGGCGTGCATTGTCGAAGCCGGCAGCGCTGTTCCAACAGATGACGACGCGATTGCCGGTGGTGGTGAAGATCAGATCGAGCCAACCATCGTTGTTCAGATCCGCCGTGGCGTGGAAGCGCAGTTCGCCGATGCGAAACAGAAAACGGCGTTCATCGGAGAAGCCGTTCGCGCTGCCCCAGTAAAGGCTGACTTCATCTT
>SXGR01612975.1_pt1 | contig 10789 bp, 6 predicted proteins | sample 3174711 | NCBI WGS metagenome assembly SXGR01 (sample SAMN11356860, study PRJNA531348) | freshwater metagenome | isolation source: freshwater sample F1-60 | place: China: Fuxian Lake, Yuxi | collected 2017-12-25 | reverse complement strand
GTAGAAGGCGTCGAGCGCGGCGGCGCCTTCGATCGACTCGCCATCGATCATCGCGTCGGCTTGCGCGTCGTAGCGCAGCGCGCGCGTCGGAGCGACGAGCGGTGCTTTCGCCACCGCCGCGAGCATCGCCTCGAGCGGCGCGCGGCTCGGCTCGGTGCGAAACACGAACGCGAGCACGGGCAGCGCCTCTTGCGACTCGACCCACGCCCGCGTCGCGGCGAGCCGCTCCCACCCGGCGAGCTCCTCGGCCTTCGGCGCTTCCGACATCGCGCGGACGAAACCCGCCGGAGCGCCGATCGGCTTCCCGGTCGCGGTCTTCACGCCAGCATCGAGCGCGAACGCGTAGCTCGTGTCCGGCATCAGGTAGTCGCCCGCCGCGGGGAAGAAGGTCACGCGCCGCGCGTCGTCCGCTGCATGGCGAACGAGCACGACCTCGCGCCCCACCTCGGGGCCATCGAGCGCGACGAGGTGCGCTTTGCCCGCGAACGAGTCGAGCTCCACGGCCTCGGTCGTGTGGAGCGTGATCGGCGCGGCGAAGCCGAAGCCCGGCCGACCGGCGATGCGCGCGTCGAGCATGGCGAGGGCCTCGGCGCTGGCGGAGGCGGCCAGGAGTGGGTCGTCGCCGAGCGGCGCGAGCTCGACGCCGGCTGCGCCGCGGTAGAGGTCGTTCGGGAACGGCGCAGCCGAGATCGTCTGGTCAGGCGCGATGCCGAACGCGAATGCGTCCGCGCCCGTCGGAAACTTCGGGCCTGCGGGCGTCGGCGTGGTCTCGTCGCCGCCGCACGCGACGAGGGTCGAACAGGTGAGCAGCGCGAGAAGGATCGAGGAGCGCATCGCCGCGGAGACTACACGAGCCACGCAGCGCGATGGGCTTCGAAGGCGCGCGGTGAGCGAACAGGCGCAGCACGGTGAGCGAATAGGCGCAGCGCGGTGAGCGAATAGGCGCAGCGCGGTGAGCGAATAGGCGCAGCGCGGTGAGCGAATAGGCGCAGCGCGGTGAGCTTCGAAGGCTACACGCCGATGCGAAGGCGATTGGCGAAGTTGAGCTCGAGCTTCGCGCTGAGCACCTTCGCCGCGGCCGCCTCGATGTCGTACTCGATCCGCTTGAACTCGAACTTGCGGCTGTCGCTGTTGAACACGATGAAGCTCGCGCGGTTGTCGTAGTCGCGCGGCTGACCCACCGAGCCGACGCTGACGATGTACTTCTTGCCGGCGTCGAGCACGAAGTCGTTGGCCGGCAGCTCTTCGACGCTGTTCGCCGTCAAGGCGAACACCTTGCAGAGGTGCGAGTGCCCGATGAGCGTCAGCTGCGCCATCGTGTCGAACATCGGCAGGCACTCACGCGCCTGCTCGGGCGCGAAGATGTAGTCGAAGTCCTCGATGCGTACGGGCGAGCCGTGACACAGGTCGACGTCGGCGTACTCGAGCTTCTTGCTGTACGGCAGGCCCTTCAGCCACTCGGCGTTGTCGGCCGTGAGCATCGACGAGTGGACGTCGAGCGCGTGTCGGGCTGCCTCGTAGTAGTAGGAGTAATCCATGCGCCCAGCGACGGCGGCGTCGTGGTTGCCGAGGATCGTGTTGCGGGCGACCTCGCGCACGACATTGACGCACTCGTTCGGAGAGCCGCCATAGCCGACGACGTCCCCGAGGCAGTGATACTCGTCGATGGACTGATCCTTGAGCGCCTCGAGCGACGCGCTCAGCGCCTCGTAGTTGGCGTGAACGTCACTGAAAATGCCGATGCGCATTTGAGTCCTTGTCTGCGCGAAAGCGCCGACGACGGCACGATGCGCTAGCGTTGGCCGAGCCTAGCACGCGCGCGCGAGGTGGTATCGAGACCTTGGCGCGGCGCAGAAGCATTCTGCGGCGCCGGCCCTGAACGGCGTGGGCAAAGGGATTGCGCACGGGCCGGGGATTGGGTACGAGGTCGCGCCTACCGGGCGCATAACTCAGCGGTAGAGTGCATCCTTCACACGGATGAAGTCACAGGTTCAAATCCTGTTGCGCCCACCACGGTCCTGAGACGAGAGCGGCGCCGCGCGCGTTCGAACGCTGTGTCTCTCCCACGTGGCGAATCTCTGACTCGCCGCGCTATCGGAGCGATCCTCCGCCGTCACGGCCCGCCAGCGCCGCATCGAGCGCGTTCATCGTGTGCGGGGCCGGCGCGCCCTCGAGCACGGGGAGCGACACGGCGACCCCGCGCTCGTCGGTCAGCATGCGGACGAGACCGCCGGCGACGATGCCCGCCGCGAGGCACGTGAGGATGAGCCGCTTGTGGCCGACCTTGAGCATCCGGAAATGGTGCGGCGCGCGCCTCGATGAGGCCAAGTTCAAGCGGTACGCCTCGAGGATCGGCCAGCGCGGGTCCACGCGGTGCGAACGCTGCACGGGCGAGCCGGATTCCACGCGGGCGAGCTGCGGAGACACGGCGCTCGCGCGACTCGACCATGGTCACGCGCCTCGCGGCGCAGGTGATCGTGCGCCCGTCGCGGTGCGATCGCGTCAGCGCGGCGGCGCGCACTCGCGGCACTCGAGCGACTCGACCATCGTCACGAACGCCGAGCGAGCGGCCGCGACGGAGTCCCTCGGGCCTACGAGGCGAAAGAACCACGCGCTGCGATCGGGGGCAACGACGGCGCAGCCGAGCGCGCGCCAGTTTTCCTTGAGCACGTGGGCCGCGGCGCGCTTCGACTTGCCCATGCGCGGGCCCATGGGGAAGCGGTAGGTGCCGGCGACGTCGAGGTGCGTGAGGTGAAACCCGTCCTTGTCGCGCTCTTCGCGGGCGACGGACTCGCTGCCTGGTCCCTCGAACGAGCTCGCGAGCGACCGCAGCTCATCCTCGAGCGCGCCGCGGGCGTCCTTCGCGTGCGCCGTGACGAGGAGCTCGGCGGGATGAGCCGCGTCGCCTTGCGCGGGCCCGGTGTATTTCGCGCGGGATTCGCCGGTCGGTGCGGCTTTTTCGAGCTGCCAGCCCGCCGGTGCGCGCCAGACGACGGAGGGCTCGATCTTGTGCTGGGCCGAGGTGACCCTGGCCGCGGGCAGGGGCTCGGTGGGTGCATCGCGGCAGCTCACGGCCGAGGTGACGACGAGCATGTGGAGGACCCCGACCTGGGCGACGGGGACGATGCGGGCGCGAGCCATCCCGCCTCGCATACACCAAAGGTCGCCCAACGTCGCACCGCGCCGTCGCGCCGCGCCGCCGCACCGAGGCTCCGCACCGAGTCCTCGAGGGCGCGCGTGTGGACATCGCCGCCCCCGCACGCGAGCGCCGCGATAGAATCTCGGCCCGCCATGAGTGTAGGCCAAAACGGGTCCCCGATCGTCGATGCCGAGATGGACACGGTGCAGGCAGAGGGCGGGCAGCCGGAGGGCGTGCGACCGGCGCGCGGGGAGGAGCACAGGGCCGAGCCCAAGCGGGTCGGCGAGTATCTCGTGCGACGCCTGCTCGGTGAGGGCGGCATGGGGCGGGTCTACGAGGCAGAGGAGCGACTCTCGAAGCGGCGCGTCGCGCTGAAGGTGCTGCGAGAGGAGCTGTCGCGGAGCGAGACGGCGCGCGCGCTGTTCGTGAACGAGATGCAGATCCTGGCGCACCTCGAGCACCCGAACGTCGTCCGCAGTCACGCGAGCTTCGAGGCGGAGGGCAAGCTCGTCATCGTCCTCGAGCTGCTCGAGGGTCGCACGCTGCGGGAGCTGCTCGGCGAGCGCGAGCGCCTCGGATGGCAAGAGGCGGCCTACGTCGTGGCGTGCATCGCCAGCGCGCTCGAGGCGGCGCACGGACAGGTCCCGAGCGTGATTCACCGTGATTTAAAGCCGGAGAACGTGATGCTCCTCGCAGACGGCACGGTCAAGGTCATGGATTTTGGGATCGCGAAGCTCGTGCAAGAGCTCAATCAGACGAACACGCAGAGCGTCGGCACGCTGCAGTACATGAGCCCCGAGCAGATCGACGCGCGGCCGGTCGACGGGCGCACGGATCTCTATTGCCTCGGCCTCGTCTGGTACGAGCTCCTGGCGGGCGTGCCGCCGTTCCGCTCGGCCTCGCCGCGGCTGCTGCTCAACATGCAGTGCACGGAGGCTCCGCCGCCGCTCAGCGACGAGGTTCGCCAAGGTCTGCCGCAGGGGATCCGCGCGCTGCTCGGCAAGATGCTCGAGAAGGACAAGGAGGCGCGTCCGAGCTCGGCGAGCAGCGTGCGCGAGACGCTCGAGATGTTTCTGCCACCGGACGCCGCGAGCGCGTGCGGGGCGCTCGTCCGCGGCGGCGGGGTTCGCAAGGCGCCGAGTGCCGCGACCACGCCTCAGAGTTCGTCCGAGAGCGGCGCTGTGAAGCAAGCGGCGGCGAGCTCGGCGCGAGCGGGCGACGGGCCTGGAGGAGCGCGGGACGGGCGCGAGTCCCGCGGGGAAGTTCGCGAGCTGTCTCGCTCGGGCGAGCGGACGAAGAGCGTCGTGCGCGAGGACACGGTCGCGCTGGTCGAGCGCGTCGGCAAGGGTCGCGAGATCCCGACGGCCGCGGGCGTCGCCATCATCCTCGCGGCGATCGCGCTCGCGGCGGCGGTGACGTGGCAGCTCCGCGCGGCGACGGTCGCCGAACCCGCTGCAAAGCAGGTCGGCGCGAGCCGATGATGGCTGGTGCCTCGGGGGAGGATGGGCTCGTCGAGCCGCTCCAGCGAGGGCACACGCAAGGAGAGGCGCTCGTCGATCGCGGCCGCGCTCGGCGGTGGCTGGCGGAAGACGGCCACGAGCTCTGGCGGCTCGCGAACGGGGACACGGCCATCATGGAGCGGCTCGTGCGCCTCGGGGCGCGCAACGTCGGCGGGTTCGTCGACGGCGGCGAGGACGAAGTCGGACCGTGGCTCGTGCGCCGCATCGCGACGTCGCGGCTCGCGGATGCGCTCGCGGAGAGGCCCGGACCCTGGCCGTGGCGCGAGGCGATCTCGCTCGTGTCGGCGCTCGCCCGCGGCCAGGCGGCCATCGAGGCCGCGAGCCTCTTCATCGGCGCGCTGACTCCGGACGCCGCGGCCTTCGGCGATGGACGCACCTGGCTCACGGCCGACGGCTACGTCGCGGCGCTCGTGGGTGCCGGCGACACGGCGGAGTCGCCCGCGGGGACGACGCCGCTCGAGTGGATGGCGCCGGAGTGCGTCGATGACGCGACGTGGTACAACTCGTCGAACCGCTACGCGCTCGGCGTTCTGCTCTATCGGCTGCTCGCCGGCGAGCACCCGTTCCTCGGGCGCGGCTTGCGGCAGGCGCTCTCGAGCGCGCGCGAGCCTGCCGTGCCATTTGAGGACGAGATCGCCCGGGCGCTGCCGCTCGGCCTTCAGGGGTTCTGTCTGCGGCTCATCGCCCCGGAGGCGGCACAGCGGCCCGCGCGCGCCGCAGAGATCGTGGGCGAGCTCGAGGAGTTTCTCGACTCGCCGAGCTTCCTCGGCGCAGAGGCCCCCGAGCAGGCGAGTCGCGAGGCCCCGATCGACGCGGAGCGCGCGGCGGGCGGCGGGCGCGATGACGCAGGAAGGGAGTCGGCGCGCGCCGCCGCGGGCGCTCACGACGAGGCGCCGCCGCACGGGGCGACAGCGACAGCAGCGCGAACCACGCAAGACACCGCGCGCCACGTCGAGACGAAGGCCGCGCGAGCTCCGCATGGCAAGGCCCGCGACGCTGTACCGAAGGCCGCGAGAGATCCGCAACGCACGGTCCGTGACGCCGAGTCGAAGGCCGCGACGGAGACTGCGAGCGATGCCGCGACCGAGCCTGCGAACGCTCCCGCGCGAGGGCCTGCGAGCGATGCCGCGACCGAGCCTGCGAACGCTCCCGCGCGAGGGCCTGCGAGCGATGCCGCGACCGAGCCTGCGAGCGCCCATGACGCGCGCCGCTTGGAGCGATTGGCGTCGGCGGCGCGACGGCACGCGCGCTCGACCGCTGCGATGTTCGCTGCCGTCCTCGCGGTGACTGGCGCCGCGTGGTTTGCGACTCGCGGACGAGACACCGCCCGCCGTGACACGCCTCCCATCGCGAGCGCACGCCCGCTCGCAGCGGGGGCCACGACGAGCGCGGACTGCGCGACGTGCCATGCGCGCGAGGTCGCCGAGTGGCGCGACTCCGTCATGGCCCACGCAGTGAAGAGCCCGCTCTTCAACGCGCTCGAGCTCGTGGTCGAAGAGCAGATCGGGCGCGACCGCGATTGCCCGAATGGCGCCGGCATACTGCGAAGAGCGGGCGGCGAGCCTTGCCGCGACTCGCAGAGCGGCGAGCGCGTCAGCGGCGCCGGCGGCGAGCAATGGTGCGTCAACTGCCATGCGCCCGGCGAGAACCTCGAGCGCGCCGTGCCCGCGTGGAATGGGCGCGGTGGCTCGCAGCGTGAACGCCTCGCGGTCATCGACTCGATCGCGCCCGCGAGCCGCGAGGGGATCTCGTGCGCGTTCTGCCATCAGGTGCACGGGCCGGCGGGACCGACCGGCTCGGCGGGGTACGTCGGCAACGACACGTGGGTCTCGTTCACGAGCGGCGCGCGCTTCTCGTTCCGGCCGGAAGACGGGACCGGAAGATTCGGGATCGGCAACAGCGGCTATCGCTTGGTGCCGAGCGAGCTCCTGTTGCAGAGCAACGGCAACGACGGCGCAGCGCTTCCAGGCGGCATGGCGGTGCACGCGAGACCGAGCGAAGCGGCACGCCGACACCTGCGCTCGAGCGAGATGTGCGGCGCTTGCCACGACGTGCGGCTCTTCGGCACGGACACGATCGGCAGCGCGGCCGGCGAGCATTTCAAGCGCCTCAGGAATGCCTACTCGGAGTGGCGCTCGTGGGCGGAGGGCGAGGAGCGGCTCGGACGCAAGGCGGCGACGTGCCAGGACTGTCACATGTCGAGCTACCCCGGCGTCTGCGTCGCGGGCACGCGAGGGGAGCAGGACAAGGAAGGGCTGTGCCCCGACGGGATGCGCTTCTCGCCGCGCGCGCCGGGGGAGCGACCGCTCGGGTTCGTGGCCCCGAGCTCCGCGAAAAAAACGCCGATCGCGCCCCACTATTTTGCGGCGGTGGATTTTCCGATGTCGAGCGACTTCGACGAGGGGGCCCTCGACAGGCCGGGCACCGACGAGGCGGGCGCACCGCTCGCGGCCCGCGCGCGCCGTAAGATCCTGCTCGCACGCGGTCTCTCGTTGTCGCTCGGCGAGGCGCGACGCGCGCGTGGCAGGCTCGCTGTGCCGGTCGTCGTCGAGAACATCGGAGCGGGACATCGGATCCCAGCCGGCTTCAGCCAAGAGCGCGAGCTCTGGGTGCACCTCACGATCCGCGATGCGCGGGGCGGGCTCGTCTACGAGGTGGGCCGCGTCGATCGCGACGACGAAGATCTGCACGACAAGGTATTCGCCGACATCTCGACAGATCCCGAGCGTGTCGACGAACAGGGACGGCCGCTCGGGCTCTTCGGAGCCGACGTTCGCGATGGCCCCGACGTGCCGCTGTGGGAGCCGCCGCCCGCTCTCGGCGGCACACGCTTTCGAGGGCGAGGGCTCATCAATTTCCAGAACGGATTCTTGCGGTGCGTGCGGTGCCTCGGCGAGGTCGGCCCCAGAGGCGAGTGCCTGCCCGTGCCGGGCGAGCGCCACCGCGCCGAGCGCTACGTCGACGGCGACTACGACCTCGACACGGGCGAGTGCCGCTCGAACCTCGCGGGAACGAACGCGCTCTTCGAGACGTACTTCCCGGTGGGCGCGCTCGACCGTGACCGCGGCGTGCCGAAGGCCCCCGACGCCATCATCGACACGAGGTCGCTCGCTCCGAACGTGCCGGTCGAATACGTCTACGACATCGATACGCGCGGCCGCCCCGCCCCGTTCTCGGTCGAAGCGCGGCTCGTCTTCCGCGCATTCCCGCCGTACCTCGTGCGCGCGTTCGCCGAGTACGAGGCGCGACAAGCCGCCCTCGGCCGGCGTCCGCGCGGCCCGCACGTCACGAACGCGATGCTGCGAAGGCTCGAGCGCGTCGAGCTCGCCTCGCGCGAGGTCATCGTCCCGTGAGCGCGACGCCGTGGCCGGCCGCAATATTCGACGCCCCGCTGTTGCGCGGGCTCGACGCGCGCGGCCGCCGCGAGCTGACCGCGTCGGGGCACCTCCGCGCCCTCGCTCCGGGCGATCGCGTCTATCGAGAAGGCGATCGCGGGCAGGCCCTGTTCGTCGTCGCCGACGGAGTCGTGACGATCAGCGGCACACCCCGAGGCGATGCCCGGGCGGTCGAGCTGCGGCGCGTCACCGCCGGTGAGTCGTTCGGAGAAGAGAGCGTCATCGGCGCGAGCTTTCGTGGGGACGCCGCCGCCGTGGGCGTGGCGCGCGTGTGCGAGCTGCCGTGCGCGCTGCTCCTTCGCTGCCTCGAGCGCTCGGAAGGCGCCGACGCCGCGCACCGCGAAGAGCGCCGCATCCGCCGACGCGCGGCCGCGGAGCTCCTGGCGACATCGGCGTTCACGCGCGAGATTTTGCCGCGCGACGTCGAGATGGTCCTCGACGCGCTGGTGTTCCGCCGGATCGAACGCGGCGAGGCCGTCTACGAGCCGGGCGAGCCCGCCGAGCACCTGTGGCTCGTCGTCGATGGCATGGTGCAACTGCAGCGGGAAGAGGACGGGCGCCAGCGCGTGCGTGCGTACCTCCTGCGTGGAGATTTCTTCGGCGACGAGGAGGTCGTGCGGCGAAACTTGCGCGCCGAACGGGCGGTCGCGAGCGGTCCATCCCTACTCGCGGGGATCCCGGCACAGCTCGCCCGCACGCTCTCGGATCGCGCACCGGGCCTGCTCGCCCGCGTGCGCCGCGTCGCCACGCCCGACGACGAGGGCCGCGAGCCTGTCACGAACGCATCGCAGACCGACACGCAGCTCGCGTTCCTCGATCTCTATCGCCTCGACGTCGCGCGCTCGCTGCTCGTCATCGATCTCGACGCGTGCGTGCGCTGCGGCAACTGCGCCTCGAGCTGCGCGTCGCTCCACGGCACGGCGCGCCTCGTTCGACGCGGCGACGTGATCGTCACGAGCCTCGGCGGGGCGGAACCCGCGCCGCTGCTCTTGCCCACTTCCTGCCAACACTGTGAGCACCCCGCGTGCATGCTCGATTGCCCGACCGGGGCGATCGGGCGCGATCCGGCCGGCGACGTGTTCATTCGCGAGTCGTTGTGCACGGGCTGCGGCGCGTGCGCCAAGGCTTGCCCGTGGGACAACATCGACATCGTGCCTCGACCTCCGGGCGCGGCACACGCGATGGTCGCGGTGAAATGCGACCTCTGCAAAGGGCATGCGTCGCCCGCCTGCGTCGAGCACTGCCCGACGAGCGCCATCGCGCGCATCGAGCCGCGCGAGGACCTGCCCGACGTCGCGAAGCTCCTGCGCCACCGCGCCGAGCCGAGGACCCGCGAGCTTGCGCGCCGCGTCCCCGTGGTCGTGATTTCCCTCTTCGCCACGCTCGCGCTCGCGCTCGTCTTCGCGGGCCTGCATCGCCGCGGCGTGCTCGCCCCGCATCGCGGCGTCGGAGTCGCGCTTGGCGTCGGGACGCTGCTGACGTTCCTCGCGCTCGGCGCCTACGGCCCGATGAAGCGCGCGGTCGCGTGGCGCATGCGCGGCCAAGGCCCGGCTCGCAAGCTCGGCGTGTCGCGGCTGAACCGCGAGGTCCGCGTCCACGAGGTGCTCGGCCTCGTCGCGTTCGCGGCGTCGATCGGCCATGGCGGCGCGAGCTGGTCGGGGCGAGGCGGAGCCGCCGCGCTCGCGCTCCACCTGACGACGGCCCTCGGAGTCGCCGTCGCCGCCGGCTACGCGCTCGTTCCGCGCTGGCTGTCCCGTGTCGAGCGACGCGCCGGGCTCCACGAGGACATCGCGGTACGCAAGGAAGAGCTCCAGTCCCGGATGTTCGCCAAGCTGAGCGGGAAGAGCGAGCTCGTGAAGAAGCTCTTCGAGCGTGTCCTCGTGCCGTACTCCCGTGCCGCGCTCGGGCCGCTCGCCTTGCTCATGCGCCGTCGAGATCTCCGCGCCGAGGAGCGAGCGCTGCGCGCGCGGATCGACGCCTTGCTCGACGGCCGGGGACAAGAGCGCACGGCCGGGCTCGATCCGCTCATCGAAGACGCCGTCGAGCTGCGAGCGCTCGGGCTCCAGCGCATCCTCAGCCACGTCGTGCGCGGCGTGCTCCCGCTGCACCTCGCGGTCGCGGCGGCTGCGCTCGTGCTCGTGCTCCTCCACGTGCTCGCGGTGCTTCTCCGATGAACCTGGCCCACACGCGGCTCGCGGTGCTTCTCCGATGAACCTGGCCCACACGCGGCTCGCGGTGCTTTTCCGATGAACGTCGCCCACACGCTGCTCGGTCTCGCCCGCCGCGCGCGCCGGCGCCTGGGCTCGCGGGACGGCGTAACTGTGACCTCAGATGTCACACGAGTCCGCACGCTGTGGCTCGTCGCCGCGTGCGTGGCGACCGGCGTGGCTCTGGCCGCGCTGATCGCTCCGCCCCTAGACGGCTCCGGCGCCGTGGCGTTGCCGCACGCCGCGGCGAAGCTCGAGTGCTCGAGCTGCCACGCGCAAGCGAGCGGAGAGCCCACCACCTCATGCAAGAGCTGCCACGGCGCCCACGGTCTGCGCGCGGGGCACGCGGCGCTCGCGGCGCGCGGCGAGCTCAGCTGCTCGAGCTGCCACGCCGTACACGACAGTGACCAGGGCGTTCGCTTCACCGGCGGCACGGGCGACGCGCGGCGCTATGGCGTCGCGGCGAGCGAGCCCGCCGGGCACCGGCACGGTCTCGAGCGCGACGCCACGGTCGCGCTCGTGCCGCTC
>SXGR01212308.1_pt1 | contig 10789 bp, 10 predicted proteins | sample 3174711 | NCBI WGS metagenome assembly SXGR01 (sample SAMN11356860, study PRJNA531348) | freshwater metagenome | isolation source: freshwater sample F1-60 | place: China: Fuxian Lake, Yuxi | collected 2017-12-25 | reverse complement strand
GTGGTGGCCGATGAAGTGGCCCAGAAAGACGTCAACATCGGCTACGACGCCAACAAGGGCGAGTATGTGGACATGCTCAAGGCCGGCATCATCGATCCCGTGAAGGTGGTCCGGGTGGCGCTGACGAACGCCGCCAGCATCTCGGGCCTGCTGCTGACGACCGAGGCGCTCGTCACCAACCTCGAGAAGGACGAAGCGAAGAAGCGGAAGATCGAGGGCAGCGTGCGGTAGGGATGGGCCGAGCCCTCGCCCGCTCCCTCGGGGAGAGGCCGGAGTCGGATGAGAGGCCGGTGGCGAGGGCATGCAGGTGGGCGACCAGCGGGATTACTACGAGGTGCTCGGTGTCGAGCGGCGGTCCACGCCGGCTCAGATCACCGACGCCTACCGCAAGCTGGCGATCAAGTTTCATCCGGACAAGAATCCCGGCAACGACGAGGCCGCCGACCGCTTCAAGGAGGCCGCGCGGGCCTTCGAGGTGTTGTCCGACGCCGACCTCCGCTCGCGGTATGACCGCTACGGCCACGCCGGCCTGCAGGGGGGCCGGCAGCACGACTTCAACGACATGTCGGACATCTTCGAGGCCTTCGGAGACATGTTCGGCGGCGGGATCTTCGGCGACGCATTCGCCGGGGGCCGCGGTCGGGGCAGCCGGGCCCGCAAGGGGCGCGACGTCTTCTGCCAGGTGTCGCTGTCGCTCGTCGAGGCCGCCCGCGGCGTCACCAAGACGGTGGAGTTCAACCGCCATGAGGTCTGCGGCACCTGCGACGGCACGGGCGCGAAGAAGGGGACGAAGCCCCAGCCTTGCGACTACTGCGGCGGCAAGGGGCAGGTGATCCAGTCGGCCGGCGTGTTCCGCCTCCAGACGACCTGCCCGGCCTGCCGGGGAGCCGGCAGTGTGATCCGCGAGAAGTGTCCCGATTGCGGCGGGGACGGCGTCTCGGAGGAGCATGTCGAGCGGCGGGTGACGATCCCCGCCGGCGTGGACAGCGACGTGCGGGTGCGGCTGGCCGGCGAGGGGGAGCCGGGAGCGGGCGGCGGCCCCCCCGGCGACTGCTACTGCGTGATCGAGATCGAGGACCACCCCTTCCTCACCCGCAACGGCCGCGACCTCCACTGCGAGGTGCCGGTCAGCTTCACCCAGGCGGCGCTCGGCGCCACCGTCGAAGTGCCGACGCTCGACGGCGCCAAGCCGCTCCAGATCGCCCGCGGCACGCAGAGCGGCGATGTCGTGCGCGTGCGGGGCCTGGGCATGCCCGAGGTGCGGGGCCGCGGGATCGGCGACCTGCACGTGCACGTCCACGTCGAGGTGCCGAAGACGCTCTCGCCGCGTGCGGAGGAGCTCCTCCGCGAACTTGCCAAGGAGGAGAACGCAGCCGTGAGCGCGAAGCGGTCGTCGTTCTTCAGCCGGCTTGCCGAATACTTCCAGGGCAAGGAAACTCAAGAGGAACACGAGGAGCAGGCATGACGATGGCCAGCGAACACGACGCGGACGACCAGAAGCCCGCCGAAGGCGAACATCCAACCGGGGCCACCGGCCCCGCAGCCGAGGAGACCCAGATCGTCGAACTCCAGGAGCGGCTCCTCCGCGTGCAGGCGGAGCTGGAAAACTTCCGGAAGCGTTCGCGGCGGGAATACGAGGACGCCCAGCGGTATCGCGAGATCGACGTCCTGCGGGACCTGCTGCCGGTGCTCGACAACGTGCTGCGGGCGATCGAGGCCGCGGAGAAGGCGGTCGATGTCGAGAGCCTGCGTTCGGGGTTTCGGATGGCGGCCCAGCAGATCGAGAAACTGCTCGCCAATCACGGCTGCCAGACGATCGAGACCGACGGCTCGGCCTTCGATCCGGCCGTGCACGACGCGATCCTCCAGCAGGAGGTGCCCGGCATCGCCGCCGGGACGGTCGTGGGCACCGCGAGCCGGGGTTACAAGCTCCACGACCGGGTGGTTCGTCCGGCTCAGGTCATCGTGGCCAAGGGAGGGTGAGCGATGCCGACTTACGACTACGTCTGCGACGGCTGCGGGCATGCCTACGAGCTTTTTCAGTCGATGACCGACGCCGTGAAGAAGACCTGCCCGAAATGCGGCAAGAAGAAGCTGCGGCGGCTGATCGGCGCCGGCGGCGCGATCGTGTTCAAGGGCTCGGGCTTCTACAAGACCGACTACCGCAGCGAGTCTTACAAGAAGGGCGCGGCGGCCGACTCGGGGGGAGACGGCGGCAAGAAGTCGGACTCGGGCGGGAGCTCCGGTTCGGGTTCGAAGAAATCGGGTTCAGGGGAGGGCTGACGCATGCCCAAGTGCCCCGTCTGTGACGGCGACGTCGATCTGACCACCACGCCGACGGTGCCCTTCTGCAGCGACCGCTGCCGACTGATCGACCTGGGCCGGTGGCTCGACGAGGGCTACGGGGTGCCCCAGCCGCGGAAGCCGGGGCCCGGAGAGCCCCGGCCCGATCCGTCGGACGGCGAGGACGACGGCTGACGGCACGTTTCGGCCGCGCGGCGTATACTCCCGCTCCCGTGAGGACGGCAGTCGTCCCGCCCGCACGCATCCGCGAGGTACCCGCTCCATGACGTCAGAGCCCCATCCGTCCGGCACGATCGTGCACGAGATCCGCTGGAGCGACGCCTTTCCGTGGTGGCTGCTCTTCCGCGCCGCCGGTGCGGCCTTCTCGCCGACGGTGATCCTGCTGGCGGCGCTCGGCGCGGTGGCCACGTGGGCGGGATGGTCGGCCTGCGATTCGTTCGGACTCGTCGCCGCCAACGGGGCCGTCGCCGGCGGCCTCGTGCTGCCCGACGCCGCCGGTGGGGCGGTGACCGCACCGCTCGCTCCGAGCCTGGTCGCGACGCCGTGGCTCCACGATTGGGGCCGGCGGCTGCCGCGGCCTTTGGCCGAACTCGTGACGCTCGTGAGCGTGCCCTTCAGCCCCACGGCCCCGTGGAGCGAGCGACTCGGCGCGCTGGCCCGGATCGGCTGGTTCGTGCTCGTCTGGTCGATCTTCGGCACGGGCATCACCCGCCACGTGGCGTTGAAGCTCGTCGGGGAGGAGGCGTTGGGCCCGATCGGAGCCACGCTCTACGGCTCCCGCAAGTGGCTGCCCTCGTTCAACTCCGTGCTCTTCGTGCTCCTTGGAATCCTGGCCCTGAGCATCCCGGGCACGCTGCTGGGGCTCGCGATGCGGACGGAGTGGGGCCTCGCCTTCGCCGGTGCGGTCTGGCCGCTCGTGCTGCTCGGCGCGGTCGTGCTGGCGATCCTCGCGATCGGGGTCGTGGCCGGCTGGCCCCTGATGGTGGCGGCCGTGGGGGTCGAGCGGGGGGACAGTTTCCAGGCGATCTCGACCGCGTTTTCCTACCTTTACCAGCGGCCCCTGCACTACGCCTTCTATGCGTTTGTGGCGGTCCTCGTGGCGGTGCCGGCCCTGGCCGCCGCCGGCCTCTTCGCCGATGCCACGGGCACCCTGGCGATGTGGGCGGCGAGTTTTGGGATGGGTCACGAGCGCACGGCCGCGGTTCTCGACGGCCTCGTCGGCACGGGCCCCGAGGCGGCGACCTGGGGAGTGCGGGCCATTTCCTTCTGGAATCGCGGCCTCGCCACGCTGCTCTCGTCGTTTGGCTGGGGCTACTTCTGGGCGATCGCCACGGCGGCCTACATGCTCCTGAGGCGGGACGTGGACGGCACGGAACTCGACGAGGTCGTCATCGACGAGCCCGGCGCCGAAGGCTGACCGTCATGGGCCGCACCAACGGGCGAGCAGTGTCGCCAGCCCGCCCATGATCTCGCCGCGGCTCACGGCCTCGTCGGCGCCCGCCGCCACCGCCGCGTCGAGTTTGTCCTTCCAGACATGCGGCCCGTAGGCGACCACCCTGGCCGTCGGGCCACCGAACTCACGTGCCCGCGTCACGGCCGGGGCGACGTCGCCCGCCAGCGATTGAAGGTCGAGGAGCACGACGTCATAGGAGGCCCCTTGCGGGGTGCCGGCCGTCGATCCCAGGATTTCGATCGCGGCGCCGGTCGCGCCCCCCATGCCGGCCATGCGACTGGTGGCCATGAGGTCTGCCGTGATCACGAGAATGCGATGCGTCATGACGGATGGATGGTTCCGGGGTGATGCTCTGGCGGCGCGGGGCCCTCGACCAAGGCGAGTTCGGCCCGGTCGGATTCTCAGTGGTCTCCGAGGGAATGTCCATGGCCGTGATTTGGCCCGTCCTGCCCCGGCGGAAGGATCATCGACCCTGGAAACCCGTGGCGTTTCCACCGGGCCGGGCTCCGTTCGCTCGATCCCGGCTGCGCTGCGGCATCCATGCCTCCGCTGGCCGGCAACGCCGGCTCACGGTGCATGGGCAGCCCCGCCCGGCGAGCTGTTCTTGTAGGCTCGTGAACAAGACGCGGCCCGTGAATCCCGTGCCGAACAGGATTGTCAGGGACGACTTTGTCCAGGTGCCGCAGGAAAGGCGATGATTCGATGCGACGTATCGCTCTCTGGTCCGGGCCCCGCAATCTCTCCACGGCCCTGATGCGGAGTTTCTCATCCCGTGCCGACTGCGTGGTCAGCGACGAGCCCCTGTACGCCGCGTATCTCGCGACCACCGGGATCGACCACCCGGGCCGCGGGGATGTGCTGGCCAGTCAGCCGACCGACTGGCGAACGGTCTGCGAGCAGCTTTCGGTCGGCCCGCCACCCTTGGAACGACCCGTCTGGTATCAGAAGCACATGGCGCATCACATGCGGGAGGAGATGCTGACGGAGTGGCTCGACCCGCTCGACCATGCTTTCCTGGTGCGTCATCCTGCCAGGGTGATCGCCAGTTATCTCGAGGTGTTTCCCACGATGACGCTCGCTGAAACGGGGCTGCCCTGGCAGGCGAGACTGTTCGACCATCTGCGGCGGACGCGAGGCATCCCGCCGGTCGTGATCGACGCGGCCGAGCTGCGGCAATCGCCCGAGGCGACCCTCCGCCGACTGTGCGTCGGGCTCGGGATCGCCTGGGATCCGGCGATGCTCCACTGGCCGGCCGGCCCGCACCCGCAGGACGGCGCCTGGGCCCGGCACTGGTACGGGGAAACCTGGAAATCGACCCGGTTCAAGCCGGCCACCGCCGACGAGCCGGCCCGCCCCGTGCCCGATGTTCCGTTTCTCGACGAGGCGGTCGCGCTCTATGACCAACTTCGCGGGGACTCTCCCGTGAATCCGCGATGAAGGGGGCCCCGCTCCCCCGTCACACCGCCTCCGGGCCGCGGACGGCCCGGTAGATCTGGACGGCCTCGTCCATGGGGAGCACGAACAGACGGCCCGCCGCCTCGCCGCCGGCGGCCAGCACGGCCGAGATCGCGTTGCAGGCGCTCCCGACGAAGTCGTCGTTGACGGCGATCTCGATCATCACCTCCTGGGCGAGCGGATCGGGGGCGGCGAGATCGTAGCCGTGCACGTCGCAGACGGTCAGCCGCGTGACCTGCACCGCGGCGAGCGCCAGCCGCACGCTCTCCACCTGCGCGGGCTTGATGACGGCGACGACCAGACGCATGGCCCCTCCAGGGCGATCAAGGGCGCGGGAGCTCGAGGCGGGCGTCGAGCGCCTTCTTGATCCGGGCGGCGAGATCGACGAGGTGGGCCCGGGAGTAGTCGTCGAGCTTCACGTCGTCCCTGGCAAGCACCGCTTCGATCCGCGTGTCGAGTCCACGGAGCTGCATGGCGGCGATCGCCTGGGCGTCGGGCGGGCCGCCCGACGTTCCGAGCACCAGCTCCGAGAGCCGCGAGACATAGGCCCGCTGCAGGCCGCGGCGGAGGCTGACGATCGCCGGTTTGCGGTTGGTGAAGTCGCCCGGCCCGGCCGCATCGACCTCCGCCATGATCGACTTCGTCAGCCTGTCGAGGAGCTCGGCCGTCGTGAAGGCATCCTGGTCGGCGGGCAGCTTGAGCTCGCCGTCGCGGATCCGGTCGAGCGTGAGCGGATCGAGGAGCCGGCCGAGCACCCGGTCCTGCCACATCAGGATCACGTCGTGAACCGGATAGTCCTCGCGATCCGCCGACTCGCTCCCCCAGTGCGACCAGCGGGTGGCCATCAGCTGGTTGTAGAGTTCGGGCGGGAAGCTGAACGGCTGCGCGGCGAACATCTGCCGCTCGAGGAGTTCGAGCGCCTCCCGCTGCTTCGCCGGCGGCACGACGGCGAACGGGGGCCGGGCGTTGGCGTCGCCCTTGTGGCTGCGGGAGGTGGCCACGCCGCCGATCAGCCGCGCCGCCATGTGCATCGCCTGGCCGTACGACGACAACATGACGCCGAACGCCTGCCGCACCCGCTCGTAACCGGGCACGCGGCCGTCGGCGTCTTTCTGGGTCATGCGGTCGGCGATCACGGGCATCACCTGGGCCACGAGCTCGGCCCGGGTCCTGGCAAACTCGACCGGGTCGCTGCCGAGGTCGAACCGGTTGGAGAACGGATCGGGGTCGCCCCAGTCGGTGTCCTCGTCGGTCGCGTAGGCGAGCTCGGGCTCGCCGCTCCGCGCGGCGATCTTGTCGAGCTCCGGCAGCTCCGCCTCGGGGGTGCCGCCGGGGAGCGGCCGGTAGCCATACTCGATCGCCCACAGGTCGTAGGGGCCGATCTTCGCGGCGTAATAGGCGCCCTGCGTCTTCCCCTTGGGCATGATGTTGGCGGGGATGTAGTCCATCACGCTGGTGCTGCCCCCCGACTGCGAGGTCTTGGCGACGTCGTTGAAGTCGGCCAGCGACTTGACCGCGCTGCCTTTGAAGTTGTGCCGCAGCCCCAGCGTGTGGCCCACTTCGTGCATCGCCACGAGCGTCAGCCCCTGGGTGACGAGTTTCTCCTTGTCGGCCTCCGAGAGGCCCCCGGGGGCTGCGGCTGCCAGGGCCGTCGCCGCGAACGCCGTCTCACGGGCGTGCCCATCGAACAGCCGGCAGCCGACGCAGTCGGCTGCGCATCCGGCCCGCACCGCCCCGCGGCCGCCCCCCTGCCCTCCCGTCAACAGGGCCACCGACTGGGGCGTGAAGGTCTCGTATTCCCGCCGCCAGAACTGGAGGAAGTCGCCGTCGAAGATGATGTCGGCGTCGAGGATCTGGCCGGTCCGCGGGTTCACGCGGGACGGCCCCATCGCAAAACTCTGCCCCGCCGTGATCCAGCGGAAGGTGTTGTAGTTGACGTCCTCCGGATCCCAGTCGGCGGCGTCCGGCTGCTGACGAACCTCGATCGCGGTGGCGAAGCCGGCCTTTTCAAAGGCGACGTTCCAGGCCTCGATCCCTTCGCGGATCGGCTGCCGGTAGCGGAACGGCACCGTCTTTTCGATCCAGAACACGATCGGCTTCTTCGGCGGCGACACGGCGGCCGAGGGGTCGGCCTTCTCCAGCTGCCAGCGGTTGATGAAGCGGACGAAGCGGTCTTCATCCACCTTCTGCGAAAAGTCCTTGAGGGCCGTCACGAAGTAGCCCACGCGGTCGTCGGCCAGCCGCGGCTTGTAGGAGTTTTGCGGCAGGAGGCTGATCGAGTAGTGCACGTTGACCGTCGCGCCCCGCGAATCGGGCACCGTGTCGAGCTCGGCCGTGCCGCTCGAGCCGTAGGTGGCCGCCACCTGCAGTTCGACGTTGTCGGGGAAGCCCTTCACGCTGGCCCACGTCGAACGGTCGCCCGCGAAGGTGAAGCCGGGCAGCGTGCGGGCGATCTGCGGGAGGTCACTGAGGAAGATCCTGGCGAGGTCGATCACCTGTCCGCCGGATGGTCCCGTGGTCACGATCGGCAGGCTGAAGAGCACGCTGTCGGTGTAGGCCAGCCCGACCGCCCGCTCCTCGGGGCTCCCCTTGTCGGCGAAGAAGCGGACGTTCTTGCGGACGACCTGGATGTTGTCGTCCACCTTGCGGAACTGCCAGATCCAGTCGTCGCCGAAGCCGAGGCTCATGCCCCCGAGGATCGAGCGGTCGCCGATTCCCTTCGCGATCGAGATCAGGACGAAAAACTCCTTGCCGAGCAGGGAGTCGGTCAGCTCGGCGAAGACCTTGTCGTCCTTCCGCCACAGTGGAATCAGGCCGTCGATCTTCCGGGCATCCTTGAGGACCACGGCGAACGGCGGCTTGCCCGGCTTCGCATCGGCGGGCGGGGCGTCTTTCGCGGGGGCTGCCGGCTGGTTGGCTGCGGCGGGGGGCTCGGCGTTCCGCGCCGGATCGCTCTTCGCGGGCTCGTCCGCATGGGCCAGCCCGGCCGCGGCGAGAACCGCCGCCGCGCACCACGCCGATCGCCCGCCCGAGTGCGCCACTGCCGATCGCCACATCGTGAAACTCCTGAGCCGAGCCATGAAACCATCGACGAACCCGTCGCGGGAAGCGTAGCATCGCGGTGGACGAGCCTCCAATTCCGGGTGTGACGGCCACGCGATGTCCGGTTCCCAACTCACCACGCCCGATCTCCGCGGTCTGTGCGCCGTCTGGCTGGGGCATCGAGACGTCGCGGTCGAACCGCTGGTGTCGGACGGTTTCAGCGGGTCGCATCTGTTTCGCATCTCCTGCCCGACCGGCGAATGCTGGGTGCTCAAGTCATCCGCGGCCGGAGCCGCCGATCGGATCGGCTGGTCGCACGGGCTCATGCGGCACCTTCGCGCGGCCGGCATCGGCGAGGTGCCGGCGGTGCTGGCGACCCCGGCCGGCGGCACGCTCGTCGTCGACGCTTCGGGCACGGCGTGGGAACTCGTCGAATACGTCTTCGGCAAGGCGGTTGACCGTCCCAGCCCCGCTCAGGCTGTCGCGGCGGCCACGTGCCTGGCGCGGACCCACGTCGCCGCCGCGTCGTTGCCGGGAACGCCGCCGAGGATCGCCCTGCCGGCGGCCGTGCTGCGGCGGATCGCCCGGGCGGAGGGGCTCCGCGACAGCCCCTGGTCGGGACGATCGTTTCGCGAGACCGCCGCGCCGGCCGGGGAGTTGCGCGACGCGGTGCTCGAGCGACTCGAGCGGGCCAGGCAAATCTTCATCGCGAACGACGGCCCGGCCGCCCTGCGACGGATCGTCGGGATGCGGCCCGCCGCGCTGCCCGTGCAGGGGGTGCTCCGCGACGTCTGGAGCGACCACGTGCTCTATGCCGACGCGGCGCCGGAACGGGTTGCGGGTATCGTCGATTTTCATGCGGCGGGGATCGACACGCCGGCCACCGACCTCGCGCGGCTTTTTGGCAGCTGGCGGCCCGCGGCCGGCGCCGACAGGCCGCTTCTGGGGCGATGGCCGGAGGCGGTTGCCGCCTATGAGTCGATCAGGCCGCTGTCCGCTGCGGAACGCACTCTCATCCCGTGGCTGCACGCCACGGGCGTCATCTTCGGTCTCGACAACTGGTTCCGCTGGCTGCTCGCGGAGTCTCGCGAGTTTGTGCGGCCTGGGCGGGCCGTGACACGGATCGATCATCTCCTGTCGCAGCTCCCCGAGGCCGTTGCCGGCATCAACGATCGAGTCGGAAACGCCGTTTGACCCCGGAAAACTCGAGTCGTTAGACTTCCCGGGTCGAAACATCCCATGGATTGGGGCGCCGGCGCGGCCTCCGGACCGCCGGTTTCTGGCATCGTCACTCTTGCCGACGGATCGCATGCCTCACCTTCGCTGCAGATTGGTTCGCCCGGTCGCGTCTCGCGTGGTCGTCGCCTGGGGCTTTGCCGCCGTCGCCGTGCTTGCGGTGCGGGCTGATGACCTTGCCGGCCGGCTCGGAGTCGCGGCCGAGCCGGTCAACCCGCTGGCGGCGGTCACGGCGGCCCTCGGCGACCCGGTCGCGGTGACGGCGGCGATCGAGCCCGGCGTTGCTGGCAAACCCGACGTTTTGGCGGTCACGGCGAAGCTCGAGGACGGCTGGCACCTCTACTCGATCTCGCAGAAACAGGGCGGGCCGATCGCCACCACCATCAGGCTCGAGGGGGAATCCCCGCGGCAGTTGTCCGGGGCGTTTGCCCCTGACGAGGAGCCCCACAGGCGGACGGTGGACGACGTGCCCGCGTGGAAGGGGCTCGTGATCGAGGAGCATTCCGGCACGGTCACGTGGCGGGCGCCGCTCCGGCCGGGGGCGGGGGCGGTGCGGGGAGCCATCAGCCTGCAGCTCTGCCAGGACACCACCTGCCTGCCGCCGCAATCGATCCCCTTCACCGCGACGTCTACTACTGCTACCGCTGCTGCGCCCGCGGACGGCGGCCGAGAGGGGCCCGCGGAGCACGAGCCGGAGCGGTCTCATGTGCGGGTGCGGGCCGCCTTCGGGAAGCCTGCCGCCGGTGCGGCAGCCCGGCCGCTGATGGTCGAGCTCGTGCCGACGGAGGGCTGGCATCTCTACGCGCCGTCGGGCTCCGCGGAGAGCCGGATCGGCCAGGGCAAGCCCACGATCGTCTCCGCAGCGGCGGGCGATGGCGTCGATGTCACCAAGGTGACCGTGACGAAGGTCACCCCCACCACTCACGCCGACCTCGTCGAGTCGGGCGCGGTGGATGGTCCGATCGTGTTGGAACTGCTCGTCAACGCCGCGGCCGGTGCCGGCGACGGGCCGCGAACGGCCGCCGCGATCATCGGCTTTCAGACCTGCAGCGAGCAGACCTGCGACGCACCCACGGCGGTGCGGCTGACGATCACACCCCCCGCCGACGGAGCGGACCCGGGGGCCGTCGTCTTCGAAGACGCCCGCTATGCCGAGGCGGCCAAGGCGCCGCTCACGCTGGCCGTCGGCGATGACGCCCCGCCCGCGGCCACGACTGCCACGACTGCCACGACTGCCACGACCACGATCCCGGCGCTCAAGGCCACCGATGCGGAGGCCGCCATGCCCGCCACCATGGC
>SXGR01574302.1_pt1 | contig 10790 bp, 7 predicted proteins | sample 3174711 | NCBI WGS metagenome assembly SXGR01 (sample SAMN11356860, study PRJNA531348) | freshwater metagenome | isolation source: freshwater sample F1-60 | place: China: Fuxian Lake, Yuxi | collected 2017-12-25 | reverse complement strand
GGAGCCGGCGCCCGGCTCGGTCAGGCCGATCGCGCCGAGCTTCTCGCCGCGGGCGAACGGCGGCAGCCAGTAGGCCTTCTGCTCGGCGCTGGCGAACTTGCGGTACATCTCGCTGACCAGGACATGGACCTGCCAGATCAGGGCGAAGGTGTTGCTCTCGGTCGCGACCTCCTCCAGGGCGAGGACATAGGTCAGGGCATCGAGCCCGCCGCCGCCGTACTCCTCCGGGATCAGGATGCCGGGCATGCCGAGTTCCGACCATTTCTCCCAGAGCGCGTAGGGGAACTCGTGGTCCTCGTCCATGCGGAGCTGGGCCGGCGCGATCTCCCTGCGGGTGAACTCGCGCGCCAGGGCCTGGATTTCGGTTTGCTCGGGGCTCAGGGCAAAGTCCATCCGCCTCTGTTCCTTCCTCTCGCCGGCCTCATCCCACTCTCCGGCCTCGTCCCACTTCAATTCTAATGTGCGCCGCGCCGCTTGCGCCGATAAAATTCGGCCGTCGTCGTGCGACTTGGGCACGCGATCGAGCGGACGCACCGGCTGGTTCGGGTGGCATTGCCGCTATCGCATGGGCCCGTGACCGCCGAACCGTCTGGGGACGTACGTGGCGTCAGCCGCGCGGCCACGCCGCGCGCAGGAGCTTGCCGGTCTGCTCCTCGATGACGCGCGCGGTCGTAAGCGCCCCGGCCTCCGGCCCGTAGCTGTCCCGCGCCTTGAAGACGATTTCCGCTGCGGCTTGCACGACCGTCATAGGCGCCTTGTAGTCCTTCGCGAGGGCAAGGCCGAGCGTCATGTCCTTGGACACGAGGCCGATGGTGAAGGTCTTGTCATAGGAGCCGTCCAGGATTTGCGGCCCGTCCACATCGGCGGAGAAGCTGCCGGCATAGCTGGCCTGGATGGCCTCCAGCAGTGCCGCGCTGTCGATGCCCGCCTGGGCGCCCAGGCTCAGGCCCTCGGCCAGCACTGCCTGGTGCACGAAGCACATCATGTTGGTGATCAGCTTGGTGATCGTGGCGCGGCCCAATTCGCCCATGTAGAAGACCTGGTTGGCCACGCCCTCGATCACCGGTCGGTATTTTTCGAAATCGGCGCGGTGACCGCCGATGAACAGCGTGACGCGTCCCTCGCGCGCGTTCTGCACGCCGCCTGTCGCCGTCGCCTCCAGCACAGCCACGCCCATGCCGCGCAGCTTTTCGGCGAACCGCGCCATCTGGTGCAGATCGCTGGTGCTCATGTCGATCCAGGCTGCGCCGCGCTTCAGGCCGTGAAGGATCCCGTCGGCCCCCTCCACCACCGCGGCCACGTCCTTGGGCGCGGGCAGGCAGGTGATGACGACGTCGCTCGCCGCCGCGATCTCGCGCGGGCTCGCGGCCCAACCGGCGCCCATGCGCAGCAGGCGCTGGGCGCGGTCCTTGTGCAGGTCGTGGACGGTGAGGGCGAAGTTCTTGCGCGACAAGTTCGCCGCGGCAGGTTCGCCCATGTTGCCGAGGCCGATGAAACCCACCTTCATGGCGCGCGTCCGGTCATGGCGAGGTCTTCTTTCTGCTGCCACACGAAGATGGATTGATAACCCTTTCCCTTGGACCAGTCCGGCGGCAAGGGGCACGGTTCAGGATCGAGATGCGCGCGCGCCGCGGGCTTGCCGCGCACGATACGGAAGGTCTGTTCCGAAACCACCGGATAAGGGACGTAGGGGAAGGCGTCGGCGGAACTGTAGGTCGCGAGAAGCAGCGGCCGCGAGCGATCCGAATTGTTCTGGGCGGAGCCGTGGAGCGTCCGGCAGCTATGGACCTGAATCGATCCCACCGGTCCCATCAGGTAGGCGGCCTTGGAGAAATCCACGCTGGCCATGTCCTGATCGCGCAAAGTGCCGATCCAACGGCCTTTCTCGTCGTACAGCTCGAATATGGGGCCGCGATGGCTGCCGGGGATCACGCCCATGGGCCCCTGATCGGGGCCCACGTCATCCAGCATCGTGCCGATGGTCAGCAAGCTGTAATTGGTGTGCGGAAAATAGGTGATGTCCTGGTGCCATTTGATCTCGGTGCCGCCGCGCGCCCATTTGAAGTTCATCTGGGTGTCCAGGAACTTCACGTCGGGGCCGAGAAGGTCGGCCGCGATGTCGGCTGCGATGGCGTCCGAGACATACTCCCACACGGCCTTGCTCGCCGAAGACGGGTTCACGATGCGGCGCAGGCGCGGCGATGCCGCGCTGTGTCCGGTCTCCAGGTCGTATTCGGAGGTGGACTCGCTCAGCGTGCGGCTGCGCTCCACCAACTCGCCGATGCCCGTACGCAGGCGCGAAATCCACTCGGCCGAGACGATGCCGGGAAGGAGGAGATAGCCCGTCTCGAAATAGCGCTCCCTCTGGGCTTGGGTCAGCACGCGGGGCGGGTGGGATAGAATCTGCTCCGCCTTCATCCTTGCCTGCCTTTCTCGCCCCCGCCGGATTGCGTCGGCGCCGCGAAACTGTCCTAAGCCGACGGCGCGCCTCGTCTGCGCCACTGGCACGGCATCCGGTGCCACGAGGCATTGCCGACACCGCCCCGACATCCCATCCAGCCGGTGCCGGAATCCGGGTCTCAGTTGAGCCCATCTGGGCGGGTCGAGCAACATCGCACGCCGCCCGTCATCGACCTCCCTCGCCTGCTATCCGCATCCATCCGGACTTGTCTTCGGGGGCCGGTCACGGAGGGAACCGTGTCGCGCCCTATCGGGACCGGCGCCGGCGAACCTCGGAATGCGCACAGCTCTCGAACCGGACTCCGCAATCCAGTAGTCTTCCGGTTCATGAACCCAATCAGGCCAGCGGTGCGCGCGGCGCTCGTCCTCGCCGGCGACGACGCCCGTTTCGTCAACGCCGCCGCCCCGGTCGTCGCCGACATGCGGACGGCCGCACGCTAGCCCCTCGACGCGAGGTCGCCATGGAGTCCATGCGCTTTCCGACCTTGTTCTCGCCGCTCGAAATCGGCGGCGTGACCTTCAAGAATCGCATCCTTTCGACGGGCCACGGCACGCGCCTGGCGGACAGGCTCGTAAACGACGATCTGATCGCATACCACCGCGCGCGCGCGGCGGGCGGCGCGGGTCTCATCGTCACGGAGGTCGCGGGCGTGCACGAGACCGCCTACTACGTGGGCGGCACGCTCAAGGTGAACACGGACGAGTGCATCCCGGGCTACCGGGCGCTTGCCCGCGCCGTCCACGAATACGATTGCCGGCTCATCGGCCAGCTGTTCCACGCCGGGCGCGACCTGGCGATGATGCCGGACGGCTCGCTCCCCGTGTCCTACTCGGCATCCGACACGCCCTACGAGCGTTACCACGGCGTGCCCCGCGCCATGTCGCGTCCCTTCATCGCCGAGATCGTGCGTTGCTACGCCCTGGGCGCCGCGCGCCTGGCCGAAGCCGGCCTCGACGGCGTCGAGATCGTCGCGGCGCACGGATATCTCCTGGCCCAGTTCCTCAACCCCAGCATCAACCGGCGCACCGACGACTACGGCGGTTCGACGGAAAATCGCGCGCGCTTCGTCGTCGAGATCGCGCGCGCCGTCCGCGCGGCACTCGGCGGGCGCCTCATGGGCCTGCGCTTTTCCGCTTCCGAGCCCGGCATGCCGGGCGGGCTCGACGAGCGGGAGACCATGGAGGTCATGGCGCACGTGGCGCCGCACTTCGACTATCTCAACGTCACCATCGGCGCCTTCACGGCGCTGGGCAGCACCGTCCACACCGTGCCGCCCATGGCCTTCGAGCAGGGCTACGTGGCGCCGCTCGCCGCCGCGGTGCGCGCCCGCTTCGCGAAGCCCGTCTTCGTCTCGGGCCGCATCAATCGCCCGGACCTGGCCGAGAGGATCCTGGCCGCGGGACAGGCGGACATGTGCGCCATGACTCGCGGCCTCATCGCGGATCCGGAATTGCCCAACAAGGCGCGCGCGGGCCGGGTGGAGGACATCCGCGCCTGCATCGCCTGCAACCAGGCCTGCATCGGCCACAACCACAAGGGTGTCTCGATCTCGTGCATCCAGCATCCCGAGACGGGGCGCGAGCGGATCTACGGCACGCCAAGGCCCGCCACGGCGAAGCGGCGCGTGCTCGTCGCGGGTGGCGGTCCGGGCGGCCTCAAATGCGCGGCCGTCGCCGCCGCGCGCGGGCACGACGTGACGCTCTACGAGCGCGAGAGCCGCCTGGGCGGCCAGGTCCGCCTCGCCGAGAAGCTGCCCGGACGCGCCGAGTTCGGCGGCCTCGTCGAGCACCTTGCCCGCGAATGCGAACGCGCGGGCGTGCGCGTCGTGCGGGGCGAGGCCGTGACACCCGCGCTCGTCGCCAAGGAGAAGCCGGACGCCGTCGTGCTCGCGACCGGTGCCGTCCTGCGGGGGCACGGCGATCTGCCGGGCGGAACCGAGGGCGCCCACGTCGTGGACGCCTGGCAGGCGATTCGGGGCCAGGCGAACATCGGTGGCGCCGTCGTCGTCGCCGATTGGCGCTGCGACTGGGTGGGACTCGGCCTGGCGGAGATGCTCGCGCGCGAGGGGCGGCAGGTTCGCTTGTGCGTCAACGGCTACATGGCGGGCGAGACGATCCAGCAATATGTTCGCGACACGTGGCTTGCGACCATGCACAAGCTGGGCGTCGAGATCGTCCCGCTCGCCCGCCTCGTGGGCGCGGACTCGAACAGCGTCTATTTCGAGCACGTGGCGAGCGGGGAGCCCATCGTGTGCGAAGGCGTGGACACGCTCGTCACGTCCATGGCGCGCCGCACGGAGAACGCGCTCGAAATAGCGCTCGAAGGTTACGAAGGCGAGATCCACCTGATCGGCGATTGCCTGACGCCGCGCACAGCGGAGGAGGCGGTGCTGGATGGCCTCAAGGTGGCGTGGGCGCTGTAGCGCGCGCCGGCGTCGCCGGGCAGCGTCGCCGGGACCGCCTGCCCGGCATGCGTCCATCGCGGTCGGCGAACACGCATGCCGGCGAGCAAGCATTTGCGCCCTAGGCCGGACGGTCCTGGCTCCCGTACTATCGATCTCAGGAAAGGGCGACCTTCAAGTCGAGCGGGGACGGAGCGGTGGATTTCGGATTTTACCTGCCGTGCTATTGGCCGGACACCAGCTATCCAGCCCAACGCATGTACAAGGAGATGCTGGAGGAGGCCAAGTTCGCCGAGGAGCTGGGGTTCGTCGCCTTCGCCATTCCCGAACATCATTTTCTCAACACCCTCGTTCACCCAAATCCGTTGCTCACCGCCGTGCGCGTGGCCTCGGTCACCAAGCGCATTCCCATCATCACGGCGGTCATGGTCTTGCCGCTCCACGACATGCGGATGCTGGCGGGCGAGATCGCCCAGACCGACTGCCTGACCGATGGCCGCATTCAAATCGGAGTTGGACGCGGCGCCTTCCGTTACGAGTTCGACCGCTTCGGCGTGCCGATGGACGAAGCCCGCGAGAGGTTCGACGACGCGCTGCGGCTGCTCGTCAAGTTGCTGACGGACGAAGAGGTCTCCTGGTCGAGCAAGTACTACGATTTCGCGCCGCTCACGATCACGCCCCGTCCGGTGCAGAAGCCCCATCCGCCCATCTGGGTCGCCGCCATGCACGAGGCCAGCATCGGCTGGGCGGTCGAGAACGGCTTTCCCGTCATGACCACGCCCCTGCGCGAGCCCTTCTCCGCCGCCAAGATGCAGGCCGATGCCTTCCGTGCCGCCAAGGCGCGCGCGGGAACGACCGCCCGGGCCTCGCGCATGTCGATGCTTCGCAACGCCTATGTCGGCACGAACGAGGCGGATATCCGCGAGAAGGTGCGCTTCGGACATACCAAGCAGCGCCAGTTCGCCAATGTGTACAACACTCCCGGCGAGGTTCATCGCGGCAAGATCAAGCTCCTCGACATCGCGGTGACGGAGGAAGAGATCGCCAACAACATCATCATCGGCACGCCCGAGCGCTGCATCGAGATGCTCGAGCGCTACCGCGCGCTCGGCATCGACAATCTGATGCTCAACATGAATTTTGGCGCGACGCACCGCGACGTGATGCGCTCGCTCGAATTGTTCGCGACGCGCGTGATGCCGCACTTTTCCCGATGACCGCGCGCACCGCCGCGGACATCCATCGCGACGCCGTCATCGTCGATGGCCTTGGATTCGGCTCCGACGGCTATGCCGGGGCGCTTCGAGCGGGCAATGTCGCCGCGATCAACATCACGGTGGTCGACGTCACCGGCGACTTCGAGAGATGCTGCGACGACATGGCGACGTGGTGCGCGCGCCTGGACGCGCCGGACAGCCCCTGGCACCTGGTTCTGCGAACCGGCGACATCGCGGCGGCACGCGCCGCGGGCAAGATCGGCCTCATCATGGGCTGGCAGAACATGCGGCCCATCGCCGATCGGCTGGAACGGCTGGTCCTGTTCCAGCGCTTGGGCGTGCGGGTCATGCAACTGACGTACAACGAACGGAATTTCCTCGCCAGCGGCTGTCTCGAACCCTCGGACGACGGCTTGAGCGCGTTCGGCAGACGGGCGGTGGCGGAGATGAACCGGTTGGGGATCGCGGTCGATCTCAGCCATGTCGGCGAACGAAGCTGCCTCGACACGGCGGCGGCGTCGTCCCAGCCCGTCCTTGTCACCCACGCCAATGCCAAAGCCGTGTCGAATGCGCCGCGCAACAAGTCCGATGCGGTGATCAAGGCGGTCGCGGCGACGGGCGGGCTCATCGGCGCCAGCGTCTATGGCCCGATGTGCTGGAACGGCGACGGCGCGCGCAGGCCCAATCTCTCCGATTATGTCCGCCATGTGGAGCATATCGTCGATCTGGTCGGCATCGCGCACATCTCGCTCGGCACCGATTTTCCCATCGTCGGCGATTTGTCCAAGGTGAGCCATATCATCGAGCGCACCATGGCGCGCTATCCCGGCGCCGTGACGAAATATGCCGCCGCCTTCGGCAATGACGTGCGCACGCGCTATCTTTCCGACTGCACCTCTCCGGAGGACTTACCCACCCTGACGGCGGCGCTGGTCGCGCGCGGCTGGAGCGAGGGAGATGTCCGGGCCCTGCTCGGCGGAAACTTGATCCGGGTTCTGGCGCGAATCTGGGGCGGGTAATCGGGGTCCGGCCTGGCCGAATCCGGCGATCCGGCCGAACCGTGCGCCCAACGCCGCTTGTGGCCCAGGCCTCTAGAGCGCGACGATCACCGACCTCGTCTGAATTCGCAAAGATGGCATGTGCCGCGCCGGGCACGACGATCGACATGTCCGCGTCCGGAATGACGATGACAAGCGACGTCCCGCCCCAATTCGAGCGCGACCTTCTTGAGATTGCCGGCTCAAATGAGGCTTCGAAGCAGCGACGGCCGCTCCGCGATTTCGTCGAGGGGCCAGGGATGGGGGCGCGAGTCCGTCCCCACCTGCCCGCCGTACACGACCACGCGCCCGCCGACCATGACTCGCTCGACCTGACGGACGGCCGTGATGTCGTGCGTGGGATCGCCGCGGACGACGACGAGGTCCGCGAACTTTCCAGGTTCGAGGCTGCCCAATTCCTTCGCACGCCCGATCGCCACCGCCGAACCGATGGTCCCCGCGTCCAAGGCTTCCAGGGGAGTCCAGCCAGCGCCGACGAGGACCTCCAACTCCACGTTGATCGCCTCCTCGAAGCGCGCGAGCGCCGCGCCGGCGTCGGTGCCGACGACGACCGGAACGCCGCACTCGCGCAATCGCCGCGCGTTCGCCTGGCGGACCGAAATCGGTATCGCTCCGGGGCGAAGCCCGACCCGGCCGCCCATGGCCGCGCATTGGAACGCCCGGTAGCTCGCGGCGAATGTCGGCGCCGCGGTGATGCCGCGCGCCGCCATCTCGCGCGCCAGATCCTCGTCGAACTCCCACTTGCCCGGCGCCACCTCCATGCGCGCATGCTCGACGCCGTGAACGCCGGCCCGGACCGCCACACGAATGCCCTCCACGCCGCGGGCATGAACCGTCGTGCGCAGGCCCGCCGCATTCCCGACCTCGACCGCGGCACGCAACTCCTCGACCGTGAATTGCGCCTTCAGCGGATCGGAGCCCTGCGTCATGTTGCCGCCGGTCGCGATCACCTTGATCACGTCCGCCCCGGCCTGGACCAGCTTGTCCGCGAGATTTCTGATTCCGACGCGGCCCTCCGTGACGCCGCCAAGGAAGTGCAGATGGCCGCCCGGACACGTGATCGGCGAGCCGCTCGACAGGATTCGCGGTCCGGGCACGATTCCCTTCGCGATCGCGTCGCGCAGCTCGAAGATCAAGGTGCCGCGCGAGCCCAGATCGCGCATCGTGGTGACACCCGCCTGAAGCGCCGCCCGCGCGTTGGCCGCGGCGCGCAACAGGATCGTGAAATCGCTCTCGCCCTGCAGGTCCTGGAACGGCATGGGACCGGCGCTGAACGTGAGATGGACGTGCGAATCGATCAGGCCCGGGATGATCGTGCATCCCTCGAACTTCTCGCGCCGGATTGACGCGGGAAATCGCGCGTCGGCGGCGCTGAGCGGACCCACCTCGAGGATCCGGTCGTTCCGGATCGCGACATAGGCGTCCTCGATCGGCGGCCGGCGGGTTCCATCGACGACCCGATCGGCGATCACGAGCGTGAGCGTGTCTTCCATGTCAGATCTCTAGCGAATGGCTCGACCGGCGACGGGTTCGGCAAAGGCGGGCATGACCTTCTCGGCGAACAGACGCAGCGACTTCATGGTCTTGGCGTGATCGAGCGGAAAGCCTGCGTACATGATGAAGTGATCCACGCCCAGCCGTTCGTATTGCCGCAGCTTCTCGACGCATGTGTCCGGCGATCCGGCGACCAGATTGTCCAGCAATCGCTCGGGCGCGTATTCGTTCTCGACGGGATCGGGCTTGGTGAAGCCGCCTTCGACCGTCGCGGTGTTGGTGTAGAGGCGCGTGAAGACGCGGTGATTGATCTGGATATCGGCCATCGCATCGAGAGCCTCGCCCTCCGTGGCCCCGACAAAGGCCATCCGGGAGACGCCGAATTTCGGCCGGCGAGCGGGCTTCGCCGCCTCGATAGCGTCGGCGAACTGCCCATAAAGCGTCTCCACGTACGAGAACGGCTCGCGCCACGGCGTCGCCAATTGGTTGTAGCCGCGCTCGACCGTCCATCGCACCGATTCGGGCGAGCGCGCGGCGATCCAGATGGGCGGATGGGGTTTCTGCAGAGGCTTCGGCACGACGGTGGACGGACCGAACGACAGGGTCTTGCCGCGAAATTCGAAATCGTCCTGGCCGAACAGTCCCTCGAGGACGTCCATGCCCTCGCGCAGGCGCTGTGCACCGATTTTCTCGTCGATGCCCAACCGGTCGAACTCGTACTGAAACGCGCCGCGACCCAGGCCCAGTTCGAGGCGCCCATCGGTCAAGACATCCGCGAGGCCGATCTCCCCGGCCAGGCGGATCGGGCTGTAATAAGGAACGACGAGAATGGCGCTGCCGACCCGGATTCGTTTCGTCCGGGCCGCGGCCTTCACCGCCATCATGAGCGGCGACGGGCACGCGATGTACTGGACCAAATGATGTTCGGGGAACCACGCGACCTGAAAGCCCGCACGGTCGGCGAATTCGACGACCTCGAGCGCATTCTCGATGACCTGCCGCTCGGTGTACGCTCGGTCCAATCGGTGGCAAGGAACGAAAACGCCGAAATCCATATTCCTGCCCCACCATCATTCGGTTCGCCGCGCGCGACGGTCGCTCGTCTAGTTCCAGTATACCGGAAGTGCGCGACGAGTCTGCCGACGTGGAGGCGCGCTCGACCGTGGCGGGGAGGCCGGGACCTAGACAGGCTTCAACGCCACGCGCAGCGCCGCCGTCACCGATTCCAGATCGGCGCGATGTTCGAGGTCGGACACGGCCTGAATGACGGCCTCGGCCACGTCGCCGGGCGACCCCGTCACCTGCCTGAACTTCCGCGCCACGTCATCGAATCCCCAGCGCGTCGTGGCATCCCAGGGATCGCCCAGGGCGAACTCCCTCTCCTCGTGAAAGACTTTGCCGCGCGCCTTCACGCGCACGCCGCTCGGCATTTGGCGCACCTGGTCGCGCACGAAGGACTGCACGCACGCGCTCGCCCGGGGATGCGCCTCCACGCTCACCTTGGCGCGGAGTGCGGCGATGTCGGGGTCCGAGGGGCGCTTGCCACTCAACCAACCCGGCCCGGCGGGCTCGCGGGCCACGAGCATGGCGACCGCGTGGGGGAAGCTGAATTGGCGCGCGATCATGTTCGGCGGGTTCTGGTTCCTGAACCGCGGCGAAAGGAACCCCGTGTTCGCCTCCACGACCACGGATTCGATCTCGTCCGCGCGCAATTGTTCGCGCTCCAGAAGATCGGCGAGCGCCGTCATGGCCTGGTGGTGCCAGCGGCAACTGGGCCACGGTTTGTATGTGACGTTCGCGATCGCCCAGCGCGTGCCCAGTTCGCCGACGAGCCCGTCCGGATCGATCTTGGCCATCCCCATCATGCGGAAGAGGCTGCGATCGCCGTCGAGGATCGGGCCCGGCCCGGTGGAGCCAAGCGCCGCCGAGGCCGCGGCAAAGAGGCCGGCCAGCGTGCACCAACCGGAATCGCAATACTTGGTGTTGGGCAGCGTCAACATGGCCGCCCAGAGCGGGCCGATAGGCGGCGGCACATTCGAGCCCGCCAAGGCGATGGTCTCCTCGAACGCCTGCGCGTCGAGGCGTAGCGCCTTGCCGGCTGCGCCGGCCGCCGCATAGACCACGGGCAAGGCCATGCCCCAGACCGGCGGCATGCCCTG
>SXGR01234341.1_pt1 | contig 10792 bp, 11 predicted proteins | sample 3174711 | NCBI WGS metagenome assembly SXGR01 (sample SAMN11356860, study PRJNA531348) | freshwater metagenome | isolation source: freshwater sample F1-60 | place: China: Fuxian Lake, Yuxi | collected 2017-12-25 | reverse complement strand
CCCAGGATATATTTGAGTACATCGAGGTGTTCTATAATCGGCAGCGCCGGCACTCGACCCTCGGCTATGACTCCCCAGCCGAGTATGAAGCGAGGACGGCAGTGGCTTAACCAGGTGTCCAGGAAATTGGGGGAAGGTCAACATGTTGTCTGAACAGATGAGATTGCGTTCGTATGCCGTCTAAGGTCGCAATTATATTTCTTTCTCCTGCAATGCCATCTGCGGTTTTGTTGTACGGAATTATTTTTGGGTTTGCTTTGTGGAGCTATCTTGGGTGGCCGTGGCTACGAAGCGACACCATTACTCTGTATCTTGCAACTTCGGTTTGGGCTGTAGCTGCAATCGTTCGTCGCCAGAGAATTACTGGTTTCTCTTTGAGTCGGCTGGATGTTGTTTTCTGCGCATTTTTGCTCGTGGTTTTAGGGTCAATTGCAACTCATTGGTGGGATGGAACTGCCAGGTACGTAGAGATTCTGCCGTGTTTTTTTGTGCTGCCATTTGCGTTAGGGCGCATGATGAATGTTCGGGACGTGATGCTATTTCAGAATATCTTGCTAGGGATGGGTGGAATACTTCTTCTGCTTCTGCCGATTGAATATCGGAGAAATCTTTCATTCGCGAGCGGTGACTCAGTCCATCCGTACCTTATTTTGTTTGGGCAACCCCATGGTGCAATGCTTTCGAACATCGTTTTTTCGTCCACGCTTGTGGCGCTAGTTTCTCTGCTGGTATTGCTATCCGCATCACATGGGGCGGACGGTAGGAAAGAGAAGTGGCGCCGCTTCTTCGGCTATATGATGGTGGCTTTGGTTATTGCTTCTATGGCGTGGATTTCTAATCGTGGCGCGGTGCTTATCGCAGTACTGGGAGTAATGGGAGTGCTTCTTGTTTCTTCTTATTGTGAGTGGAGGAGAAGGGTGGCAGTCCTATTGTATGTCAGCCTGTTTGTGGTGGTGGCGTTTTTGTGGGGAAGTCAGGACGATTTCAAAAGAAAGCACTATTGGGATTTGCTTCAGTCGCCGACTGACATGCGGGATGTTTCTGGAGAAGAACTGTCAGCTCAAGCACGATCTCAGGGTGACGGTCAGTCGATTCTGGCTGATAGTAGTTGTGCGCACCTACGCGCAATGTCACTGACGGATAGCGTAGCGACGCGATGGACTCTTTATCGGGCAGGGTGGGATATGTTTCGCGCTAATCCGTGGTCTGGTGTTGGCGCAAATTCTTACGGTTTTTATTTGTGTGGAAACCGTGGTTGGCATCCGCACTCCACTATTCTGCAGGTGTTGTCGGAGCTTGGTGTTCTGGGTGGACTGGTGTACTTCACTATGGTTGGAATGGCTTTTGGGGTGTTGGGCCGGAGGTGTCTGCTTCCGGCTGCGGTTTGCGTTAAGGCAGGTATGGGTTGGGTGCTAGCTTTTACCGTGATGCAATTTGCCATGGCTCAGCTTTACGGCAACTACTTCGTGAGTGCTAGTCTCTATTTTGTCGTTGGGCTTGCCGCAAGTTTTCAGAGTGATGCCGAGGGGAAACGGAGGCTGGCGTAGGCATGCATATTTTAGTTACAGGCGCGAATGGATTTATTGGGCGTGAGATGTGTCGTGGTTTGCAGGCAATGGGCCATGATGTCCGCCGTGTGGTGAGGGATACTGCTGGCTCGGCAGATGCGTTTTCGATGTCTTCGACGGACAAGATAAGTGAGGCAGTGCGGGGCATTGAATGCGTTATCCATTTAGCTCAACAGGCGAGCGTCCCCCCAGGATTAAACCGAGGGGAAGTCGCAGTTAGTAGGGAAGAAAACGTTCAGCTTACTAGGCGACTGGCGCTGATGGCACACCAGGCGGGCGTGCGTCGCTTTGTTTTTGTGAGCAGTATTAAGGCTTGCAGTGCAGCATCCTTTGGTGGGCTGCATGCAGGGCGAGCACCTTCGCTTTCGACGGATCTTTACGCAACATTAAAGAAAGAGTCTGAACAAGCTTTGCGTGAAGTTGGGAAAGGGTCGGGCTTAGAGGTCGTAATTGTTCGTCCCCCGCTTGTGTATGGAGAGGGAGTGAAGGGGAATTTCTTGAGACTGTTAATTGCCGTGGAGCAAGGTTTGCCTCTGCCATTTGCAGGGCTGACGAATAAGCGAAGTATTTTGTATCTGCCGAACTTGGTTTCCGCGCTTGCTGCTTGCGCTCTTAGCCCAGAGGCCTGCGGCGAGACGTTTGATGTTTCGGATGATCAATCGGTAACGCTGCCCCAGCTGGTTGGTGAGCTGGCAATGGCGATGGGGCGTCCGGCGAAGCTCATTTATTGCCCGGAATGCGTGTTAAGGTTGGCAGGGAAAGTGTTGGGTCGTCAGTCTCAGGTGAACGGTATGCTGGAGAACGTAGAGATCGATAGCTCTAAGATTCGCGGTCTATTAACCTGGCGTCCTTCGTTTACAGTGCGGCAGGGTATCCAGGAAACAGTCAGGTGGTATTTAGATGCCGGGAAGCTGTGCGGCGATTCCTCAGTCAATGAGGAGGTGCGTCCCTCATGTGGAGATGGTTTGTAGCTGTTTCAAGGTTGTGATTCACGATTATGGCGATGCTTTTTCGGAATGCAAGTTGGAGTGGAGGGGCTGCTGCGTTTCGTGGCGTGTTGGCTTTGGCCCATGTGTTGCTTGCTGTTCGCTTGTTGGGGGTTGAGAGTTATGACTATGTGGCCGCGGTGCTTTCCCTCTTCGTGGTTTACTTGTCGCTGAGTTTAAGTATGTTTACCGTGGTTGTTGTGAGGCTGGTGGCGCTGCGCCATGCTGAGTCAGGCGCAGACTCCTCTGCCATGTTCGGAGTGGCCGCCTTGTTTGCTGTCATGTCGATTGTGGTGCTAGCAGTCGCGACGCTGGTGCTCAGAGAGTTGGCCCCGCGAATTATGTTTCTAGAGTTTGCTAATGGTCGTGGGCTGCTGCCGGTTTCAAAGATACCGAGTTAGGTGTATGAATGAACCCGGAGGTAGGTCATGGAGCGACGGAAGTTTACGCGGGAGTTCAAGGTTGAGGCGGTGGAGCTGATCCACGAGCGCGGGGTGACGGTGGCGCAAGCCGCGCGGGATTTGGGCTTGCATGGGACGGTGTTGCGCCGATGGGTGCAGGAGTCTGCCGCCGAACCTGCGCCGCCAGAGATAGTAGCTCGCGTCGGAGAACCCATGCCGCCGACAGAGCTCCTTCACCGCCACCCCCGCATCCGCCTCCCGCAGGAACCCGATAATCTGTGTCTCTGAAAACCGCTGCCTCATCTCCAATCTCTTTTCGGTTAGGGGATTGGACTCTAAATCGCCGCGCTACTCAATAGGGGGGTAACGTCGGAATGGCCGCAGGCGTGCGGTCGAATCCCGTTTGGAATGATGAGTTAAAGTAAGTGATGTCGAGTGATCTGCCAAAAATTTCTGTTATAACCCCGAGCTTCAATCAGGCTGAATTCCTGGATCGCACGATGCGTTCTGTGCTCGATCAAGGATATCCGAATCTCGAATATATCGTGATTGATGGAGGGTCTACGGATGGCAGCGTGGATGTCATCCGTCAATATGAGGATCGTTTGACCTATTGGGTGAGCGAATCAGACAGGGGCCAGGCACATGCGATCAATAAGGGTCTTCAGCGTGCAACGGGGGAGTGGGTGGCCTGGCAGAACTCGGATGATGTACATTATCCGGGGGTGTTTAACGATATCGCGAGGACAAGTGCTCGGCATCCCGAGGCCGATCTCATCATCGGCAACATGATGATGATTGATGCACAGGATAATGAGATAAGGGATGTTCGCTACGCGACGCCCAGTCACGGCGCAATGCGAGCCGAAGGGATGGTCATGGTTAATCAGGCAGCATTTTGGCGAAGGCGTATCCATGATGAGGTCGGTTGGCTTGAGGAGTCGCTGCAATATTCTTTCGATTACGAATGGTTTCTTCGCCTTACCGAAAAGCATCGCGGTGTTCACGTCAATCGGATTTGGGGCGGCTTTCGCCTACATGATGCGACGAAGACTAGCAACTGGACGCAGCGGTTTGGCGAGGAAAATGCTCGGATCCTTCAAGGGCGGCAGTTCCCTCAGTGGAAGGTGCGTCTGTACCAGCTTCGCCGCATTGCATTGATGCTGGGGCAGGGAAATATTGGCTATGTTTTGCGTGGGCTCATTCGTCGAATGCCGGGCAGGGGGGGGGCGCTGTACTGAATGTGTGGCATTCTTGGCTGGATTGCGGAGGGCGTCCAATCGCACGACGAACGTTTTTCGAGCGCGCTGGATACGCTTGTTCATCGAGGACCGGATGACCGTGGTATGTTTGCTGGGCAAGGCGTCCTCTTGGGGCATCATCGTCTCTCGATTATCGACCTGAGTCGCGGCGGCCATCAGCCTATGCAGGATCCTGCATCCGGCACGGTGATCGTATTCAACGGAGAGATTTATAACTACCGTGAGCTTCGAACTCAGCTTGAACGCCATGGGCATTCGTTCCGGACAAAATCCGATACCGAGGTATTGTTGCATGCATACCTTGAGTGGGGCCCCGCAGCGTTAAACAAACTTAATGGGATGTGGGGGGTTGGCATTTGGCAGCCTGGACAGCGTAAGTTGTTCGTTGCGCGCGATCGATTCGGCATCAAACCATTCTATTTCACGCATAAGCATGCCGATTTCGCTTTTGCCTCTGAACCCAAAGCCTTGCTTGCGCTGTTTCCCAATCTCCGTCAGCCGGATGACATCGCCGTGTACAAGTTTTTAGCCGAAGGGCTGCTTTACACGGAAGGCAGCTCATTTTATCAGGGCATTCATACTTTGCCTCCTGGCCATTATGGGGAATACGCTTTTGAAACCGGGCAATTCAAGACGACGAGGTATTGGGACTACCCTGAAGCCTCCATGTCTTCTTCGCATAATCTTCGCGATGAGGCACATGAGTTTTCGAGATTGTTCGAGGATGCTGTCAAGTTGAGAATGCGCAGTGATGTGCCGGTGGGTGTGACTTTGTCTGGCGGACTCGATTCAACGGCGGTGCTTGCGGCATCCATGCATGAAACACCTGGCAAGAGAGTGTGTTTCACGTCAGTTTACGGTGGGAACGAACGGGGAGAGGCTGAGTGGGCAAAGCTTGCGACGGCTCCATACGGAGTTTCGCCAATTGAGGTGGAAGCTCCTAAGGAGTCCTGGCTGGAAACGTTGCAGCAAATAGCGTGGCATATGGATGGCCCAGGCTATTCACCGGCGGTCTACCCTTTGTGGCATGTGATGCGCGAGGCGCGCAAGCAAGGGGTATTGGTTTTGCTGGAGGGGCAGGGGGCCGATGAAGCCCTTGGGGGGTATCCTCAACATGCGGTGATCGCGTTTCTGGATATGTTGAAGCGTTCGACTGGTGCCGCCGAATGGAAGCGCACGTATCATGCATGGATAAGGCTATGTGCCACGTTCACGAGTCGTTGGGCGATGTTGTGGCTAGTGAGAGAGTCCTTCCCCGGCTTGGTTGCATCCAATCGCCGACGCGCGGGTGCGTATATGACACTTGCGGAGGATTTTAAGGCCACTGTTGAAGGATGCCTGGCAAAAACCCGCGCTACGCAGACCGAGGCAAGTAGTTCGGCATACGAGCCTGTGACCAGGCGTTTACTGCAGGATCATTCCAGAAGCATCCTTCCAGGATTATTGCACTATGGTGATGCGATTAGTATGGCACATGGAGTGGAGTCGCGATTGCCGTTTATGGATTTCAGGCTTGTTGAGTGGATGTTCTCTAAGGGAGATACGGTCAAAATTTATGAAGGCCGGACCAAGTGGGTTTTGCGTGAATATTTGCGACACGTCGGCCAAGGAAGAATTGCTGAGCGCAAGGATAAGCAGGGGTACCCGACGCCAATCGAGCGATGGCTGTTGGAGAATAATGGCGCCGTGGTGCGGGATCTATTGCTTGCTCCCGAGAGGAAAATTATGCGTTTCTGCGACGCTCGCCGTATCGAGAAATTGCTGAATAGGCACCTGGCCGGCCATCCTGGTGCGGGGAACCATTTGTATCGTTTGGTGAGTACTGAGTTGTGGCTACGTCGATGCGTATGAATCGCCGATGAGTTACGCGCCGATCGCATTATTCGTATATAACCGCCCCTGGCATGTTCGGCAGGCCGTGGAGGCCTTGCTGGCCAATGCGGACGCTGCACGCACCCATCTCTATGTATTTTCCGATGCTCCAAGAAATGCAGCGGCAAGCCAAGCGACGGACGAGGTTAGAACTTATATTCGCGGTATTGCCGGCTTCAAAGCGGTCACCCTCATCAAGCGCGAAGCCAACTTGGGCTTGGCTCGATCCATTATTGATGGTGTAACATGGCTGTGCCAAGAATACGGTCGCGTGATTGTGGTGGAAGATGACCTCATCACCTCACCTCATTTTTTATCGTATATGAACGATGCGTTGGCGCGCTACGAAAATGAAGATCGAGTTATGCAGATCGCCGGCTACATGTTCCCCGCTGAGTTGGATGTCGAGGAGGATGCTTTGTTGTTGCCTTTTATTTCTTCGTGGGGCTGGGCAACGTGGCGTCGCGCATGGCGCCATTTTGATGCCGAAGCAACTGGCTATGAAAGATTGGTTCAGGATCACATGTTGAGAAGGAAGTTTGACTTGGATGACCATTATAGCTATTTCAAAATGTTGCGTGCCCAACAGGAGGGACGCGCAGATTCTTGGGCAATTAGGTGGTATCTGAGCGTGTTTTTATGCGGAGGACTTGTGCTGTACCCTAAAAAAACCATGGTGCGCAATCTTGGATTTGACGGAAGTGGGGTAAATTGTGCCGTGAGTAGTATTGAGGAGTCGCGAATAGATATGAATTTTCATGTGTCTTCCATGCCGCAGGATATTAAAGTTTCGGTAGCACAACCTGCCGTATGGAATCATATGCCTGTGCCATCATTGAGCATTGCTTCCATGACTAATCGATTGCTCTGTCACCTTAAACAAATCTTCAGTTTTCGATAAATATGCGTGTCGTGATGGTTCTCGCCCTCAAGCTGCTGTCAATCATTTCGACGATTTTTGTTGCGCGCAGATTTGATGCGTTCACGGTTGGGGCGGGTACGGATATGTTTCGCTGGAGGGTTAGAGGTGGTAGGCGGTGTCGATTGTCGGTCGGCAAAAACTGTGTCGTGAGAAGTAGTATGGTGTTTGAGAAAGAAAATGCGTGTATCTCTGTGGGGGACAGATGCTTTATCGGCAAGGCTTTAATCTCCGTTGCGGAATGTGTTGAGATTGGAAACGACGTCCTCATCTCCTGGGGTGTCACCATTGTCGATCACAATGCGCATAGCCTGAAATGCTCTGAGCGTCAGCGTGATGTTGGAGAGTGGTATGCGCGTAGTAAGTTTTGGTCGGGTGTAAAGGTCGGCAAAGTTGTCATTGGGGATAAGGCCTGGATCGGATTTAATGTAATTGTGCTGAAGGGCGTGACCATCGGCGAAGGCGCAATCGTGGGTGCGGGTAGCGTCGTGAGTAAAGACGTCCTGCCATTTACCATTGTCGCCGGCAATCCTGCCAGAGTTGTTCGGGGGCTCGATCCTAATGAGCGATAAGTATTTGTCCTGGGAGGAAGCGGTTGCGTGGTTGGTGGCGCAACCGGACAAGCAGGAGTTGGTATGGGATTGTTATTATGATTCATCACCGGAAATCGCAGCAGAACGTTATTCGAAAAGCGATGAATGGAAGGCAATTTGCGCCTTATTGTCGCCCGTTTCTGGTCTGGCTTTGGACGTAGGGGCTGGGCGTGGCATTGTCAGTTATGCGCTGGCGAAAGCGGGCTGGAGTGTCGTGGCGATGGAGCCTAATCCCAGTGATTTTGTCGGCAGGGGAGCAATTCATAAAGTCGCACAATCCAAGGGGCTGCCAATCGAAGTGCTGGAGGAGTTTGGCGAGCATATACCGCGTGACTCAGTCTCTTTTGATTTGGTTGTTGCCCGCCAGGTGTTACACCATGCGTGTGATCTGCAGGCCTTATGTGCGGAAGTGTTCCGTGTGCTGAAGCCGGGAGGTGAATTCATTGCGGTGCGTGATCATGTGATTTCTTCTCCCGGCGACTTGCCTGCCTTCTTGCAAGCCCACCCGCTGCACCGATTATATGGCGGGGAAAACGCGTTGCAAACAAGCCAGTATCTGGATGCGATGCGGACTGCCGGATTTCGTGTGGAGCAGGTGTTGCGCTCATTCGACAGTGTAATTAATTATGCCCCCCATACTCGCGATTCGCTGAGGGGAGAGCTTCAACGCAGTCTTGGTTGTTTGCCGATGGGAAGCATGGCGGGGCGGTGCCTCAATGCCGAATGGGCTATGGATATTTCACTTGCAGTATTGTCGTGCGTCGACCGTCGCCCGGGCCGTTTGTATTCGTTCATATGTAGCAAGCCTCAGTAGTAAGATCAAAAATGACAACCATTTGGATTACAGGTGGCAAAGGTTTTATCGGTAGGCATTTAGGTCGGTTGGTTTCCGGAGAGGGCACTCAGGTCTGTGGCATCGGGCATGGGGCATGGGCGGCTGAAGAAGCCGGGAAGTGGGGCTATGCCAATTGGTACAACGGCGAGATTGAGTCGGTCAGTCTCAGCCGGTTGGCGCAGATCTCAGGATTGCCGGATACCGTGTATCATCTTGCGGGTGGTTCGTCGGTTGGTGCGTCATTTCAGGATCCTTGTGCGGACTTTTGTGGCTCGGTCGCGAGCACCTCGCGCCTTCTTGAATGGTTGCGGCTCAACGCGTCGGATGCCCGCATCGTTAGCGCATCCAGTGCCGCAGTCTACGGTGTCGCGTCTATGGGGCCGATTCAGGAGAGCACTGCCATTGTGCCTTATTCGCCGTATGGCGTGCATAAAGCGATGATGGAGAGTCTGTGTCGTTCCTACGCGGAGAATTTCGGGATGCGTGTTGCGATCGTCCGTATGTTCTCGGTATATGGCGCGGGGCTAGAAAAGCAGTTGGTTTGGGAGCTGTGCGGTAAGCTGGCAGTGGCTGGGAATGGCCAGGCAGTGCTGAGCGGGACAGGGTGCGAGTTGCGCGACTGGCTGCATGTCTCCGATGCAGCGGATCTGCTCCGGTTGGCGCGCGCTCTATGCGATAGGAGGTGCCCCGCGATAAACGGAGGGACGGGCATTGCTACATCAATTCGCGAAGTGGCGGGGCTGGTCTGCAAGGAGTGGGGCGGGGGGGCTGTGGTCGAATTCAGCGGTATAGCCCGAGCGGGCGATCCGCCCTGTTTGGTTGCTGATTGTGCGAAGGTGATACAAAGCGGTTTTCAGCCTGGGGTTATGCTTGCCGAGGGTATTCGTGAGGCTGTTGGTTGGTATAAGGCCAGGAAGTAGCGTATGCGTGTTGCGTTTACTTTGATTAACAGCGTCAGATGGACGGGTGGTTATAACTATCTGCTCAATCTGTTTAGGGCTATCGTGGATCACGAGGCGGATTATATCAGTCCCATACTCTTTTGTGGCAAAGATGTAGATGAAAACGATTTGCGCCCTTTCCGCGATATCGGTGACATCGAAGTTATTAGTTCTTCTCTGTTTGATGCCCATAAAAAGTTATCAAGCATTTTGCGGGCACTTCTAGGTGGAGTGGATTCCTCGGCGCTTCGGCTGTTTCGTCAGCATAAGGTCGATATTGTTTTCGAAAGCGCGACGTTTTATGGGAGGCGTTTCCCTATCCCAGTCATTGCGTGGTTTCCAGATTTTCAGCATCGTTATTTGCGGGATCAGTTTGGGTTCGAAGATTATTGGCGACGCGAGTTAGGTTTTCGTGCGCAAGTGGCATTCGGTAGGATGATTATGCTGAGCAGCGAAGATGCCCGCAAGGACTGCGAGCGTTTCTATCGTGGGACGATAGGTGATACAGCGGTGGTGCGTTTTTCTGCTTCCATTCCTGTCGATCTGATCGAGGCATTTCCGGAAAAGGTGGTGCAGGAATACCGATTGCCTTCCACGTTCTTTTATTTACCTAACCAGTTCTGGAAGCACAAAAATCATATGGTGGTCATTGAGGCCCTTGGTTTGCTGAAGCAGCAGGGGGTCGACGTTGTTGTTGCAGTAACCGGAAATCCTCTCGATGCACGTCATCCCGGACATATTAGACAGTTGCATGACCGTATCGAATCGCTAGGGCTGCGGAATAATTTTCGTGTTCTCGGTTTTGTGTCAAGGCGACACGTTATTTCGCTGCTGAGAAGCTGTGTTGCGATGGTCAATCCCTCGTTCTTTGAGGGGTGGAGTAGTAGCGTTGAAGAAGCTCGTGCGCTAGGTGTTCCGGTGTTGCTGTCGGACATTGCTGTGCACCGAGAGCAGATGGGAAGTGGCGCGACATTTTTTGATGCCAGCAAGGCGGAAGATTTAGCTGAGAAATTGAGGGAGGTTGCAATGGGTGCTTTGCCCGTAACGCTGGCTCGAGGCCTGGATCCTATGGGCAGTGAAAGGCTGAGATGTTTTGCTCAAGATTTTACTGGGGTATGCGAACGGGTGCTTGCGCAGTTTTCACGAGGGCAGCTGTAGCTGGCACTATTCATGGGTAATGCGAATCCGCTGTCGAGGAAGTTTTTCTTGTCGAGAACATCGTAGGCGGAGGACTTGAGTGAGGAGCAATAGATTGCTGTCTGTTATTTCGATGTTTGACCTTCCCCCAATTTCCTGGACACCTGGTTAAGCCACTGCCGTCCTCGCTTCATACTCGGCTGGGGAGTCATAGCCGAGGGTCGAGTGCCGGCGCTGCCGATTATAGAACACCTCGATGTACTCAAATATATCCTGGG
>SXGR01482128.1_pt1 | contig 10795 bp, 11 predicted proteins | sample 3174711 | NCBI WGS metagenome assembly SXGR01 (sample SAMN11356860, study PRJNA531348) | freshwater metagenome | isolation source: freshwater sample F1-60 | place: China: Fuxian Lake, Yuxi | collected 2017-12-25 | reverse complement strand
TCGGCTATTTCTCGTTCGGCAACTACTTCAAGCACGACGCGATCGGGCTGGCGTGGAACCTGCTGACCAGGGAATGGAAGCTGGATCCGGCCACGCTGTACGTCACGGTCTTCAAGGGCGCGCCTGGCATTCCGCGCGACGAAGACGCCTACCAGCGCTGGCTGGACTTCGTCCCCGCTGACCACATTGGCGAACTGGGCATGGCCGACAACTTCTGGGCCATGGGCGACACCGGCCCATGTGGCCGCTGCTCTGAGATCTACGTGGACCGCGGCACCACGGTGCCTGGTACCGGCAACTTCGTCGTGGATGTCGAGTCGGGCAGTGAGCGCTTCGTCGAGATCTGGAACAACGTGTTCATGGAGTTCGAGCGCGACGACCAGGGTACGCTCACGCCGCTGCCGGCACCGTCGATCGACACCGGCATGGGTCTTGAGCGCATCGCAGCGGTCATGCACGGCACCACCTCGAACTACGACACGCCGCTGTTCATGCCGCTGCTGACGGCGATCGGCGAGCAGACCGGCCACGTGTATGGCAAGTCGATGTCGGCCACCGACATCTCCATGCGCGTGGTCGCCGATCACGTCCGCGCCGCGACTTTCCTGATCGCTGATGGTGTCGTCCCGTCGAACGAATGGCGAGGCTACGTGCTGCGCAAGATCATGCGCCGCGCCATGCGGCACGGCCGCAAGCTCGGCAAGCACGAGCCGTTCCTGTTTTCGCTCGCTGACGTCCTGATTCAGGAGATGGGCGACGCCTATCCGGAACTCAAGGCCGGACGCGACTCGGTCGTGCTGGTGATCAAGAGCGAAGAAGAACGCTTCGACGCCGTGCTCACCGGCGGCCTGCCCCGTCTCGAGGAGGTGCTTGAGCGCGCGGCCAAGACGACCAAAGTGGTACCAGGAGACGAGGCCTTTAAACTGTACGACACCTTCGGCCTGCCCCGCGACTTCATCGAGGATCTCGCTGTCAACCAGGGGCTGGGGTTCGACGCTGAAGGATTCGACGCCGCCATGGATGACCAGAAGGCCAAGGCCCGCGCCGGCAGTTCGTTCGACAGCAAGAAGGGCGACGACTTCACCTTCATGTCCGACGAAGAGCGCGAGGAACTGCGCGCCGTCGGCGATCACTTCGACGGCTATGCCGAGACGATACTGAAGGGCGTCCCGGTGCTGGCCCTGTTCAACGACCAGAACACCTCGGTCGTTTCACTTGAGGCCGGCGAGAACGGCTACGTCGCTCTCGGCAAGACGCCGTTCTACCTCGAGGCCGGTGGCCAGGTCTCAGACCAGGGTTGGATGGAGCCGGCATCGGGCCAGCGTTCGCGCGTCACCGGTGTCTCGCGCCTCGGCCCGGGCCTGCCGCGCGTGCACCGGGTCGAGAACATCGAGGGCCGACTGGCACTCCGCGACCTGGTCACGACCCACGTCGATGTGGAGCTACGCGACGCGACCCGCCGCCATCACACCGCCACCCACCTGCTGCATTCGGCACTGCGCAAGGTGCTCGGCCCGCACGTCAAGCAGGCCGGCTCGCTCGTCTCGCCCGAACGCCTGCGCTTCGACTTCCAGCATTTCTCGGCCGTCACTGCCGAACAACTGGCCGAAATCGAGCGCATTGTCAATGCTGCGATCCTGAAGAACGACCCGGTGAACACCGCCGTGCGCAATACCCAGGAGGCGATTGCCTCTGGCGCCATGGCGCTGTTTGGTGAGAAGTACGGCGACAAGGTGCGCGTGGTGACGGTCGGCGACGGGTCGTTCAGCACCGAGCTGTGCGGCGGCACGCACGTCCGCTCGACCGGCGACATTGGCTCGCTGCTGATCACCGCCGAGTCTGGTGTCGCCGCGGGCGTCCGGCGCGTCGAGGCCGTCACCGGCCTGGTCGCCCTCGACTTCGCGCGCGGCGCGATTCGCGAGTTGAACGTCGCGCGAGAGTATGCGCCGGCGGGTCCGCTCGAACACTGGCTCGATGCGCAAGGCAAGCTCGTGTCGCGACTGCAGAAGGAGAACCAGCAGCTCAAGACCAAGCTGGCCCTCGGTGGCACCGGCGGCGGCCAGGACGAAGACCAGGTGGACATTGCCGGCACGACGTTCATCGCTCGCGAAGTGAAGGACGTGGACAAGGAGTCACTTCGCGCCCTGGCCGACACGCTGAAGTCACGGCTGAAGAGCGGCGTGATCATCCTGGCGGCGGCCATGCCTGACGGAAAGGTGTCGCTCATTGCCACGGTGACGCCTGACGTGGCGAAGAAGGCGGCGGCCGGCCAACTCGTGAAGCAGCTGGCGCCCATCGTCGGTGGCGGTGGCGGCGGCCGGGCCGACTTCGCCGAAGCCGGAGGCAAAGATTCGACGAAGATCCAGGAATTACTGAACGAAGCGCGTGGGTTGGTCGAGAAACTCCTCGGAACCGATAAAGTAAGGTGAGGCTTCTTGAAGAGCGGTCTACTTCTTTTCGTCCTGACTATCGGCCTGGCTTCACCCGCCGCCGCCCAGATTTATTCCTGGCGCGATGCCGACGGTAAACTCGTGCTGTCGGACCAGCCGCGCGTGGACCGCGGCACGATGACGACGTACGCCGTGTCTGGGGCCACCACCGTCCGCGCCACCAAGCCACTAATACCGAGCCTCAAGAGCACCACCTACGACGCCGCCATCAACGAGCATTCGAGCCGGATGGGCGTCTCCGCCGATCTGGTGCGTGCTGTGATCCAGGTGGAATCGGCCTTCAACCCCTCCGCCGTCTCGACCAAGGGCGCCATGGGCCTGATGCAGCTGATGCCCGCCACCGCTCTCGAGCTGGGCGTGACGAACCCGTTCGAGCCCGACCAGAACATTCGCGGCGGCGTGACCTATTTGAAGCGCCTGCTGGACCGCTACGACCACAAGGTCGAACTGGCGCTGGCCGCCTACAACGCGGGTATGGGCAACGTCGAAAAGTACGGGGACGTGCCGCCCTTCAAGGAAACCCAGAGCTACGTGAAGAAGATCACCGGGGCGGCGCCCTCGGCCCCGACTAACGCCATCTATAAATGGATGGAGGTGGTCGACGGCAAGCCGGTCACCCGCTATTCCAATAAACCGCCGAAATCAGGCGCCTACGAGGTGGTCAGCCGCCGCTGAGGGTGCTATGATTACGTGTTTAGCATCCCTTAGATATTGAGGTCCTTGACGTGGCGAAGAGAAACAAGTCGGCCCTGAAGGCCAATCGGCAGAATGTGAAGCGGCGCGAACACAACCGTGAGTTGCGCTCGAAGCTCCGTACGGGCCTGAAGGCTGTCCGGAAGTCACTCGACGACCAGAATGTCGACGGCGCGAAGGCCGCCCTGGAGACGCTGCAGTCGCTCGTGGACAAGATGGCCACCAAGGGCATCATCCACAAGAACACGGCATCGCGCCTGAAGTCGCGCCTCGCCGCCAAAGCCAGCAAGTAGTGCAAGGAGGGCGGCACTTCAGTGCCGCCTGGTTCTTACCTCCCGCAAATCTCCACGACCAGCCGCTCCAGGAGAAATCGTGGGGCGCCAACCGACGATTTGATCGCCAGGTCGGTGCGGAACACCGCGTCGAGGCTGTTCTTGACGCGCGTGTCTGGCCGCAAGCGAATTGCGGCCGCGCGAATTTGCCCCAGGATCATCGGCGGTTGCGCGCCGGCATCAATCTGCGCCGCGATCTCCCGCAGCGCACCGGCGGCATCGGCGTTCCAAATCGCCTTGCCCAAGGCAAAGTCCTCACCCGGCTCATTCTGCGGCATCACCAGGTCGCGGATGTGGTTAGCGGTAATCGCCGACTCCCCGGCCGCGTAGAGCACCAGCTTTTCGATTTCGGCGCGGATACGGCCCAGGCTCAAGCCGGTCGTGGCGAGCAACAGCGACAGTGCCTTGGGCTCAATGGTGAGTTCGTCCTTGTCGAGACGCTTCTGGATCCAGGTGACGGCATCACGGTCCGAGGCGAGCGATCCGCAATCCACGCAGTCGGCTTTTTTTCGCAGCAGCTTCACGAGGCGGCGATTGCCGTCCAGCCCGCCGGCGACGAATACGAGCGTCGTCATGGGCTCGGGCTTCTCGCAGTAGGCCTCGAGTTCCTCGGCTGGTGTGGAGCCGCGCTTGCCCTTCTTGACCAGATCCAGCGAGCCTTGCGAATCGTCTTCGTCCTTGCCGCCGCGCTTGGGCGACAACAGGGTCTCGGCCTCGTGGATGATGATGACCCGCCGCGGCGACATCATTGGCAGGGTGCGAGCCGTGGAGAGAATGGCGCCGATCAGCGAGTCGCGGCCGGCCGCGTTGCCGGCCTCATTCGCGTAGAGACTCTCGACGTTGAAAGCCTGCAAGCCCTCGTCCACGACCCCGGCAAACTCGAGCGCGAGGTCGTGCCGCGACTGCAGGTCGTCGCCCTCGAGCAGGTAGAGCGGCGCCGTCTTGCCCGACTTGATCAGCTTACGCACGTCGACGGGGGTCAGGTTCATTTGCGTTACTTTTCGGAGCCCGGGTCCCGGGTCCCGGATCCCGTCAGAAGGCTTCCAGAATGGCGCTGACGACTGATTTCGCAAAGTCAGTGGCCACGCGATCGAAGGCGGCGCGGTTGCTGCCGGCAAGCGCTGAGAAATCCTGCGCGGTGCTGGTTGGCGAGCCGAGGTCGTACTCTTCGGAAAACGACAGTGCCGCGTTCTCCCACAACGTCTTCTGTTGCTTGACGTCCTCGAAGGCCACCTTGGCGACCATCGTGAAGCGATAGCGCGAAGCCAGTTGCGCATCGTTCAATCCGACCGGCTGAGTCGAGACCGCGGTGATCTCACCGCGAACAATGCCATCGGCACCAGCCTCGGCGGGAATGACGGTGTAGCGGCCGCTGGCCTGGAACTCCTCGCGCACTTTCTGGGTGAGGATCTGCTCGATGGTCGGGTTCGGCGTGGTGTTGCCGAACATCGGGATGCCGAGCGTCTGGATGTAGGACGGCAGGAACGAGCCGCGGCCCGCCAGCGCGTAGCCGCACGAGGCCGCACTGACCCCGGCCGCCAGGGCCGGGAACGCTCGCAACACCTGTCGTCTGGTGAGAATCATCTCCCGCTATTAGGCCACAACCACTGAAACAAGGCGACCCTTGGCAATGACCACCTTCCTGATGGTCTTGCCGGCGGTGTGCGCCTGAACGTGGGGATCGGCCAGGGCCAGCGCCTCAAGATCCTTGTCGGCGATGTCCGGAGCCACGGTCACGCGGCCGCGCAGCTTGCCGTTGACCTGCACCGGAATCTCCAGCTCCTCGGCCTTGGCGACGATGGCGTCAAACGCGGGCCACGATGCCCCGGCCAGGCCGTCGGCGTGGCCGTACATCTGCCACAGCTCTTCCATAGTGTGCGGCGCGAATGGCGACAGCATGACGATCAGCGTCTCGATCGCCTCGCGCGCCACCTTGGGTGCCTGTGCCGAGCGTTTATCCTCCGTAGCATTAGCGGAGGAGGACCGATCGGTGAAGGCATACAACTCGTTGACCAGCTCCATCATCGCCGAGACTGCCGTGTTCATCTGCTGCCGCACGTCGATATCGGCGGTCACCCGACGAATCGTGTCGTGCGTCTTACGCCGCAGGCCGCGCTCGGCCGCGGTGAGGCTGGCGTGGTCGATGGGACCGGCGCCAGAGGCGAGCACTTGCTCGCGCCACTGCTCGGCACCGCGCCACACGCGCGCCAGGAAGCGGAAGCTGCCTTCAAGTCCCGAATCAGACCACTCGACTTCTTTCTCGGGTGGGGCCACGAACATCACGTACAAGCGCAACGCGTCGGAGCCGTACTTCTGGATCATCGAGTCCGGATCGACGACGTTGCCCTTTGACTTCGACATCACCGCGCCGTCCTTCAGCACCATGCCCTGCGTCAACAGGTGCGTGAACGGCTCGACATGGTCGATCATGCCGAGATCGTGGAAGACACGGGCAAAAAATCGCGAGTAGATCAGGTGCAGGATGGCGTGCTCGACGCCGCCGCTGTAGAAGTCGACCGGGCACCAGTAGGCGACCTTCTTCGGGTCGAACGGCATCTGGTCGTTGTCGGCGTCGGCGAACCGGTAGAAATACCAGGACGAATCGACAAACGTGTCCATGGTGTCGGTCTCGCGCCGGGCCGGACCGCCACACTTCGGACACTTCACGTTGACGAATTCCGGCACGCTCGCCAGGGGTGAAGCACCACGGCCAGTGAACTCGGTGATGTTCGGCAGCGTGACCGGCAGCTGATCATCGGGGACCGGCACAACCCCGTCTGCCGGGCAATGGATCATCGGGATCGGCGTCCCCCAATACCGCTGTCGCGAGATGCCCCAGTCCTTCAACCGGAACTGCACCGTGCCCTCACCAATGCCGCGCTCCTCGGCCTCTTCAGTGATGGCCTTGCTAGCCTCAGCCGCTGGCATCCCGGTGTACGGGCCCGACTCGATCAGCACCTCGTCGTCGTTGATCACCGAGACGATCGGCAAGTCGTACTTCGTGGCGAACTCGCGATCGCGGTCGTCGTGCGCCGCCACGCCCATCACCGCGCCGGTGCCGTATTCGGCCAGCACGTAGTTGGCGACCCAAATCGGAATGGGCTGGTTCGTGAAGGGATTGATCACAAAGCGGCCGGTGAAGAAGCCTTCCTTCTCCACTTCTCCGGTCAGCCGGCCGGCGCGGTCCTGCGAACGGAACCGCTGGACGTTCGCCATGAACGCCTGTTCGTCGGGCGACTCCTTGGCAAACGACGTAACCAAGCCGTGCTCGGGCGCCAGCATCATGAACGTGGCGCCGTAAATGGTGTCGATGCGCGTCGTGAACACTTCAATCGACGCATCGTCACCCTGGATCGCGAACCTGACCTTGGCACCTTCCGAGCGCCCGATCCAGTTCCGCTGCATGGTCAGGACCTTCTCAGGCCACTTCGACAGGCCTTCGGCGGCGTGCAGCAGGTCATCGGCGTAGTGCGTGATCTTGAAGAACCACTGCTCCAGATCCTTCGGCGTCACCTGCGTGCCGCAGCGCCAGCAGGCGCCGTCGACCACCTGTTCGTTAGCCAGCACGGTGTTGCAGCTCGGGCACCAGTTGACGGTCGAGCGGCGGCGATAGGCCAGGCCCTTCTCGAACATACGCGTGAACAGCCACTGGTTCCAGCGGTAGTAGTTCGGCAGGCACGTAGCCAGCTCGCGGCCCCACGCGTAGCTGATGCCCAGGCGCTGCAACTGCCCCTTCATGTGGGCGATGTTGCCGAGCGTGGACGTCTCGGGATGAATGCCGTTCTTGATGGCGGCGTTTTCCGCCGGCAGCCCGAACGCATCCCACCCAAACGGGTGCAGCACGTTGAAGCCCTGCAGCCGCTTCAGCCGCGAGACGACGTCGCCGATGATGTAGTTGCGGACGTGACCGACGTGCGCGTGCCCCGAAGGGTACGCGAACATCTCGAGGCAGTAGAACTTCGGCTTCGAGGGGTCTTCGGTGACTTCAAACGTCTGGGTGTCGGCCCAGTGCTGCTGCCATTTCTTGTCGAGATCTTGGGGATGATATTCAGCCACGGTGGACCACTGATTTTACTACCGACAGACCGCAATCACCGCATCCAGGCTGTCTGACAGGGCCTTGAGGTCGTAGCCGCCCTCGGTCACCAGCACCACCCGGCCTTCGCAGACTTCGTCGGCCACGTCCAGCAGCGCCCGGGTGAGCCGGGCAAATCCCTCGGCGGTCAGGCGTAGCTGGCCGAGCGGGTCCATCTCGTGGGCATCGAAGCCGGCCGAGATCATCAGCAGCTCCGGCTTGAATTCACGCAGCCGCGGCAGCACCGTCTCCGCATACATTCGCTCGACGACCTCGTCCCGGTCACCCATCTTGAGCGGGAGATTGAGGGTAAACCCCTCTCCCGCTCCCCGTCCGGTCTCGCTCGCCGCGCCACTGCCAGGCCACAACGGGTACTGATGCGACGACACGAACAGGACGCTGGGATCCTCGTAGAACATCGCCTGCGTGCCGTTGCCGTGATGCACGTCATAGTCCACGATCGCCACGCGCGATACCCCCCGCGACCGCGCATAGGCAGCGCCGACGGCGATGTTGTTGTAGAGGCAGAAGCCCATCGCCTTATCAGCCTCGGCGTGATGGCCCGGCGGCCGCACCATGGCCAGCGCACGCGATTCTGGAGGACCGTCTAGCGCATGATCAACGGCCGTCAACGCCGCCCCGGCCGCGAGCCGGGCGATACCGTCAGAGTCGGGCGAGGTGAAGGTGTCCTCGTCGATCATCGACGCACGCCCTCGTCGCGCGACGATGCCGGCGACGTGTTCGCGTGTGTGAACGCGAGCCAGGTCCTCGCCCGTGGCTGATCGCGGTTCGACCACAGTGCCGCCCTGTTTGCGAAACCGCGCCGCTACGGCCTCAAGCGTTTCGGCGCGCTCTGGCCGTTCCGGGTGGCCGGCGGGAGTCACGTGATCGACAAAGCGAAGCGAACTGACGAGCACGAGAGGCATGTCTTAGGTTATGCCAACCAGTTTTCAATCCGAAGGCCTCGGACCCGGGCGAATGCTCGCTCGTTGGCGGTCACCAGCGTCAGGTCCAGGGCCAGCGCATGGCTGGCGGTCAGCAGGTCGTTGCCGCCGATCGGCGTCCCCGCCTTCTCCAGCCTGGTGCGGACTCGCGCGTAGATCGTGTCGACCGGCGCCTCGTAGGCGGCAACCTCGATGGCGCCCAGAACGGCTTCGACCTGGCGCGTCAACCGGAGCGAGTTTCTCGTGAGAGCCCCATAGCGCAGTTCGGACGCGACAATAATGCTGGTGCAGACGTTTCGCTCCCCGACGACGGCAATTCGGGAAGCACAGCGCCCTTGGGGGTTGCGAACCAGATCCGAGATGGTGTTGGTATCGAGCAGGAACCGCATGTCAGAACGTCACGGGCCTGGGCGGCTGGTCGGTGATGTCCGGGAACGTCTCCTTCAGGGGCTTCAATCGCGACAACACCCCGAGCAGCGATCGCGACGGCGTCGGCTCGATCACCAGCCGTCCGCCCTCTTTCCGCATCACGGCTTCGTCCCCCGGAAACTCGAACTCCCTGGGGATGCGCACGGCCAGGTTGCGGCCGTTGCGAAAGATCTTCACGCGCCGTTCGGCGGCCACGCTCGCGGCTTGGTGGGCCATATCATATGCCAGCATATGCCACTCTGCCGTGGACGTCAAGCCACCTCGTCCATGCCGCCTTCGCCGATCTTGGCGACGACTTCATGCGGGCCGATACCGGTGCCGGGAATCGGGCTCATGGGAGCGCCAGCGACGACCGCAACTGCGCCTCGACGCCGGCGAGGTCGTCGCGTGACAGGGAACCCAGTGTGCGCAGGATCATGTCTTGTTTGATGGTCCGGACGATACCGGTGACCGTGGACGGCAGCGGAAGTCCGGCGGCGGCCCAATCCGCCAACTGGTAGTCGCCGACCAACGTGCGCCCAACGTGACTGGTGATGGCCGCGAGCACGGCCTCGCGCCGGCCCTGCTGATAGGTCTCGCTGCTGATCAGCACCGCTGGCCGCCGCTTCACACCTTTTTCGTCAGCGAATACAAACTTCACCAGCACCACGTCGCCGCGTCTAGAGATCGTCATACACGGCGTCGGTCTTGTTCTTCCAGATGCCGGCCAGTACGGGATCCGTCTTCTCGGTCAGGGCCGCCGCATCGTCCATCTCCTCGTCACCCAGGTCTTCACGCAACTTGTGCTGCAGCGCTGCAACCACGTAATCGCGAATCGACAGGTCGGCCCGCGAGGCCGCGACGCGGACCCGACGGCGCACCAGTGGCGACACGTCGATGCTCAAGCGGGCCCGATTGGTGGTGGACTTCATGTCGACACATTACCACATCTACGTATTGACACATCAGTCTGAGTGGGCGGTGGAGACGGCCCCCCTGGCGTCGGGATTCTGCGGACGGGCTACTTCATGACGACGGCGGCGTTGAAGCGGACCGACCAGATATCGCGGCTAGGCCAACAGCTTCTGGCACTCAAACCGCGCGGCTTCGAGGGAGGCTTCCAACTCGCGCCGGTAGCCCTCCAGTGCCTCGTCGTCCGCATCTCTCGCCACATAGATTGGCCGGCGAATCGCCATGGCCACGGTCGTGAACGGCTTGGGGACCTGGGTCCGGTCCCAGCTGCCCAGTTTCCAGCTTGAGGCAGCCTCGGAGTGGAACGGCAACAACGGCTGCCCCGTGGCTCTCGCCAGCCACACCGCGCCCGGCTGCGCGACCTCTGCGGGACCGCGTGGGCCGTCCAGGGTAAATGCCACCCCGTGCGCCTTCACGTCTCTCACCAGCTGCCTGAGCGCCGCGGGACCGCCCCTGGAAGTCGATCCGCGGGCCGCACCGTAGCCGAACTTGCCGAGCAGCCGCGCAATCCATTCACCATCGAAGTTCTCGCTAGCCATGGCGACGATGCCACGGTTGGCGAAATAGGGAGTGGCGGCCAGGATACGGCCATGCCACAAGGCGAGGATGGGATGGTGGCCAGCCTGCGTAATGGCGTCGACGTACTCGGCGCCGCTCACCTTCCACTGCCACGTCGACGTCAAGGCGCAAACGACCGGGTATCCCAGAGTGGCGATCGCCACCGCTGCCGCGCGCTTGCGCGGAGACTGCCGCCAGTCTGGTGTCTCGGTCACATTCCGTCGTACGACGGCCCCTCGCCCCCTTCGGGCGCGACCCACGTGATAACGCCGTACGGGTCCATGATGTCGCAGGTCTTGCCGTGGACGCAGTTCGAGGCGTTGATCTGCCGCTTCAAGCCGCCAGCGCCGTTGTCGACCATCT
>SXGR01044747.1_pt1 | contig 10795 bp, 7 predicted proteins | sample 3174711 | NCBI WGS metagenome assembly SXGR01 (sample SAMN11356860, study PRJNA531348) | freshwater metagenome | isolation source: freshwater sample F1-60 | place: China: Fuxian Lake, Yuxi | collected 2017-12-25 | reverse complement strand
GGCGCTAATTTCGTGGATGTCAGCTTGATCCCGCTGGCGGCGGTGGAGCGGATAGAAATTTTATCGGATGGCGCTTCGGCTACTTATGGTTCCGACGCTGTCTCAGGCGTAGTTAACGTTATCCTAAAGTCTAACTATCGCGGGGCCGAAGTAAGCGGTCGTTACGGTTTCAGTACCGCCCAAGGTAAATACAGAGAGAAAAGCTACTCGGCAGTCTTTGGCGCAGGGACGGAAAAAACCAATATCACTATTTCCACTGAGTACAAAATTAGCGATCCGCTTATTCAGTTCGAACGGCCCTGGGCGGTCGGCCAGTTCCGCACGCCCTCTTTTGCAGGGTCTATCAATATCGGCAATGATTTCTATTATTTGAACCCCGCACTTAAGGCTCCGCCGCGCGATACAGATTTAACGCCGGCTCAATTGGTGGCGAATGGCACTTACATTGGACCCTTAACCCAATCTGCAGTAGCGGGGTATTTCGATTTGTCGGCAAAGCCTACGATGCTCATTGCGGCGCAACGCCGCAGCGTGGTCGCCGCCATCGACCATCGCTTGACGGACAGTATGACGCTATTCGGCGATTTCATTTACTCGACCACGGGATCAAGCTCAGTCCTCAACGCCCAACCGGTCTCTGGGGCGGTCACAGGTCCTACGGCTACAAATCCATTTAACGTCACCGTCACCGCGCGGAATCGCTTTGTGGATTTCCCGCGCACCTATATTACGAATAATTACGCCACCCGTGGCATTTTTGGGGTCAGGGGGAATTTGGGCGATAACTGGCGTTATGAGGCCGCGGCTAACTTCAACAATACCGACACTAAATATCGCAATGGCGGACTGATTGATGGCGCGGCCTACACCGCCGCAACGGCCAATCTCACTTACAATCCATTTGCCCGCGTGCAAGCTCCCGGCGTGCTGGAGGCCTTAATCGGAACGTCATTTCGCGATTACAAGAGCCAACTCGTCGGATTTGATTTCCGCGTATCCGGCGAATTATACCAATTACCGGGTGGGCCACTGGCGATCGGCTTCGGTGCCGATACCCGGCGCGAGACGCTCTCCTTTATGAACGATCGCTACGATCAAACTGGTGGTTGGCTCCAAGCCACCCCTCGTCAGCCTTTCGCCGCAGACTCGACAACGGATGGCTTTTTCATGGAAATGCGCGTTCCGATTTTTGATAAAGGAAATTCTATTACAGGAGCACATATTTTAGATTTATCGTTGGCGGCGCGCAAAGAGCTCTACAACAAGACGACTGATCCGTTCGTGCCTAAATACACGATTCGCTGGCTTCCCTTCAATGATGAGTTCGCGCTCCGCGCAACCTACTCCGAGTCTTTCAGCGCTCCTTCGCTGTACGATTTGTTCGGCCCCGTTTCTGCCGGTTTCACCTCCAGCATTAATATTAACCGCTACGATACTGCTGGAAATGCTCTCAATCTAACCACGGGTTCGCGTCAGTACCGCTCATCCTCTGGTTCCAACGGCAGTTTGATTCCTTCCCAATCACGCAATTGGACTGCGGGGATGGTGTGGTCGCCATCGGGTAAGCTCAAGGGCTTGGAGCTATCTGCAGATTGGTTCTCGATTGATGAGCGCGACCTCGTTTCCTCAATCTCGAGTTCGCTCATCGTAAGAAATGTTGAGCAATATGGTGCCGCCTCCCCTTATGCCTCTCTCGTGCGCTTTGGGCAGAGCGCTGCTGGGGAGACCTATTTTGGCACAGGTACGGCCGTCTCTACTCCCGGGCAGATGAGCAATCGGCCTTCGGATGAGGTCTGGATTTCCAATAAACTCGTTAATATTGCTGGCGTCTGGCAGCAAGGGGCTGACTTTAAGGCTTCATACAGCTATGATACCAAGAAGTGGGGCGTGGTAAGTGGCCGCATTACTGGCGTTTACTTGGAAGAGTATGTGGTGCAGAGCCTGCCAACTGATACGCCCTATGACTATCGGGGATCGTACAGCGGCAGCAGCGTTTACGCTCGTTACCGGCTGTATTCCTCGTTGGGCTGGACCTTCAAGAGTTGGTCCGCGGGTATCAATCACACCTACATTCCTACTTTGAAGGATGTTGCCTGGACTGGCGAACCAGAGGTAGCTGCTTATTCCACCTATGATGCTCGTTTGAGTTACCGCTTCTCGGGCTCAAATAATCGCTGGCTGAAGGGCATGACCGTGGGGGCGGGGGTCAATAATATTTCCGACGAAGATCCGCCATATATTAATTCGGAAGGAAATCAGAACCACGACATCAATGCCTATGATCCGATCGGCCGTTTCTATTATTTTGATGTGACCTATAAATTCTAAGGGCGAGCAGATCTGATCCTTGATCTTTCGAGCCGGACCAATTGGGTCCGGCTTTTTTTCACCTAAATTTATCTATAGCTAGTCGCTTATCTCCATGCCTCATTCTACCCGCTGGGTCTTACCGTCTTTAATTCTGCTCACCGCCGGCTCATCTTGGTTTGCCCCAAGGCTAGCGGCGGCCACCGAGCCAGCCGTCGCCGCGACCTCGCTCTTACCGCTCGAGCTATTCTTTGATAATCAGTCTATTCGTACCGCGGTTATTTCACCAAATGGCGCCATGATCGCCATGATCGCGCCAAACAATGGACGTTATAGCTTGGCCGTACTCGATACCAATAACGGCCAGCTGAGTGTCCCCGTTCATTTTAAGGACGAAAACATCAGCAGCGTGTTTTGGAAGGGGAGTGATCGGCTCCTGTTTACTTCGGCCATCGATGGCCATGAAATTCCCTTGCTGGCTTCAGTGGATTTAATGGGGAAGTCATATAAGCGGATTATTGAACCTCGGCGAACGAAGGATGATTTCTCGATTTTTTTCGGCAACCTCGTCGACCGATTTGTTGCTAGTGATGCCCATATTTTGATTACGGGCTACACGGAGGAATCTGATGCGACGAAGATTCGTCCAAGCATGCCCCGTAATCCTACCCCCACCGTATATAAGGTTAATGTAAAAACTGGGCGCCGAGCCCAGGTAGTCGGATTGGACCGTGGTTATAGTGCCGGTTGGTTTGATCGCGCGGGCCAGCAACGGCTGACTACACTCGTTGAGGGCAAGCAACTTAGCTTTTGCATTCGTGAGCGCAACGATCAGCGCTGGCAGGTGATCAAAACGTTTGATGTCACGGATGTGCGCTGGAATATCCAAGGATTATTGGCTGACGGCAAAACGGCCTACCTGATTGATTATACAACTGAAGATCGCGGAATATTGCGTTCATTGGATTTAGACTCTGGCCAGTTAAGCGGGCCAATTTTTAATCCCCCAGAGGGGGAAATTATTCGGGCCATCTTTTCGCCCAAGGGAGATCGTTTGGTCGCGGTGGTCTATCAAGGGGCCAAGGTCCATACCCAGTGGGTCGACCAGCGGTGGCGCTCCATCCTTCAAAGTATTGAGGCACAATATCCGGATTATAATGTCGGCGTCACCTCCATCTCGGACGACGAAAAGCGCTTTGTTTTTCGGCTATCCTCTGACCGTGATCCTGGGCAGTTTTTATTAGCAGACCTAAAAGGGGAGGGGCTGAGGGTCCAGCTGATCACCGCCGTGCGTCAGGCCGTGCTGCCAGCTCTGATGAGTCCCATGCAGCCGGTTCAGTTTAAGGCGCGCGACGGGTTAGAAATTCATGGTTATTTGACGCGACCCGTAGGTTCAGAGGGAAAGCTTCCGCCGCTGTTGATCATGCCTCATGGGGGCCCTTTTGGGATTCGTGATTCATGGGGTTTCAATAGCGAGGTCCAGTTCCTGGCCAATCGGGGCTATGCGGTCTTTCAGGTTAACTACCGTGGTTCCGGGGGCTATGGGAAAACTTTTGAGTACGCTGGCTATCGCGAATGGGGTGGCAAGATGCAGGATGACTTAACCGATGCGGTGAAATGGGTCGTGGCTCAAGGATTGGCTGACGCTGGACGTATCGGTATCATGGGAGCGAGTTATGGCGGTTACGCTGCTTTGGCCGGGGTTACAATGACACCTGAGTTGTACAAGGTGGGAATTAATTATGTCGGCGTCGCCGATCTGCGACTCATTACACGCTACGACACGCGCACAGATGCGGCCTCGAGTGCCTACTTTGAAAAAGCGGTTGGCCGCGACCCCGCCGTACTTGCCGCACGGTCTCCCGTTGAGCACGTAGAAAAAATCCAGGTTCCTACGCTGCATGCCTATGGTCGCAATGATCCCCGCGTAGAATTCTCCCACTGGGAGGCGTTAGAGAGCGCGCTGCAGAAGCATGGCAAGACCTACGAGATCCTGATCGAAAGCAAGGAGGGCCATGGCTTTCAAAAAGAAGAAACTGCTTTTAAGTATTATAAAACGGTCGAGGCATTCTTAGGTAAGTATTTGCCGTCAGACAAAGTCGGCTCAGTCAAAATCGCCCCCTTCAAAGTCCTAGAATTACCTGCTCGATAGAATCAGTCTTGGCGCCCGCTGCAAGCGGTCACTTATCTGAAAATTGCCCGATCGTGACTTGGCCCGCTATACCCTTGTCGGATTTAACTATTATAAGTCAGGTAAATCCCTTAGCAATAAATTCATCTTACTGGTTGTTTCATGGTCGGGTAGGCCCCGGCTACGAGCCCGCCGGCCCAAGATTTTTTTGCGGCTAAAGTCGCGGCGCCGTTGGATCACAACTCCATCGGTCACGGTGATATGACTAATCGCCACCGCGCCTATGCCGCGGAGCGCGATGCGGAGGGACGGGCGGGAGGTGGTTAAGGGCACCGTGAATTCACGTTTGCACTTTGAGCGGGGCCGCGCGGTTTGGGCACGGAATTCCATCGTGAATCGGCTGGCTAATTCGCGCCACAGGCCGTCGGGGCCCAGTTGTTCGACTACAATTTTTTGCGCCGCGGGCGCAAAATTATGCACCATGATTTGCAACTGCCACGCGCCACAAACAGGGGTGCCCTCGGCGATGATGGCGGGGTTTCGGCCGGCCGCTTTTAACCACTCCCGCCATGCCTTGAGGCGGTGGGCATCCGTCTGAAGCATCTTTTCATTGGGCCCGCATAGCTGTGGGGCGCGCGTCCGAACCCACATGGCGCGGGCGGCCGTGCGACCAGTTTGGAGGGCTTGGGCAAACTCGGCGGCGGTAATTTTAAGCTGTGCCAAATAAGTCGTCGCGGTGCGCCGCCTTGGCTCGAGCGATCTTGGGCGATAATTCGCCTTAATTTAAATACGGTGCGCGCCGCGGCCCGCACAAACGCGTCGCCCTGCGCGAGATATAATCTAAAAGCGAGACTCGCGGCTAAAGCCTTGGGCCAGCCAATCGATGGTTGGCAGAGACGGCGAAAGAATCGCTCTTCGGCTTGGTAAGGCTTGAGGCTCTCGTTGCCAGTGAAGACATCCCAGCGATCATTGATCTACCAACGGGCGTAACCCGTGAACGCATATTCATCCGCAGCTAAGAGGGCACGCGCTAAGGCGCGGGCATGATCGGATTTAAATACGCGCTTCAGTCCAGCCGCGAGCATGGCGGTGGCATCGCTTACTTGAGGTTCTAGCCAAAGACTCGCGGCGGCGGCATCTACGGCCACGGCGGTCTCCAGCGCCAGTCGGCTCGGTTCCCACGCCGTCACCAGAAAACCGGTCGCATCGATCGCGGCGCAGCGTTTCCACCACGAGCTAATATTGGCGAGGCGATCGCCGAACAGGGGCAGCGGTTCATGGCGAAAAGCGCCGTTCATCGGACACCCATAATAGGCGATGCCGTGTTTTTTTAAGGCAGGATATAAATCACGTTCGGCAAAATTAAATAACTCTACGCGGGGGTTTTTTGCGAACGGGTAGTAATACCAATCGTAGGCGATGAGGCCGCGCGGAAGCTGCGGAACAGCCTCCGGCACAAAATAAAGCATATCAGCCCAAAGGCCCATCGTGAGACCAAGGGGGGTGCAGAGCGCCTGCAGCCGATTAACGTGTCCGGCAAAATGTCCGGCGATCCCGATGCGCGCGACTTCTTCTTGGCAGCGGGGGCACTGGCCGAGGTGAAAAGATTCATCAAGTCCAACGTGAACTTTACCGGCGGTGCAATAAGGGGAGATATCGCGCAAAAGTTTTTCCGCTACTTCGCGTGTGCGCGGATGGAGTGGGCAGAGTTGGCCATGCTCACGGGCTTGGCCGTGCTCATCGCGGACTTCGTTCAGATCGCGCCATTCAGGATGTTTAAGGAGATACTGCGTATGCCCTAGCAGATTGATGATGGGCACGACCCGAATACCGTTGCGGGCCGCGGTCAGGACGAGTTCGCCCAGTTCTTCATAAGTGTAAGCATCGTCGCGGCCGATTCCGGGTAGGCTGGGATAGTGCACCGCATCTTCCAGATGCAGGTAAAGCTCTTGATAACCTCACGCGGCGTAGCGGGGCAGTTGGGCCTGCAGAAAATCTAGCCGCTCAACTTGACGCGCTAGATCCCACTGAAGGGCGCGAATCATGATGGCGCGCGCGGGGTGGGCGAGTTGGTCGGGGGGTGGGCGCGCAAATAATTGCTCATCCATGCCACGCCGCCGGCTTCATCGCTAAAGGCGCCGTCGAGTTGGGATTCAAAGGCCGCGTCGAGAGTTTTTTTAAATTGCGGGCCAGGAGCATAGCCGAGGGCAATCAAATGCCGACCGAGCACGAGAGGTTTGGGCGCCTCATGTTCCAAAGCTAAGCGTTGGGCGGCGGTGCGCAGTTGGCTGATGCGGCGGACCGTTTCCGGCGGAATAAGCGGGGGCCGGCCCAGATGATCCGATTCCATGACGGCGAGTAACTCATCAAGGGTCGCGGGAGAAATTTTCCGCGCGAGCCTTCGCACTGTGGTATCACGAAACGCGGGCTGTTGATCATGATGCAGCAAATGATTAACCACGAGCGGTCGGACCGATTCAATTAAGTCGAGCGGGGCGCCGATGCGTTGCAAAAATGTTTCCACCAGGGGGCCGCCGGCCGCTTCATGTTCCGGACTGGTCCAGCGCAGTTTGCCGCGGCGCTCGGCTTGTTTGGTGGTATGGGCTTTGCCAAAATCGTGCCCGAGTACGCTCAGGGATAAGATGCGTCGCGTGCGGGGTGTTCCGTTGCGCCAAGGAGCGAGGCCGACTAGGGCATCAAGGCAGTGACCCGTATGGATCAACACATCGCCCTCAGGGTGCCATTCCGGTTCTTGGGGGACTCCATCAAGGGCGGCAATCTCTGGGAAATGACGCAGCCAACCGGCCTCCTTGAGTACGCGCAAACCTTGCGATGGCTTAATCGCTTTAGTCGCCCATTTGTCCCACTCGCCCCAGACGCGCTCGACGGGTAACTCTGGGTAAGTGGCGCTGATCGTCCGACTCAACGCCGCCGTTGCCGGAGCCAGCGTAAATTCAAAACGCGCCGCGAGTTGAAAAGCTCTCAGCACCCGGAGGGGGTCTTCAGCAAAGGCCGCGCTCGTGTGCCGTAGAATTTTATTTTTGAGGTCGTCGATGCCTCCGTGAAAATCAAGTAAGCGATCGTCCAATGGATCGTAAGCAATCGCGTTGACGGTGAAGTCGCGGCGTGCCGCCGCCTCGGTTTCCGTTAGCTCAGGATCAGGTGCGATGACGAAGCCCCGATGGCCTGCGCCGATTTTCGATTCTCTTCGCGGTAGGCTGAAATCGTATTCGCTGCCCTCGAGGCGAATTTTGAGTACGCCAAAGCTGCGGCCGACAAGATCAGTGGGCCCGAAGGGCGCAAGGGCTCGGCCCATGGCCTCATAATCAAGACCATAAACCTCGACATCGAAATCCTTTGGTTCGAGGCCCAAGAGCCAGTCGCGAACGCATCCACCCACCAAGCGCGGCCGGCCGCCGGCGGAGCGCAGGGCGGTTAGCGTAGCGAGCAAGGGTGGGGGAAGTTTCATTGGGTGGATAATTGCCATCCCTGCCATGCAATGATGAGCCAACCCGATAACAAGGCGAGGCCGCCGAGCGGAGTAATCGGCCCAAGAAATTTTGGACCGCCCAAGGCTAACCAGTAAAGTGAGCCCGAAAAAAGTATGACCCCGAGACTCCAGCAGAGGGCAATCCAGCGGGGATTGATTAATCCACCGCTCCCGCTCGCCAAGGCCAGTAGGGCTACGGCGTGGACCAAATGATAGAGGACCGCGGTCTGCCAGGTTTGGATCGAGCCACGTACCGTTAAAATTTCCTTAAGAGCGTGAGCGCCAAATGCGCCTAGGGTTACGCCGGTGAAGCCGAGCAGGCCGGCGATGATTACAATAAGACGGGCAGAGGGATGCATGGCAAAATCAGTGTATGGACAACAGGGTCGAAAACAAACACATCCATGGCCAGCGGTTTCATGTCATTTATATCTTCAGTTTCATTTTTCCTGCGCGCCACGATCTGGGTGATACCTTTAAGCTTATGGGCTGATGAGTCGCCCGAGTGGCTGATAGATACGCGCTATGCTTCGCGCGTGGTTTTTCGGGGAATTGAGCAGGCGGGCCCATCCGCCCAAAGCGAAGGGAAATTCATCCGAGAAAATTTTAGCGCCGGTTGGCAGGCGAGTGAGCCGTTTGCCCGTAGCGATACCCGCCTGGCAAATTTGAGTCTCGCCCACGTTTGGCCATCGGCCAGTGGGGCTAATTTAGAGGTTTCGGTGGTGAATCGCTGGTTCAGCGCCGTTCCGGATAACGAGGTACGCGGTGCGTTAGAGTTGGGTTTAGCCGTAAAACTTTCTCCAATGCAGGGTTTCTCCCCTCGGTTATCGTACAGCCATGATGTGCGCTTGCGCGCGGACACGGTGCAAGTGGGGGTGGCGCGAAGTATCGCGCTGACACGTTTGGGGGCGTTCCTTGAGTTGAATGGGTTGGTTGGTTGGTCTGACGGAGGCAACTGGCGGCCAGAGGCTGCCGGACTGCGGCGCCATGATAGCTACTCTTATTGGGGTGGATCAGCGGAGGTGCCGTATCGTATTGGGCTTCACACAACGATTATCGTAGGCGTGCATTACGCTGATGCTATGGGCCGATCGGCGTCAAATGGGCCATTTGGGCGCTCCGATCAGCATAATTTGTGGATAAGCTGTGGCGTAAACCTCGACTTTTGAGGGGTTAAGCGGTTCCACCAGTAGTTTCCGAAAATGTGCAGGGTTCGGGGTTGACAGCCTATGGCGAAATCCTTCCCTTTGATCCCTTTCCGCAAATGAAAACCTATCTGGCCAAGAATGAGACGCTGCAGCCCCCCAAGTGGCATTTGATCGATGCTGAGGGGAAAGTACTCGGCCGTCTCGCCGTTAAAGCCGCCAATATCCTGCGCGGCCGTCACAAGCCCACTTACACGCCCCACGTCGACACCGGAGATTTCGTTGTCGTCATTAACGCGAGCAAGGTCGTCCTCACCGGCAAAAAAGAAGAAGCGACTGAGTATATGTCCTTCTCTGGTTACGTCGGTGGTGAGAAATACCGCAAGCTCGCTGACGTGCGGCTCCAGAAACCCGAATTTATCGTGATGCAGGCCGTCAAGGGCATGCTGCCGAAGAACCGCCTCGCGGCCAAGATGCTCACTAAGCTTCGGGTATTTCCCGGCGCGACGCATGATCATGCGGCCCAGAACCCAGTAGTTTTAAAGTAAACCATGAGCGCTGAATCCTCCGTCTATCTCGGCACGGGCCGTCGCAAGTCCTCCACCGCCCGCGTTCGTATCGTGGCCGGCACAGGCGCCACTACGGTCAATGACCGTAAGTTCGAAGTTTATTTCACCCACGATAATTTTGTGCGTCGCGCCTTAGCTCCGCTCGTTACGGCGGACAGTAAGGACAAATTCGACGTCATGGTAAATGTTGCCGGCGGCGGCATCAGCAGTCAGTCCGGCGCCGTGGCGCACGGGATTGCCCGCGCCTTGTTAAAATTTAATCCCGAGCTCCGTGTCACCTTAAAGAAGGCCGGTCACCTTACCCGTGACCCTCGCGAGAAAGAGCGCAAAAAGCCTGGGCAGCCAGGCGCCCGCAAGCGCTTCCAGTTCTCCAAGCGTTAATCGCTTGGTCTGGAGTCAGTTTTCACCCGAAGCGGAGTGCCCCTTGGCCTCCGCTTCTTTTTTGCTGGGTCACGAAACTTCTCGATTACCCGCCTAGGTTTTCATAATTTTATACTTACTTAAATGAATGTCGGCGTCGTTGGTGCGTCGGGTTATTCCGGCGAAGTTCTGGTTAAGCTGCTCCTCGGACATCCGCAGGTCAAACTGACGGCGGTTACTTCGCGTCAGCACGCGGGTAAGGCGGTCGCGGCGCTCATCCCGGCTTTGCGCAATACGGCGGCGGATCAGCTGAAATTTAGCGATTCCGATCCCGCTGCCCTGGCGGCACGGACTGATATTGATCTGTGGTTCTTGGCTCTCCCCCACGGCACCGCGGCGGAATTTGCCCGAGCCTTAGTGCCGGCTGGTCGTAAGGTCATCGATCTGAGCGCGGACTTCCGCGTGGCGAATCTTGCGACGCACGAGCATTATTACGGCGTTCATCACGCGCCCGAGCTGCTGGCGGTAGCGCGATTTGTTCTGCCTGAATTAACGGCTCCGGGTTGGGCAGCGACCACCAAGCTGGTCGCAGCTCCCGGCTGTTATCCAACGAGCACCTTAGTGCCGCTGATGCCTTTACTCCAGGCCGGATTAGTCAGTCGCGAGCACATCGTGGTGAATTCCTTTAGTGGGGTCAGTGGCGCCGGTAAAAAAGCCGAAGAACAATATCTTTTTGTCGAGAGAGCGGAAAGCGCCAAAGCCTATGGCTTGACGCAGCATCGGCATCTCGCCG
>SXGR01257974.1_pt1 | contig 10798 bp, 14 predicted proteins | sample 3174711 | NCBI WGS metagenome assembly SXGR01 (sample SAMN11356860, study PRJNA531348) | freshwater metagenome | isolation source: freshwater sample F1-60 | place: China: Fuxian Lake, Yuxi | collected 2017-12-25 | reverse complement strand
GTTGATGAGAAGCACCGTTCTCCCTTCTTCGATGAGCATTTTCATCGCATCGTAGATGGCACGGAAGCGCGACTCGGAGAGACAGTTCTCCCGTCGGTGCATGCAGAACCGCACGAAATCTCCCTCTGCAAGCATCGGATAGCGATCGAATATCTTCGATGCGTCTGCTTGCTTCAGTGCTTCTTCCGTCGCATCGACCACGGAATTTCCGACAACGAAAATTCTGTCTTCCGCATACCCTTCGGAGAGCATGAACTCGCGATCAAGCTCGACGGGAGCCAGATGCACACCTGTCGCTGCTTCGGAGCATCGTGTGCAGAACTGCTCAGGATACGGTTCCTGACTGCCACGCTTCCAGTTTTTTCTGTCCATCAGAAACGTTCTCCAGGATCCGATATCGCTCATGTCTCCCCTCTCATAATCCGGGGTGAGGGTGCGAATGCCCGCTTCGACGTGCACCGAAGCACATCCGTGACAGTAACCTGCATTGCTTGCCGCCATCGCCGTCGTCGTATCGCCGTGAACGTAGGGAATCACAACCTTGCCTTTGGCTTTCAGTTCTCCGATGACGAAACCGAATCTCTCGATGATCTGACTGACAACTTCGCACATGTTGCCGCGAACATTCAGATTGAAATCCGGCTCCACGCCGAATTCTTTCAGCATCCCGCCGCTTAAATTCTCGTCGTAGTGCTGACCCGTATGTCCGAGAAGAACCGCATGTCCGCGGGACCTGAGCTCTCGATAGAGAGGGATCTGTTTGATGATGTCGGGCTTCGTTGCAATCAGAATGATATGAATGTATTTCTGAGGCACCGAAGAAACCTTCTCGAAAAAATCGCGATGGGAGTAAGTGGTCTGGCTCATGGTAAATCAAGTATAGCAGCGATTTTCATGCAGTTTTTTCAATGGAGAGACTCAATTGATCGAGTGCATCGGGCTGGGACTGGACGAGTGCATCGGGCTGGGACTGGAACTGAAAAGGAGCGATCGTATCCTCTGAAAGGCCGTGCAGCTGTTGAACAACTTCTTTCTGTATCGTTTCTCCAACGCAGAGAACCTGTAAACGACTGCGAATACGGGCGGCAACGACATCGGTGAGCAACACTCCGTCATACTCATATTCAAACCTGTCGGTTCTCTGCTCGAAGGTGGCTGCAATACGCAAGATCGGCATGAAGGTGATTTTATAACATTCGTAAAATAGAGGCAAATTACCTGAAGACGTACACCATCCGCTAAACCCGTCCTCCTTCCACTTTCGCCTGCGTCGTTGAAGCGCCGAGCGTGACGATGCCCGGAACTTCGCGAATCTCGTTTTTAACCATCTGATCTCCTTTGAAATGATAAATGTAAGGAGTACAGAGACCGATCTCCATGCTGCCCGCCTTCTCAGGAGTGAGCTTTTCAAGAAACTTGATCATCGGACGGAGGCTGTTGCCGTGCGCGGCAACGATGACATTCTTACCGCCGACCACTTGCGGAAGAATGTACTGAAGAAAAAATGGCGTCGTGCGGCGCTCGCAATCTTCCATGCTCTCACCGTTCGGTGGACGAGTCCCGTAACTTCTGCGCCAGAGCTTCACTTGTTCCTGACCGTACTTCTCCGCAGTCTCCGCTTTATTGAGACCCTGAAGATCTCCATAATGACGTTCGTTCAGAGCGGAATCGCACTCAAAGGAAAGATCTTGCTTCAGTGACTTCAAGATCGTCTTCAGAGTCTCCTGGGCGCGCTGCAGTCTCGATGTCCATGCAAGATCGAAATGCAGATCGCGAAGCGCGGCTCCAACCGTGGCGGCATCCTTTCGTCCCTGCTCCGTCAAAGGCACATCGCTCCATCCTGTGAATCGGTTCTCGAGATTCCACAGGGACTGACCATGACGAATGAGGACGAGTGTTGACATGACTGCATCGTAACACCAAGAGGAATCATTGAAAAATGCACATGCAAAAAATCCAAAAATACTCTATAATGGAGAGAAACATGGACATCGAACACGCACTTCATGGCAATCACAAACTGGCGCTCGTCGTCGCGCTGGTATTGTCGGCCATGGTCGTGACCGTCGCCGCACTGATCGGGCGTGGAACGCTTAACCTGAAGGGATCTCTTTTCCTCGATACGCCGACGCCCGTCACCGTGATCGCGCTCACGGAACCGCGGCTTGCGGAGGGAGTCCACATCAGCAATGTGAAACCACTCAGGGAAGAGCCTGCTGAGAAAAGAGGAGAAAAGCCGCAGTACACCTACCATGTGCAAACCACGGATGAGAGCGATTATTTCGCACGCCTCACGTTCGACGCTGCATCAGCCCGATGGACATTGGAACGCTTCGAAAAACTGCACGGCGCAGAGTGACGCCTGCGGTCACTTCCTTTTCTCGGTAAGAAAGACAAGGATCGGAAACAGGGCAACGGCACGCAGAATTCTCCGAACCCTCCTCGGCTCTTGGATCAGTCTCCAGAGCCATTCAAGACCGACAGTCCGCATCCAAGCGGGCGCTCGCGAGCGCACTCCTGCGAGGAAATCGAAGGAGCCTCCGACACCCATCGCGATGCAAATGCCCGGCATGCGGGACAAGTTCCTCGCAATCCAAAGATCCTGCTTCGGGGAACCGAATGCAACGAAGAGAACCTTCGCACCGGAACCGTTGATGTTCTGAAGGATGGAGTCTTCCTCGGAAGGATTCGGTGAACCGCTATGGGTTCCGGCAATGATGAGACCGTTGTTGGAAGCTCGAAGCGTCTCGGCAGCTCTCGCCGCAACACCCTCCGCTGCGCCGAGAAGAAAGACCGGACCCTCGATGCGACGGCAGAGAGCGGAGAGAAGATCGATTCCCGAAACACGTTCAGGCAGCGGATCGCCTAGAAAGTGCGATGCAATGATTAGCCCATACCCATCGGGAACATTGAGTGCTGAGGACTGAAAAATCGCGCGGAATGTTTCGTTGCTGCGTGCCGTGAGAAGCATCTCTGGATTCGGCGTAAGGACATGATGCCGGCCTCCTTCATCAAGCATCTGACAAAGGCGATCACACGCCTCATTCAATGTGACGGCATCAATCGGGACACCGAAGATGGAAGAACGGCTTGCCACAGGGTTTCATTATCCACAGAAAGGCATCAGAATGGAAACGAATGCAACGCCACTCAGCAACCATCGTCATTCTTTCTCTCGCGTGTCTGCTCGTCGCATGCGGACAACAAAGGCCGACAGGTATGACGGAAGCGAACACGGAAACAGGAACAGTGATCCTGGAAACGACTGCAGATGCACCGAATGAAAAGACGCCGAACACGGCAGACAGTTTGGAAATCTCAGGATTTTCCGGCGGAATGGTCAAGATCACGATCACTGCAAGCGGGACGATACTCATCGGCAATGCCCCGACTCCTCGGCTCATGATCTTCTCGGACTACGATTGCACGTACTGCAGAAGATTCTCAACCACTGATTTGCCATGGGTTGAGCAAGAGACGATCTCCGGAAGATTAGCCGTCGAACATGTCTTTGTGCCGATGTCGAACGATGGAGAATTTGCGGCACGCCTCGCGGCTTGCTCCGCAGAGCAAGAAAAATTTCCGGATGCACATCGCTGGCTTTCGACTCATGCGATCCGTGCAATCGATCAGAAAAAATTTGCCGCAACACTCGGCCTCAACCTCAAAAAACTGTCCGCCTGCACGCTCAGAAGAGACTTGCTCAAAAGCCATCTCAAGAAATCGGAGGAATACGGCGTCGAACGTGTGCCGTTCTTCGTTCTTGGATCGGATTCGTGGCTTGGACTGCTTACAAAAGAGGAGTTGCGGAGTAAAATTAAGACAATCATCGGTTATTGATGTACAGTAAACAATACATCACCCCCATGACTATGTCCGCCGACATGCCGAAAGAAAATGATCCTCAGCCCGTAGATTCTCGCCACTGGCACGATCTCTACCTCAGAAATCGTCCTGTTGGAGGTGTGAGATGTATGGACATTGCTCCTAACGGCAATCCTCCGCACAGTCTTGAACACTTTGAAGCCAAGTGGCCGAACATTCATCCGGCTGACAGACAGAGACTAATGGAATTACAGTTCAACGTGGCTCCTCCGCCGCCGCCCGAACCAAGTATCGGCGTGCAAATATCGAGTTTGATTCAGAGAGTCTTTGCAAGAAAAAAAACAGAATGAGCGTATCCTGTAGGCATGCTCCTCAAGGATGCCATCTACGACTTCCTCACGCACTGCGAAGTAGGGAAATACCAGAGCAAAAAAACACTCGAGAACTATCGCCACTACCTGCGTCGTTTTGAACGTTTTGCCAAAGCGAAAACTCACGTATCGCGCATCACCTCCGACTTGATCCGCGACTACCGCCTGCACCTGCACCGTACGCCGATTGCGGGACAAGGCGTGACGCTCAACATCAAGACGCAGCAGTATCACCTCATCGCGCTTCGGGCGATGCTCAAACATCTCCAGAAGAACGATATTCAGACACTCTCCCCTGAGAAGATCGAACTGCCGAAAGTACCGGGCAGGCAGGTGGAAGTGCTCGCACGGGAAGAGCTGGAAGCAATGTTTAGAACCATCGATCCGACGAAGCGAAATGGCCCGAGAAATCTGGCGCTGCTGCACCTCCTCTACTCCACCGGCCTTCGTGTCAGCGAACTGAGCAACTTGAATCGCAAGGATGTGAATCTCCAGACGCGTGAATTTCGCGTCGTCGGCAAGGGGCGAAAAGCACGCATCGTCTTCATCTCGGAAACCGCTGCACAGTTCCTGAAAGACTATCTGAATGCACGCGACGACAACTGGACGCCGCTCTTCCTCAGCAACTCCAACCGTTCAAAAGTGAAAAGTCTGTTCGGGGAAGAACGCAGACTGGAGCCGCAGGCGATTGAACGCATCGTACGGAATCTGGCTACCGCTGCGGGCATCGTGAAGAAAGTCACCCCGCATACACTCAGGCATACCTTCGCAACAGAACTCCTGAAGAACGGTGCGGATATCCGATCGGTACAGGAGATGCTCGGGCACAGCAGTATTACAACGACGCAGATTTACACGCATTTGACGAATAGGAGACTCAAGGAAATTCATGAGCAGTTTCACAAATAAATAGAAGTAAGTAGTACGTAGTATGTAGTAAGAATTGCATGCAAAAATCTGCGCGTAAGGCTTGCCGTACTTCTTACTACTTACTTCTTACTACTCTTATCACCTTCTTCCTCGATGTCTGTCCTGAGAAAATCCGTACTTCCGATTTCGACACCTCAAACTCTTCCGAAAGAAACCTCACCAACTCTTCGTTCGCCCCTCCGTCCTCCGGCACCGCCGCAAGATCGATCTTGAGTGTTCCGTCCGAAAGCGGCGTTCGAAATGTCGTCTTCTGAGCCTGCGGGCGAACCTTCACGGAGAATGTGAGCATACCGTCCGCCTCCAATGCCGCTTTCAATCGATCGATCATGGAATGATCCTACGCCAAGCTGAGAAGAAAAAAATCATCATGATCCAAAAACCTTGCAAGCGATTCTCGAAGTTGCCTGAACAAACAACAGGGAGGTTCACGCGAAAAAAAACTCTGCCCCATGAGAGAATGATGTTGTTCAAAAAAGAAACAGAATAAAATTTCTCTTCAATCCTTCGTTGAAGAGAGGAAAAAAATTGTCTACATATACGGTCATGCAACTTGCCAACATGCCAACCGAAAAAACACGTGCTCCATTGCCACGCATTGAACTGCCTCACACATACGGAGACCTGCACGCGTTCATGACTGTCACCTGCAACGGTGCATTCGACGAGAGACGTCAGGATTTCTTCGGCAATGCGGAGTTCCGGACTCTGGAAGGATCGCTTCGCACGGCGATGTCGCTACCGGACGCAGCTGATGAAGACCGAAGATTGCCAAACGAAACCGTTATTGCAGCAAAAAAATACCTGGCACGATTGACTGCGAAAGAAGGCAATGGAGCGGATCACCGAAGCCTGACAAAAAAAGTTGTGACATCCGTACGGGAGCTCATCGCAAGAGCCTTCACCAGAAAAGAAGGCCTGCCGAATCTACAATAACCTTTCTCTTCTCCACTCCTCTATCTTCCGGTGATTCCCCGACAGAAGCACGTCCGGGACTTTCAGTCCCCGGAAATCTTCCGGCCTCGTGTACTGAGGATATTCGCGCTTCCGGTCGAATGTTTTTGAGAAGCTGTCGAAGTCCGCGGAGACGTCCTTCCCAAGAACGCCCGGAATTTTCCGAACAACACTGTCGACAATCACCATTGCGGGAATCTCCCCACCTGTGAGCACGTAGTCGCCGATACTGATCTCTTCGTCGATCCAGCCATCGATCACGCGCTGGTCGATACCCTCGTAGTGACCGCAGAGAAGCAGGATCCAATCCTTCTTGGCGAGCCTCTCTACCTTCGATTGCGTGAGGCGTTTCCCGGCTGCAGACAAATATATTCTGTGAGGCTTTCTTCCTTTCTCCCCTTTCAACGTAATCGCTTCGATGCAACGCACGATCGGCTCCGCCATCATGAGCATGCCCGCTCCGCCGCCATACGGCTTATCGTCGGACTGCTTATGACGGAGCGTGGAATAATCGCGAATATTGTGGATATGAAGCTCGAGAGTCCCCGCATCGGTTGCACGCTTGAGGATACTCTCGGTGAGAGGACCCTGAAACATGTCGGGCAAAAGCGTGAGAATATCGATGCGCATACACGCACAGAGTAGCTGAGAACACCGCTATACTAGAATTCATGTCCTCTGTCTCCGTCCTCATCCCGACCTACAATCCGCGAAGCGATTTTCTGATCGCAGCGCTCAAGTCCCTGCAGGCACAATCGTGCAACGACTGGACGGCCCTGATTCATGATGATTTCTCGAACAGAGACGTAAGAACCATGATTGAACCGTTTCTTGCTGATCCGAGATTTCGCTTCGAAGCATCTGCAAAACGCATGGGGATCGGCGGAAATTGGAACGCATGCGTGGAGCATTCCGATGCACCGATCGTCGCATTTCTCTTCCAGGATGATCTCTGGAGTCCGGAGTACCTGCAAGATGCAATCCAAGCTCTTGAGCGCCATCCGACGGCAGGCTTTGTGACGCTGGATCACCGATACGAAGGTGATGATGATATGACGACGATGCCGCTCTATGAAGCCGTACGAAACTTCAAGAAAAAAAATATACAGCACGGACTGAATGCAGGAAGAGAGCTAGTACGATTCTGGATCAGCCACGAACTGCATCCGAATATCATCGGCGAACCGAGCTTCGTCGTGATGAAACGATCTGTGATGAGCCAAGCGGGAAAGTTTCTTACGGATATGCCACAATTTCTGGATACCGAGTACTGGTTGCGCCTGCTCACGATCTCAGACTGCGTGTGCCTGATGGACCGTGAGTACGGCCTTTTCCGGGTGCACAAAGAGGGTGCGAGTGCGCTCAATCAGGAAGCGGGAGAAGGACTGTTTGACAGGCTTCGCTGCTTCGATCGACTGATCGGACTGCTGAACGGCGAGGACCGACGAACGGCGATGAATGCAAGAAACAACGCCGTACAAAAAATGATCACAAAATTTTTCAGTCGGGTCGGATCGGGGAAAAAATCATCGCCGAAAGGCAGTGGCGCACTCGTGAAGTTTGCTCTGCAGCATCCGTTCATCATCATGGAGGGCGTCTATCGCCACTTCTTCGCTCGGGAAAATCGCATTGCGCCCACACGCTGAGGTTCGCTACGCTCGACCCACTATGAAACTCAAGAAATTTTTCGAGCGTGCCGTCGCACTTGGCATCGAGGAGGATCCAAGAGGCAAGAAACTCATCGAGAAAATGTTCAAGAAGCAAAAGGAGAGACAAAAGAAACTGGAAGGCAAAGAGAAGGAGCTCTTCGATGAAGAACGAACATGGAACCCGTTTCCGGACTGCAGAATCATCAACGGTGCGGATGACAGCGAGTTCACGCACCTCATGGTCGGCATCGACATCGAGACACCCGAGATCCTCCTTGCCGACCGTCTCCGGAGCAAGGGAACGAAAATCGACGGATTGCTCATCCACCATCCGGAAGGCAGGGCGCTTGCGGACCTCGACCAGGTGATGCCGCTACAAGTCGACCTGTTGATGGGAGTCGGAGTTCCCGTGAATCATGCTGAAGGACTGCTTAGGCCGAGAATGGACAGAATTTCGAGGTCCATCCATGCCGACAATCTCTTTCGAACGGAGCGTGCCGCGGAACTACTCGGTTTTCCGGCCGTCTGCTGCCATACGATCACCGATAACCTCGTCTGGGCATTCATGGAGAAGCACATCTGCAAGCATGAATACGACGATCTTGGAGGAATCATGAACGCAATCTACGAAATTCCCGAATACAAGAAATTTGCGAAGAAAGGCAATCCCGCCATCATCGTGAGCGGAAACAGGAACAGCCGCCCGGGAAAAATCTGCGCGACGGAATTCACCGGAGGAACGAACGGCCCCGAGGAATTCTTCGAAGCGAAAGCGAGAGCGGGAGTCGGAACGGTGCTCTCGATGCACGTAACCGAGAAATCTCTCGAGGAAGCCAAGAAGCACCATGTGAACATCATCCAGTGCAGCCACATGGCCAGTGATGCTCTCGGCGTGAACCTGATGCTCGATGTCATGAAGAAGGAAGACCCGAAGATGACCTTCATCGAAGTCTCAGGCTTCGTGAGAGTGGAAAGAAAGAAGTGGTGAACATTCACGAAAGAAAACCTTGACGGTTTTCTCTCGTGAGCTCTCTTTCCCTTCAAGGTGGCGCTCCAGCATTGGGGCCCACGAGACCCAATGCTTCGCGCATTTTTATTGACATATTTTCATAAAATATCATAATGTTTTTCCATGAACGAAGCCCCAACCATCAACATAGAGGCAGTGGCAGCTGAAATCGGCAGCATGGAAACCGAATCTGCAGTCGCCGAAAAATTGCGCATCCTCTTTTCACAAAATGTGCACAGAAAGGAAATCGGCAAAATCCTGAGTACGGTGCTCCGAACTGGTGACCGTGCCGTCATCGAGAGGACGTACGCGGCATCATCCGGGCTGATCCATCCTGGACTTCGCAATGCGATGACTGCCGAAGCTCTCGGAAAAATCGGTCAAACTGAAGCAGCGATTGCAATCCTCGAAACGGATTTCGAAGACAGTGAGAATGATATCCTCTTTCAGCGGAGACGGATGGAATTGATGCAGCAATTCGGGAAAACGGATGAAGCCGAGAAGTCGTTTGAAAGAATGATCCAAAGGGGGCAAGAAGGGTTCGATCAGCTCCTGAGCGTTCTGCACAATCGCATAGAAGCGAGAGATCTGACTTTTGCAAAAATGCTCTGGGAAAACATGAAAACGAGAGGGCATGCTGACAACGAAAAAATAGCAGCTGTAGAGAAGAGGCTTTTCATGAAATTCGGCCCGAATCCCTTCGAGAACCCCTCTGCAGTGGAAAAAGTCCGGCCAGAAGACAGCCAAGCTATCTTCGATAAATATCTGGGTCTGCTGCAGGGTACCGCAGTCCTCGATGAGGGTATGTTCGGCCTGTGCATCGGCATCGCAAAAAAGCTCCCGAAAGCGCTCTCCGAGCCGCTGTGGTCGGCGATCATCGCACGCGACCCTGCAAGGCAGAAGAACTACGACGCTTTCAAGAAGAAGCAAGCAGCCCCCAAAGCGAAGGAACCGAAAGCACCGCTTCTACAGAGAGCGGCACGAAAGGAAAAGCGTGTGATTCAAAAGATCACGGGGACGGGGCCCATCGAAACACATCCGGAAGACAAAAGTGTGCCGACCGCCTATCGTCTGGAAAATCTGAAAGGAATCCTGCCGAGAGGCGATGAAAAAATGCTGGAGGCCAGCCAGACAATCGCACTCATCAGACTCGCAACGGCTGCCGGACGGGATGGAGGGGAGACGAGGGAAATCTTTGAAAGACTTGTGGATTCGCTTACGACATCCGGAGCAATAAACAAGCAAGAACAGACGATCCTGCGGCGAAAGCTGACAGAGAGCATCGAAATCCACCATCGATCCGACGACAACGATCGTGAAAGAAATGCCGCACGAAGCAGGGTATTTGAGAAAGCATTCCCTGTGCAGCCGACATTTCAGACCCGGCAAACACGTTCGGTCATGACCGGCAATGAATTTGTCGGTTACCAACACCCGACGCACTGACGACCTGTGATAGGATCAGCCCATGCAGACCGATCCCTTCTTCCTCATGGGAATTGCCGGAATGATCCTCGTCCTCATCGGATTCTTCATGGTGCAATCGCATCGATGGTCCTTAGACAGCATCAGGTATGACATCATCAATCTGATCGGCTCCGTTCTCCTTGTCTTCTACAGCATCGCGGGAAAAGTATGGCCTTTCGTGATCCTGAACGGCATCTGGGCGATCTACTCGCTGAAAGACGTGCTGGGGGACATCGTCGCACGAGGAAAAAAACGCGTGGCAAGCATCTGAACCTTCACGCACCAACGACTACTTGCTCATCCCCGATTCCTTCACGATCTGCGTGAAAATTTCCGGATGATGAATGGCGATCTCGCTGAGAGACTTGCGATCAAGAACGATCTTGCTCTTGGCGAGAGCTGGAATGAAGCGTGAGTAATTCAGCCCAACTCCGCGCAGTGCAGCATTCAGACGTACGGTCCAGAGCGAGCGGAAATCCCTCTTCTTGAGCTTTCTGTCTCGGTACGCATTCTGCCCTGCCTTGATGACGGCTTCCTTGGCCTTCTTCACCGTGGTCCTCTTCATGCCCTTGTAGCCCTTCGTGAGCTTGTGGAGG
>SXGR01026061.1_pt1 | contig 10799 bp, 6 predicted proteins | sample 3174711 | NCBI WGS metagenome assembly SXGR01 (sample SAMN11356860, study PRJNA531348) | freshwater metagenome | isolation source: freshwater sample F1-60 | place: China: Fuxian Lake, Yuxi | collected 2017-12-25 | reverse complement strand
CGGTCTGCCCGACCTGCATATCATTGGGCACGAAACCGGCATCTACTGCAGCGCGAGATGCACCAATTGCAGCTCCAAGCTTGTCAGCCACCCTTTCCAGCAATACAAAATTCTCTCCGTTCTGCATACCGCGTCCACCGGATATAACAATCGACGCAGATGTAAGCTCCGGTCTTTCTGACACTGAAAGCTGCTCTGAGACAAATTGCGAAATTGTCTGAGATACCACAAATTCGGAAGTGACTACTGTCGCACTACCACCTGATGCGGCTTCAGTAAAAGCAGTGGTTCGCACGGTGATTACTTTTACCATATCCGCCGACTGCACCGTCGCCATGGCGTTTCCGGCGTAAATGGGTCGTACAAACGTATCTTCTGATACAACCTCAACGATTTCTGATATCTGCGCAACATCAAGCAGGGCAGCAGCCCGTGGCATGAAGTTTTTGCCGGACGTTGTTGCTGCTGCCAGAATGTGGCTGTAGCTTTTTCCCAATTCCGCCACAAGTGGTGCAATGCACTCTGGCAACTGGTGGGCATAGGCATCGGCATCCGCGAAAATTACACGACTCACACCATCGATACTTGCGCCGGCGTCAGCTGCTGCTCTGCAATTCTTGCCAGCGACGAGCAGATGAATTTCCCCGCCAATGGCTTTCGCTGCCGAAACCGTGCTCAAGGTGGCGGCATTGATCAAATGATCATCGTGTTCTGCTACTACTAATATTTGCGGCATGAAATTTCCTAAATAACTTTGGCTTCTGTCTTGAGTTTTTTCACGAGATCGGCAACCGACTCGACGAGTATGCCTGCACCACGCTGTGCAGGAGGTAGCACTTTCAGCGTGGTGAGACGTGAAGTTGTATCAACGCCAAGGTCAGCGGCAGTCACGGTATCGATCGGTTTTTTCTTTGCCTTCATAATATTGGGAAGCGAGGCATAGCGTGGTTCGTTTAAACGCAAATCCGTAGTTACAACTGCAGGCAAGGTTAGCAAAACGGTTTGCTCACCCCCATCCACTTCTCGCTTAACTTCGATTTTGCCATCCTTCAACGTAGTCTTGCAGGCAAATGTTCCCTGAGGGAAATTGCACAGTGCGGCGAGCATTTGACCAACCTGATTATTGTCTGTATCAATGGACTGCTTGCCGAGAATGACCAGATCGATCTGCTCTTTCTTGACCAGCGCCTGCAAAATTTGTGCAACACCCAGAGGCTCTGGATGACTTTGAACTTCTACCAGAATGCCTCGATCAGCCCCGAGGGCCAATGCCGTGCGCAATTGTTCCTTACAAGCTTGCTGCCCAATTGATACTGCAATCACCTCCGCAGCTGAACCCGCCTCTTTCATGCGGATTGCCTCTTCCACTGCGATTTCACAGAACGGATTGATTGCCATTTTGGCGTTGTTCAGATCAACACCTGTGCCGTCAGATTTCACCCTGACTTTTACATTTGCGTCTACGACGCGTTTTATAGCAACGAGAATTTTCATGAGGATTCCTGTCTCGGTAGTCCTGCAGAAATGTCACTGCAGTACGTGCCGCTGCCCGGCAAAAAAGGCGCTAATGATGCCGTTTTTGCGGCAGAGGGTCAACAGAACACGAGAGCAGGCTGGTTTAACTCGAAGCGCTCACTGGTTCCAGAGTGTAGAAGGCTCCACAACTCCACACACCTGTCTGTTCTTTACCTTCGATCAACAATTGTTCGGACAGAGCCACCAATTGATAGAACACATTACGAGCCAGCAACGCATAGAGACCGTTGCGCACATGCAAGATGGGATGAGGTTCACCAGTTTCCGCATTGGCAGTGACTGCAATGGGATGCTCCCTGTCGAGAGTGAATACCTCATCGGTATTTGTGGTAAACCTTATCTGCTGTGTCTCACCCTTCCCGGTTGCATCGAGTAACACTGCAATAAAAGGACAGTCATCAACCTGAATGCGCACCTTCTCCGCCGGCGTGACCAGATAAAACTGTCCGTCCGGTTCCCTTAACAGGATCGAGGCAAACAATTGCACCATGGGTTTGCGGCGGATCGGCCTGCCATCATGGACCCAGGTGCCATCGCGCAAGATGCGCATATTGATATCACCACAGAATGGCGGATTCCACAGATGCACGGGTGCCGGTCCCTTACTTTTCATTTTGCTGATGAGAGTAAAAGGATCGATAGACTTGTCCTGAAGCTCAGTGCTCAAGCGGTTTTTCCATTTCAAGGTCAACGTTACTGGAAGGCAGCAAATGACAGTGTAATCTGGCGTATCGGTCGAAGGCAAAACTGGAACCAAGCCCGGAACTAGGGGCGGATGCCGAAGCGATGATACACTTGTGCCCATCAGTCCCATGCATTGCAGAATTCATTATGTCGAACATCATCAGTGCGGCGGACATTCCAGCTCTTTTTCTCAATGACATTCCACTGCTGGATGTACGCGCCCCTGTAGAATTTACCCGCGGGGCATTGCCTGCGTCGCACAACCTTCCCTTGCTGAACGATGCCGAGCGAACCGCAGTTGGCGTGGCCTATAAAAACGCCGGGCAGCAGGCAGCAATCGCGCTGGGCCATAAACTCATAGCTGGCGAACATAAAGCGGAACGAATTTCGGCGTGGAAGCAGTTTTTCATGGAGTATCCAGATGCTGTGCTCTACTGCTATCGCGGCGGGTTACGCTCTGAGATTGTCCAGCAATGGCTGGCTGAAGCAGGTCTCGAAGTACCTCGTATCGCCGGTGGCTACAAGCGCATGCGCAGGGAGTTGCTTAAGATCATTGAGCATACGGCCGGTTTTAACAACTTGCTTGTCGTTGCTGGCAAAACCGGTAGCGGCAAAACTCACCTGCTGCATGCGATGCAAAACAGCATCGACTTGGAGGGACTCGCCAATCACCGCGGCTCCGCTTTTGGCACTCGCGTCCAGGGCCAGCCAACACAGATTAATTTCGAAAATGCATTCGCTATCGCCCTGCTCAAATTATCCGAAAGGAAACCTCGCCGCCTGTTCGTAGAAGACGAAAGCCGAGCGATAGGCTCTCTGGCGTTACCACAGTCGCTCTATGTAAAAATGCTGGGAGCCCCGATTGCTCTATTGGAAGAATCTCTGGAGCAACGAGCTGATACCATTCTTCGTGATTATATTCTGTCGAATTACCTCGAGTTCAAAAACACGCACCCCCACGATTACCAAACAAAATTTGCTGAATATCTGCTGTCAAGTCTTGGCAAAATTCGACGGCGCCTTGGAGATGAAAACTATCTTGTATTGAAGTCTTGCATGGAGCAGGCGTTGCGAGACGATGACAATTTGGAAGCGCATCGTGAGTGGATTCGCCTGCTGTTACAAAAATACTACGATCCGATGTATGAATACCAGATTGGCAAAAAAATGTCGCGCGTCGTGTTTCGGGGCAATCGTGATGAATTATTGCGGTGGGCTTCGCATCTGGATGTCCAATTGCAGGCGGTGAATGCCTGACGCCTATGCCAATTAATCGAATTGATATCAGTCTTCTCCTTCCCGCTCTGCAACGCAATGCAACAATACTTGTTCCCAATCATCGCATTCGGGACGCTATAGTCAGCACTTATGCCAATTCGTTGAAACAAGCGGTCTTTATCACACCGCAAGTATTTGCCATTGACATCTGGATCCGCGAATTCTGGGATCTCAATGTGCACAGCGGGGTTCCGGCATACGCCAATTTGCAAATGCTGACTTCCAACCAAGAACAATTCCTGTGGACTGAAGTCATCGAGCAGTCAATCTCGCAAAACCCGCTGTTGAATCCCGAGGAAACTGCAAAGACTGTCAACGCCAGCTATCGAAACCTGCAACAGTGGCTACCGGGAAATGCTGTGAGCAGGCTTGGCCAATACTCTGATGCGGCAGATGTCAAAGCATTTATACACTGGATAAAAGCTTACCAGCACCAGTGTGAAAAATTGCAAGTCATCAGCCTGGTTGATGCCATCATAAAAATGGTGGATGACAAAGAGTCGTATCTGGCTGGATCCGGTTTTATTCCCAAAGAAATCTGCCTCGTCAATTTCTTCGAACCACCACTGCTCTATGCGGAATTGTTCGCCCACCTTGCCATGGGTGCCAAAGTGGAGAGCATTTCTCTGTTCGACAATGCCGCGCATGCCGAATTTTCACATTGCGCATTCGAGGATCAGGAGTCGGAGCTCAAGGCCTGTGCCAATTGGGCACGCAATCTGGCCGTAACAGCGCCTGAGCAGCATATTGGGATAATTTTCGCTGCAGATCCCCTCTCTCAGCCCCATATCCGCAATCAATTGCTGGCCTGCCTTTCCCCAGAAGAAGCGTTAGCTGAAAACAGTGCAAAAACACTCTTCAATAGCAGCGGGTCTCGCCAAAATTTGCTGGATACCGGAATCATCCATGATGCATTTCTTATCCTGAAACTAACAAACCAGGACCAGTCCAGCCTGGATTTGAGTCGACTATTGCAATCGCCTTATCTGATCGCAGCTGCAACAGAACAGGAAGCTCGTCTGCAAATGGAATTACGGTTACGCCGGCGAGGAACAGCACGTACCTCACTGACAGATTTGAGTCGGCATCTGCAGGAGGAAAAACGTACGACCTACGCTCCAGTACTGGCTGCCGCCTTGCTGCAAGCAAGAACCCGCTTGCGTCATTTCCCTGCCCGCGCAAGCGCGCGGGAATGGGCAGTCCAGTTGAGTTCCTGGTTAGCCGATTTCGGCTGGCCTGGTACTGCACTGTCGAAGGAGGATCGCGACAAACTCGAACAGTGGCGCGATCTTCTGCACACATTTGCTGAGTCAAGCGTTGTCCTTGGCAACCTGACTCTGGCTGCAGCCATCGCCAAACTCAAATCCCTGTGCCAGCAACAAGCGCTGGCTACCGAATTCAATGCAGGCATTCCTCTTTCTATATATAGCGTCACTGAAGCCATGGGGCTCCATTTTGACCAGGTCTGGTTGCTGGATTTCAGCGATCAGAATTGGCCCCCAGCCGCGCAATCTTCACCCTTTATTCCCCACGCGATGCAGCAGGAAGCACAAATACCCGGCTGCAATAGCAATCTGCAATTGCAACGCGCCGGGCGGCAGTTTTCCATTCTCAAATCCTCAGTCCGGCAAAGCATTATTGCCAGCTATCACCGCACGGATGGCGAACTTGAATTTGGCCCTACCGGTTTTATCCGTGCATGGCCTGAAATTGCAAAATTGCCCTGGGTGATACCCGCTGCTCAAGAATCAGCAGCCACTGGTAGAGCTGTTCTGGAAACAATCACAGACCTGCCTGCATTTCCGGTACAGAGTCAGGAGCCTGTGCATGGTGGTGCGAGCATTATCACTAATCAGTCTACTTGTCCGTTTCGGGCGTTTGCCAAACACCGACTGCACGCAGAACCTCTGGAGAAATTCAGCGCGGGACTTGGCATGCGTGAACGCGGCATAGCACTGCATACCGCTCTGGAATTGTTGTTCGCCAGTATTGGCTCCCGCGCAGAATTATTGGCGCAGGATACCAGCGCGAGAGACTCTCTGATCAACAACGCCGCCCAACACGGAGTTGACTACCTGAGCCGCCAGCATCCTGAATTGATGACCCCTCGCTTTCGCTTGCTCGAACAACGACGCCTTGTGCAATTACTCGATGCATTCCTGCTACTGGAAAGCACGCGCGAGGATTTTCAGGTGGTGGCGCGCGAAACCGCGATTGAGTGGCAATTCGGTACACTGCAATTGCGAGTGAAGATCGATCGCATTGACCAACTGGGTGATACCTGTCTCGCTTTGATTGACTATAAGTCTGGCAAGCGAGTCGTCAGCAGCAAAAGTTGGCTAGAGACGCGCCCGGAAGACATGCAATTGCCGCTGTACTACACAATCACCACCGCCGCCGGGAAGCCACCGGTCTCAGCGCTCATCATCGCGCACGTCAATGCAGAAAAGATGGCTTACTCGGGCTTGATAGCGTCAGCCAATGTGCATGAGTCCCTGCATCCGGTAGGAATTAATTCACACATTCCATCTGAATGGACGGAATTAACCGACAATTGGCAAAAAGCAGTGCATTTGCTGGCGACTGAGTTCAGTGAAGGCGCCGCTCGCGTAGCGCCTTTAAAAGGCCGCAAGACTTGTGAATTTTGTGGACTGCAGCCCTTGTGCCGGATACAGGAATTGGATTCCAACATGGTTGACGATGATGCAGAGGTGGATTTGTGAAGCCAACCCTGCTCGCAGACCATGACCATCGCCAACTCGCACTGGATACGAACTCGTCATTTATCGTGCAGGCACCTGCGGGATCCGGTAAAACCGAAATACTCACCCTGCGTTTCCTGAAGCTACTTGCAACCTGCGAACAGCCCGAGCAAGTGCTGGCCATCACCTTTACACGCAAAGCTGCCAATGAAATGCGCCGGCGCATCGCAGCAGCGCTGCAGTGGGCGGCAGCCTATCCGCACTCGGAGCCGAGAGAGTTGAATGACTTGCAGGCACAACGTCTCGCTATCGCCACCACTGTGCTGGAGCAAGACAAGCAGCACAATTGGAATTTGTTAGAGAACCCAGCACGCTTGCGCGTGCAGACGATCGACAGTTTCTGTTTTTACCTGGCCAATCAATTGCCCGTGCTCTCTCAACTTGGTGGCAACCCAAGAGTGAGCGAAGACGTGTCACCGTGTTTCGTCGATGCCATCAGCAACACCTTGGCGCAGCTGGAAAGCCCTGGTTCGCTCAGCGACGATATCGCAGCGCTCCTGCAACATCTGGACAATGATGTCGCCAAGGTAGAGCGCCTGCTGATTGGATTGCTGCATAAACGTGATCAGTGGCTGGGTCACATTCTCGAAATCAAAGCGTCAGTCACCGATGCTCGCCAGTATTTGCAACAAAGCCTCGAAGAGCTGGTCTGCGAGTCCTTGATGACAGCCAGAACTGGTCTGCATCCCTACGCTGGCGAACTGATACCGCTGTTGAATTTCGCTGCCGAGATCCAGGCACGGACCGGCAATCTGGACATACCTGATTTTGTCCAGTACGCGGACTTGCCACTGCCAAACTATGCAGAGATGCCCTACTGGCTGTTTCTTCTCGAAACCTTGTTAACAAAAAATAAGGATGCACCCTCGTGGCGTCAAACAGTCAATGTGAAAAATGGTTTCCCAGCTACACACCAGAGTGACAAAGCGCAAACGGCGGTATTCAAATTACGCAAGGAAGCAATGACTGATCTGCTCAAGTCACTCGCCGCCGACGACGATTTGCTGGCTTCACTCGATTACCTGCGAATGCTGCCCGACCCAGCACTCACTCCGGAATCCTGGCAGTTTCTGGCCGCATTGACGCGCGTGCTGGCGCATTTGAGCAGTGAGTTGTTGTTGTCTTTTCGCCGCTTCCGCGTAATCGACTATGCGCAGGTGAGTTCAGCCGCGCGCACAGCCCTCGGTGATGAGGAAAATCCAACAGACCTGGCGCTTTCCCTCGATCACCGTATACAACATGTGTTAGTGGATGAGTTTCAGGACACGTCGCAAATGCAGATGGATATTCTGCGTCAGATCACTGCAGGATGGGAACCTGGAGATGGCCGGACGCTCTTTCTTGTCGGCGATGCCATGCAATCCTGTTACGCCTTTCGCAATGCCAATGTGGGAATTTATCTGCAAGTGCGAGCACACGGGCTGGGCAATATCTCGCTCATCCCGTTAACACTGGAATCAAATTTTCGCTCGCAAGCCAATATTGTCACCTGGGTGAATCAATTATTCGCATCCGCGTTTCCACAACAGGCGAATATATCCCGAGGCGCAGTGCCCTACACGAATTCTGTCCCCGTGAACTCGCCAGACGATGATCTACTACCACGGGTGACGCTGCTGGTGAATGAACCCGGTGAGAAAGAGCTGGCGCAACAGGCCGAGGCAAATGCCGTTGTGGCTAGAATTCAATCGCTGCGATTGCGCTATCCGCAAGACTCCATCGCGGTACTTGTGCGCGCCAGGACACACCTGATTCACATTATCCCGGCGCTGCGTGCAGCTGGCATTCAGTGGCAGTCCACCGATATAGACCGCCTTGCAAGCCTGCCAGTGATCGAAGATCTACTTAACCTGACCAGAGCCGTGCTGAATCTGGCAGATCGACTTGCCTGGTTGGGGTTACTGCGCGCCCCTTGGTGCGGATTGACAATTGACAATCTGCACGCTGTTTGCAGCCATGCCGGAACAGAAAGTATCTGGAAGTCCCTGCAAAAACCCGAGAACATCCCCGGTCTTTCCAATGATGCCAGAGAACGACTGCAAGGCATGCTTCCCGTTCTGCAATATGCCACGCTGAATCGCAATCGGATCAGCCTGCGATCATTGCTGGAAACCAGTTGGGGCATGCTCCAAGGCAAGGCCATCGCAGCCAATCAAGTGGAGCTGGACTGTATTGCGCATTACTTTAATCTAATTAGCCAGAATGAAGTCGGATTCGGCATTCCAGATATCGATCAATTCAGTGAGATTGTAGCCGCCGCATTTGTGCCGAATCGCTCTGAAGAAGGTACCGCAGCTGCACCTGGCATACATTTGCTCACCATGCACAAGGCGAAAGGGCTTGAATATCACCATGTTATTCTCCCTGGCTTGGCGCGCACGCCACCGAACGATGATGCACCTCTGTTGCAGTGGCATGAGCGGCTTAATTCTGCTGGTCATTCGCGCCTGTTCCTCGCGACACTCTCTCCAACCGGCGCCGAGAAGAATACAATATTTACCCTGCTGCGCTTTGAACAAAACTATCGAACCGCGCTGGAGAGCACGCGCTTGCTCTATATAGCTGCTACGCGAGCGAGATCATCAGTGCATTTATTTGCCACTTTGGAGCGCAATACCAGTGGCGAGATAAAACCCAATCGCGCGAGCCTGCTCAGCCGAATCTGGCGAGAACTACGCGATCAGCCCAATCACACCAAAGAAATTCCTGTTTCGGCATTCGCTGACACAAGCAGCACAAACGCCACAATCCCACTCAGCGACAAGGACTATCCGAAATTGACGCCGCTGCGTCGGTTACAGCATGCGCTGACCCTGAATCCGTTGCGGCTGCAGAATTTGCAGCAATTGAAACTCGAACTAAATTCGCAAACCGTCCCAGATTCCCAACCTTTCTCTTTACAGAAAGAAGCGGCTTTGGGCACCGTCATTCATCGCAGTCTCGAAGCGATTGGCAAGTCCGGGAATTTGATTCTCGATCAGGCACGTTTGACGACACTGCGGAAAAGCTGGCAGCTGCAGCTTCGCAATCTTATCTCCCCGTCCGAGCTACCGCATTATCTGAGTCTCGTAGAAGCTGCTGTGACCCATACATTGAGCAATCCATCTTTGCGGTGGGTATTTCTGCAAGATATCGAGCACAGTGCATTCGAACTGGCGTTGACGCAAAAACGCGAGGATGGATTGCGTCACTATAAAATTGATCGCATCGCTGTCGACTCTGCAGGTATGTGCTGGATTATCGACTACAAATCAGCACTACCTGCACCGCAACAAGATGCCGATGAGTTTATTGCCGAACAAAGCCGGCAATACAGCGCGCAATTGCTTACCTACAGAAATCTTTATTCGCAGACCCAGCAGCGCCAATTGAAATGTGGACTGTTGTTTACCAGTCTGGGCAGACTGGTGGAATTGGGGCAAACCTGATTGCCAATTTAAATTGACTGTCCAGCAAGGATTCGAGGAATCGCAAAAATTGGCCGCAGTAAAAAGATTCTAACGAATTACAAATCCTGCTCGGCAACTGCAAAAATGCCAGGCGCATCTCGCAAGTAACCCTTGTAATCCATTCCGCTTCCGAACAGGTAGAAGTCTTCGGCGTCCATTCCGATAAAGTCGGCCTTGATCGGCGCCAGTTTACGATTGTGAATCTTGTTAACCAGCACCGCTGTAAACACGCGCTGGCATTGCTGACTTTTACAATAGTCGACAATACCTGCAAGCGTCGCACCTTCGTCCAGAATATCATCGATCACGAGTACCGTTCGTGCTGACAGAGCATGCTCCGGAAATTTGCGCCATTCCAGTTTGCCACCGCTGGTGGCATCCCGATAACGAGTGACATGCAGGCTGTCCACCTGCAAAGGGAATTGCAATCGCTTGCACAGTTGCTCGGTCACCATATTGGCACCAGTAAGGACGCTCAGCAATATCGGATTGGATTCTGCAAGTTTGGCGTGAATCGCTACTGCCATGTGGTCAATTGCAACCTGCACCTGATCCGCTGTGTACAGACAGCTCGCACGCTGCTGCACAGCCCGGACCGGCTCCGGCACCCCCGTCAATTCCAGCCGCTTTGCATAACTGGATAGTCCACTTTGGGAATGGTTTCTGTCTGCAGATTTACTCATCACTGATGCCTTTGACGTGGCCAATAATTACCTGATTCCGATCGCAAGCCGCCAGGTCGTCCAGCGCTCGCCCTCTTCATCTCTCCAGCTCCAAAGATTATCTCGATGTGCATTACACCATGCGCAGCGTTCAGTGTTTCGGACTGGGAAATACGGCGCATCAGGATTTCGCGCGAGTGTTATCAGGAATATTCGCAATCAACTGCTTCGCGGCTTGCCATCGTGGTGACTGGAACAGCCTGCTGATTTCCTGCGCTGGATGCGCGCGCATTTTCACCAGGCGCTGATTGCCTTTGACCGAATTCGCCTCCAGCCAATCCGCAACAGTCAATGCACAACTGCGGTCATTGCAAACGAGGATCATGTCACAACCGGCTTCGAGAGCGAGCGCTGATCGCTCCTGAGGT
>SXGR01017052.1_pt1 | contig 10804 bp, 2 predicted proteins | sample 3174711 | NCBI WGS metagenome assembly SXGR01 (sample SAMN11356860, study PRJNA531348) | freshwater metagenome | isolation source: freshwater sample F1-60 | place: China: Fuxian Lake, Yuxi | collected 2017-12-25 | reverse complement strand
ATCCCCTATTACACAAACTCCATCACCATCACGTCTGCCCCGTATCTGGCCGATAGCAATGGTGTTTTGGACTGCTTCAATGTGCTCACCCAGGCCGTGGCCAACTGTTCGAATTTCACCGCCATTTACTTTCCGCCTGGGACGTACGTCATCTCAAATCAGGTCCAGATTAAGGATAAGTCCATTGTGATTCGTGGGGCTGGATCGAACCTCACCCATATCATCGGTCGCCACACCAACAGCACGGCTCAGGGGCTGTTCTACGTGCGGGGAGCTAGCAGTTCGCTGACGTTGGTGACAAACGGGCAAACGGTGGGGTCATCCGCCGTGATAGTCACCAACACATCGAGCCTCACCGCGGGAACCTACATCATCACACTCCAGAATAACGACACAAACACGCTTGAGGGTGACATCCCAGGCGGTGAGACGACCACAAGTGCATACTACCAGAAGCAGTGGAACCGCATTGCTTCCGTGTCTGGATTCACCCTTAACTTGGATCGGCCACTGTATTCCACCTACGATCCCACAACGAACCTTTATCCTCGCGTCCAGCGCATGGTGCCAACCACGAATTGCGGCTTCGAAAACTTCCGCTTCACTCAGCAGGGGACCAACGATGCGAACTTCTATTTTTTCCAGTCCGCTGACTGCTGGCTGTCGGGTATATGGAGCAGCAACGCGAACACTCACCATATCTCGTTTGATAACTCGTGGCGCTGCTCGGTTATAAGCAACACGTTCTTGTATGCCAACACCTACGGGCAGGGTGGCTATGGCACTGGGATTTCCGGTAGCACTGACATATTAGTTGAGAACAACGTGCTTTATCACCTTCGCCACTCTGTAATCATACAGAACGGGACGAGCGGGGCTGATGTCTTCGCCAACTATTCGTCGAGCATGTATGACGTCCTCGGACTGTCGGTCAACTTTCTCATGTCGGATTTCGAGGTGCATGGAGGCCACGCCATCAAGAATATCATCCGCCACAACGTTGGCCAGAAGGGCCAGTTGGATGATTACTGGGGGTCGGATGTCCTGAATACTTTTGAGCGAAACTACTTCTATGGGGAAAACCTAGACCGAGGCACCAACATCACAAGTGCACGCTACGGGTTCGCCATGAACGCACTGCAGCTTTCCAACAATATCATCGGCAACGTGTTCGGGTATCCAGGATACACGGGAACCGCAACGAACGAGATGGGAGGCACGCAGAGGTCTAACCCTAGCGACTATACGCGGGTGACAAACACAATGATTTTCCACGCCAATCTCGATTACAAAAACGGCGTGACTTGGTATGATCCAACAATCGGTGATTTGATCATTCCAACCAGCTACTCTGGCACGAACAAGCCCTCCTACTGGGGCAGTATTCCGTGGCCAGCCATCGGCCCTGATCTTGAAATCAAGACCAACATGATTCCCGCCCAGGCGTGGTGGCTCGGCGTTTTGGGGCAGTCCGCCGCAACCACAACCACAAACGCGCCGATTCTTGTGGCTGTGAGTCCGCTGGGCAGCGCCTACTTCACGAATCTTAACTTCCGCGCATTGGTGGACTACTAACGTCCCGCGCCCATCATTTCCCGAAGACGGTCTGGACGCGGAGTGAATACCGCCCCAGGCTTCTTCGGGAATAGGTCCGCTTCCTTACCCTTACCCGTGGATATCCTGCTGTAGTAGCGCTGTGCCAATCCCAGCATGCGCTTCTCGTAAGGGTTAAGGCCGGCCTCGAACTCTTGGCGTTGATCCTTGCTGATGTCGGAGAGCGGATCCTGAGCCCTCAGCGAGGCTTTGAACCTGTCCTTGGTGTAGCCAAGCTCCAGCGCTGCGGTGTAGAACTTTTGCGCGTTCTCCATGTCCGCGTTGTAGATCGCTCGTCTAAAGTTGCGGACCACCTTCTGGTCGGGCGAGTTGTAGTGCCAAGCCTCAAACCGCTTGCCGGTCTTCTCTTCCTTCCAGTCGGAAGCCATTTCGCGCACCTCGTAGTATGCCCACTGCTCAGGATCTCGCCGCCGCACCTGCAGTATCTTCCGTTGCCACCAGTCGCCAGCCGACTCAGGGCTGTAGAAGTAGGGATCCAACTGTGACCGTAGGGCCACCGCCACGTCCCGGTCCACGGCCTGCCCCAGCATCCAATACCAGTCAGCGCGGTCCACGCCGCGCTGGTTGAGCACGTCGGGAAATGGATCCTTCCCGCTCGTCATCGTGTATGCAAACTTAGCTTCCGGTCTTACGCCTTGGACGGCCTTGTTAAGGAAGTCGCCAGGTGCCTGCTTGGCGAAGTCCTTTGCGAAACGGGCAAAGCTGATGTCCCCCTGAATCCAATCGCCAGCCAGCCGGACGAAGTTGTTTCCGCCCACCCATTCCATTACGTCGGAGAGTGCGTTGGGTAGGTAAATGACGCGCACCTTGCCATTTTCGTCCTTACCAAGGATCAGATGCAGGCGGCGGCGGTCCATCTCGGAGAGTTGGGACTCCAGGTCATCGTCCGGCTCCCAGAGCCCTGCAGCGGCTCCGCCAAACTGATTCCAGGCTTCCACCGCCGCGCGTACCAAAATGAGCCGCAGGCCTATCCCTACGGCTGCGACGGTAGTGTTTACCGCGAGAGCCCGTCCCGCGTTCTTGGCGGCCAGGATGTCGCCAAGTTTAACCATGTCCACCATGTTCCTGGCTAGGTTGACGTGGTATTTCATGTTGACCTCGGACCAGCTCCAGAACGGGAAGACGTATTTGCGCAGGAAGGCCCCGGCCACGCTGATGTCGTTGTAGTCGCCAAACGTCTTGCGGCTAATCAAGCCTGCCTTCTGGTAGTTATTGAGCTGCGCGTCAACCTCTGCGTGGTGGGCTCCGCCGTAGACGGGGCGCTCACCATTCTCCATCCGCTCCAGGTCGGCTAGGAACTTGGCATATCGGAAGGTGCTCTCGCGAACCGCCGAAAGTCCGGTGGTCATCCTCCAGAACCTGCCCCATGTGTCCTTGGCTTTATCTGAGTCCGACATGAACTCCCTAAATCCCTTCAAGGTCTGGATCTCGTCGGCCTCAGCGGCTGTGACTGTCTGAAACACACCCTCTTTCAGGGCTGCGTCATACTCTAGGGTCGGGTTGCCTGCCGCGCCTTGTCGGATCTCCGTAAGTGATCGCTTGAGATACTTGGATACGGTCGGATCCAGGCCGAAAACCTTATCGATGGCATCCGTCATGGTGTTGCCATACTCATAGCGCACCCAGTTGAGCGGGTTGAACAGGATGTTCCACTTCCAGAGCTGCTGCGTCTTCGCCAGCGGCTTCATTAGGCTCGCGCCAAAGGTTGGGTTGGCTTCGGCCTGCTCGCGCTTGGCGATACCTTCTAGTGCGTCCGCCACCTCTACGGGAACGATCCAACGCACCTGCTCGCCGACAGTGAGAGCATCCCTTATATCCTCTGCTGTGATGTTTACCGTCCCGCCCATGCTGCGGATCTGCTCCAGCAGGTCAGCATCGGTCAGGGCCTGCCCGATGCGTGCTGATAGTGTTGCCCGGTCGATGACATAGGCGGCGGCCAGCTTGAGTCGCTCGCTTGGGCGGATGACCGTGTAACCTGGCGGCAGATGCCTTTGGTCGTAGAGAAGCTTCTTGGCTAAGTCCGCGCCGAACCGCTCCGTCAGGTCCTCTTCGTGCTGCTTGCTGATGTCGTAAGGCTTCACGTCCCTCTCTACCAAGTCCACCTGGGCATTGTTGGCGAGCACGTCGGCTGCGTGCTTATACATAGCCGCAAGGTAGTCCGACTGGTGTAACTTGCGCGTGCCGGTGATCGGCATCATGTATGGCCGCCAAGGACCATCGGTAGTCGCCCTCACAGGGGCGAGGCGTCCTGTCCACCCTTCAAGGATGTGGTGCGGGAAGTAGTCGGGATTCTTCATCTCCTCAGGGATGATCTCGCCGTGGTCCTCCAGCTCCTTCTGCATGGACTCCACGAAAGCATAATGCCGAGCGAGCGAGTCTTCGATAGCCTCCCTGTGCGGGCTCTTCTCCACAGCCAGCCTCGCCTCGGAAGCTTGAGCTATTACGTCCTCAAGGCTGAGACCGGCGGGTGGCGTGATGGGTCCGCCGTCGTCGGTCTTAAGGTGTCCCACCCTGTAGGCTAGGTCGCGCCACAGAATGACGTTTCGGAAAATGAACCAAGGGTTCGCGTTTAGCTGCGGCATGAGCGCATCGCGCATGTCGTTCCACTTGTCGATGCGTTCCGCGTTGGCCTTTGCGCCCTTGGCTCGCTCAGCTTGGATCTTGTTTGTTAGACTCTCGTATTTCGCGAGGGTGTTTGGGTCGATGTCCTTTCGCCCTAGTCTTTGGATTGGCGCAATGATGGCCTTCACCCTGCGCTCAGCCTTCTTTCGGGCGAGGTCCGTTTCTGCGCTTACCGCCCGATGCCAACGGCGGACAGCCGCAAACTTCGCAACGCCTTCCCCGCTGGTCGGTAGCTCTGGCAGTGCTGTGGCGAACTTGCGCGCCCACTTTTTGAACTGCTCCCACCACGTATCAACGGACTGAGTTGGGTTTGTTGTTGCGCCCTGCACGTCAAGGATGGCGCGTCGTGCCTGCTCGGGTGCAAGCCTCTCGCCGCTTGAAGGAGCCGGTGTTGATGGCTGTGAGGCTCTCGCGTCATCGTCCGATTTCGCTGCCTGGAAGCCAAACTGGGCGTTCTCCAGTTGGGCCATCTCGTCCCTGGCCGCCTTGGCGTCCTTGGCGTTGCCACTACTCTTAGCGGCCACGATGCGTGCCGTCAGGGCGTCGTGTTTGGATTTGTAGTCCTCGGGCTTTAGTGCGAAACGGATGTCGTCTGAGCTACTGAAGCGCTGGCTAAGAGGGATGACGTTGCCCTGTCTGTCGCGGGTTATAGGGCTCGCGGATTTGATTTGGTTAGGCTCCTTGACAATGAATAACGTTGCTGGGTTTTCCCCGGTGGAGCTTATCAGGTCAGAATCGTCTATGTTGTCGATCCTTATGACGGTGGCCTTCAGGGACTTCCAAAAATTGGATAATTCTTCGCTGTCTGATACGTCTATTCCGTCAAGCCCCAACAGCTCTGACAACTTCTCCTCGGAATAGCGCCTATACCATGGCTCATCAGGAACGCCCTGATCCTCGGTGTAGTTAAGCCTCCATTGTTTTCCTTTAAGGAAGTATTTCCGTGGGGTGCCGTAAACCTCAGCGGTTGCCTTGTCGCTTGAAAACGAGAACCCTATTGCGCTCGTTAAGTTCTGCGCTCGCCAATCTGGATCAAAGGTTTCAATTTCAATTTTATCACCCCGCCAGGCGACAGTCGTAAACCCCGCCTTGCTCGCGGCCTCATCCACCATCCTTTGGGCAGTCTCCAAGTCTCCGCGCTCGACGGCTGCTAGATATTCACGGTCCTGGTCCTTAAGCGAGAAGCGGGGCGGAGGTTTTTCGGACTCCTGAACAGGAAACCGCTCACTAGGCGTAAGTGTGCGACCGGCAGCGTCAACTACAACAACTTCCCTAGACACGCTCCCGCCCCATACGATCACGTCCTGCTCATCGTGGGCTAACGACTCCGGTCCAAACCTAAGATGCGGTGGAAGCGGTGCGTCAATTGGGAGTTCTAGCCATGCCCTGATGTGGTAACCCCACGCCGTGTGTCCAGTTACAATGAAGGCATCCGAGTAACTTGCGTAACGAGGTAGGCTTACGATATCACCCACTTGAAGATCCAGCTTAGGCGTCTTGTAATCTTTAAGCTCTTTCTTGGTGGCCTTATGGCTGTCGATAACGTCAACCAGCGGCTCCCCGTCGGATCCGTAACCCACGAGGGTTCCTTTAATCTTATACCATGGCCGATCATCCATACCCGCGAACGATATGGCTTCTGGGTGCCAATAGGCAGAAACGCCCGCCTCCAAAAAACGATCAGCGTGGTTATAACTGCGGCCCCCTTCAGGTGGTGCGCCTTTCCTCCAAACCGTAACAGTCGCGCCCTTCTGCTTGGACGTGTCCAGTAACGGAGTCGATGGGGCGTAGTAGCGCACTGATACGGGTCTAAGCCCGGCGACTTTAGCCGCATCGTCTAGGATCCGCTGCGCCTTCTTCATGTCACCGCTCTCGACGGCTGACATATAGGCGGAGTTTAGGTTTTGTCTCTCTGCGTTTGGGTCGCTTTGGTCGGTGGGATTCATTCCTCCATCTAAAGCGAAACGACCGCCAGATTCAAAGTTCTTGTCACCCTGCTCCCGCTTAAGCCTCGCCGATGCAACGTGCCGCACCGCTCGCGTGATTAGCGCCTTGACCTCATCATCCGATATCTCGCCGCCTGTCAACTTGCGCCATGCCTTCTTAATGGCCGCCACAACGGAGCGCCACAGCCCCGGGTTCCCGCTGGCATTCTCGGCCATGTGAGCTAGGAGTTCCTCCGCAGCCTCTACCCGGTCCGCTGCGTCCGTCATGTCCAGCCCGTAGGTGGATGCGATGCGGCGCAATTCCGCGCTTCCATCGTATGCTCGGAGCACTGCTTCAAGCATCGGCTTCAGCTCATTACCCAGCACCGCCCGAAGCCCGAAGTGCCCCACCTGCTCGTGAATCCACTTCCGGCTGGCCTCCTCCGCGTCGCTGAGATTGTCCGCTACGAGGTAGGTGCGCCCCCGCCAAAACACACCTTGTGCCCCACCACCTCGACGGAGCGGCTGCGGCAGGTCTTCCACGCGTTGAACTACTACCGTCGGCGTAGCGCCTGGCATCGCGGTGGCCAACCGGTCCACGACCCCCTGCACGTCAGCCTTACTCATGCCGCCAGAGGGCTTGGCCTGCATGGCAAAAGGAACGTTGTCATCAGGCTCCGTGCCTGCTGCCGCAGTGAACGAGGCTGGATCTGGCTTAAGGTAAAGGTTCCCGGCGAATCGCTGAGTGCCGAATCTGCGCCCATCCTCCACCACCACCTGGTCAAGCTCTCCGTCCTGCCCGGTCTCCAGATCAGCCACTACGAAATTCGTGCCGTCTACCGTGAACTTGTCGCCGACAGTTAGACTACCGGCAGGAACTACGTTGCCAGCCTTGTCTGTCTTTCGGATGGCCCGCCTGTTAAAGTCGGCATTTGCGGCGGCCTCCTTGTCGAGCGGCGATTGCTTGGCTGCTCCCGCTACCTTACCTTCTCGCCGCTCCCGAACGGCATTCATGAGGGCACGCCATAAGTCCTCCACTCCGAAGTCAGGGCGCACGTCCCCGTTACTGATCAACGCCTGGACCACCTGGTCGGGGGAGTGTTTCCCCTGCGTGCTGACAAGCCGTCTGCCGTATGCAGTTCTGACAAAGTCGTGGTAGTCGCCTGAATCATACATCTCCTGGAAGCGCTGCGCCCTGTTGGCCGATCTAGCCACGAACACGCGCAGGCTGCCAATGGTTGATTCGATGATATCTATCAGATCGGGATTTTCGCGAACCGCCTTGGTTCGGCGGCGAGAAGAGGGTGCGGCCCGAGGGGGTAGCGTCTCAGCTTTACCCTCCGCCGGCATTGCAGAGCCTTCACGCTCATCGAGGCCGGTGATAGTTTCCGAGGGCCGCTGCACGGTAGTGGCTACGGGCGGCACCGTAAAGGAATCTTCGTTTTGCTTGGGTTTTGGCGTGGAAACAGGCGCTGGGTTTTTGGCGGATGCATTACCGATAACGTTTGAAGCGTTATCTTTCACGTTATCGGTAGCCGTCTGAATTATAGGTTGCTTTAACGATGCAGTAGCTTGTGGTGTCTCGGCTGTTTTCCGCGCCTGAAACGGCTGCCCAGTGGCCATCTCGCGCTCCACTGCCGCGTCGAGGATTGCCTGGTCAACCGGAGAGTCGTCCGTTGACGTCTCGACCGCACTCCGCAATCCCTCGGTTGTCTGTCGCTCGGAAACGCCCATGGCGTTCCTGTGCTGTTTAGTTTCCACAGCGGTCGGCACCTCAGCTCTATCTCCTCGTGCAAGCCTAATCTGATCGGGCGTCAAGCCTGCGGCCATGTGATCAATCGGCTTCTGGCCCTGGCTGTGCCGGTCCTCGTTTAGTGTTCGTGTTCGCAGCACGCGCCAAAGGTCGATGTTGCCGTCCTTGATGGCTTTGGAGCCGATCAAGGCTTCGGCTTCTACCCTCTGATCTGGCGTCCAAAGTCCGCGCTCCACAGAGATCAGATCCACGGCACGACCGCTTAACTGGTCCCAATCGTGCGTCGCCAGTTCCGCGGAGACTTTAGCTACAGCCTCTTCATTCAGGTCTGGCTCTGGTGGCACCCTAACTCGCGGCTTCTCCGCTGTGACCTGGTTGGCCTGAAGTGCGTCCTGTACCTGTTCTAGTAGCGTGCGCGTGACGGTGACCGTCTCAGGTTGTGGGGCCTGGGTTGACGGGTTTGGCGGCGGTGGTGGACCCTGCCAATCTGCGCCCTTGTATGATAAATCGACGTCAACAATGGCTTTCTCTGGTTGGGGTTCCGTTCCTTGGATGCCTAGCGCTTTTCTTGCACCCTTGCCAAGGACGGTCATGAGGAAGCCAGTGGCCGCGCCTGCGGCACCGCCTTCAAGCACCGACTCCATTAGTTGCCGGTCTTCGTCGTAAAGATTCTGCGCGACTAGGTTGGACGCTAGCGTCTGGAGCGTCTCCTGGGATCCTTCCTCGGCGGCTGACTTGCCTGCCTCGACGATGGTTTGGAGTGCTCCCTTGGTGTCAACGTTGATGCGGTTAAGGATGCGACCTAGCGGGAGAGCCTCCGAGGTGCCAACGCCGGCATTCAGGAGGAAAGATGCAAACGCTGAATCCTGATCCGCGCCAGATCGCTTAGCGTCCTCATAGCCCTCCACACCCCCCGCTACCGCGCCGGTGGAGGCTGTGATGGCTGTGCCGGCCGCCTTGGCAATCCTGGCGGGGGCGAGCAGCTGGCCGCCTACGCCGGTCGCTGCAAAGCCTGCGGTGGATCCGACCGCCTGTGGCAGGGTTGACCAGAGGAACGACTTGCCCTTGAGTCGCGGATCCTCTGGGAAAGCACTCTCGACCATATCCTCGGCCCCCTGGCCGAATTGGTAGGGCAGGGTTTGTTCAGGCTCCGTGCCGGTGATGGCTCCCAGGCCCACGCCCACAGCTTTGGGAATGGACCCCAGGACGCCAGCTCCTCCTTGGGCAAACGCGCCAAAAGCAGACTTTGCCGTCTCGCCAATGGTAGGGTCTGGCGGTGGGACGTCGCGAAGCAGGGCTGCGTGGATCTGGTCTTGCTTGGCGTCGTCGGGGAACTCGACGAAGCCGTGTCCCGTGACGTAGACGCGCTGTGGCATAGGGTTACTTTTTGGCTCTAAGTTTATCGAGAACTGTTTGCTCTTTGGCAATGGCGTCGATCAGCTTACGCACTCGGGCGTCGTAGGCCTGGCGCTCTTTGGGGGTCGTGATGCGTGTACCGCCCCCAGCTTGACCTCCGAAAATAGGAGTGGAAACACGCTCGGGGGCTGACGTGCCTAGGTCGTGGAGCTGCTTCTCCAGGTCTTTGATTTTGGCGCGCTGGTTTACGATGGCCGGGATGTCGTCTTCAGTGATGGCTGTTGTGGTATAGGTGCCACTAGGTGTGGCCAATGACTCTGATGCTCTCGGGGATTGCACCGCTGCTGGTTGCACTGCGGTAGGCTTGCTACCTCGCCGCTTAAGCACGCCATTGGCACTGTCGTATACGTCCACGGTGGCCCCCTTTGCCTCCTCCATCATAGGCAGGATCCGGTCGATGGTCGCCTGCGCCTCAGACTCGCCCTTCTTGTCTCCCCTCACCTTGGCTGAAATCTTGGCGCGGGTGGCCTCCGCTAGGGATGACTCTAGCTGGTCTGGTTCTTCGGGTGCCTTCTCGTCGTCCGGTGAGAGATCCCGCGTGATTGTGCGCGTGGTCTTGCCATCCTCGTCCGTGGCAATGCTGATCTTGCCGCTGGGTGTGGCTTTCTTTGGGGTTGGATCCTTGAAAAAGTTGGCCGGGAGTCCATCGAACGGAGTGCCTGCGAACATCTCTGGTGGGGCCTTCTTGATGGCGCTTTGAAGCAGGGTGTTGGCGTGTTCCGCCTTGATTACCTCCTTTTCAACGCCGTCCTTGAGCCAGTCCAAATGCTTCTGAATCCGCTGGTTTCGCTCATCTGATTCACGCGCATCCAGTCCACCCTTCAAGGCTGCATTGCGCTCTGTGTTCTGCTGTTCAACGGCCTTGAAGTGAGAGCCCTGCTGGGTGGCTAGCCTCTCCTGGTGGGCCTTTTCGGCCTCGGCTGATGCGGTCCTAAACGTGCGGTTGGCTGCGGCCTCGGCCTGGCTTCCCGCAAGCATGTTGCTGCGGTAGGTGTCATCGGCGTTAGCTCGGCGCTCATCCAGTGCGTCCCTGCGCTTCTCTCGCGCCTCTGCGCGCCTCATGACAGCCGCCCGACTGAGGGCTTCCAGGCTATCGTTAACCATTCCCACGTCTTGGTAAGAGATTCCCATATTATTTGCCTACTGGTTTCCAGCCTGCTTGACCTGCGGTGGCTGCGGCATTCAGTGCCAGACTTATCCCGGCCATCCACGGGTTTGCTTGGGTCTTGGCATACTGCATCTGAGACGAATAGCTATCGAGCGCCGCACCCCTGCCTGCCGCGCCTGCGCCTTGATTGACATTTGTTAGCGATGGGGCGCGAGCGATTGGCGTGGTGCCGTTCTGAGCGCCTGAGAGCTGTGCAAATTGAGCGACCGGGTTTTCACCTGAGAGGTAAGCCCCAAGATTAGAACGATCCTGCACCTCCTTGCGGAAGCGTGCATCGTCTGGCGTCGTTCCGCTAGTGAGTAGGTT
>SXGR01167099.1_pt1 | contig 10806 bp, 5 predicted proteins | sample 3174711 | NCBI WGS metagenome assembly SXGR01 (sample SAMN11356860, study PRJNA531348) | freshwater metagenome | isolation source: freshwater sample F1-60 | place: China: Fuxian Lake, Yuxi | collected 2017-12-25 | reverse complement strand
GGCAGCACTGATGAGCGCAAAATAAGTGGCCTGCCTCGCGGTTGTAAAAAAGCCCTGCAGTTCAACTGGGCTGCAGGGTTTTTTAATATGGAAAAGAGCGACTTTTATTTTTGCGCTGAACGAATGAAGATAGCGTCACTAATTTTTTCGAATGCCGACTGATAGATCTTTGGATCCTGTATTGGATCGTCACGATTGGCTTGCTGACCATAGTCACCTGAGAATTTTTTTCTTTCGACAAAATTCAAGCGGATTTTTGCAGATTTTGAGGAGAGTTCCTCAATGAATGCAGTCACTGCCGTTCTTCCTTCAACCCGCATCCCCGCCAGGAAAGAAAGAAATGCTTCGTTGCCCTTCGCACCTTTGGTGGGGGATTCTGCTGTAATAAAGCCGGTATCCAGATTGGCTGAATTCACGATATAGCCCAGATCCTGAAAGACGGACATCGCCGAATTGAACGCTGTCTTTTTGTCCACTTCAAACGATCGGGACTGATACGCTTGTATTTCCAGTGAAGTTTTGTTCTGTGGCGCATCATTCATTGCGCAACCGCCAGTGAAGAGCGCACTGCCTACCATCAGACCGCACAGCACTCGTCGAAAGATGCCACCGCCGTGGTTCATGCCGAAGCACGTTGCCACCCGATTGGCCGCAACTTCGGAGGCTGAACTATTGGGACCAGGGTTGGTTTTGATAAAGGTCGTCATGGTTTTCATGGCTCAGCCTCAGAATGAAGAATAGCGGGAAGAAAAATCAGTCACTGTTTTCACGCCTTTGATGTCTCTGAACTTGATGATTAGCGTGATCGTCCGACTGGATTGCTCGAGACCTGAGCTGTTGCTGGACGCGCCAGCCAGAATGATCGTTGCAAACGCCGAGCTGGAGCTGTCATTCGATAGCGTCGCTTGCTTTTGATAAGTCCAGGACTCTTCGCCATCGGCGTTTTGTGTCACCAGATTGGGCGCACCAAAAGTCTCGATGACTTCCTGTTGCGTTGTGATGTTTTTCTTGAGTGTGATGCTGACCTGACCTGCGGTCAGATTGCTCTTGGACAGTTTCTGGTTTTCGATCTCGCGCTGCGTCGCGCATCCCGAAAGCAGAATGGCCAAAGCCATGCAGAGAACGGCGCATCTGTTCATGATTTCGTCCTGAATTAAAAAGGGTAATAGATCGGGCCGGAGCAAAAGTCCCTGCTGGGCAGCGACGTTGCGATAATTGTAATTAGTCCGAAACTTATTCGTTCGGTAATTTTTGTACCGTTGTACGGTCGCTACGATTTAGCAGCTGAGATCGCAAGAGTGAAGAAGAGAGAGCGTGACCATGGCGGGACGGGGAGGTTTAGAACTCATCTCGTTAGGCCGCTAGCGGCGTTGACATCCCTTGCAGGGGGCGCACCGGCTTGCACGCCAGTGCCGTTTCGCAGGCAGGCTGTATCCAGCCTGAATTCCCTGCTGCACCCTTGCCGTACGTCTGTACTGCCTGCGGCACCGCCGCCTTTCCATCGACCTAAAAAGATGGGTTCTTTGAGTTTCTTAGTCGTGTAAAAGAACTTGCTGCCACAGTTGCTCAACCACCTTTCGTGGCTCAGCGACCTTAGCCAGTTCAACACGCGCCCGGTCATGCCCGGTCAGACGGATTTGATGCTGAAGTTTGCGGAAGAGTCGGTAGGCATCGCCTACTGCGACCGACAGCGTCGGGTCAATCAGCTGGAGCTCGCCCGCCAATTTCAATAGGGCGATGTTGCCAATATCACCAGTCATTGCAGGATATTGGGCCGCAAAGCGCAGCACCAGGAATTGGACGATGAATTCGATATCGATCATGCCGCCCGCATCGTGCTTCAGATCGAAGAATTCCGAGCGATTGGGATGCGCATCATGCATGCGTTGGCGCATGGCCAGTATCTCAGAACGTAGCTGAACGGGATCTCGCGTCTGGCGTAGTACCTGGGTGCGTAGTGCTTCGAATTGCGCGCCGATGTTCTGGTCGCCAGCGCAGAAGCGAGCTCTGGTCAGCGCTTGATGCTCCCACAACCAGGCGGACTGATGCTGGTATTTTTCGAATGCTGGTAGCGAGGACACCAGCAGACCGCTGGCGCCATCCGGTCTCAGGGCAACATCGATATCAAACAATATGCCTGCGGGCGTATGACTGGTCATCCAGGTAATGAAACGCTGCGCGAGCTTCGCATAGATGGCGGGTGCCTCGGGATCCTCATCGTCATACAGAAAAATGACATCCAGATCCGAGGCATAACCCAGCTCCTTGCCACCAAGTTTGCCATAGGCGATGACGGCAAATCGAGGCCGATCGCGATGCTTGCCCGACAGTGTCTGCCAGACCGCATCCAGCGTCACCGAGATGAGGACATCCGCCAACGCGGACAGATGATCTGCGAGGCGCTCTACACTGAGCACGCCATCAAGATCTTGCGCCAGCAAGCGAAACAACTGAGCATGGTGTTGCTCCCGCAGTACATCCATCTGACGTTCGGTATCGCCGTTGAAAGCCTGGAGTTGCTGACGACATTCCTGCGAAAAAGCCTGCCATTCTGGTTCCGTGTGGAGGATAGCGTCGTCCAGCAACTCATCCAACAATACTGGGTGACGCGTCAGGTACTTTGCCGCCCAGTCGCTGGACGGCATCATGCGAATAACCCGAGCCAAGGTATGAGGATATTCGGTCAGCAAGGCCAGATACGCCGAGCGGCGGGCGATGGTATCGAAAAAGTCGAGTAGGCGATTTAACGTCGCCGAACCGGATACCGAATGACTTTGCTGGCCCAGCATAGCAAGCGAGGCATGCAGCAGTGCCTCTAGTTGGTCCTTGCGCTGTGATGGCAGTGACTGAATACGGTTACTGCGCCAGCTGGAAAGCAGGCGGCCAGCAGACGCCTGGGCATCATCAAAACCGAGTTGATCGAGATGAGCAGAAATCATCTCTTCCGTAGCCTTATCGAATGACAAACGCGAGAAATCGCTGCCAGCGCCAGGATCCGGCGATGATTTGTCATCAAAAATTTCGTCGAAGCGCGCCGCCACCCAATCGGTGTGCGTCCGTAGTGCATGCAGCAAGGCGGGCGTGTCTTCATGTCCCATGGCCCGGGCCATTATCAGACGATCTTCCTCTGATGCTGGCAACACATGCGTTTGTGCATCGTCGAGATACTGCACTCGGTGCTCCAGATTGCGAAGAAAGGTATAGGCCCCCAACAACCTCGAGGTGACGTGGGCAGGCAGCAGTTTCTTTTCGGCGAGGATGCGCAGGGTCGCTCGGGTAGAGCGATCGCGCAGGCCAGGATCGCGTCCGCCACGAATCAGTTGAAATACCTGTGCAAGGAATTCAATCTCGCGTATGCCGCCGCGGCCAAGCTTGACATTGATGTTTCGCTCCGGATGACGAGTTTCCTGTCGTACGACTTCTGCCCGTATTTGCGCGTGCATATCACGCAGCGCGTGAATCGAGCCAAAGTCCAGGTAACGGCGGTACACAAAAGGTCGCACAATCGCTTCCAGCGTCCCGATATCCTCGGCACGCCCGGTCAGTGCACGAGCCTTAACCCACGCATAACGCTCCCATTCGCGCCCCTGTACCATCAGATACTCTTCCAGCATCCCGAAGCTGGCCGCCAGTGGGCCCGATGCACCATTGGGCCGCAGCGCCATATCTACCCGAAAACTGAACCCGTCGGCAGTGATCTCGGCAATATCCGCGATCAGTTTTTTGCCGAGGCGTACAAAGAACTCATGGTTGGATAGCTGGCGCTGACCCTCGGCGGTGACCACAGTATCGCCATCTTCTGGATATAAAAAAATCAGATCGATATCGGAAGATACGTTTAGCTCGCGTCCGCCCAGCTTGCCCATACCGACCACGATCATTTCTTGAGTGGTGCCTGATTCCTCGCCCATGGGTATGCCGTGCAGCTCGCACTGGCTGCGGTACAAATCGGCTAGATGCCGGTTGATCACGAACTCGGCGAATGCCGATATGGTGCTGAGAACCTCATCTAGATCGCCCCGGCCAGCGAGATCACGCTCGGCGATGGCCGCGACCAGTGTGTTTCGCAGGCGCCGCATTGCCGCAGGCAAAGACGGCTGCACTGCCAATTGCACCTCGAGTAGCTGGGCAAAGTCCACCGAGGCAAGCGATAATCCGGCCATTTGCTCCAGTTCGGTATGACGCGCCGGGTCCGCATCCAGCCAGCGGCTGACGAACCTTGAAAGATTCGGACTGGTAAAAGGCGGGTTTATGCTCATAGGTTCACTGTGAGGTGTGTCGGTCATAGAGGAAGGCAGATTTGCAGCTATGATAACAAGGCAGACCATGCCCGGATGTAGGTCAGCCAAAGATCGTGCTGCTGGCCCTCGAGGTGCTCGAATGCCCGGTTTGGCGACAGATCGGGGGCTCGATAATTTGCATCAATAGTCCAGGCTTGGGTCGGGAGCACTGCATCAGTCTGCGGGCGATTGTTCCAATGAACTCACCGGTAACCAGCGAGATTTAGGCCAAAATTCCGTCCCATTGAGCACGGTATTCACTATCACCATTCCATTTGATGTCGAGCCAACCAGACTATCCAACGCGTACCAGACAAACCCTGCTGCTTGGGTGGCGTTCGTTTCGTGTCAGCTACGACAAGGTCAATCGGGTAACGCACCATGCGCTCAGCTGGTTCGTACTCACGCTGGTCGTTGTCTATTTCGGCTTCTGTGTCGCCTTCCTGTCGCTGCGCTACATCGTCTTGCCCAATATCGACGGATACAAATCTCAAGTCGAGCAACTCGCAAGTCATTTCGTCAATCGCAACGTTCGTATTGCGGGCATAGAAGCCAGCTGGCATGGGCTGAATCCCCGCCTCAAGCTCGAAAACGTCGTGATTCAAAATGATCAGGGTGAGAGTGCGCTCGTGTTGCCAGAGGTGAACACGATCATCTCATGGTGGTCGGTTATGGGTGAGCTACGTCTACAGGCACTGGAGTTATCGCGCCCGAATCTGGAGATCGAACGCGACAGCGAAGGGCATGTTTTTATCGGCGGTTTACGTATTGACCCCACCAAGCCTGATGATGGTCGCGGCCTTGACTGGCTGCTTGCACAGCATGAAATTGTGATCAGGCAGGGCGAGCTGCGCTGGCGCGATCAGATGCGCTTGGCGCCTGAGCTCACATTGAGCGATATTAGCTTTGTATTGCAGAATCGCTGGCGTACGCATCGCGCCTCGCTCAAGGTAACGCCGCCCGAATCGATGGCTGCACCTATTGATCTGCGCGTTGAATTCACTCATCCGTCGTTTTCGAAAACAAGTGCAGATTATGCGGAATGGGTAGGCGAGTTTTACATCGATTGGCAAAAAACGCATCTTGAGGCGTGGAAGCCCTACATTGACATGCCTTACAAGCTTGCGGGAGGCGACGGGTCTGTATGCGCCTGGGTTGATTTCGATCGTGGCACAGTGGCCAATGTAACTGCAGATCTATCCTTGGCAAATTTATCGTTAAGTCTGGATCGGTCACTTGAGCCTCTCAAGCTAGTCGAGATTAGCGGACGTGTCTCGGCCGGTGAAGTCATGTCTGGTCTCAAGCAGAAGATATTTTCTTATGGCGAAAGTGGTCATCAACTGACATTGACAAATTTTTCACTGCGCACCGAGCAAGGCGACGTGTTGCCAAAAACAACCGTAAGCCACCTTTACGCTGCGCCTGCTGGAAGTAAAGCTGAACACCATGATTTGAAAATCACCGAAATAGATCTCGGTGCGCTCGCTCGGTTTGCAGTACACGTACCTCTACCCGATTACATACGAAACGTCCTTTCTGATCTATCGCCCCGAGGGCGGCTTCGTGATTTTGCAGCGTCTTGGGATGGCGATGTGCCGGGTACCGGATCGTATCGGATTGCCGGAAAATTCGATGCGCTGGGAATCCAGCAAGACGGCGGGATTCATTCTTTCCCCGCTTTTGATGGCATGTCCGGTGAAGTGGATGCAAACCAGGACGGTGGACGCGTAAAATTACGAAGCGAGCACTTGAAGCTGCATGCTGCCAACGCGTTGACTCTGCCCCAAACGAGCCTGGATGATGTTTCACTCGAAGGTGGTTGGTCGCTGCGTGACAAAAAACAGCTGGTCATGCGTGTAGATACGATGCGTTTTTCTCAAGCGGGCATAGTCGGTACGCTTGTAGGCAGCTACACGATGCCAAGGCCACTCTCGTCCAACCGGTTGGGTGAGCTGGATCTGAAGCTGCAGCTTCCTGTGATTGAATTGCGCAATCTATCGCGCTACCTTCCTTCGGTGGTGGCTGGCGATACTCGCGAGTGGTTAAGCTCGGCGCTGCGGGAGGGGCGTGCGCGTGACTTGACACTTCTGATCAAGGGAGATCTTGATAAATTCCCTTTTCAACAAAAAATCATGGGCGACAGTCCCCCCGGCGTGTTCAAACTCACCGCAAAAATAGAAAAGGCAACGCTTAGTCCTGCGCCCAAAGAACTATCGCAGGATCGACGCACTCTTTTGTGGCCCACGATGGAAGATATACAAGGTAATTTTCTCCTTGACGGTACCCGCTTGCAGATTCATGCAGATAGTGCAAGAACTACGGGGGTTGCGCTATCAGAGGTGAATGCCGCCGTACCCGATTATTTGAGCAACAAGCCAGTGCTTGATGTCAGTGGCGTCGCACAGGGTTCGCTACAATCCATGCTCGCCTATGTAGGCGTCACACCGGTCATTGGCTGGATTGATGGCTTCACGGAAGAGGCCAAGGCCAGTGGTAATGCAAGGCTTGGCTTGAAGATACAACTGCCTCTGAGTGCGGCTGGGACACCAACTGTCCAAGGTAATCTCAGGTTTGCGGGTAATGAGGTACAGCTGTGGCGAGCATGGCCATCGGTGCAGCAAATAACCGGTGAGTTGAATTTTTCGGAACAAGGTTTTCAATTGCCATCGCTGCAAGGGGTTTTGCTTGGCGGTCCATTAAGTTTGAGTGGTGGTACCCAACGCGATGGCGCGACACTGATCAGGCTGGACGGGACGGTTAATGCAGAGACTGCCGCTCGTTCGATCACGACACCCACAGCGAAGCGCGTATTTAAAAAAATCACCGGCAGTACACGTTACGCGGCCAACCTGAAAATCAGAAATCAGCGTCCCGAGTTGACGATAGATTCTTCTCTCTTTGGCTTGGCGCTGGATTTTCCGGCGCCTATGCAGAAACCGGCTAATGAAAGTTGGCCCTTACGCATCATGCTTCAGCCCCTGCCTGCGCCGGATGGTATTACGCCAACAGAAGAAATTCGAATCAGCCTCGGGCGCAATATCAATGCGCGCTATTTGCGACAGCGCAGCAATTTTCGAAACAGTGCATGGCGTATGGTGCGCGGTGGTATTGGTGTGAATACGCCCGCGCCACAGCCAGATTCCGGTTTGACTATTCAGCTCAATGTGCCATCGTTGAATGCAGATGCTTGGCGCTCTACGATGACGGCGCTTATTGGAGAGCCGGGCTCAGGAAACCGGGATAGCCCGTCCTCCGCGTCAGGTGCAGGGCAGGGGGCAATGCAGAGTACCGATTACGGCTCATTTTTTGCTCCCGATGTGATCAATCTCCGAACGAATGAGCTTACGATCTTAGATCGCCCGCTCAATAACATGGTGTTGGCTGCAACACGTCAGCGTAGTGGATGGAAATTCAACATCCAGTCTGATGAAGCGGCCGGTCAGGCGAGTTGGGAAGACCCCTCCTCCGAGCGTGGTGCGGGCAAAATCACTGCGCGATTGTCCTCACTCAAAATGGAACACTCCGCGGATGCGGATGTGACCGAACTGCTGAGTGGTAAAAAATCGGCGGCCGAGTTACCCGGGCTGGATATCGTTGCGGATAGTTTTGACCTGCGTGGCATGAAACTCGGCCGACTTGAACTGGCTGCTACCAATGCGGCGATCATGACACCTGGCCGAGAATGGCGGATCAGCAAGCTCACGCTGACCAATCCTAACGCCAGCCTTCGCGCAACAGGACGTTGGCAACTCAATGGTAACGATAGTCAGTCCACCCTCAATTATGAACTTGATATTAACGATGCCGGCCGGCTACTCGATAGGGTGGGTTTTGAAAAAGCGCTTAAGGGCGGCAAGGGCCGCATGGAAGGTGATCTCAACTGGAAAGGTTCACCCTCCGCATTCGATTTTCCAACCTTGTCCGGCAATGTGAATTTACGAGTGAGTTCGGGTCAGTTTCTGAAGGCAGATCCAGGTGTCGCGAAGTTATTGAGTGTGATGAGCCTGCAGTCTTTGCCAAGACGATTGACGCTGGATTTTCGGGATCTGTTTACTGATGGTTTTGTATTCGACAGTATCGCGAGTACTGCCGCCATATCTCGCGGTGTACTGAAGACCGATACTTTCAAGATGCGTGGCGTGAATGCCGTCGTACTGATTGACGGCACGGTGGACCTGAATGATGAGACACAGAATCTGAATGTGGTCGTCATCCCTGAAATCAATGCAGGTGGCGCATCCGTGATTTATGGTCTGGTAGTCAACCCTGTTGTTGGGTTGGGCTCTTTCCTTGCGCAGCTTTTCTTGCGAAATCCACTTTCTCAAGCATTGTCGCAGGAGTACCTCATCACGGGTCCGTGGAAAGATCCGGTTGTTAAAAAATCAGCCAGCAAGCGTAAAGTGGAATTTGCGCCGGCGGAAGCAGAAAAAGCCAGCAGGCCGTGACCATCAGGTCGGGAGAACAGGTGCCAACAACCATCAAAATCGCAGCGGTACAGATGGTCTCTACACCAGAGCCATCCGAAAATATGCAGACCGTCGAGCGGCGTGTGCTTGAAGCTGCTGATGCCGGCGCTTCGCTGGTACTGTTGCCGGAATACTGGCCGCTGCTCGGACGTAGCGAACACGACAAACTGGATCACGCCGAAATACCGGGCCAGGGACCGCTGCAAGACTTGATGGCGCGCGTGGCCAGCGATGCCGGTGTATGGCTGCTCGGCGGCACCGTGCCGCTTGTTTCTGGTGTGTCCGGCAAGGTACTCAACACCTTGCTCGCCTACGATCCCCAAGGAGAGCTGTGCGCTCGCTACGACAAAATTCATTTATTTGGATTTTCCCGCGGTGATGAATCTTTCGATGAATCGCGCACGATCGTTCCCGGTAACGAAGTCCGGGTGCTTGAGACGCCTTTTGCACGCATCGGTCTGTCGATCTGCTACGACTTGCGATTTCCTGAACTCTATCGTGCGATGGGCCCCTGTGATTTGATTGTGATGCCCGCTGCATTCACCTACACCACGGGCCGTGCCCACTGGGATGTGCTGCTGCGCGCCCGCGCCATCGAAAACCAATGCCATGTACTGGCCGCTGCGCAGGGCGGCGTGCACCCCAATGGGCGACGTACCTGGGGGCACAGCATGCTGGTTGACCCCTGGGGCGAGATTCGCACCATACTGCCCGAGGGAGAGGGGCTCATCATCGGAGAGCTGGATCTCGGTCAGCAATCCAGTGTGCGCGAGAGTTTGCCGGCGCTTACCCACCGCACCCGTTAGGCCGATGCTGAACAAATCGGCGTCTTGTGGCTGGTCAGCGCAGAGCCGCGATGTGGGGACAGGGAATTTCAGCGGTTTCGAGCCATTGTTTTAGCCACCGAGTTTTTGCTGTCCTATGACCAGCGCTACACTCGCTTGGCCATGCCAGCATGAACAGGCCCCATACAGTATGATTTCAACTCCCGGCGCTTCGAGATTCAAGCGCTGAATGTCCAACCGTCTCATTTAATTACCATCAGGCTATCCAACGCTATGAAACTGATCGAACCCAACATCCACACCCAGACCGCCGCGCGTGAAGTCCTGCTCACACCCAATGGACTGGACGAGGGTTATTTGCTCAAAGTGTTGGGTTCTATCTTCACGCACAAGGTCGACTACGCCGATCTCTATTTCCAGTTCACCAAGAGTGAGAGCTGGAGCCTTGAGGAGGGCATCGTCAAGACAGGAAGTTTCTCGATTGATCAGGGCGTTGGTATACGTGCAGTATCCGGTGACAAGACGGCCTTCTCTTATTCGGATGAGATCTCCGAGCGCGCGCTGCTCGAAGCCGCTGCCGCAACTCGCACCATCGCACGTCAGGGTGCGGGCAAGATCAAAGTGGCCTCGGTCATTCAACCAGGTACTGCGCGCTCGCTTTACTTACCCAAGGATCCGTTTGTGTCGCTGGATGCCACTGCGAAAGTGAATTTGCTGGAAAAAATCGAAAAAATTGCGCGTGCCAAGGATCCGCGTATCGTGCAAGTCATGGCTGGTCTCGCAGGCGAGCATGATGTGGTGTTGGTAGTTCGCAGCGATGGCGTGATTGCTGCGGATATCCGTCCTTTGGTACGCCTGTCACTGACTGTAATCGCCGAGCAGAACGGCCGCCGCGAGGTCGGTACCGCCGGAGGCGGTGGCCGGTACGAATTTACTTATTTCAGCGATGGTCTACTGGAAAAATATGCCTCCGAAGCGGTGAACGCCGCGCTCGTCAATCTGGAATCACGACCAGCGCCTGCGGGTCCCATGACCGTCGTACTGGGACCGGGGTGGCCCGGTGTGCTGCTGCACGAGGCCATAGGCCATGGACTTGAGGGTGACTTCAACCGCAAGGGATCCAGCGCATTCTCTGGCCGCATAGGCCAGCGTGTTGCCGCCAAAGGCGTTACGGTCGTCGATGATGGCACCATCGCCGATCGTCGCGGTTCCCTGAATGTCGATGACGAGGGTAATCCTACTCAGTGCACCACGCTGATAGAGGATGGCATCCTC
>SXGR01619278.1_pt1 | contig 10807 bp, 2 predicted proteins | sample 3174711 | NCBI WGS metagenome assembly SXGR01 (sample SAMN11356860, study PRJNA531348) | freshwater metagenome | isolation source: freshwater sample F1-60 | place: China: Fuxian Lake, Yuxi | collected 2017-12-25 | reverse complement strand
TGCGCTACACCTCAGTGGTCGTTGTGACCTCTGTGATGAAGAATGCGATTCCGTTTAGACCGCGAAAAGCGTCGCGGAAGAATCGCACTCGGAGGGCTGACGCCCTGCCGCTCGCCAAAACATGATTCAAGACCGCGCGGAGTATTGCAGAAGAACGAATATTTTGGCAGAGCGATCGTCCCGCCCGACACAACAGCGCTGTAGGCCTAATTTGCTTGCACGACGAGGATCGTGGCGGCGTTTTGGCGGGTGCAGCGGACGGTTGACGGTAAACGGGTATCCGTCCTCGCAGTTTCTCGGAGGTTCTCCTTCATGATTCGGAGCGGTTGGAAATTGTCGGCGATGCGACGGCGAACCACCGTTCGACGATGCGCGATCGCGGCGGAGTTGCTCGAATCTCGGCACTTGATGAGCGCAACGGTGCCGAAATTGGTGGACGACGAGGTCATCGGCCACCAAGACGGCCCGGAGCAGGTGCTCAATGTTCTCGGCAACGACGTTTTTCCGAACGGCTACAAGGGGGCGAGGAGGATTACCTCAGCCAGTTACGGGTCGGCAGGCGGATTTGTGGACATTTCGGAGGACGGTCAGTCGCTGATTTACGCGCCGTCGCCGGCATTCGCTGGCGGTGAGCAGATCGTTTACATCGTCGATGATGCCTTCGCCGCGCGAGTCAACGTGAATGTCGTACCGGTCGTTCATGACGATTATGCCGACGTGCTGCGTGGCGAGCGAATTTCGATCGAACTGCTCGCCAATGACGAGTTTTGGTCTGAGTACAAAGGTCCGCGACGGATTTCGGACGTCAGCGCGACCAGCAATGGCGGCACCGTCAAGCTGGCTGCCAATGGCCGATCGGTCATTTACTCCGCACCGAATGAGAACATCGGCTACGACACGTTCGAGTATTTCGTCGATGACCTGTTCCGCGCGCAGGTCAACATCTACGTCCGGCCCGGCGCGAACTGGGACAACTTCGAGATCGAGGCGGACTATCCCAATCAGCCACTCGACGTGACCGCCAATGACGAATTCCAGCCAATCGCGCCTGTGATCTCGGTTGGTCGCACGACGGCCGGCGGAATCGTAACGATCATCGACGCCGGGTTGCGAGTGAGTTACTCACCTCCGCCGGGCTTCACCGGTTACGACTCATTCCCGTACCGCATCGCTGGCGGCTACGAGAACACGGTCAGCGTGGATGTGGTACGGACACCGGTCGTCCAGTCGGATCGGTTCTATGTCACGACCGACGTCGCCGAACTCAACGTCCTGTTGAACGACACGACCAACTCGCACTACACCGGTCCGCGTCGGATCACGGCGGTCGAGCCGGCGCGTTGGGGGACCGTGGGGATTTCCGAAGACGGACGCTCACTGATTTACTCAGTCACGGAGTCTTCGACACAGCGGAGATCTGATGGATTCAAATACACGGTTGATGGCGTGCATGTCGCGTGGGTGTCGATTGAGATTCCGCCGTCGGTCGAGATACCGACTTCTCCGCCCTCCCATCCGCCGGTGTTGCCTCCTTTGCCGCCGCCTGCACCACCGCCGCTGGTTTATCGAGACATCGTGGAGCCACGTTATGACTGGGTCAGCCTCGACCAGAATTCGCCGACCGTTGTCGTGGATGTCCTGTCGAACGACGATTTCTACAACAGTCCAACGGCGGGGCTCGCGCGTTGGAGCTACCCTCTAAGGCCGTATGAAGGCCGGCAGCTCATCACGCGAATCGTCACGTCGCCGAGCTACGGCAAGGTCAGCATCTCGGAGGACGGCAAATTCCTGAGCTATCAGCCGGACGCAGATTACTTCGGCAGCGATACGTTCCGCTACGAGGTGGACGGCATCGCGACGTGCTCGGTGTGGGTCAACGTCGTGCGCCGTGTGCGTGACGATCTGCTGACAGTGCCGAAGAATTCGCAAGACAATCGGCTCGACGTGCGGATCAATGATCCGCTCGACAACTATCACGGAGCCGGTCACATCACAGACGTGACCGTTCCGACCAACGGCGGCACGCTGACGATTGCGAAGGACGGCCTGTCGCTGAGCTACACACCAGCGAGAGGATTCAGGGGACGAGACCAATTCGTCTACACCCTGGACGGTCGGCACCGCGCGACAGTCGATGTGATTGTCGGTAGCGACACGCTGCACGAGTTGGTCAGTTCGTTCCCTACACGCGAGGAACTTGGCGAGTTTCTGATTGCGCGCGCGATCGAAAAGTATTCTCGCTACTTCTATCGCCCACCCGTCATCAGCGGCGGCGGAAATGGCATCGAAGAGTTGAATCCCGGGACTTTGTTGTTGCGTGAGTCCGGAGTGATGACATCCGATATGAGCTATGGATCCTACCTCCCGTCGCTCGACTATTCGGTGACAAACACGCAAATCGCAGGAGTCGATGAAGGAGACATCATCGAGAACGACGGCCAGTTCTTGTACATCCTCTCGAGGGGCGAGTTGCGAATCGTCCGGGCCTGGCCGGCGAAGTTGATCGACGAAGTCGCGCGAGTCCGCATCGAAGGGTCGCCGCTTGCCGAATACCTCGACGGCAACCGGCTAACTGTGATCTCCAGCAACGGCCAGACGATCGTCAGCGTGTTCGACATCACCGACCGCTCATCGCCGACGCTGGCGAAACAACTGCGACTCGACGGTGACTACTTCGAGTCACGAGTCATCAACGGCAAGCTGCATATTCTCGTCTCGAACGACTTGCGATTGCCCAGGCCACAATTTGTGGAGGTTCCGCAGCCTGATCCGTTGGACGTTGAGATTAGCAAGTTGCCGATCAACACGACGATCTGCAATCCGGCATATTGCTGTGGGTTCGCCCCAATTCATTCAATCAGGGCTTTGTACCTCGGCACGTCAGATTTCAATGTGGACGCATCGCAGATCGACGTTGCGAATTTCAGACTCAATGCTGACATCGAACAACTCTCGTTGGAGGCTGACAGGCTGCCGGAGGTCATCGAGCGACCGACGAACGTCCAAACGTCACAATCACGCTACGAAACGCGAGAGGAGTTTGAATCGCGGCTGCGATCGAACCTCGACGCGATGATCGACGAGGCGTTTCCGAACTTCTCCGTGCGAGCAGCGAACGGTTTCGAGGCCGAGGGGCTGATCTCGGACGTCTCCGCGATCAATCGGCCGAACACCGAAACTCAGAGCCGGCTGCTTTCCGCCGTCACGCTCGATCTGCACGATCCTCAACCGGAACTGGTCACGTCGCAGACCGTCTTCGCCGGCAGCTCGGACAAAATCTTCGCCAGTCACGAGCACCTGTACGTCTTCAAGTCCGAGTACTCGGCCGAGGACGGCCAGCGAACGCGAATCCTCCAGTTCGCGTGGAATCAGCCCGGTGCCGGGATGCAGCTTGTCGGCGTCGGTGAAGTGCCGGGCACGATCCTCAATCAGTTCTCGGCCGATGAATACGACGGCCATCTGCGAATCGCAACGACGCATCAGTCGTCTCGCAACGGCCGCTGGCTGTCGGAAAACAATCTCTACGTTTTAGAAAACAGCGACGGGCTGCTGACGATGGTCGGAGCGGTCCAAGGCCTGGCCGACGGCGAGTCGATCCGTTCGGTTCGCTTCTTCGGCCCGCGAGCGTTCGTCGTCACATTTCGCGACATCGACCCGCTATTCGACATCGACCTCAGCGATCCCACGCAGCCGACGGTACGCGGACAACTGCGAGTCGCCGGGTACTCAAGTTACCTGCAAGTCATCGACCAAAATCATGCGCTGGCGGTCGGCAAGAACAGCATCGACGGCGTGAACGGCCCAGTGCAGGTGTCGCTCTTCGATGTCTCAAATCCCGACAAGCCGTTGTTGATCGACAACGACACCCTACCGAGGTTCTCAACCTCGGCCGCCGAACTCGATCATCACGCCTTCGGCTGGTTCGCGTCACACTCGACCCTCGCGATCCCAACGCACAGCGAGCGGCCTCAGCGTGTGGACCGCGATGGCGACGGCTTCCGCGAGAGCCTCGAATACCAAAGCGTCGATGAACTCCTCGTTTTCAAAATCGACGTCAGTCTGACACAGCGATCCGAGCATGGCATCCTGCTCACCGGCACAGTCGAAGACGATTCCGAAATTCTCCGCAGCGCGTACATCGACAACGTGCTCTACACGATCACCAGCGACTCGGTCATCGCGTCGAAGATGTCGGCCCCCGATCAAATCATGAGCAGGCTGGAATTCGGCGGCGAGCCGACGGTCGTCGAATTCTCGGATCTGACCGTTCGGAGAATTGACGAGACCGATGACCAACCGGTGGAGAGTAACGTGCCGAAAGGGGCGACGGAGCCAGCGGAACCTATTGAGTTTGTCACCGAACTCAATCCACCGATGGACGGTCTGATGGAGATCGACGCAAGAACGGCCGACCTCACTCAGCCTGTCGTGTTCACAAAACCCAGCGTGGCGAATCTCGAACAGTCGCTGTTCGATCCGTCGAGGACTCAGAATTTGGCGACTGCCGACCAGACGGACAACTTGGCACCGGTCCTGAACGATGTCGTCACAGTGCATCGCAACGACGAGCGATTGATCCGAAAAGATTTGGTCCGAACAGACTCAGACAAGAACTCCATCTCCAGCAATTCCGAGGACAATGACTTCCTCGTCCTTCAGCTTGCGATCAACGCAGCCCTTGATTCGCCAATGATCGAGCACTCGCCGAGAAAAACCCCGAAGTGAGCCGGTAGGCCGGGTTCTGTCGTGAGCGGTCATTCCTCTGGGACGGCGATTGCTCGCCGCCTCAAGCAGCCGACCCGAGAGTCGTCCGGCGCGAACCGCGCCGCGTCGAGTATTGCGAACCGAAACTCGCGCGACTCGACTTGCTCTCTGCTTGGCCTTGCTTCGGGTGGGGTTTGCCGAGAGGCAGGGCGGCAGCCCTCCGAACGCTGGATGTCACGAATCCGGAGAGTAATTGTCTCGTTGGGCTGACTCCCAGACGCCCGCCTAGTGATGGGTTCGGATCAGATCGCCTCGAGCGCGAACAGAACCTCGGCGGGGAATGCGAACATCTCGTCAATGACGGCGGTGGTATCCTCGAGCAAGTTTGTCCCCGTGCCGCCGGAGAGCGTGTCGGAGTTGTCGTCCCCGTTGAGCGTGTCGTCGTCGTCGCCGCCCAAGAGCGTGTCTTTGCCGGGATGACCGCGAAGACTGTCGTTGCCGGCACCGCCCAGCAATGAATCGTTGTCGCTGCCTCCGAAGAGCGTGTCGTTGCCAGTTCCGCCGTTGAGTCCGTCCTGACCGACGTCGCCGATCAGCGAGTCGTTGCCGTCACCGCCGATCAGCGTGTCGTTGCCACCGCCGCCGCCGAGCGTGTCGTTGCCCGCGTCTCCTTTGAGCCGGTCATGGCCGGTGCTGCCGTTGAGTTTGTCGTGGCCGATGCCGCCCAGCAGAGTGTCGTCTCCGCTACTGCCGTCGATGAGGTCATCGCCCGCGTCGCCGTTGATGGCATCGTTGCCAAGTCCCCCTAGTAACGTGTCATCACCGTCGTCGCCCACGAGAGTATCGTGGCCGCTGCCACTGGAGATGCGGTCCCGTCCCGATCCACCAAAAAGCTGATCGTGGCCCGCACCGCTGTCGAGTCGATCGTCGCCATCTCCACCGTGCAACGTGTTGTCGCCACGTCCACCTTCGAGCTTATCGTTTCCGGTGCCGCCCCACAGGAGGTCCGCTCCGTTGCCACCACGCAGATGGTCCGAACCGCTTCCGCCAATGATGGTCGCGGCGCGATTCCCAATCACCGACGCGCTGTCGTTGCCCGAGCCGGCGTCAATCACGATCGCCAGCGGAGAAGTCAGGTTGACTGAAATCAGGTCTCGGCCCGCCAGTCCAAAGACTTTCAGTTGCGTGAGACCGCCGGCCGGAATTCGCTGACGATCGCGCCCGATTGTGACGCTGATGCCGTGTCGCGACTCGGTGATTTTGATCCGGTCATTGCCGCCGTCACCGGCCACGAGCAGAGTGGTCCCCACGACCAGCACGCCTTGAGGTGGAATCTCCACCGCGTTCACGAAGTTCAAGGTTTCGACCCCTTGAACCGTGATGGGCGGGTCGTCACCGATGGTGATTTGATCGCCGTCCCGCACGACCAACCGGCCTTGAGCGTCGATGGTCAGCGTGTCGTTGCCGCCGTTGTCGAGAATCGTCAGCGACTCCGGCAGGAGGAAACTTGTCTCCTCGAATGTCCCGTTGGTGCTTCGCAGCACGAACTCGCCGGGAGTGCCGGTCGGTTCCAGCACGGCGGTGTCGTTTGTGTCCGGCAACACGAATTGAATTTCGCCCGTCGGCAGTTCGGTCAGGTCCACCGGTTCGAGGCCGGAGTAGCTGATGAGAATCAAGCTCTCCGGCGCGGGAAGGCCGTCGCCATCAAACGGCACGAACTCCAGCGTTCCCGACGAAGCGCTCAACAACTCCGCCGTCAGAAACGAAACGCCTGTGCCGGTGACTTGCAGCAGATCGGCTCCGGGTCCACCGGCGAAGTTGATCGCCAGTGGAACGAGGTTGTCTGAGAGGTTGACCGTCAACGTGTCGTCGTTGTCACCGGCGTTGACGGTGAGATTAAGGGGCGTTTCGGGAGTTTGTGCTGGTAGTTGCACGGTATCGTCCTCCACGACCAAGCCAGTGCCATCCGGCACACGCAGCGGAGTCGTGCTTTGAATCACCGGCACCAGACCGTCGAACGAGAACGTCAGATCGCTGCTCTCGTCGGAGTCGTCGAGGATCACGACATCGGTTTCGGAAATCGTCACGAGCACCGACGGCGTGACGGGTGTGCCGTCGTCCAGCACGACGGTCTCGAAGCCTGTGTGATTCAGCGGTGCGAATCCATCGACCAAAACCTGCCCCGCGCTGGTGATGACCGCCGCGCCGAGATTGTCGAACAACAGTACGTCGCCTGGAGCTGCGGAGGGCGCGTCTCCCGCCAACATGCGAGCCACGGATGGCAGCGGATCAACTCGTACCAGATCCGCGAACGTTGTTCCGATGAAGCCCTCGAAGAGATCGAGCAGAGTCAGCGTGAGGTCGCCGGAGACGGCTTGCGCCGAAGCGAGGTCGAGATCAATCGTGGCCGCCAGTTCGCTAAATCTCAGGTCGAGAGTGTCGAACCCGACTCCGCCAGTCAGTAGGTCCGTGCTGAACGCGGATTGCAGCAGGTCGTCGCCGCTGCCACCGTCTAGAGTGTTGGTGCCGCTACTTCCATCCAGCGTGTCATTCCCGGCATCTCCGCTGAGCGAGTCATCCCCGCTGCCGGACTCGAAGAGAAGACTTTCAATTTCCACATTGACGCCACCACCGAACAGATCATCTTCGCCTTCACCGCCTTCAAGAGTGTCATTTCCATCGTCGCCAACCAGCAGGTCGTCCGCGTCTCCACCGTCGATCAGATCATTGCCGCCACCGCCAAAGATCGCATCTCCGTGGTCCCCTCCGGTGATCGTGTCATCGCCATTACCGAGCGAACGAATGACTTCAGCGCCGGGTTCGCCACTGAAAACATCGCCAACGTCGCCGAAAATGAGGTCAGCATCCGCTTCGCCACTCAGCAAATCGCTGCCATCGCCGCCGTGGATGAGATCGTTGCCGGCTCCCCCCAGAACGGTGTCGCTCCCCGTTCCAGCAGGATCCACAACCGTGACATCCGGGCTGAAGACCGTTCCCAGGTCTCCGAGGATCGTGTCTTCACCGCCGCCGCCCAACAGCAGGTCGTTGCCGTTGCCACCGGTCAGCGAATCATCGTCCGCGTCCCCTTCGAGCGTGTCATCGCCGTCCTGGCCGGAGAGTTCATCGAGACCGTCGCCACCCACAAGCGAATCGTTGCCGCCGACTCCCAGCAATGTGTCATCGCCAAGTTCTCCGATCAACGTGTCATTGCCAGAACCGGTGAGTGACTCAACCAACACACCTTCATCGCCGATCAGCAGATCAGCACCACCTTGGCCGTTGAGCAAATCGTTACCCAGCCCACCGATCAATTCGTCTGCGAGTGCGCCGTCTCCCCCGAACAGATTGTCGTCGCCCGACCCGCTGAAAATGGGCAGAAGCGGAAACAACTCGTCAAAACGCACCGCGTCACCAAAGAGCACATCGACACCATCTTCACCGTCCAGTGTGTCATTGCCCTGCCCGCCCATGAGCACGTCGTTTCCCGAACCTCCAGCCAATATGTCGTTGCCAGACTCGAATGTGGTCTTAATTTGCAGGCTACCCTCGGAAAACCGTCCCTCCAGTGAATACGAGTCACCCGCAACCAGATCGTTGTCGTTGTTGCCAAACACATCATCATCGCCGGCTCCGCCTTGCAGTTCGTCGGAGCCGTCGCCACCGAATAGCCCATCGTTACCGTCCTGACCGAGCAGCGAGTCGTTGCCGGCCTCTCCTTGCAACAGGTCGTTTCCACCGACGCCGTACAGAAAATCGCCGCCGGCTCCCCCGAACAACGTATCGCGTCCATCACCGGAAAATGGAACCAAGAAAACCACCTCATCAGGGCTGGTATCGAAGATCAGCGTCGGATCGGCTTCATCGCCGACCAAGACATCAATTTCGCCGCCGCCGGTCAGACAGTCGTCTCCTTGACCTCCCACGATGAGGTCGAGTGAAGCTCCGCCGACGATCGTGTCGTTGCCGGTGCCGCTGAACTGGAGCTCGCTGCCGTCGGTCGTTGCTACGTTATCGCCAAACAGCAGGTTGATCGGCCCGGACGTTGCATCGCCGTCGGAAATCTCGTCATTTCCGCTTCCGCCGAGAACGATGTCTCCTCCCTCCCCACCATCCAGCGTGTCATTGCCGCTGCCAGATGGGTCCACCAGTGTGATCGTGTCGCTGAGTTGCTCGATCAAGAAATAGATGTCGCCAGCAATCAGGTCGTCTCCCTGATTACCACCGACCGCGTCATCCCCTTCGCCGCCCATCAGTGTGTCGTTTCCTTCAAGTCCTACCAGCAGATCATCGCCTTCGAACCCGTCAATGAAGTTGTCGCACTCGTTGCCAAAAATGATGTCCTCGCCTGGACTGCCGATGACCGCTTCAATCATCTCTGAACCGATCAGTGTGAGTGCCAGAGACGTCGTCACCTGTTGCAGGGTCGTTACCGACAACTCCAGTTGCACGGACAGCACCGACTGAGAGAAGTCGAACAGATCCTCGTCAACACAAGGCGGGCCGGAGGGCTGATCGTTGATCACGTCGGAGCCGGCGGCGTTCTGGTTGAAGAAGTAGGTGTCGCTGTCTGATCCACCCTGCTGCGAATCGTCTCCCGCACCGGCGTTGAGCACGTCCTCGCCAGCGTCCCCTTCCAGCGTGTCGTCTCCCGCCTGGCCGATGAGAAAATCATCGCCGGCTCCACCGCTGACCGAGTCGTTTCCCGCGCCGCCAAAGAGGAAGTTGTCTCCTGCATTGCCGATCAACGTGTCGTTGTTCGGACTGCCGATGACGATCTCAAAGCCCGCCCCGCCACCGTTCAGCGACAGCGTCAGGTTGCCCGCACTGACCGTTTGCGAAGTCGGAGTGGCAATGCTGATCATCACGCTGGTCGAGAAGAACGAGAATTCGATGAAGTCCTCGCCATCCGCGTCGCTGGAACCCTCGTCGAGCGTGTCCTGGCCGAGTCCGCCCCCTTCAAAGCCAAAACCGTCGTTGCCGGTACCGCCGAAGATCAAGTCGTTACCACGTTGACCGAACAGCGAATCGTTGCCGTCCAATCCTTCCAGGATGTCATCGTCATCGCCTCCTTGCAGCGAATCATCGCCGCGGCTTCCTTCGAGCGAGTCATTCCCCGCGTCGCCGAAAATTTGATCGTTGCCAAAGCCGCCCAAAATCGAATCGTCACCTTCGCCACCCACGAGGGTATTGTTCCCGAAACCGGCCACGGAGATCGTGTCATTTCCGCCGTTGCCCCGCAGGTCATTGTCGCCACCGTTATCGACGATCACCTCTCGTCCAGGACCACCGACAACCGTGTCGTTTCCGGGGCCGGCGCTAATGGCGATCCCCCGTCCGCCAAAGTCGGACTCGATCCGGAAGTCCGTCGCGTGTTCCTCGGTCTGACTTCCGAAGAGGCCGATCGCATCGACATTGCTGAGCCTCGAGAACTCACCCGTTTCCGGGTCGGGAATCGCCGACCCGTTGATGAACACCAGATCGCCGTTGTGCGAGACGATAATCACATCGCCGTCCGCCCCAGCGGTCGCCTGCAATATCCCGATCAACTCGTCAAAACTCGCCGTCACCGTGAGCAGCGTGCGCCGTTCTAGAGGTTCGGCGCGATCAAACTTTCGGCGGTTGTGGCGCTTCCGAGTCGTGCGGAGGCAAAAAGCATCCAGCCAGCGGTGAAGCACCATGACAAACTCCCGAAAGTTTGAGGTTCAATGCAACACAGTCCGAGACTCCACAGTAGCCCGACCAATTGTGGACCGGAGAATTCGAGGTCCAGCGAAACTCCACCCATTCAAATCATCCGACCCATCAGCGGTCGGACGACAGGTTTTGGGTTCGACCAGTCTGTGCATGATCGAAAGCGACGATCAAGAACTTTTCGGAGAACTTCCCGAACTTTCGGACAATCGAACGTCGCACACAATCCAGCACGAAGCGCCAGCGAGTGGCAGCGTGAGAAACCACTTGCTGGCGCTTCGTGCTGGAGTTGAAGCCACTCTTGAGCAAAACCCCGAAGTGAGCCGGTAAGCCGGGTTCTGTCGTGAGCGGTCATTCCTCTGGGACGGCGATTGCTCGCCGCCTCAAGCAGCCGACCCGAGAGTCGTCCGGC
>SXGR01260016.1_pt1 | contig 10808 bp, 12 predicted proteins | sample 3174711 | NCBI WGS metagenome assembly SXGR01 (sample SAMN11356860, study PRJNA531348) | freshwater metagenome | isolation source: freshwater sample F1-60 | place: China: Fuxian Lake, Yuxi | collected 2017-12-25 | reverse complement strand
ATAGACAGCTCTCTAAGCTGTATCTCGCATATCCGTAACGCAATAGATATCAGACAGTTAGCGTATGCGTTGTGTCGTGTTGCGTGACTGTGTGCGGGGATCGGCGCGCTCCAGGGCTGCGCCGGCCTCGCTGACCCCCCCCTGGGGGGCGACCACCGGCGGGGCCGCTTGTAGGAACACACCCCCGCTGCCTCTAAAAAAAATATAAAAAAGGTCATTTAATCTATGGCGCCAAAGGGGTTGTTAGGCGGTGCCAATGCCGCTCCTTATGGTGTTATTTTTGATGGCTCAGACAAGGTTATAGTTGGCGCTCGCCACGGTTCATCTGTTGTTTTATCGGATGATTTAAAAGATCGTGTTCAGACGATAGCCAGGAAGTATGGCGCTTGGTTTGAGGGCGATGGCAAAGATGTCGCGCCGATACGAGGTTTGCTTGGCGAAGAAGATTATAAGGGCTCTTGGGATGATTTGGTTGCCAAGAGTGTTAAGGGCTACCCGCCTGAGTTTTTATCTGGGCTGTTTAGCAATACAGAGATAAACGAGCAAAAGAAGATATTTTTAGATCCTAAATCTACGATATTTGATAGCATATTAAACCGCCAAAATAAATTTAATTATTTTAAGGATCGTAAGTTTAACGCCGCAACATTGGCAGAATTTTTAAAAGGCGGTAGCGAAAAAAATATAGATTTATTCAAGTTATCTCAGTTACCGGCAACAAAAGATAATTTGGTAGAATTTTTCGATGTTGGCGAAAAATTAATGTGGCCGGATAATTGGCAAGACTACCCGAATAAATTGGGAAAATTTGCTGAAAAATTTGAAAGGGCCAGAAACCAGGGGCTATTGAGCGATAGGCCAGGGGTTTATGTTGCTGGTTCTGGTCATCTTCCAGAATTAATAAGTTTGGACAAAAATCTAAAAATGATTGGTGGCTCAAAAGCCATCGAATAAATTGGTAGTCAGCAGGCTCATCACCTACTCCGCGCAGACCTCTAGCTGTGTGCTGGCTACCTTCTTTTACGGGATATAATGGCGCAGAGTTTTATTCGCGGTCTTTTGGATGATCCAGAAGATCCACAATTGCCGCAGTATAATGCGCAGGGTGGCTGGGATACGGCTGCGAATTTTGGTCGAATGGCTGCTGGGATGACGACGCCTGGTGCGGTGGCTGATGCTGCTGGTTTATTGGGTGGGCCGTCTATTAGGCAGAATGTTTCTGGCGGGAATTATTTAGACGCGCTGTTGCAGGGTGTTGGCGTAATTCCTGGCGTTGGCATGTTGGCGAAGGCTGGAGCTGGCGCCAAGATGGCGATGGCTATTCCGGCTGCTGCGAAGGTAGCTGAACGAGGGTTATCTGAAAAATTACCAGCATTAGTTCCAAGTGTTGAACATTGGGCTAGGCAATTAGCTGATAATTTAGCTAACCGCGCTGGTGATGGATATAATGCCGCACATTCACTTACGCCTTTCGGTTATTCTTCTTATGTTAAGGGGCCAGGCGGTGAATTTGGCCCAACAGTAAGAATATCAGACCATTTTGCTAACCCAGCAAACAGGCCTGACCAGCTAATGTTTGGCAAAGATAATTTTGATGAAGATGCTGCTTGGCGGCATCTCACTAACAACCCGTCTACTGAAGAATTAGATTTAATTGCACAAAGAATACAGGCCGCTGAAGATATGTCGGCAAAAAAACGTATATCCGCACAACAGGCTTATGATGCTGAGTATGAAGCTGGCGTGGCTAGAGGTAGCAAAAACCCACACAAACGTGCTGTTTCAGTTGCTAGACAAATAATGGGGGGTTTTGACCCAGCTAGATAGTTGTATGTGTTTCTTTTGTAACAACTTCTTTTAGTGCTTCTATCATATCCGAGTTAAGTTCTAGTCCGTGGTAGTTTTGATTTTTAATAAGCCAGCGTTTGCACCACTCAAAGCCATTATTAACTCGCTCTTTATAATATTTATCATCATGTTGACCGAGGGCTTTTTTTATAAGGGTTCGGTTTAAAGAATTAGTCATTGTTAGCTCCTTGATGGTCAAATTAGTGCAATTTATTTTAATATGTCAACCAGGAACAAGACCGTTAAATGGCAGATCTAAATGCGGCCTTAGAGACTTTTATCGAGGCCTATCGCGACGAGCCCGTCTTATTTGCAAAGAATGTCTTAGGATTTGAGCCTCTTCCCTGGCAGGAAGAGTTCTTAGGACTGCTTGGCAAGGGTGAGCGTAGAATATCTGTCAGAGCAGGCCACGGTGTCGGCAAATCGGCTGTGTGTGCAGTTGCGCTTATCTGGCATATGATGACGAGAATGCCTCAGAAAAGTGTGTGCACCGCACCTACTGCAGGCCAATTATTTGATGCGCTTTTCTCAGAGGTAAAACATTGGGCGAATAGATTGCCCGAACCTTTGCGAGAGAGCATTGATGTTTTCACTGATCGCATAATTTCTAAAGGAGCTCCTGAGAGCTCGTTTATAAGCGCGAGGACATCAAGTGCAGAACGACCTGAAGCTCTTGCTGGCGTGCATTCTGAGCACGTTCTCCTTATTTGCGATGAGGCGTCAGCTATTCCAGAAGCGGTCTTTGAAAGTGCAGCCGGCTCGATGTCGGGCCACGAGGCGACGACCGTTCTGATTGGAAACCCAACTAGAAATACTGGGCTATTTTTTAAAACACATCATCAACTTTCAAGTGATTGGAAAACGCTCCACGTTAGCTGTTTAGACAATCCACTGGTGAGCAAAGACTTTATTGAGCAGATTAAAGCTACGTATGGCGAAGGCTCGAATGCCTTTCGAGTAAGAGTGCTCGGAGAATTTGCACTTAGAGATGATGATAGTCTGATTGCTGCAGATCTGGTTGATACGGCGCAGACAAGAGACATTGTTCTGAATGCCGATGAGCCTTTGATCTATGGCGTTGACGTTGCGCGCTTTGGTTCTGATAGGACGGTAATCTTCAAACGACGTGGAAACGTCGCGTTAGGTTACAAGTTCTGGTCGGGCGAAGATTTGATGGGGACGGTTGGTAGAATTGTTCACGAAGCCAGCATCGATCATCCTGAAGAAATTTGCGTGGATAGTATTGGTCTTGGCGGTGGCGTTGCTGATCGCCTGCGTGAACTTGGCCACAATGTTCGAGACGTTAATGTCTCGGAAAGTGTCGCGTTAAATCAGTCTGCTGCAAGATTAAGAGATGAGCTCTGGATTGCAGTAAAAGATTGGCTCGATACGCGAGCGGTAAAAATTCCAAAAGATGCGGATTTGAGAGCGGAGCTCTTAGGCCCGACATACAGCTTTACATCTAGTGGAAAGATTAAGGTTGAGGGTAAATCTGAGATGAAGCGCAGAGGCATGCGCTCACCAGATATTGCAGACGCCTTATGTTTAACATTTGCAGGACAAGCAGCCGTTGTTGGCGGCAGGGCGCTCAAGTGGCTCCCTGGCAAGCCTCTACAACGACGTGTAGCAATTTGCTGATATAGGAAAATTAATGGCTCGTCGCAGACGCAGACGCACTCAGTCAGAAATGATTGAGATGCAGGGCGTATCTACTTTTATCCCGCCACAAATTACGGATGGGGATTACGAGGAAGATGTGTTTGACGCGTATGAGGACGATGCTGTTGAAAATTTAAACACGCCAGAGCCATTAAGCGAGGAAGAATATCAATCTCGCATTATGTCGGCTGTTCAAGGCGCTGAAGATTATATTGACACGTTTATTACTCCTCAACGTGTAGAGGCTGCCGAGTATTACAGAGCGGCTCCATTTGGTGACGAGGAAGATGGACGATCTCAGATTGTATTGTCTGAGGTCAGAGATACGATCCAGGCTATTTTGCCGAGCTTGATGCGCATATTCACATCTGGCCAAAAAATCGTTGAATATATGCCTCGCCGAGCCGAGGACATTAAAGTAGCTGACCAGGCCTCAGACGCGATTAATTTCATTTTTAACGAGATGAACCCAGGGTTTCAGATCCTGCACAGTGCATTTAAAGATGCGTTGTTGAAGAAAACGGGCATTGTTACTTGGTGGGCTGAAAACGATGACAAAGTAGTAGAGAAATGTTTCTCTGGCTTACTTGAAGAAGAGGTCTTGTTGTTTCGGCAGCAAAACCCTGGCGCTGAGTTTACCTCAATTTATCCAGAGCCACAGGCTTCACCGATAAATCCACAGACGTATAAGGTTTATGTCCGTCTTGTTGATCAGCAGAAGAAATATCGCATTCGCGCAATGCCTCCAGAATGTTTCATTGTTGATCGCCGAGCAAGAGATTTAGACCAGCATTTTGATATTTGCGGTTATCGGGATCTTGTTACCGTTTCTGATTTGATCGAAATGGGCTTTGAGCAAGAGGACATTCTAGAATATGGCCAGCCTGGAGAGGATAATCTCTGGGTAGCTCAGATGGAAGAGCAAGAGAGAAATCTAGGCTCTCAATATCCAGATCCAAATAACGATCCAGCATTACGGCGCGTAAAATATGTAAAAATATATATGCGCATAGATAAAGACGGCGACGGCATTGCAGAATTACGTTGTATTCACGCGATAGGTTCTACTTGTCACGTATTAAAAGACGAGATTGTAGATCACGTCCCGATTGCTATTTTCTGCCCAGATCCAGAACCGCATACAATATTTGGCCATTCCATTGCTGATATCACAATGGATCTGCAGCGCGTTAAGTCTCATGTTTTGAGAGCAACGCTCGACAGTTTAGCGCAATCTATTTTCCCCAGGACGATTGTTGTCGAGGGCCAGGCGAATATTGACGACGTTTTAAATAAAGAGGTCGGCGCAGTTGTTCGTGTTCGTCAGATCGGCGCTGTGCAAGATATGTCCACCCCATTTGTTGGTCAGCCAGCAATGGGGATTGTTGATTATCTAGATCAGATCAAAGCGCAGCGCACTGGGGTTACACCTGCATCTCAAGGCTTAGATGCTGAACTACTACAATCTACTACAAGAGCGGCGGTTACTGCCCAGATAAGCGCGGCCCAGGAACGCATTGAGTTGATTGCCAGGACTTTCGCCGAGACGGGCATGAAGCAAATCTTTTCTGGTCTGCTTAAATTAATTACGCGGCATCAAGACAAACCTCTTCTTATCCGCTTGCGAGGTGAATGGGTTCCAATTGATCCTACCACCTGGGACGCGGATATGGACTGCAGTGTGTCTGTTGCACTCGGCAGAGGCGATGATGCGCAGCAGATGGCATTCTTGACAACAGTTGCTCAGAAGCAAGAGCAGATCCTGCAGACTATGGGTATGGACAACCCGCTTGTTAAATTGTCGCAGTATCAATCAACGCTTGCTCAGATTGTTCGTAAGGCTGGATATAAAAACCCAGACGCATTTTTTACGCCTATTACTCCAGAGATGGAACAGCAGTTAGCTCAGTCGCAAGCTGCTGCAAGGGCCCAGGTGAAAGATCCAAATCAGCTTCTTGCTGAAGTTGAAATGGCCAAGGCGCAAGCTGAGACATACGCCAAGCTCCAACAGCTAGCTCTTGATCGGGCTCAATTGCAGCTAGACGCTGATCTAAAGCGAGATCAGATGGAATCGGACATTATTCTAAAATCTGCAGAGATTGCCGCTAAAGGTGGCCAGCAAATTGATTGGCCATCAATCATTGAGATGACAAAGGCGCCGCGTCAGGATGTTCAGCAATTAGCGCAAACGCTGATTGATAATGAAAAGCTCGCGTCTGCACAGGTTCTGTCTCAAATCGGTATGGGTCAGCAGCAGCCTCAACCAACTCCACAACAGCCGCCTATGGCGCCACAGCAACAGCCTATGCCGCCAGCGATGGGCAGAGCTTAAAAATCTAAATGACAGAAGATGAAATTATCCGCTTGGGAAACTCAGCGGAACAAACACTCGCGTCTGAAGCCTTTAATTTAGCACTTAAAGAGCTTGACGCTGCCCAGATTGAAAGTTGGGCAAACGGTCAATTCAAGACGCCACAAGAACGAGAAGAGGCATACGCACTCATTCGTGGCGCACGCATGTTCCGATCACGCCTCGTGGCGATGCTCGAGAACGCGAAAGTCAGCAAGGCACAAGCAGAGCGCCGCATCGATTTGCGCCGCTAAGCACGCCTATTGCTGGGCAACCCAGAGAAAAAAATGACTACTGAAAATTCTGCTGCCTCGGCAAGCGACGAAAGAAGCACCGGGACATTGGAAGAGGCTAAATCTGCGTTTGAGACAATTCTGTCGGGCAAGCCGCTCGGTAAACAGAAAGATCCTGAGACGGAAGATGAGGCCATTGCGTCAGACGATGACGCAGAGCCAGAAACCTCAGAGACGGCGTCAGAGGACGATGAGACCGACGACGCGGAGGAGGAAGGCTCGGACGACGAGCAGGAGAAACAAGAAGACGAAAAGGACGAAGAAAAGCCAATTCTCACCATCGAGGTCGATGGCAAGAGCGTTGAGCTGAGTAAATCTGAAATTCAGTCATCTTATCTCCGGCAAGCCGATTACACCCGCAAAACGCAAGCTTTGGCAGATGAGCGAAAGCAATTTGCTTCAGAATTAAGTCAGGCAAAAGAAGAGCGTCAAATCTACGCTCAGCTTATTCCTGCTTTAGTCTCGCAGATGCAATCCTCAATGCCACAACCGCCAGATCCATCTCTCATCGACTTAGATCAGGCACGCTATTTGAAACTGCAGGCAATCTACGAGCGAAAGGTCGGAGATTACCAGGCTGCGATATCAGAGCAAGCTAGACTGCAACAACAGCAGCAGGACGAGAGCGCGCAAAGCATCCAAGCCTATGTGCAGATGAATGCGCAAAAACTCCCCGAGCTAGTTCCTGAGTGGAGAGACGCGAAAAGCTACGAGCGTGATCGACCAAAGGTAAGAAATTTCCTCAACGAGATTGGTTTCTCAGATCAAGAAATCAATCAGGCGTATGACGCTAGGCTAGTTGCAATGGCCTATAGCGCAATGCGTTGGCGTGAGTTGAAAAATTCTAAGCCTCGTCCAGATGTGCCGCTTGAAAAAGCTATCAAAACGTCTCCGACGCCAGCCAAGCCGCAAACGAGCAAAACAAAAGCTTACGTGGATGCGAAGAAACGTCTCAAGCAAACCGGCAGTCTCCGCGATGCGGCGTCTGTTTTTGAAAGCTTGATATAAGGACTTACTAAAATGGCAAAAGTAACTAATGCCTACACGACATATACGGCTACGGCCAATCGTGAGGATCTCTCGAATTGACGACTTAAGTCTTCTGATTTAGGTAGATAGTTCGATTTATGCTATCGTCCTAGGGCAGATACTGTGAGAAAAGACTGGAAAATTTTACCGCGTGAAGAATTTGACGATCTGATTAAAAAGCATCCGGCCAAAAAAATAGCAGAAATGTTTGGTGTTACTTTTGGGGCCGTTTACTACCGCATCAGAACGTATGGGATGCCTTTAAGGGGACACAAAGACCCAAGGAGGCCGACAGGCCCGAGCCGATCATTTCAGCCGCCAAAAGCTGAGTTGAAACGTCTGTTAAAGCAGATGTCTATGAGAGACATTGCTAAGCATTATGGCGTCGGTGAAACTGTCGTATTTATGCGAGTTAAACAATACGGCCTTGAGGGGCCATCCAGGTCAGAAAGACTAAGCGTTTACGCAAAAAATCGTCCAGACAGCCATAATCAGAAAATAGCTGATGCCCTATCAACTAAGACAGGGTCTTTAGCATCTGGCTGGAAGGGCGGTTTGACTGAAGAGCGTAAACTTGCTCGCAGCACGCAAAAATACGCTAAATGGAAAATGTCCGTTATAAAACGCGACGGCTTCAAATGTGTAAAATGCGGGGTTGAGCAAGGATACATATGTGAGTGCTGCGGTAGTCGAATACTTCTGCACGCGCATCACTTAAAGTCTTTTTCTGAGCATCCAGAGCTTCGCTACGAGCTAAGCAATGGTATTTCTCTTTGCGGTATCTGCCACTGGCAGGAGCATAATGGCAAACAGGGTGAATTGCTGGAAACCCCTAAGAGCCCTAGACGCCACAACGTAGCTGGTAACGGCAAGCGTGACGGCCAGAAAAGTCTGGGGATTGGGCAATCAGCAGCCAAGACGCTTAGGAATGAGCGTAAGGTTCAACGACTAGGAAAAGTAGGCCAGAAAGGTTGAAATTCCCACGAGCGCCCTGCCCGATAAAAAGGGATGATGTAGTCTGAGCTACCGTGAAAGCGGTAGAAGTGCGGATAAAGAGCCGCGCGGTAACACAGCTGACCATCTACAATATCGACCCCTTTGATACGCCTTTTATTAGCAGTGTTGGACGCCGCAATGTGTCTAACCGTATCTTCGATTGGCAGACTGAAAGCTTGCCAAATGTTGATACGACGAATGCGCAACTCGAAGGTTTTGAGCTTACACGTTCAGCTGCTACGGCAACCGTCCGTATTGGCAATACGACGCAGATCTCATCACGCGATGCGACTGTAGCCGGATCACAGGAAGCTTCTGACGCTGCTGGTAAGCGTTCAGAAATGGCTCACCAGATGGCGATCGTATCAAAGGCTCTTAAGCGCGATATGGAAAGCATTCTTGTATCTAACCAGGCTCGAGTAGCTGGTAACGACACGACTGCTCGTAAGACGCGCGGTCTTGAGCACTGGATACAGACCAACATCACTGCAGGCGGCACAAGCTATGCAAACGCTGCTTCTGAGACGGCTGCTCTGACTGACGGCTCAACTTCTGTTGCTCTGACTGAAATCAACTTTAACGATCTTTTGCAGACGTGCTATGAAAATGGCGCTGAGCCAAAGGTTGTTATGGTTCGTCCAGTAATTAAGCGTAAGATTTCGACCTTTACGGGCCGCACTGGTTCTCAGATCCCTCTGGGAAAAGCAGAGGCTGTAAATACGGTTGATATTTACCGCTCCGATTTCGGTGACGTTAAGATTGTTCCATCACGCTGGCTCCGCAAGCGCACGATTTCCTCGAAAGAGGTTTCGGCTGTGTTCATGCTTGATCCAGAGTATGCAGCAGTTTCGTATTTCCGTCCGTTCCAGACTGTCGATATTGCTAAAATTGGCGACGCCGACACGAAGATGATCCTCGCGGAATACGGCCTCGAAATGCGCAACGAAAAAGCTCACGGCAAAATGCCTGACATTGCTTCTACATAAGCTCAGTCAACGTTATCTAACATTTGAGGGGTCGCTTTGGCGGCCCCTTTTCTTTTGGGGTAAGCGATGTCTCAGAAGGTCATATACGACCAAAACGGTAACGTAACTCGCGTTTTACACACAAATGACGAAGGCGACCCGTGGGGCGATTTCACGATCGAAACAATTGAGGACGTTGAGCCTGTCGTAGAAAGCGCAGCTATTTTAGCTGATGAGCATGCTGACAGAGGCGATTTGAAGCACGTTGCGCGAGTTCCTGTTCACATAGTCGAAAAGGCTATGCGCGAGGGCTGGTATAACGATCAGGCCGCCTGGCGCAAGTGGTGTAACGATCCCGACAACAAAGATTTTAGGGTCTGGAAGGGCAGAGTTTAATGACTGTTTTTGCTAGCCCTACATTTACTGCTGATTTTCAAGGGATCTGCAACAAAATTGCAGATACGCTCAATCGGCAGGATTTGACTACTGTAATTCCTGATTTTGTTTCTCTCGCTACGGCTCGCATACAGCGCGATATGGCCAGAGTAAAACATCCTTATATGATCAACAGATCTCAGGCGACGGTAATTGATAATTATGTGCCTCTGCCGAATGATTTTGTGGCAATATTTCAGATTATGTTTCAAGACACGACACAGAGCTTTGTTTATGTGTCTCCTGATCAATCAAAAGATGTTTTAGCAAAGGGTTGGGAGAACTCTACGTCTCCATTCCTTGTTACTCAAAACGGTGTGAGTTTAAGTGGTTTAACGACATATTATACAATAATTGGCAATAGAATAAGAATTTTTCCTGCGCCGTCATCATCATCTCCAGATCAATTAGACCTTTGGTATTACGCACGACTTAACCCGCTCAACACTACTACTACAACAAATTGGGCATTAGCTCGTTATCCAGATTTGTATCTTTACGGATCGCTTGTTCATTCGGCTCCGTATTTGAAAGCTGATGAGCGTATTCAAGTTTGGGAAAGTGCGTATCAGACAATCTTAAAAGATATTGAGGTTGAGGCAGACCGGGCTGTTCGTTCGCAAACTAAATTAGTTGCGGCGCGCAAGAGTTTTTAACGAGGACATAAACTATGGCTGTAACATATAACGCTACACTTAAAACTAACCGCATGCAGTTAGTCGCTGATTTAATCGCGAGCAAGACGGCTGCTGCTTCTACTGGAACAGCTACCGCTGGCACGATTGTTATCGGCACATCTGCTCTTAGCGGCGCTACCGGCGTTCTTGCGACGTTTACGCTTTCATCTACGCCAGGAACGGTTGCCGGTGCGGTTTTAACGATTTCTGGCACGCCTTTGACGGCTACTGCTACAGGAACGGGAACGGCTGCACTTGCTGAAATCCGTAACAATGCTGGAGCGGTAATTGTTTCCGGCCTGACTGTCGGAACAAGCAGCGCTGACATCATCATTAATGCGACGGCTGTTTCTACGGGTCAGACGGTTTCATTAACGTCCGGCATAATTACACACGGCTAATAAAGCGAGCGCCATACTATGGTGAAATTATTAAACCGAGCAAAAATGGCCACAGCCACAACTGGCTCTGGAACTATTACGCTTGGCTCTGCCTCATCTGGTTATCAATCCTTTGCAGCAGCTGGCATCGTCGATGGCGACACGGTTAGTTATGT
>SXGR01060036.1_pt1 | contig 10811 bp, 12 predicted proteins | sample 3174711 | NCBI WGS metagenome assembly SXGR01 (sample SAMN11356860, study PRJNA531348) | freshwater metagenome | isolation source: freshwater sample F1-60 | place: China: Fuxian Lake, Yuxi | collected 2017-12-25 | reverse complement strand
GCGAATGCGTATTTCATTCTCACAATAAAGGGGTGTTTTATTCTCTCAAGTACTCGCCGCTCTGTCTTTGTGTGTTCCACTTGCTTCTTCTCTCGGATCAGGTTGGTGTATTTTTTTGCAATCGAAATCACAAGACGTAAGTTAGCTTCAATCATTTCGCGTTTTGCACGACGAGCTCTTGCTTCACCTGTCGTCATTTGCTTATTGATTTCTTTTAAATCTTTAATCGATAAACCTGCTTCTTTTTCAATCGCAATTAATTGATCTTGCTGGTCTACGATGGAATGCTTAAAGCGCTCTAATTTTGCGTTATAAGCTTTGTCTAGTTTTAATTCATCGACAAGCCAATTGAGATTCGTTTCATTACCGGGAAAGCCCTTAATGAAATGTGTGCGAGGCATGCCTGATTTTTCCACACAGAAGTCCATCAATTTTCTTTCGTGTATACGAATTTGATTCACACGATTTCTAACGGAGTCACAAAGAGCTTCTACTTGTTTGGCTGAAAATCTAAATTCCATGAGTTCTTTTAAAACAGATTCATGAAGTTTTTTATATGCAGGATCGTCAATACCTTTTTTAAGGCGAATATCATTCATCTTTTGATTAGTTTTTCGAATCGCAGCAAAACGCGTTAAAACTTCTTCACGCAATTTGGCAAGCGCTTCAGCTGATATCGCAGCGGCTTTAGCGCCATCTGCATCATCGTCTTCTTCTGCATCAATATCTTCTTCGACTTCCTCTTCGGCTTCAGCAGCTACGATCGGTGCTTCGACTTCTACATCGATTAAACCATCTACCACTTCATCGACACTTAATTCATTGGATTCAACTTTATCAACCATTGCAAGAAGTTCAGTGATGGTTGTAGGACATGCTGCAATCGCTTGCACCATGTGTTTTAAACCGTCTTCAATGCGCTTTGCAATTTCAATTTCGCCCTCGCGCGTTAATAGATCCACAGTTCCCATTTCACGCATATACATGCGCACAGGATCGGTTGTTCTTCCAAATTCAGAGTCCACAGTGGCAAGGGCTTGTTCAGCCTCTTCAGCCGCTTCTTCATCTGTCACAGGAGGTGGCACATCTGCCATAAGGAGCGCTTCTGCATCAGGCGCTTGTTCATAGACCATGATCCCCATATCGTTGATCATGCTCACAATGCCTTCAATTTGTTCTGACTCTTGAATTTCGTCAGGCAAGTGGTCGTTGATTTCAGCGAAAGTTACATAGCCTCGCTCTTTACCAAGGACGATTAAGGTTTTAAGACGGGCACGTCGCTCTTCGATAGCCTGTGGATTTGCGTCATTCGCATTTCCATAGAAATCTTTCATTTTGGGGTTCTTTTTTTGCGACGGGTCTTTTTTTGGTCTGGCCATGCTCTACCTCTTCTTGTTAGGGCTTATTTTGCCTTATAAATCAACAAAATATAAATAAACGCGTAACCTTTGAGTGTACCAAAAAGGGCCTTTTTGGTCAATGAAAGGCTTAAGTTTTAGGGGGTGTTTTGGGTCTTTGGGTAAGCGTTTTAAGGTGTTCTTTTTCTTCATTTGTTAAGCTACTTAAAGGCTTGTCTTTCAAAGCACTAAAATGGGCCTTCGTTTTAGACGCTTTTCCCTGCTCAAGGAGGGTTTTTCTAGCCCCCTCAATTTCAGACTCAAAATGGATCTGATCATCAAAGTGGGTAAGCTCCTCATTGACTAAGTCCATCACCACACTATCTACTTGTGATTTAAGACCATGGAGGATTGAAGAAGGTTTCGATTCAGGTTGATTTAAGGCAATTTCTAAGACTTTTTTAAGTAAATCATCTTCAAAAGATTCTGTTTGAGCCAACGCTAAATCTTCGCTCATGGCCAGCTGGGGCTTTAAGATAAGAAGTAAAATAAATTGACGTTTGACTGATGCTGGAAGCTTTCCCTTTGTTTTAACATAGGATTTATTGGCTTGAAATTGAGGCTGTGCCACATGAAGCAATTGATCTATTTCTTTATCATTCAAATGAAGCAATTCTGCAAAACGTTTACGTAAAAGTAAGCTTAATTTAGGCGCCGTGATCTCTTTTAAGATAAGCTCGGCTTCATTTAAAAATTTCACTTTATCCTCTTGAGTCGCTAAATGATTTTTTTCAGTTAATTGCTGGATTAAGTACTGCGACAAAGGTATCGCTTCTTGCATCATCGATTCAAACGCTTCCTTGCTATGCAATCGAATAAAACTATCAGGATCATGCTCTTCAGGTAAAAATAAAAATTTCAAAACGACTTTATCATTCAGGCTCGGAAGTGCATTCATCATGGCGCGCCAAGCTGCCGCTTGTCCTGCATTATCGCCATCAAAACAAAAAATAATCGTATCAGTTTGACGCATTAATTTTTTAATATGGAATGCAGATGTAGCGGTACCTAATGTCGCGACTGCATGGGTCACACCAAATTGCGCAAGGCCTACGACATCCATATAACCTTCTACTACGAGGACACAGCCTTTTTCGCGAATCGATCGACGCGCTGCAAAAAGGCCATAGAGCTCTTGGCTCTTTTGGAAGAGTGGTGTTTCAGGTGAGTTGTAATATTTAGGCGTATCTTCTGGATTGATTACTCGCCCACCGAATCCAATAATTTCGCCTTTCATATTATGAATAGGAAACATGATGCGATCACGGAAACGATCATAGCGTTTACCTTGATCGTTCTTTAAGACGAGACCCGCAATATTAAGCGCTTCATCATCGTATTTTTTAAATACACTTTCTAAATTTTGCCAACCTTCGGGGGCATACCCTAATTGAAATGTTTTTGCGATGTGCCCTGTAAGTCCACGTTTTTTTAAATACTCAATCGCGCGTTCTGATTTTTTTAACGCACTTTGATAATACTGGGACGCGAGCTCTAAAGCTTCGCCAAGCGCTAAATTTTTTTCCTTAGTTTCGGGTGAAATTCTTTTTGAATCTTGGGGCACAGCAAGACCCACTGATTTAGCAAGATCTTCTACCGCATCTACAAAACTCATGCCTTGATATTCGATTAAGAAACTTAAAGCTGACCCATGCGCACCACAACCAAAGCAATGGTAAAACTGTTTCGAAGGGCTTACTGTAAATGAAGGCGACTTCTCTTGATGAAAAGGACAGCAAGCCACATAGTTACTTCCGGCTTTTTTTAAAGGTACGCTTTTATCAATCACATCGATAACATCGACACGATTTAAAAGTTCTTGGATGAACGACTCTGGAATCATATGCGTTTAATCATAGCTTAAAAATAAAAAGGAGCCTTAAGCCCCTTCATCATTTTTTTAAATTTTTATATTGAGTTTTTTGGGAGGCTATCAACCAAGCTTTTGTTTGATGAGGGCTGATAATTTACCCATATCTGCTCGACCCACTACTTGTGGTTTGACGATCGCCATCACTTGACCCATCTCTTTAATGCTTGTGGCGTTTGTGGCCTTAATCGCAGCATCTAAAATGGCACTCACTTCTTCGTCAGTTAGTGCTTGAGGAAGATAGCTTTGTAAGATTACCACTTCAGCTTTTTCAGCATCAGCTAAATCTTGTCTTTTTGCAGACTCGTAGGCTTCAATGGAATCACGACGTTGCTTTAACATTTTTTCAATGACAGCCATGACATCTTGATCCGTCAATTCAATACGCTCATCGACTTCACGCTGTTTAATAGCTGATTGAAGAAGTCTAATTGTGCCAAGACGAACGACGTCTTTAGCGCGCATAGCATCCTTCATGTCCTCAGTAATTTTTACTTTTAAGGACATCTTAAAAAATTAGAATAATTTTGGGGGGAGCATTTGATTGCGAAGACGACGGTACTGACGCTTCACTGCCGCAGCAGCTTTACGTTTACGTTCCCACGTTGGCTTCTCATAGGACTCACGCGCACGTAAGTCGTTGATAAGACCGGTCTTCTCAATTAAGCGCTTGAAACGACGAAGTGCTACGTCGAATGGCTCGTTTTCTTTTACACGTACTGTTGACATTAAACTCTCTTATTTTAAATAATGCGTTTTTGTGTGTTTTCCCAAAATGGAATTTCGGAAAAGTCCGTTATTTTAATGCTAATCTACTCATTTATCAATCTTTTTTGAGCCTTAAACCCATGCTGGTACTTGGTATTGAAACCTCCTGTGATGAGACTGGACTCGCCCTTTTTGACAATGAAAAAGGTCTTTTAGGTCATATGCTTCATTCTCAAGTCGACCTTCATGAAGCTTATGGCGGCGTAGTCCCTGAATTAGCGTCCCGTGACCATATTAGGCTTGTTTTGCCCTTACTTGAAAGTCTTTTTAAAAAGACAGGGGTTAAAAAAGAAGATGTGGATGCCATTGCTTATACGCAAGGCCCTGGTTTATCTGGAGCTTTATTGGTTGGAAGTTCACTCGCTGAAGCGCTAGCCTTTGCACTTCAAATCCCTACGATTCCGATCCATCATTTAGAGGGGCATTTATTAGCGCCCTTATTGGAAAAAGATCCGCCTACTTTTCCTTTTTTAGCCCTTTTGGTCTCTGGGGGTCACACGCAAATTATTCATGTGAAAAAAATCGGTCAATATGAAATTATTGGTGACACTTTAGATGATGCCGCAGGGGAGGCTTTTGATAAAACAGCACAATTATTAGGCTTAGGTTACCCAGGCGGATTGGCTTTGTCACTTTTAGCTGAAAAAGGAAAGCCTTGTTTTGATTTACCGAGACCGCTGATGCATAGCACAGATTTAAATTTTAGTTTTAGTGGATTAAAAACGGCAGTGTTGCATTTAATCCGCGCACAAGAAAATTTAACAGATGAAATCAAAGCTGATATTGCTTTTGCATTCCAGGAAGCGATCACTGATGTCTTAAGTAAAAAATGTCTCGCAGGACTCTATCAAACACACTTGAAACATCTTGTTGTTTCAGGGGGTGTGGGTGCAAATAAGCAATTACGTGAAAAATTAAAAACTGAATTATCTAAAAAAAATTATGAAGTTTTTTTTCCGCGCTTAGAATTCTGCACAGACAATGGCGCCATGATTGCATTTGCTGGCGCGATGCGATTAGAAACTTCCTTAAAACGTGATCTTAGTTTTATAGTGAAACCCAGATGGCAACTCGCTTAAAAAATTATTTCTTCTCTCTAAAGCTTGATTCGGTGCCATTGATTAAGCGTTTAATGTTATCAATGTGACGTAGTATTAAAATCAGCGCAATGATGGACGATGCAATCAATTGATAAAAATCAATGGCATAAAAAAAGCCCATCACAGGGGATAAGCTTGCTGCAATGATGGCCGCCAAAGATGAATAACGCCAGATGATAAACACAGCGAACCATATAGCTAATACTGTGCATCCCATCATCCAAGAAAACATAAAGAGAATACCTGCAGCCGTTGCAACCCCCTTACCCCCTTTGAAGTCATAATAAATAGGAAAAATATGTCCTAGGAGTGTGGCAATTGCAACAAGTGCCACCATCAATGGAGACAATTCAAAATATTGCGCTAAGCCGACTGTCAAAGAACCTTTCAGAGCATCACCTAGAAGGGTTAATAATGCAGCTAATTTTTTTCCTGTTCGTAACACATTCGTGGCGCCTGGATTTTTTGAGCCTATCGTGCGAGGATCAGGCAAAGAAAATAAACGACTCATCACGATGCCAAATGAAATAGCACCGATGAGATAACTAAAAAGAATGTAAATCACGTTCATCATTTGAAAATCACTTTATAATGAAACCTCTATTTTACAATTTTTTGAAGCGCTCATGACGGCCCCACTTATTTTTATAGAAGAGATGAAGGTTGAAACCATTATTGGCGTCTCAGATTGGGAACGCGCATTACCTCAAATATTGGTGATTGATCTTGAAATGGCTTTGCCACAATTAGCCTCAACGACTTCTGATTTAATTGGAGATACCATTGATTACGGCATCGTTGCTGAGCGCATTAAAGCCATCACATCAAGTCACACATTTAAATTATTAGAGCCTTTGGCTCATCTCATTATTGAAACATTAGAAAAAGAATTTAAGTCTCCCTGGATGAAGCTTAAAATTTCTAAACCTCAGATTTTGCCGCAAGTGAAAGCTGTCGGTGTCATCTTTGAAAAAGGAAGTCGTCCTTAACCTCTCGGATGATGTGTTTCGTGAAGTTTTTTTAAACGCTCGCGTGCCACATGTGTATAAATTTGTGTCGTTGAAATATCTGCATGCCCCAATAACATTTGAACGACTCTTAAATCTGCACCGTGATTAAGTAGATGTGTGGCAAAAGCATGTCGTAAGACATGTGGTGATAATGTTTTTTGGATGCCCGCGATCAATGCATAGCGTTTAATTAAATGCCAAAATGATTGCCGCGTCATTAATTCTCCACGTTGTGTGACAAACAAATCGTCCGACACATGCTGATTAAGAATATGGGGTCTTGCTTCTTTTAAATAACGATCAATCCATTCGACAGCCACTTCTCCCATAGGGACTAATCTTGTTTTGCTGCCTTTACCTGTGACGCGAATCACACCATCACTTAAACTCACTTCAGTCACTCTTAGACTAATAAGTTCAGTCACACGCAAACCACAAGCATAAAGAAGTTCTAACATCGCGCGATCTCGAAGACCTAAGGGTGTTTCAATTTGAGGGGCTTTTAAAAGAGATTCGACCTCCGTTTCATTTAAACTTTTAGGCAGTGATTTCGGTAACTTTGGGGCTTCTACATGAAGGGTCGGATCTTCATTGATATGACGTTCGCGTAAGTGATATCGATAGAAACGTCTCAGTGTTGCGATCAGTCTTGAAATACTTCTTGCTTTGACATGACTAAATTTATTAGCGAGATAAGCTTGAATATCGCTTTGATGAGCCTCTAATAATATTTTCTTAATGTTTCCATTTAGAAATTCGGAGAACTGCATTAAATCAAAACGATAACTCTCCAAAGTATTTTTGGCTAAACCATCCTCAAGCCATAGGTGATCAATAAATTGATCGATGACTTTTTTTTCGTCATCAGAAATAACAATGGGATCTCGTGTTTTCTTCACCATAGAAAAAGATTAACACAAATAAAAAAGCCCCGCTTTAACGGGGCTTTTTAAATTACTCAGCTGCCTTATCGGGAGCCGCCTCAGGCGCTGCGGCCTTCGATGTTTCTGTTTTTGGAATATCTTGAATAATTTCTTTTTCGCGTGCATCTAATTTTTCACGGATACGCGCAGATTTTCCTGAACGCTCACGTAAGTAATAAAGTTTTGCACGACGCACATCACCGCGACGTTTTAATTCGATCGATGCGATGAGTGGAGAATAAGTTTGGAATGTACGTTCTACACCTTCACCTGATGAAATTTTTCTCACAGTGAATGCTGAATTGAGGCCACGATTTCTTTTTGAAATCACAACACCTTCGTAAAGCTGCACACGTTTTCTTGTACCTTCGACTACATTTACACCGACTACGACTGTGTCGCCTGGTGCAAAGCTAGGGATGGTTTTACCTAGACGAGCAATTTCTTCTTGCTCTAATAATTGAATAATATCTGCCATAATCCGTTCCTTTTAGTTATATAGAGTCTTGTTCCTGCTTATCAATTTCTTGAAGCAGCCGAGTCTCTTCTTTAGTCAACAGCCTTGCGGCCAACAAATCAGGTCGTCTGACCTTGGTTAACGCTAACGATTGCTGAAATCGCCAGGCGCTAATTCTAGCATGGTTACCCGACAATAATACATCCGGCACCTTGGATCCTTCGAACACCTCAGGCCTCGTATAGTGAGGGCAATCAAGTAAGCCATTCACAAACGAATCCTCAATAGCTGAGTTATCATCACCTAACACCCCTGGTAGTTGCCTAATAATGGCATCCATCACCACCATGGTGGGTAATTCCCCGCCACTTAATACGTAGTCGCCAATTGAAATTTCTTCATCGACACTACTTTCAATCAACCGCTCATCAACCCCTTCATAACGACTCGCTAAAAAAATGAGCCCTGAAGCTTTTGACAATTCCATCACTTTTTGATGTGTGAGTGGCAATCCTCTTGGGGATAAATGAATCACTCGCACATCTTGAATGCCTTTATTCATTTGCGCTTTTTTTGCCGCATCGATCGCCTTCTTTAAAGGCTCAATCATCATCAGCATGCCAGGGCCGCCGCCATAAGGCCTATCATCTACCGTACGATGTGCATCACTCGTAAAATCTCTTGGATTCCATAACGTTAAATCTACAAACGCTTCATGAAATGCGCGAGAGGTAATGCCGAAATCCTTTAATGCTTGAAACATCTCAGGAAAAAGTGTCACCACATCAAAAGATAAAGGTTTCATTTAAAAATCTTTATCCCAGTCGACTTCAATTTCTTTTTTTTCCATATCCACATTTAAAATCACATGCGGAATAAAAGGGATTAAATACTCTTTGTCGCCTTTGACGACTAAGACATCGTTCGCCCCTGTTTCCAGAAAAGTTTGAACGACACCTAAATGTTCTTGTTTCTGGTTGATGACAGCATGTCCCATCAAATCATTCCAGTAATATTCACCTTTTTCTAAGGCGGGCAATTCATGTCTGGGTATTAAAATTGTTTTATTTCTTAACCCAAATGCTGCATCTCGATCATCGATATTTACTAACTTAGCAACGATACTATTGCCGTGTATTTTTGATGTTTCGATCGGATAACTTATGGATGATTTTTCATCCCCAATAAGCCACTCTTTTTTGTTCAGAAGTTGATTGATATCTACCGTGAAGGGCTGGATCTTGATCCAACCTTTGACACCATATGGCCCACTGATGCGTGCCATGATAAATTTTTCTCTCTCACTCATATCACTTGTATCAACAAGTGAATCAAAACATTAAGCGCTTTCAGCTGGTGGTTCAGTCGCCTCAGCTGGAGCTGCTTCAGGAGCTGCGGCTTCTACTGGAGCCGCTTCTGGAGCTGCCTCAACTGGAGCTGCTTCGGCTGTTACTTCTGGAGCTGCTGCTTCTGCAGGCGCAGGCGCTGCTGCAACTTCTGCTGCCTTTGCTTTTTCTTCTGCTTCTTTAGCATCCATCGCTGCTTTTAATTCTTCAGCTTTCTTAGCGGCTTCTTTAGCTTTTCTGAGCTCTACTTTATCTGCGTCTTTTTTCTTTAAAGCCACGATTGCTTCTGGGCCTTTTGCATGCAGTTTAACTAAACGGTGAACTGAATCTGAGAGGAGTGCGCCATGACCTTTCCAATGTGTCACACGTTCGTTATCAATACGAAGTGCTTCGGTGCCAATCTTAGCCATTGGGTTATAAAAACCAATACGCTCAATAAAGCGTCCGTCGCGGCGATTTCTTGAATCTGCCACTACTACATTGTAAAAAGGGGTCTTTTTTGAACCGCCTCTAGAAAGTCGAATAATTACCATAATTTACACTCTTCAATTAGTTAAAAATTTTCTTAAGAAAGGGGCGGATTTTACGCTATTTTTGGCATATTTGGCAAGCAAAATCACTTTAAAGACAAGAATTTAAGGTCTCTTTTGATCTATTGGTAAGAGGTGGGATCATTAACCCCAGATGCTTTAAAGCCGTTTTGCCTTAAACGACAAGAATCACAGACGCCACATGCACGGCCATTTTTGTCAGCCTGGTAACAGGAGACAGTTAAACCGTAATCCACACCCAATTTCATACCCTGAAGAATAATGGCTTCTTTAGAAAAATGAATCAACGGGGTGTGAAGTTGAATATTTTGCCCTTCTACAGCTGACTTGGTGGCTAAATTAGCCATTTTCTGAAATTGCTCAATATATTCGGGTCTGCAATCAGGGTAACCTGAATAATCGACGGCATTGACCCCTATAAAAATATCATGCGCACCGATCACTTCCGCCCAACCTAGCGCCAAAGTGAGCATTAAAGTATTTCGCGCGGGCACATAAGTAATCGGAATATGAGACGTTAATTCGGTTGGTACTTTTAAATCAGGATTAGTCAGCGCTGAAGTAAGCATCCAACTTAAATCCATCTCAACCGTTTTATGATCTTGTACTGTAAACAGTGAAGCGATTTTTTTAGCAGCTTCGAGCTCGGCAATATGACGCTGGTGATAATTGACGCTCAGGGCATAACATTCATAACCTTCGTTTTTGGCAATTGCCAACGTGGTGGCTGAATCAAGGCCTCCTGATAAAAGAACGACAGCTTTAGACACCAGGTTTTTCTCCCCAGAGTAATTTATGTAATTGAATTTGCATGCGCACATGCAACTGATCTTTCAAAATCCAATTTCCTAGATCAGTGACATCCAGTTTTTGATACACAGGGGAAAATAAGACGCTACATTTTTGTGTGAGCTTATATTGATCCAGTATTTTTTTAGCCCAGTCATAATCTTCACGGCTACAAAGTACAAATTTAATTTCATCTTTTGATTCAATAATTGCTAAATTTTCCCAATGATTCTTTTTTTCTTCACCTGACTCAGGCGTTTTGATATCTAAAATAATTTTAATCCGAGGGTCGACCTCTTTGATAGAAAGTCCACCACCGGTTTCAATCGAGACTTCGTAATTGCTATCCGCCAGAGTCTTAAGAAGATTGTGCACTTCTTTTTGTGCGAGCGGTTCACCGCCTGTCACTGTGACATAGCGGGTGTCATATTTTTTTATCGATGTCATGATGTCCTCGATATCCATCATCGATCCACCTTGAAAAGCGTAAGCTGTATCACAATAATGGCAACGCATCGGACATCCACTTAAGCGAATAAAAATCGTAGGCCATCCCATGCGAGAGGATTCACCTTGCAGCGAATAAAAAATTTCAAAGAT
>SXGR01002918.1_pt1 | contig 10812 bp, 7 predicted proteins | sample 3174711 | NCBI WGS metagenome assembly SXGR01 (sample SAMN11356860, study PRJNA531348) | freshwater metagenome | isolation source: freshwater sample F1-60 | place: China: Fuxian Lake, Yuxi | collected 2017-12-25 | reverse complement strand
CTGTTTTGGAATCAAGGCAAAGCTGTTGCGATGTAGTTGTTGCGGATGGTGGCATTGTGCCCGCCCCTGTTTTGGAATCAAGGCAAAGCTGGGGTTGCGGTCTGGGAGCCGGGGACGTGATTGTGCCCGCCCCTGTTTTGGAATCAAGGCAAAGCCACGGCCACGGGTGCGGCCCCGGCCGCGGATTGTGCCCGCCCCTGTTTTGGAATCAAGGCAAAGCAGCACTGCCCCCACACCCACCAGCCGGCGAATTGTGCCCGCCCCTGTTTTGGAATCAAGGCAAAGCCACAACAACAGCTGACAAGCTACCGTTGAATTGTGCCCGCCCCTGTTTTGGAATCAAGGCAAAGCATAAGGCGGGCGAGTGGGAGCTGGGGGCTAATTGTGCCCGCCCCTGTTTTGGAATCAAGGCAAAGCTCAATGTCGCCATTGACTAGCGACACAATATTGTGCCCGCCCCTGTTTTGGAATCAAGGCAAAGCCGCGAAGTATGCGAGGCGGCGGCGCGCCGTCGGCTTACGAATAATACTGCCTGTACCACGCCACGAACCGCGCCACGCCCGTCCTGACCGGCGTGCCGGGCCGAAACCCCACCCACGCGTCCAGCGCGTCGGTGCAGGCGGCGGTCATCGGCACGTCGCCCGGCTGCAGGGGCAGAAAGTTCTTCCTTGCCGAAACCGCCAGCGCCTCCTCCAGCGCGCCGATGTAGTCCATGAGCGGCGTCGGCTGGTTGTTGCCGATGTTAAACACACGCCAGGGCGCGTTGCTGGTGGCGGGGTCGGGCGCGGCGGCGTCGTAGCCGGCGTCGGGGGTCGCGGGCTTGTCCAGCACGCGCACGACGCCCTCGACAATGTCGTCGATGTAGGTGAAATCGCGCACCATCTGCCCGTGGTTGAAGACATCAATGGGACGGCCCTCGAGCATGGCGCGGGTGAAACGGAAGAGCGCCATGTCCGGCCTCCCCCACGGGCCGTACACCGTGAAGAATCGCAGCCCGGTGGCGGGCAGCCTGAACAGGTGACTGTAGGAGTGCGCCATCAGCTCGTTGGCCCTCTTGGTGGCCGCGTACAGGCTGATGGGATGGTCCACGCCATGCCCTTCGGCGAAGGGCGCGCGGGTGTTGCCGCCATACACGCTGGAGGAGCTGGCATAGACCAGATGCTCGACGTGGTGGTGACGGCAACCCTCGAGGCGGTTGAGGACGCCCTGCAGGTTGGCGTCCACATAGTCGTGCGGGTGTTCGATGGAATGGCGCACGCCGGCCTTGGCGGCCAGATGCACCACACGCGCGGGCTTTTCGTCCGCAAAAAGCCCGGCCATCGTCTTGCGGCAGGCGACATCGTGCGGGTGAAACCGGAACGACCCGTGGCTCTGCAGACGATCCAGTCGCGCCTGCTTGAGCGACACGTCGTAGTAGGGGCTCAGGTTGTCCATGCCCACCACCTCGTCGCCGCGCGCGAGCAAGCGCAGGCAGGTGTGCATGCCGATGAAACCTGCGGCGCCGGTCACCAGCACTTTCATAGGGGTCGTCCCACGGCGTGGTACACAAAGCCGCCTTGGCGCATGCGGGCAGGATCGTAAAGGTTGCGCCCGTCAAAGATGACGGGCTCTCGCAGCGCACCGCGCAAGGCGTCGAAGTCTGGCGCGCGGAAAGCCTGCCACTCGGTGAGGATGACCAGCGCGTCGGCGCCGGCCAGCGCCGCCTCCTTGGTTTCGCAGAGGACGAGGCCGGGGCGCGACCCGTACAATCTCCGGGCCTCGTCTTGTGCAGCCGGATCAAACGCCTGCACCCGCGCACCCGCCGCCCAAAGAGCCTCCATCAACGTTCGGCTGGGCGCCTCACGCATGTCGTCGGTGTTGGGCTTGAAGCTCAAACCCCACAGGGCGAACACGCGGCCGCGCACCTCGCCACCAAAGTGTTTCTGGATCTTGGCGAAGAGGGACGCCTTCTGAGCATCGTTGCGCCGCTCAACCGCCTTGAGAATGCCGGTGTCAAATCCCACATCCCCGGCTGTGCGGATGAGCGCACGCACATCCTTGGGGAAGCAGGATCCGCCGTAGCCGACGCCCGGATAAAGGAATTGGTAGCCGATACGCGGGTCCGAGCCGATGCCCTGCCGCACGCATTCGATGTCCGCGCCCAGCAATTCGGCCAGACCGGCCATCTCGTTCATAAAACTAATCCGAGTGGCGAGCATTCCGTTGGCGGCATACTTGGTGAGCTCCGCGCTGCGCGCGTCCATCACCAGAACCTTGTCGTGGTTGCGGTTGAATGGCGCGTAAAGCTCCCGCAGCAGCGATTGAGTCTGGGGATTGGCGGAACCGACGATGATCCGGTCGGGCCGCAGACAGTCCGCCACGGCGGAGCCTTCCTTGAGAAATTCAGGATTGGACGCCACATCAAAGGGCGGCACCTCCCGGCCGCGGCGGGCCAGTCCTTCTTGAATGCGCACGCGCACCTGGTCGGCCGTACCCACCGGCACGGTGGATTTGATCACGACCGTGGTCGCGCCTTCCATGTGCTGCGCCAACGTGTCGGCCACCGCCAGGACGTGTTTGAGATCAGCCGATCCATCCTCACTGGGCGGCGTGCCCACGGCGATGAACTGCACCGACCCATGACGCACACCGGTCGCCGCGTCGGTGGTGAATCCCAGGCGTCCTTCCTTGAGGTTCTGTTGAACCAAATCGGTCAGGCCCGGTTCGTGCAGCGTCACGCAGCCGCGCTGCAACGCCGCCACCTTAGCCTTGTCCACGTCCACGCACAGAACCTGGTGCCCCACTTGCGCCAGCACCGCGCCCTGCACCAGACCGACGTAGCCGGTTCCAAACACCGTCACTCTCATGCCATGGACCAGTTCGAATCAGAACTCCACACGGGAAATTGGTGGAGGCGGTGGGAGTTGAACCCACGTCCCATACAAGCCAGTCAGGAACCTCTACATGCTTAGCCGGACATTATTGTTCTTCGGCGGGATGACGTTCCGGCACGAATCCCGCCGCATAGTCCGCATGAAGGTGTTTCAGTCACCGCTGCGCAGTCTCCAGTGGCAACCTATCCGGCTGTAGCGTCCGTCCACCTCAGCCGGCGTCAGGCGGCGGACGTCACGGCGATTAAGCCGCGAGGGCCAGTTCTTCGTTGGCAGTTAACGATTGGTCCGATGATTAACGAGGCCAACAGACCATCCTCGGCATGCCATCCCCGGTGTACTCATTTGGTCGAAACCAGTACGCCCCCGGAAAAGCTGTCCTTCTATGCCTGAAAAACCGCGCACGGTCAAGGTGGCAGGCACCGGGCCCGTGTCCGGTGCCGGGACTGGCGTGCATGGCCCCCGCTTGACCGTGCCGGCCCGTGCCCTACCCTTGCGGCCATGTCCTCCCCGCAAGACGCGCCGACGCGCTGGGCTTTGATGCTTCGGCACATCGGGCCGGGGCTCATCCTCACGGCCTCCATCGTCGGCTCGGGCGAGCTCATCGTGACGCCCAAACTGGCCGGCGAGGCGGGCTTCAAGCTCCTCTGGCTCATTGTGCTGGGCTGCGTCATCAAGGTCTTCGTGCAAATCGAACTGGGCCGCTATGCCGTGGCCACGGGCCAGACCACCTTGCAGGCCTTAAACACCCTGCCCGGCCCGCGCTGGATCGTGGGCTGGATGGTGTGGCTGTGGCTGGGCATGTTCATCGCGCTGGCCTTTCAGCTTGCGGGCATCGTCGGCGGCATCGCCGAGGTATTCACGGCTGCGGGCATCCCGTGGGACAAGCGGCTGCTGGCCGTCGGCGTGGGCGCTTCCTGCGCGTGGATGCTTTCTGCCGGGCGCTACCGGCTCGTGGAAAACGTCTCCACCGCCATGGTGGTGGCCTTCACGGGCGCCACGCTGGTGGCGGTGGGTTCGCTGCAGTGGTCGCCCTACGCCATCACGACCGCGCAAGTGGCCAGCGGGTTCACCTTTTCGCTGCCCAAGGACTTCATGACTGCCTTCGCCGCCTTCGCCGTCATCGGAGTCGGCGCGTCGGAGTTGTTCTACTACCCGTATTGGTGTCTTGAAAAAGGCTACGCCACCCATGTCGGGGCGGACAACGGCACCGCCGTCTGGGCTGCGCGCGCCAAGGGCTGGATGCGCATCATGCGCCTGGACGCGTGGATTTCCATGGTCGTCTACACGACGGCCACGGTCGCGTTTTACCTGCTGGGCGCCGCCGTGCTCCACGCCAAGGGTCTCAAGGTCACCGACGCCGGCCTCATCGAAACGCTTGCCCACATGTATCGGGAGAGCTTCGGCTCATGGAGTCTCTACGCCTTCCTGGTGGGCGCGTTCTTTGTACTCTACTCCACCGTGTTTGCCGCCACGGCCTCCAACGCGCGACTGGCGGTTGACGGCCTGGCGCTCTTTGGCGTCCTGCGCATCGACACGCCTGAGGATCGCGCCCGCGCCGTCCGGCACTGGGTCATCCTGTTGCCCGCGATTTCGGTCCTGCTTTTCCTGCTGTGGGAAAAGCCCGTCACGCTGGTCTTTGTCGGCTCCATCGCCCAGGGCTTCCTCCTGCCATTTCTGGCGGCGGCCGCCCTGTACTTCCGGCACCGGCGCACTCCAGAGCCATTGAAGCCGGGAACCGCGTGGACACTGGGATTGTGGATCGCCGCCCTCTCCATGGTTGCGGCCGGGATTTACGAGATCTACTCGGCACTGCGCGGCAGAGCGCACTGAGTAACCCAGAGCCGCCACTCGCGCATGGCCCTCACATGTGCGCGATCAAGTTGTCGCCGAAGGCGGAGCACTTGATCTCGGTCCCGCCGTCCATGAGACGGGCGAAGTCGTAGGTGACGCGCTTGCTGGCGATGGCGCCGTTGAGGCCTTTGAGGATGAGGTCGGCAGCCTCGGTCCAGCCCAAGTGGCGGAGCATCATCTCGCCGGAGAGGACGACGGAGCCGGGGTTGACTTGGTCTTTGCCGGCATACTTGGGCGCGGTGCCGTGGGTGGCCTCGAAGATGGCGTGGCCGGTGACGTAGTTGATGTTGCCGCCGGGCGCAATGCCGATGCCGCCCACCTGCGCGGCCAGCGCGTCGCTCAGGTAATCGCCGTTGAGGTTGAGCGTGGCGATGACATCGAAGTCCGTCGGGCGGGTGAGCACCTGCTGCAGCGCGATGTCGGCGATGGCGTCCTTGATGAGGATGGCACCGCCGGCGAGCGCGGCCTTTTGTTCCGCGTTGGCGGCGTCTTCGCCCTTGTCCTTCTTGGTCTTTTCCCACTTGGCCCAGGTGTAAACCTTGTCGCCGAAGATGCGCTCCGCAGCGCTGTAGGCCCAGTCGCGGAAGGCGCCCTCGGTGTATTTCATGATGTTGCCCTTGTGGACGATGGTGACGCTCTTGCGTTGGTTCACGAGCGCGTACTCCACGGCAGCCTTCATGAGGCGGATGGTTCCGACGTTGGAGACGGCCTTGATGCCGAGGCCGACCTGCACGGGGATGTGCGATGCGTCGTGGTCGGGGGCGGCGAGCTTCATGTAGCCGGCGATGGCGTCCTTGGTGCCGAAGCGGATCTTTGCGAAGTCCTTCGGGAATTCCTTCGCAAGAAAATCCAACACTTTCTGCGCCTCGGGCGAGCCGCCGACAAACTCGATGCCGGCGTAGATGTCCTCGGTGTTCTCGCGGAAGATAACCATGTCCACGGCCTCGGGGCGCTTCACGGGGGAAGGCACGCCGGTGAAATACTGCACGGGGCGCAGGCAGACGTAGAGGTCGAGCATCTGGCGCAGGGCGACGTTGAGCGAGCGGATGCCGCCGCCGATGGGCGTGGTGAGCGGGCCTTTGATGCCGACCAAGAATTCGCGGAAGGCCTCGACGGTGTCGTCGGGGAGCCAGTTGTTAAACTGCTTGAAGGCGGCCTCGCCGGCGAAGACTTCCATCCACGCGATCTTGCGCTGGCCGCCGTAGGCCTTCTCGACGGCCGCATCCATCACGCGCACGGAGGAGGCCCAGATGTCAGGGCCGGTGCCGTCGCCGCGGATGAAGGGGATGATGGGGTTGGCGGGGACGTTGAGCTTGCCGTTGGCGATGGAGATTTTGCCGCCGGTGGGCACGGTGCAGGTGGTGTAGGTCATGGGAATGAATTGAGGGGAAAGCGCACGGACAAGGGCGGACGCGTCAGGCGACGGCGGCCTCGCGGCCCGCTGCGGCACCGGCCCCCGCCAGCAATGCACGCACCTGCTCCGCCGCCCGCGCGGCGGTGAGCCCGTGTTTCTCGCGCAGATAGTCCACGCTCGAAGCGTGCTCGATAAATTGGTCGGGCCAGCCGATGCGCACGATGGGTGTGGTGACACGCCGCTCCGCCAGCAGTTCCATCACGGCACTGCCGTAGCCCCCCGCCAGCACGTGATCCTCCAGCGTCACCACGATGCCGGCGGTGCGGCCGAAGTACTCGGTGGTCGCCTCGTCGAGCGGCTTGATGAAGCGCGGATTCACCAGCGCGCAATCACAGTCCTCACCCAGAAGCGCGATGGCCTCTCGCGCCACGGGCTGCATGTTGCCCAGCGCCAGGAACGCCACCTTGGGACGCCCGCTGTTGCCAAAGGGTCGCAGAACCTGGGCCTTGCCCACTTCCAGCAGCGCAGGCTCGGGCTTGATGGCGACGCCCTCGCCATTGCCTCGCGGATAGCGGATGAACACCGGAAGTTTCTGGCGCGTGGCGGTGAAGAGCATGTCCACCAGCTCGTCCTCGTTCTGCGGCGCCATGGCGATGCAGTTGGGCACGCACCGCACATAGGCGATGTCGAAGAGGCCGTGATGGGTGGGGCCGTCGTTGGCGGAGAGGCCGGCGCGGTCCATGCAGAAAATCACCGGCAGTTCCTGAAGCGCCACGTCGTGGATGATGCAGTCGTAGGCGCGCTGCAAAAACGTGGAGTAGATGGCGCACACGGGATGGAAGCCCATCGTGGCCATGCCTGCGGCAAAGAGCACGGCATGCTCCTCGGCGATGCCCACATCGTAGTAGCGCTGCGGCATGCGGTCGCGCAGGGCCTTGAGCCCGGTGCCGCTGGGCATCGCCGCGGTGATGCCCACGACGGCCGTGTCGCGCTCGCACAGGCGGATCATGGCTTCGCCAAACACATCCTGATAGGCCGGAGCCACTCCCGGCTTGGCGGCCGGCGATTTGCCGGTGGCCGCGTCGTAGGGGCCGGTGCCATGAAACTTCTCTGGTAATTGAAGGGCGGCCTCGTACCCCTTGCCTTTCTGGGTGAGCACGTGCAGCACCACCGGGTGGTCGCAGGTCTGCGCGTATTCCAGCGTGCTCACCAAGAGCGGCAGGTTGTGGCCGTCGATGGGCCCAAGATAACGAATGCCCAGCTCCTCAAAAATGAGGCTGCTGGCCGCGCCGCCGCGCCCGTCGGCATCCGCACCGGGCACGTGCTGCAGCGACACATTGGACACCGCGCCCTTGATCGCCTCCTCCGCCTTGTGGCCCAGCCGCACGGCCAGCTCGCCCTTGGGCAGCCGTTTGATCAGGCGCTCCAAGTCCGAGTGGACACGGTTGTAGCCCGGATGGGTGATGATCTTGTTGAGGTACTTGGCGATGGCGCCGACGTTTTTGTCGATGCTCCATTCGTTGTCGTTGAGGATGCCGATGAAGCGCCGGGTGGTGTGGGCGATGTTGTTGAGCGCCTCAAAGGAGATGCCGTTGGTCAGGGCCGCGTCGCCAAAGACGCAGACCACGTGCTCGTCGCTGCCTCGTTGATCGCGCGCCGCGCACATCCCCAGCGCCGCCGAGAGCGCCGTGCCGGCATGGCCCGCGCCGTAACAGTCGTGCTCGCTCTCCGAACGTAGCGCAAATCCATTGAGACCGCCGGTGGTGCGGATGGTGTGAAAGCGCTGCTTGCGCCCCGTGAGCAGCTTGTGCACGTACACCTGATGACTGACATCCCAGACGAACTTGTCCTTGGGCGTGCTGAACACCCGGTGCAGCGCAATGGTGAGCTCCACAACACCGAGGTTGGGGCCAAGATGCCCGCCCGTTTTTGCGAGCTTGGTGATGAGCTCCTGGCGGACTTCACCCGCCAACTGCTCCAATTGCTCGGCCGTCAGCTTTTTGACGTGATCAGGATGGTCCACCATGTCCAGGTATCGGCTCATAACACCTTTGGGGGCGCGGGCTGCGCACCTCCACTTTCCGCGCGGCAGATGTTTTATGCCAATCCTGCCCCCCACGGGAAGGTGAAAATGCGCCCGCGCCTCTGGTCTGCCAATGATACCGCGTCAAGCTTCGCTGCCGGGTGATGCCCCGGCCCGCTTGACGGCAGCACCATCGGATGACTTTTCAAGTTGTGAAATCTTGAGCTCCGCCTCGCCCAGCTTGGCTTGGCAAAGTTGAATCAGCCGTGTGCCCTCCTCAAAGTGAGCCACGAGTTTTTCCAGCGGCAGATCCGCCTCCTCCATCTCGCTTAACACTTCCTCCAGTTTGCCGATGGCCTCCTCGAAGGGCACGTCGGGGTTTGGCTTTGCGGCCCGTGACATGAGGGGAGCGTAGGAAAGTCCGGAGGCGCCGTCCAGCCTCTAGCCTTCAGCCGTGCTGCGCACCTGCCCCAGCGACAGGCGCGTGCGCAGCTTCTGACCCGCTCGAATTTCCCGCGCGTCACGCAGCACCCGTCCCGTCGCCTCGTCGGTGGTGATGGAATAGCCGCGGGCCAGCACATTCTGCGGGTTTAACAGGCGCAGTCGGCCTAAGGCCGCCAACTGCCGCACCCTGCCTGCCGCCAATCCCTGTCGTGCCATTTCACGTAGCCGGTGGGACTGCTCCTTAAGACGCTGCGCTCGGCGGATGAGCACTGCCGTGGGGCGTACCGCACGAGCGCGTACCACCAGCGCCTCAAGCGCCGCACGCTTGTCGCGCAGGCGCGACCCAGCCACGCGCAACAGGGCTGATCGCGCTTCGTCCAGCCGCTGCGCTCGCGCCTCAATGCCGCGGCGGGGATGGGCCAGTTTCAACCTTCGCTGCGAACTCATGCGCCGTGTCTGAGCCTCATCCAGCCCTCGTCGCACTTGCAGGCGCAACCGCGACACCGCCTCCGAAACCAGTTCACGGCTGGCCACGTAATGCTGCGTAAGGATTTCAGCCGCCGCGCTGGGCGTGGCCGCACGCAGGTCGGCAACAAGATCGCTGATGGTAAAGTCAATCTCATGCCCAACGGCCGACACGACGGGCAGCGCAGACTCTCCGATGGCACGCGCCAAGACCTCCTCGTTAAACGCCCAGAGATCCTCAAGGCTGCCGCCACCGCGCGTTAGCAGGATCACGTTTAACCCTTCCCCTTCGGGCTGCATCGCCGACCATGTGTTTAAGAGGCGCAAAGCCTGGGCGAGTTCCGCCGCCGCCCCCTGCCCCTGCACGCGGCTGGGAGCCAGCACCAATTCTATGCCTGCAAAGCGTCGCTCCATCACATGCCGCACATCGGCGAACGCCGCACCGGTGGGCGAGGTGACGATGCCGATGCGCCGGGGAAACCGCGGCAGTGCCCGTTTGCGCCCGGGATCGAAGAGGCCCTGCGCGGCGAGCTTCTGCTTGAGCATCTCAAACGCCTCCTGCAACGCGCCCCTGCCCTGCATCTCCAGAGCACGCACCACCAGCTGGTACTGACCGCGCGGCTCGTACACCGTCAGGTCGCCCCGAAGCAAGACCTGCGCGCCCTCGCGCAACAGATCGCGACGAGTCGCCGTCTCGCTGCGAAAGAGCGTGCAACTCAACTGCGAGGCGGCGTCCTTGAGCGTGAAATAGATGTGGCCGGAGGCTTGAACGCGCAAGCCGCTGACTTCACCGGTCACCCACACCGAGCCGACCTGTCGCTCCAACAGGCGTTTCACCTGCAGGGTGAGCTCTGCGACGGTGAAGACGCGCCGCGCGGGCTCTCGCTCGAAGAGGTCGCCAAAATCCCACGGTGATGGGGGGCTGTGGGCCATGCAGCGGTCTAAAGAGGGATGCGCGAGGCCACCTGCGCCACGTCCTTGTCACCGCGGCCGGAGAGGTTGACGATGACAATCTGATCGGTCCGCATCTGCGGCACGCGGACAAGCGCCTCGGCTACGGCGTGGGATGATTCAAGCGCGGGGATGATGCCCTCGAGCCTCGCGAGTTTCCGGAAGGCCGCCAGCGCTGCGTCGTCGGTGGCGTAGTGATAGCTCACACGCTGGCGGTCGTGCAGCCACGCATGTTCCGGACCGACCGCCGCGTAGTCCAGTCCTGCGCTCACGCTGTGGGTGGGTTGGATCTGGCCGTGTTCATCCTGCAAAATGTACGAGCGGGTGCCTTGCAACACGCCGAGCGACCCACCGTGAAAGCGCGCGGCATGCTTCTCAGGCACGATTCCCTCGCCACCGGCCTCGACACCAATCATCGCCACCTGCGCGTCGTCCAGAAAGGGATGGAAGAGCCCGATGGCGTTGGAGCCACCGCCGACGCAGGCGATGAGTAGATCAGGCAGCCGCCCCTCAGCCTTGAGAATCTGCGCGCGCGCCTCGACGCCAATCACCCGCTGGAAATTGCGCACCATCACCGGATACGGGTGCGCGCCGTAGGCCGTTCCAAGAATGTAATGCGTGGTACGGACGTTCGTCACCCAGTCACGCATGGCCTCATTGACGGCCTCCTTGAGAGTCCGCTGGCCTGCATGCACTGGCATCACTTGGGCGCCCAGCATCTTCATGCGGTAAACATTGAGGGCCTGGCGCTCGCAATCCACAGCACCCATGTACACGACGCATTCGAGCCCAAACATGGCGGCGACGGTGGCCGTCGTCTTGGCACTTACATACGCCCATTGCAGTTTATG
>SXGR01527290.1_pt1 | contig 10814 bp, 7 predicted proteins | sample 3174711 | NCBI WGS metagenome assembly SXGR01 (sample SAMN11356860, study PRJNA531348) | freshwater metagenome | isolation source: freshwater sample F1-60 | place: China: Fuxian Lake, Yuxi | collected 2017-12-25 | reverse complement strand
CGGCGCATCGGCGTGCGTGCGGATGATGCCCACCGGCTTGCCGCTCTGGACCAGGAGCGTCTCATCGGGCTTGAGCGACTTCAGCGACGCGACGATCGCATCGAACGCCTCCCAGCTTCGGGCTGCCTGGCCTCGACCCCCGTAGACGATCAAGTCCGCGGGGCGCTCCGCCACCTCGGGGTCCAGGTTGTTCATGAGCATCCGCATCGCGGCCTCGGCGGCCCACGTCTGGCAGGTGCGCTGGTTCCCTCGGGGAGCACGGATGAGGCGGGCGGTGGGCTGGGCGTCGACAACGGTGGCCATGCGGGAAGTGATTCTAGAGTTTGGGCCCACGGTCGCCCGGAGTCGTTCGTTGTGTGCTTTCGCCTTGAAATGGGAGAAAGTGATGTGAAAACCCCTCGTTTTCTCCCCCGTCAGAGGTTTTTGACCAACTGAATGGTCACGGACGGTCCGTCCGACCGTCCGACCGTCCGCCCGACCGTCCGACCGTCCGACCGCCCGACCGCCCGTCCGCCCGACCGTCCGCCCGACCGTCCGTCAAGCAGCGGCGATCGAATCGAACTTCCCAGCCTCGATCATTGCCGCAATGGCCTCGATATCGGGGCTGGGGGATCGATCCTTCGCGAGGGGGCCGATCGCAGTTCGGATCACTTCGCGAGCGTGTTCCACGCGCGCGCCACTTTGGAGCGGTCGGTGGCACTCCAGCGCCTCGGCCATGCAGAGGAACTCGATGGCGACCACCCGCACGGCCAAGTGAAGCGATCGGAGGGCCAGGCGCGCGCCCGTCGCGCCCATTGAGTTGTAATCCTCGATCCCCGCGCAGGTGGGGACATTGTGCACGCTGGCCGGATGCGCCAGCACCTGCAGTTCATTGCACGCTGCCGCCGCGGTGTACTGCGTGATCATGTAGCCAGACTGCAGGCCGGCCTCGGGCGAGAGATGCGCCGGAACGCCACTGTGTCGATCATGCCCGGAAAGCGCCCAGAAGACGCGGCGCTCCGAGATGCCCGCGATGTGCGCCAGCGCGATTCGCAGCAAATCCAGCGGAATCGCCAGCGGCATGCCGTGGAAATTGCCGCCGGAAATCACGTCCGCTCCGCCGTCGGCGCGATCGAAGACGAGTGGGTTGTCGGTGACCGCGCCAAGTTCGCGCTCAATCGCCCCTCGCACAAAGTCCAGGCTGTCGCATGCGGCACCCAGCACCTGCGGCGCGCATCGGAAGGCGTACGGGTCCTGGACGCGCGGGTCATTCTCGACGTGCGACGTGAGGATCGTGCTTCCCTCCAGGCACTCGCGAAGCCGCGATGCAATGCGCTGCTGGCCGTGCTGGTTTCGCACGACGTGAAGCCGTGCATCGAGAAACGCGTCGGTGCATCGACATCCATCGATGGCCATCGCGGCCGCCAGGGTGGCCGCGCGCAGCAGTCGGTCCGACCCCTCGCACAGCAGCGCGCCCGTCGCTGACATGAAGTGCGTGCCGTTGAGAAGTGCCAGCCCCTCCTTGGCCTCGAGTGAGCAACTCTGGAGCCCTGTCGAAACCTGGGCGAATCGCGCCGCAGCCAGCTCGCCCCGGAAGTGCCCCCTCCCGCGCCCCGGGAGCGTCTGCGCCATGTGCGCGAGCGGCGCCGGGGCGCCGGAGGCGCCGCCAGACCCGACGCCAGGGATCACGGGGACGATGCCAGCGTTCAGGTGGTCAATGAGCGAGCGAACCAGCGCCGACCTCGCCCCGGAGTGCCCTCGCGCCAGGCTTGCTGCACATACCGCGGTCATCGCCCGGGAGACATCCACCCCCATCGGTGCATCGGTCCCCGCCGCGTGCGAGAGCACGATGTTCTCCTGGAGCTGGTTGAGCTGTGCATCGTCGATGCGGACACCGGCGAAGGAGCCAAAGCCCGTGTTCACGCCATAGATTGGCGCGGCGCGGCTGGCCTCGCGCAGCATGCGCCCACGGAGGTCGTCCATGCGGCGCGCGGCGCAGTCCAGCAGCCTGAGCGGCGCGCCTCCGGCCACCTGTGCGACCTGCTTCGTGCTGAGCGGGGAGCCATCGAGGACGATCGTGTGCGGCATCGCACGGAGGTTACTGGCGCGGCGTGCCGCCACTGCGTGCTCGCCCGTTACTATCCCGACATGCGAAGCGCAGTGGCTCGATGGAGCGTGTTCTTGGTGGCCGCGGTCATCGTGGCGGTGCTTGGCGTGTTCCTGAGTGGGTGGGTGACGGACGCGCGTGGCGTGGGTGCCGGCGTGACCGCCGTGACGGGAAGCGCGTCGCCACTGGTGCTTGCGGGCGCCTTCGTGGTCGTGGCCACCGCCGCGGGCGTGATCGTCGGCCGCGCCGCAAACGCGGCCGTCGGGCTCTTCGTCGTCGGATGGGGCGTCGCGTGCCTGGCGATGCGGACCACCGGCGTGTCGGACTTGGTCTTTGACGGGGCCTCATTCCAAGCCGCGTTTGCCAATGGCATCGTCGTGTTCGGGTTGGCACTCGCCTCGTCGATCGTCGTGTTCAAGATGTGCGGGCCGCTCCCGGACCTGCCGCGCAAGGACGAAGAGGGGCGCGACGACTCGTTCCGCCCCGAGACCATCGCACGGATGGCCGCAGCGAGCCTGGTCGCGATCCCCATCGTGTGGCTGGTCGTTCGCAACGACCTCCGCGGGCAAGCCATTGGCGGCGCTGCGCTTGCCGGCGCGGCGGCGGCCTTTGCGATGCGCTTCGCCGGTCAGGGGCGCCAGCCGGTGCTCATCTATTCACTGCCCATCTTGGCCGTTGTACTGGTGCAGCTCTTTGGCGCAGTGCCGACAAAGCCCGACGCTGCCTTCGCCGCAGGGTCGATGTCTCCGCTCTCGCGCGTGATGCCGCTGGACTTGCTCGGCGGCATCTTCATGGGCGTGTCGGTCGGGCTTGGCCTCTCCAGGCCGAGTGGACACGAGCAGGGCGAATCGAAGGGGTAGTGGTCACGAGATCGGTCGTCGAACGCACCATCCGCCCCTACACTCCGCCGGATGAGCCTCGTCGTCACCGGCACCATTGGAATCGACACCGTCTACACCCCCACGGACCGCCGTGAGCGGATCTTGGGAGGGAGCGCCGCGTACTTCGCCGCGGGCGCCAGTTTCTTTACGCCCACGCGCCTGGTGGCCGCGGTCGGCGGCGACTGGCCGCGCCAGCACCGAGACATCCTGGAGAGTTTTGGCGGCATCTGCCTGGCCGGGCTGGAGGCGCGAACCACCGCGCAGACCTTTGCGTGGGGTGGCCGCTACCTGGAAGACGTGAATTGCCGCGAGACGCTCTTTACCGAGGTGGGTGTCGTGGCGGATGCACCTCCAGCCGTGCCCGCGGCCTACCGGGACTCGCGGTTCGTCTTTCTGGGCAACACGCATCCCTCGGTGCAGCGCGAGTTCCTGCAGTCGTTCCCCAGGCGCCAGCTGGCGGTCGCTGACACCATGAACCTCTGGATCGATACCGCTCGACCGGAGCTCACGATGCTGCTGGCTGAGGTCGATGGCCTGGTGCTCAATGACGGGGAGGCGGCGATGCTCACGGGGCACCGCAATGCGGTGACCGCCGCACGGGCCATCATGGAGATGGGACCGCGGTTTGTGATCGTGAAGAAGGGCGAGCACGGCGCCGTGCTTGTGTCGCACGATGGGCTCGCGGCCGTGCCGGCGTGGCCCGCTGACGAGCGCCAAGTCGTCGATCCAACTGGTGCCGGCGATTCCTTTGCCGGCGGCCTCATGGGGTGGGTCGCGCACCGCGGCGCGTGGGACATCCAGACGCTCCGCCACGCGATGCAGTGGGGGACGGTTGTCGCCAGCATGACCATCGAACGGTTCGGGTTGGAGCGACTGCAGGAAATCTCGCGCGAGGACCTGGACCTCCGCATGGCCCACTTTCGCGCCATCTCCGGTGCCAACCTGAGCTGACAGACATGACCACGCTGAATCGATTGAACTTTCCGCGTTCATTGAGTTGGGCCGCGGCCGGACTGGCGTTCATGGCTGCGTCCGCCGCCTCGGCGCAGTGGACGGCCTTTGACGAGCTCCCTGGTGCCGACAGTGTCTCTCGGGCACAGGGGGCGTTTCGAGGCGTCTCAGGGAAGGGCGTCGTGGCCGATGTCCGGTGGTCGGAGGACGGATCGAGCCTCTACTTCCAGAAGGACGGCGTGTGGTCGCGCGTCGACCTCGCCACCGGGAACGCCATCGAGGTGAAGTCCGACGAAGTGCCCAGCGCGCCATCGTCGGATCGATCCAACCGTCGTCGGCGCGGCGGAGGAGGTGGTGGCGGTCCCCCCGCCCGTGGCCGGCAGCGTGCCAGCGAGGTGTCACCGGACGGGGCGTGGACGCTCTCCACCGACGGGGCCAATGTGTCGATCACTCCGAAGGCGAGGGGCGACGATTCAATGACGCCGATCAAGCTGACGAGCGATGGCGACAACGGACTCAAGTATGGCACCGCCAGCTGGGTCTACGGCGAGGAGCTGGACCAGCACAGCGCGATGTGGTGGAGCCCGGATTCGAAGTCATTCGCGTACTACTCCTTTGACGAGCGCGCGGTGCCCGCCTACTACATGCTCGGCGGACTGACCAGGCTTCGCACCAAGGTGGAGGAAGAGCGATACCCCAAGCCGGGTGACCCGAACCCGATTCCCGGGCTCCGCATCCACCAAGTGAACGAGGATGGGACGGCTTCGCCCGCGATCGAAGTCGACCTCGAGGGCGCGGACCACTACATCTACGGCATCGAGTTCACTCCCGACTCCAGCGAACTGCTGGTCCATCGGCTCAACCGCCACCAGGATCACCTCGAACTGCTGGCCCTGGATGCGCGCACCGGCTCCGTGCGAACCGTCCTGGAAGAGAAGCAGCCCTGTTACCAGCACCACCTTCCCTTGATGCGATTCCTGGACGACGGCCGCCGATTCATCTGGGAAACGGAGCGCTCGGGATACGCGCAGTACGAGCTCCGGTCGTTGGATGACTCCGCCGTCATCCCGCTGAGTGAGGGCGAGTTCCCGGTCGCCGGAATCGTTCAACTTGACGAGGATCGCGGCGACCTCTTCTACACGGCCAACGCCAGCGAAACGCTCATCAATCCGCAACTCTTCCGAGTGGGGCTCGATGGGAAGGGTCGCGTCCGCGTGAGCCCCGATGACCGGCATTACTCGGGGTTCCGAGTTTCGCCCAAGGGAGATTTCGTTGTCGCAGCGGACCAGACGCTGTCGCAGCCGCCGTCCACGCGGGTGTACAAGGTGCCGGCCGCCGGAGGGGGGCCGCGTCCGGCGATCGCCACGCTTGCCGCAGGCGATCCAGATCCGTACACGATCCGGGGGGCCACGCCTCCCGAACTCCTCTCGCTCAAGGCGGCCGACGGTTCGACCACGCTCTACGGGAAATTGTTTCGCCCCAACGGCTTCGACCCATCGAATGAGTACCCGATCGTGGTGCGCGTGTACGGTGGCCCGTTCTTTCGGACCGTGGAGAACACCTTCGATCCAAACGACCCGATGACCGAGCTGGGCTTCGTCGTCATGCAGGTGGACAATCGTGGCACGCCCGGTCGAGGCAAGGCCTTCGAGGATGGCACCTACCTCAAGCTGGGCATCGTCGACCTGGACGACCAGGCCGCCGCGGTCAGGCAGGTGGATGCGATGCCGGGCATGGACGGGACGCGAGTGGGGATGACCGGCTCCAGCTACGGCGGCTACATGTCCGCGCTGTCGCTCTTGCGATACCCCGACGTCTTCCACGCCGCTGTCGCCGACGCGGCCGTCACCGACTGGCGCAACTACGACACGATCTACACCGAGCGTTACATGCGCACGCCGGAGGAAAACGCCGAGGGATACGACGCCGGCAGCTGCGTCACGCTGGCGGACAAGTTGGAGGGCGACCTCCTCATCCTCCACGGCATGGCCGATGACAACGTGCACCCGACCAATGCGTTCCAGCTGGCCCACCAACTGCAGGGACTCAACAAGCCGTTCTCCATGATGCTCTATCCCACGGGCGGCCACGGCGCCGGTGGGCCGAGCGCCCAGTCGATCGAGTGGAGCTGGCTGGTGAAGCACTTGATCGAGGAACCGGCGGCGGGCCAGGCGGCGAACGGGGCGGAGCGAGAGGCCAGCCAACCGTGACTGGAGGCGGCCCCACCGGATCGGCCGTCGGGATGGCCGCGCTCCCGCCCGACCGCTCGCACGTGGCCACCGAACAGCGCCACGCGGCGACGCAGGGGCTGGACACTCTTGCGCCCGAGGTTCTCGTTCGCACGATCATCGATGACCAGCACGACGCCGTGGCCGCCGCGCTGGCCGCGGCACCTGCGATCGCGGCGCTGGTGGACCATTTGGTGATCTCGATGGGACCGTCCCATTCGGGACGGCTGGTCTATGTGGGCGCGGGAACCAGTGGGCGGTTGGGCGTCCTGGATGCCTCGGAGTGCCCGCCGACCTTTGGAGTGGACGCCGGTCGCGTCATCGGCCTGATCGCAGGCGGTGACCTGGCCCTTCGCAAAAGCTCCGAGCGTCGAGAGGACGAGCCGGATGGTGCGGCCGCAGAACTGGAATCGATCCACTTTGGCCCCAGCGACACGCTCTTGGCGATCGCCGCCGGTGGCACGACTCCCTACGCCATCGGCGCGCTCGCCTTGGCCAAGTCGCGGGGCGGACAAAGTGCATTCCTCACGTGCGCGCCCATGCCGCGGCCGAGGGACTGCGACCACTTCCTGTGCGTGGCCACGGGTGCGGAAGTGCTGACCGGCTCCACGCGGCTCAAGGCCGGCACCGCCACCAAGATCGTCCTCAATGCGATCACGACCGCGGTCTTCACTCGACTCGGCGCGGTGTACGGCAACCTGATGGTGGACCTCCGCGCGACCAACGACAAGTTGGTCGACCGTGCGATCCGCACGCTCTGCTGGTGCGATCCATCACTCACGCGCCCCACGGCCCACGACCTCCTCACGCGCGCCGGCGGCAGCGTCAAGGTGGCGATCGTGATGCAGGAGCGGCGAGTCGAACGCGACGCCGCCAGCGCGGCACTCGCGGAGTCCGGTGGAAGCGTGCGAAAAGCGCTGCAATCGCTTCCGGCTCGGTAGGAGCCGACCCCGGAAAAGAAAGCGGGGCGACCGAGTGTTCGGCCGCCCCGCGTCGTGTGGCTGTCTGACCAGACGCGAAGTCAGATCAAAGCATGTTGTTCAGGGCGCTGAGCGCGCGGGCGCGGACCTTGCGCGACGCGGGCTTGGCCTTGATCATGATCGACTGGCCAGTGAACGGGTTGATGCCCTGGCGAGCCTTGGTGGCGGGCTTCTTCACGGTCTTGAGCTTCACGAGGCCCATGAAGTTGAACTCGCCGCAGCCCTTGCCCAGGTCAGCCGCGATCATGCTGGAGAGCGTGTCGAACACGCAGGAGATCTGCTTGCGCGAGAGCTCGGTGGCACCGGCGATCTCGGTGACGACCGCACCCTTGGTGCGGCGGGTCTTTGCTGCGCTGGCCTTGTAGGTCTTGGTCGCGGCCTTCTTCGTGGCCGTCTTCGTGGCCTTCTTGGTGGCCGTCTTCTTGGTCTTCGTCGCCATCTGAGGAATGTCCTTTCCTGTCGGAGAGTTCACCCGCACCACGCGGGCGGTCGCGCACAACCGTGCGGACACCGGGAAATCTAGCGATTTCCGTGGGTGCCGTGCAAGGGGGCATGAAAAACCCCGGAGAAAACCGGGGTTCGTGGGGCGGGCGCGGATGGGTTCGGCAGCCGACCCGGCGGGAGCGCGGGGGGCGCCACCGGGGTGGGCGGGTGCCCTGGGAGGTCAGCGCCTGACCGTCTCTCGTCCGATCGAGGCGTAGGTGAACCCCAGTTCCCGCATCTGGCTGAGGCGGTAGAGGTTGCGGCCGTCGCAGATGACATTTCCCTTCAAACGGCGGGAAATCTCGGCAAAATCGGGGAGCCGGAACTGGGTCCACTCGGTGCAGATGATGAGGGCGTCGGCGCCGTCCAGGACTTCGTACATGTCGTGGAAGGGGGCGGCCTTGATCTCCGGGTGCTCCTTGGCGAGGTTGGAGAGTCCCTCCGGGTCGTAGGCCCGGATGGTGGCGCCGGCGGCTTGGGCACGCTCCATGAGGGCGACCGCGGGGGCCTCCCGGATGTCGTCCGTCCGCGGCTTGAATGCCACCCCCCAGAACGCGAGGGACTTTCCCCTCATGTCCGGAACGACCGAGAGCACCTTCTTCCAGAAGTGGGGGCGCTGCGCCTGGTTGACTCGGTGGACCGCGTCATTGAGCTCGCAGTTGAACCCGACGGCCTTGCCCATGCCGACCACGGCCAGCGTGTCCTTGGGGAAGCAGGAGCCGCCGGAGCCCAGGCCTGGGTAGAGGAATTGGTTGCCGATTCGCTTGTCGGCGCACATGCCCTCGCGGACCTTGGTGATGTTGGCCCCGTAGAACTCGCAGAGGTTGGCGATCTCGTTGACGAACGAGATCTTGCACGCCAGCATCGCGTTGGATGCGTACTTCACCATCTCGGCGCTGCGCACGTCCATCATGTAGATCGGGTTGCCCTGACGGGTGAATGGCTCGTAGAGCGAGTGCAGCAGTTCTTCCGCTTCTGGGGTCTCCACGCCGCACACCACGCGGTCGGGTCGCATGAAGTCCTCGATGGCGTTGCCTTCCTTCAGGAACTCAGGATTGTCGGCGACGACGAAGGGGACCGTGGTCTTGCTGGCGATCAGGTCGCGCACCTTGTGCGTCGTCCCGACAGGCACCGTGCTCTTGACGATGACGACCTTGGGCTTGGCGGTGGGGCCGATGGCATTGAGCGCGTCGGCGATGTCACCGGCCACGCGCAGCACATATTGCAGGTCGGCCGAGCCGTCCTTGTCGCTCGGCGTCCCGACGCAGATGAAGATTGCCTCGGCGTGTCGGTAGGACTCCAGCTTCTCCAGCGAGAAGGTGATGCGCTTCTCGGCGATGTTCCGCTGGAGCATCTCCGAGAGGCCTGGCTCGTAGATCGGGCTCTCGCCGCGGCGGAGCTTCGCGATCTTGTTCTCGTCGACATCCAGGCACACCACCTTGTTGCCCATGTCCGCGAAGCAGGCCCCTGTGACGAGCCCGACATAACCAGTACCGACCATCGTGAGATTCATGCGTTGGATCTTTCGCTAGGGCGAGGGGACGGGGAAAGGGACGCGGAGAATAGCGGTGATCCCGCTATTGCTGCTCCAGCTCAAGGAGTCGCTGCTTGAGCGTCACGCGCGTGCAGCCAGGCTCTGCGGCGCCCGCAAATCCACCCACTCCCGAAGCCGCCACGACCCGGTGGCAGGGGACGATGATCGGCAGGGGATTCCTGCGCATCGCTTGCCCCGCCGCGCGAATCGCCCTGGGGCTGCCTGCCTCCGCGGCGAGCCAGGCGTAGGTCCGAGTCTGGCCACGCGGGATCGACCGGCATGCGTCCCAGCACCTGACATGGAACGGGCTGCCTGCCGGAGTCGGGATCGATCTCGCGGGCCTTGGATTCCTTGCGAAGAACGCCTGGATCGCCAGCGCGACTTTGGCGAGGTCAGGGTCTGTGCCCTTCGAGGTCGCCCTCGCGCGATCTTTCGTTCCTTCAAGGATCGACTCAAACTCGGCACGAATCACGCCGCTGGGGTCCCGCTCAACGGAGATCCATCCGATCGGCGTCTTGACCCGAGTGCGGGCGATCGAAGCGGTCATTCTGGGCCAGTCTAGATTCCGCGCGGCCACGGAGTCCGCCGCTCCTTCCCGCTACGATCGACCCTTCCTATGAGCACGGCCTCCACGACTTGCTGCGATTCTTCTGGTTCTTCCGGTTCTTCCTCGCCCTCCGGTTCCGGCGCCTGCCACTCGACCCAACTGGATCCAATGGGGAAGGGGCTCCTTGGGCTCCTTCGCGCTGCCGATCCCGAGGTGGGACGCATCCTTGGCGCGGAGGCGGATCGGCAGGCGACGACACTTGAGCTGATTGCCAGCGAGAACCATGTGTCCAGCGCGGTCATGCACACGATGGGTTCGTGGATGACCAACAAGTACGCGGAGGGCTATCCCGGCAAGCGCTACTACGGCGGGTGCGAGTTCCACGACCAGGTGGAAACGCTGGCCATCGAGCGCGCCAAGCAGCTCTTCGGCTGCCAGTTCGCCAATGTGCAGCCGCACTGCGGCGCCAACGCCAACATCGCGGCGTTCATGGCGCTCATGAACCCCGGCGACACGGTGCTCAGCCTGCCGATCAAGTCGGGCGGCCACCTGAGCCACGGCCTCAAGGTGAACTTTTCCGGCACTTTTTACAAGGTGGTGGACTACGGCCTACATCCCGAGACGGAACTGCTGGACTACGACGAGATCGAGAAGATCGCCCTCGAGTGCAAGCCCAGGGTCATCATCTGCGGCTACAGCGCGTATCCGCGCGCGATCGATTTTGCCAGATTCCGAGCCATCGCCGACAAGGTGGGCGCCTACCTCATGGCGGACATCGCGCACATCGCGGGGCTCTGCGCCACCGGAGTCCACGCCAGCCCCTTTCCGCACGCGCATGTTGTCACCACGACCACGCACAAGACCCTGCGTGGCCCTCGCGGCGGGATGGTGATGACCAACGACCAGGAGCTCGCGACGAAGGTCGACCGCAAGGTCTTCCCCGGCAGCCAGGGAGGCCCGCTCATGCATGTGATCGCGGCGAAGGCGGTGTGCTTTGGCGAGTGCCTGAAGCCGGAGTTCCGGACCTACTCCGACCAGATTGTGAAGAACGCCCGCGCACTGGCGGCGGCGATGACGCGGCGCGGCTACAAGATTGTCTCCGGCGGCACCGACAATCATCTGAT